>ERZ773027.82-NODE-82-length-60989-cov-10.428217_pt1 | contig 60989 bp, 75 predicted proteins | sample MGYA00511032_ERZ773027 | MGnify/ENA primary metagenome ERZ773027 (study PRJEB29015, sample SAMEA2738138) | human oral metagenome | biome: human oral; feature: human-associated habitat; material: saliva | place: China | collected 2190 ... | reverse complement strand
GAAATCAATCCCTCGAGATTCATTTTCATTGTAATTTACCTCATAAAAAAAAAAAACATGGCAAAGCGGACTATACCACTTCGCCATGTTTCATGCAACATTAATGCTTATACCAATGTAGTAGGTTGACCGTTGATGTACAGCATTGAGCCTGCGCCTTCAGATTCCAGAGCGGTAATGTTGAAGGCCATGCTAGACCATTCTTCACCGCCTTTCAATGCGAAATCGCCGTTAGGAGACAGACGCACTTTTGGCATCCAGTATTGACGGTTTTCACCTTTCGCGTTACAGCCGCGGAACAGGAATTCGCCAACGATGGATTGGCCTTTGGAGATGATGACATCACGAGCCGCTTTTTTCAGGTCGTAAGTCACAACAACCCAAGAGCCTTCGGCTTTAATTTTGCTAGTGCTGTCGGTATCACCAATCATCAGGAAGCCAGTTTCGGCGGTATACTCGTAGTCCACACCTTCAACCAGAGTTGCTGCTACTGGAGTACCAGCTTTGGCTTTGGCTTCGTCAGCAAACACTTCAATCTTGGTTATTGTGGCAGCGAACACGCCGTTCGGGTTTTCTTTACTTGTACCCAAGCGGTAGCCCAGAGAAGGGTAAACCTTCAGTGTGTCTTTTTTGCCAGTGGCGGCAACTTGGGTTTGAGCGTTAACTTCACCAGCGAAGAACATCGCCAAGTTTTCGGTGTTGATGTTGTCCAGTGTGAAGCTACCAGTCAACTTGGAAGAGATGATGATTTCTTCGTCGGTTGTGTTGAAGCCGCACTCGGAAGATTTGTGTTCCAGAGTTTCATTCTCTTGGGTCAGGTTCAATTCTTTGGACGAACCCAAGTAACGGAAGCCCTTAGCGTCAGCTTGGCGTTCAACGCCGTTGACGATTGGGAATTGGTTAAATTCAATTCGACCGTTTGCCAGCACTAAGGCTTTGGTCGCGCCGCGTGTAATAGCCATTTTGCTATACTCCTATTGGTTGATTAATCAAGTTCAGCATACGGATTTCCATTATCATACGCAACGCTGAATGAAAAGTAGATATAAAAATACGATTTCGATTGTACCTCATCAGGAGGGTTATGGCAAACAGGAGAATCGTATTTGAAGTTGCTCACTAAGCCGCCGAGATTATACCACTCTTTGTACTTAGCACCACCCATACGACCACCGTCAATCGCATGAATCTTATTGAACGCCTGTTCGATTTTTGCGATTTGCTCATACGCTACGTCGATAGGGTGTTCAACATTTTCAACGTCGACATAACCCGACAGCAGGAAATCCACGCGGTCATTGCGAATCGTTTTACCTTCATCCGCGCCAGTGTTGCTGTTACCAGCGCGAATCGTTTCGTTGATGATGATGCACGGTAGCGTAACGTCAGCACCAATGACTTGACGACCACGATACACGCGAACGCCTGTTTCCTGTTCAAGCAGGGTGCACAATTTTTTCAAAGCCGTTAGGCGTACATGTTCCTTCATTATTTTTCCAATCTATTGAGTTGTCGTAAAAATTCAACTTCGAGGTATTTGGCAATCCGCGCCTGATTGCGTTTGGCCGTATCCCACATCACTTGGTCTACCGACGGGGCGTACAACAACCATGCCCTCATAGACTTGATGTAGCGACCACCACCATGGGTAATACCGCTTGGCGGAGTTGTACCACCACCCTTCGTTCGTGTCAGGATAGCGATATTACCAGATTCCCCGAATTGGTGAACAAATGCGTGCTTCATTACCTTCGTCGAGGTCGGTTTAACCTTAACGCGAACGCCGCTTGTTGTCTTGGACGGTAGCGTGTTCGGATTCGGGCGGAAGCGGTTCAGCATTGTTGGTTGGTCGCGGGCGTAAATCGACGCGACGAGCGAACCTTTCGTTGCATATTTTGCAACACCTGTTTTATCAGGATTGTTCAGATAGGGTGCTTTCCAGTTGATTTGCTTACGCATATCCTGACGCACACGGGATAATGCTTCACGCTTGGCTGTCTGGTTAATAGCCAAGCGTGCTGCTTCAGCAGTTCTGTCTGGCCATGCCTTGAACATTTTTTCAAGCGATACCAGATTTTCCAAATCAATCGTAATCATGGTTAACCCGTTGTTGCAAATGAGTTGCCTGCCACTTCTCGATGTAAATACCGTCGTCATCCAGCCGCGTATTCAGCACATATTCCTTGCTGTCGTACACGATTTTATCGCCGACGCTGAAACCAAGCGCACGAGCCTCACGAATCGTGCACAGCACAACCACAGCACCGTCAGAAAGCTCTGCGAAGCCCTGATAGTCGATGTCACCAGTTAGATTAATTTTGGTGTGCACCCGAACACGACAGTCGGAAACACGCTCACTTGCAGCGGAGATGTGTTTTGACGGAACACCCATCTCATGATGCAAGTCGGCGCGTGCTTTTCGTTTTATATCAAGAAAGCTCATCAATTACTCCACGACGTATGCTTGATACCAAATACCTTTAACGTCAGGCGAGTAGTTCGTAGCGAATTTAAAACCTGTTGTCGTGATACCTGCCAAATATGCGAAACGCTGAGTTGATTCATTTTTCAAGTCCATAGTAACAATCACAAAAGGGACTTTGGAGAAAGTCTTAGTGAATGCAATCGGCACAAGAGTGTTATTCTCAAACTCGCCAAGTGTTGCTTTCGAAATGTATTTGGCCTCAAATTCTTTAAAGGTTGTGCCGCCTACTTTACCAGGCCGCAACTCATCTTCCAAAGCACTGATACGACGCTTAATTTCAGCGTCATCATACGGTGCTGCTGGAGTACCAACCAACTTAACAATCTGCTCTTTGAAATTCAATTCAACTGTTTGGTCGTGAGTAGTATTACCAGATTCGCCGATTTTGAAAATCAGCTTATTGCCGTCTGCACTCGGAGTAACGGACTTCAAGTGTAAATCAGGAGTCATCGCAGGAAGCAACGGACGCAAATCCACTGTTTTTGTTTCAGTGCCGATTGTTGCACTGAGCATACCGTTCAGGAGCTTAAAGCCGCCAAAAGCTGCTTGTGCCGCTGGTGCTGACTGACCACCACTGTCGTTTTCCCAGTGTTTTCGAACTTGGTTATAAATGTCGATGTAACTCATTTTCTTTATTCCATAAAAATAGGTTTCGTGTCAATTCTAACACGAAACCTATTTGCTAAGAAGATATTACAATTCGTTAGCTTCAGACTCACCGTCTTTGGCTTCACCTTCTTTGGCTTTGGCTTTACCACGGGCTTTGACTGGGGTCTGTTCTGGTTCAGGAGTGCTGTCTTCAACGACAGCTTCAACTTCCTCAATCAGTTCAGGTACTGGCAAACCGAACTCAGAGCAGACATCGACTTGGCCGTCGTAGTCTTCTTGGAACAGTTGCACAACAGAACCACCAGTGTAGAACACGCCGTCGCTGCCGACAAAAGACACGTTGGTTTTGAACTTAACCATTTTGATAGTTTCTGGCATTGTAACACCCCTTATTTAGTTACATCTGCGATGCGGAACACGCTGTTTGGAGTCAGCGTAATCGGCAACGGAGCAGATTGGGTCAACAGGTAGGTTGTTGACGGTTCATTAACACGGAATTCTTTGTGGTGCATTTCGGTCGCAATCCAACCAGCGTCTGCATCTTTGATAGCACCGAAGGCCATCACGCCTGCGAATTCGCGGCTGTCGAAACCGATAACTTCACCGTCGGCAACATAGCGTTTAGGCATACCGTCTGCGCCGAGGTAGCTGCGGTTATCAACGTATACTTCGATGGTTGCACCGTTCAATGCGGTGAATCGAGCCACCATTGCAACACCGCGTACATCGCCAACGTGCAACAGGTTCATGGTCAGGTCAGAACCACGGATGTTGCGGTCGAGCAAGTGAGAGCGTTCTTTGGCGGAGAAGTATGCGTAGAAGGCAGCCCATGCACCGCGACCCATAATCAGAGTGTCGACTTCGGAAGTGTGTGATTTTTCATACACCAAGTCAGACATCTTAGCCAAAATTGTCAATGGGTTCACGTTCGGTGCAGTCCATTTGTCATCACCCAAAGTGCTCATTGTCAGGGCTGGGTCACGGAAGTAGCTTACAGTAGTGGTCGGGTAATCCTCACCGCTAATGGCCAACTCGCCACGAGAGAAGGCGTTGAAAGCCATCAATTCGTACAGGTTGTTCATTTTGATGCGGTGCATCTGCATTTGTTTAGCACGAATAGCCATTGCGCGTTGAGCAGGGGTCATGCTACCGAACAGTTGTTCGCCAGCCACGCGATGTTGCAGACGTTCATCCCATGCGTCGATGGAGTCTTTTTCCTTAGCGTATGCAGGGCGGAAAGATTTCACATCGAAGTTTTTGTTTTGGTTGACCTTACTAACCACGTTAGGGGCAACAAATTTGGCGATACCACGATAATCTTCGAACACGTCGTCAAAGATAATCACGTCGGATTTAGCCAAGAAGGTGTTGCCGAATAAGGCGCGGTAGAAAGATTTCGGAGCTTCCAGCTTGCGAATCAAGCCGCCTTGAATCAGGGTCTCCGTTAAAGTTTGTGCATTTGGCATAATTAACCTTTCTTAAGTACGTTGTACTGGGTTTGTGTCGAGGTGTTCGAAGAAGATTACGCTTGAATTAAACTTGCGCAATTTTTCGAGTTTTTCAGCAGGCGTATTTTCGGAAGTAGAGAAGAACTCTGGGCCGTAGGTAAGAGCGTTGATGTTAAATGTACCATGAGTATAAACGCTCACTGGTTCATTACTTTTTGCAGCAAACGCAGCAATGCACAACTGCTGTGTATTGCTCAACGGACTAATGTTTGTTAAACCTGTAACAGCACTTACAGTGCCGTCATTTTTCAAAATACACACTTGATATTGTGAAACATTCTCAGTGGCTTTTGCAGACACTGTAACTGGCAACGGAGTTTGTTTGGCGAACAACGGAATATGCTCACCGCCGACCGCTGTAATTTTTTCACTTTTCGCAAACATGTTTCAATCCTTTTATTGGTCGTTTTTCAGGAAGCTGGCAACAACATCAATGTCGGCAGCTAGTTTGGTTGCTTCAGACACATCGCCCACATCAGCACCAACGTTAGGCTGCTTGGTTTGAGCCATTGCGTCGGCCAACAGGTTAACTGCTGCGGCTGGTTGTTGAGCGGTTGGTTGTTGGGCAACAGGCTGCTCTTTAACGTCTTGCGCTGCGGCATTCAGGGTCTGAATAGCATCTTCGACACTCATGCTGGTGTTGAACGCCAGATGATGTGCCAATTTGCTGTTCTTGGTAGCTGCTTCGGCGGTGATAATGCTCTGAATGCGGCTGCGTTCAGCATTTACATCGGCTTGGGCAACAGGGGCTTGAGGCGTTTGAGCCTGCTGTTCAGTTTTGGTTTCGTTTACCGCCTGAACTGTATTTTCATTAGACATACGTCCCTCCGTGATTAACTTAACAGCCCCTTCGACACTAATTACGTCGTCGATGAGACCAATCGATTTTGCATCTTGCGCAGTATAACACGCCGCCTGCGTCTTTACTACATCTTCAACGGCAAGCGAACGGTTCGCACCCACTAATGATACGAAGCTATTATAAGTTGCGTCAATTCTTTTTTGCATATCCGCTTTTACAGAATCAGTCAATTCTTCGTATGGGTTGCCGTCAACTTTGTGTTCACCAGCTTTGATGAATGTTACGGAAATACCTTCCTTTTCCAGTGCTTTCTCGTAACTTGCGTGCATGGCGACAACGCCGATAGAACCGATTCCGCTGCTCGGCGTAGCCTTAATCGACGTACACGCTGAAGCAATCGCGTATGCCGCAGAATAGCAATTACTGTCAACGATGGCATGGATTTCTTTTTGAGACCGAGCCGCCTTGATGTAATCAACTGTTTCAAAACAGCCAGCGACTTCACCACCACCAGAGTTAATATCCAAGATGATATTATCGACAGACTCATCAGCCAACGCAGTTGCGATTGCGTTTTTGATGTAGTTGTAACCAGTGATAAAACCATAAGTCGCGTTAAATCGATTCACCAATGCCCCGAATACAGGAATTACTGCCGTTGTACCAATCCTGCCATACATTGTAACGCCGCCCACCGCAGAAGCACCGATACTTCGAGCCATAGTTTGTTTAACCATGTCGACGCGGCCTTCTTCTGTTTGCAACACTGGGTTAGTCATATTTACATTCAAGTCAGTCAGAAACTTACCAGCCGCCTCCTGCTGTACAGCAAGATATAACGTTTGCTGTGCGGCAAGAGACGCAACAATAGGATGTACTAAATTACTCATTTTCACCATCTTTCGAATTTTTGTTATTGGAATTATCTTCTTTTTTGTCATCAGAATCAACAGACCCCTCAGATTTTGAAGATTTTTTGTTTACAACAGCTTTTTCCGCGCCATCATCAATGACAATACCCAAGCGTTCAATCTCCTCCTGTTCGCGCTTACGTTGCGCCAACAATTCACGCCAGTCGTAGCCCATGCGAGCAGCTTCAATTTCGAGCGTTGACAGACCAAACTTGGTTTTAAGAATCGCCGCCTGTGTTTCCTTCATCTCATCAATTTGACCACGAGCCGCGCCAATCCATGAGCATTGTGCCAGAGCGTCAAAGATTTCTGGATTCTCATAAATCCATGCCGCTGTTTTACCCTTCGGCAAAGGAACAGAACCGTTATTGATTTGCTCTTCCAACCATAAGCGGTAGACTTCAGTTGCAAATTTATCCGCAACAGCTTTCTTACGAGACTGCATAAACTTGAACGTTTCATTCATGCTTGCTCGTGCGCTGGAATAGTTTGTTTTGGTGTAGTCGCGTGAGAACTGCTCGTAGCTGACACCAAGGCCAGCCGCGATATGACGCAGCAGTGACTGCTCATACTCAGAACCCGTACCGCTCGGCTGACCGAGTTGTTGCAGATTCAATTTAGTATTCGGGTGTAGAACTGGGATTCGCGCACCGTCCAACTGAATATCACGGGTTGCAGTGTGTTGCAGGATAGAGCCAAGCATTGACTTGGCGGCAATATCAAAGCTCGCGCCGTTCGGATTACCACCCATAATTTCAGTAATCATTTGCGGCGGCAAATCACTTTCAATACTTGCGGCATAAGTTGCCTGCAATACGGCCTGTTGCAACTCAACGTCTTGGAAGCGGCGAGTCATGCGCATTTGCTTCAAGACGCTAACCATCTCGCTCACACCGCGTATCTGGTCGGGCATCAATTGGTCGATGATATGGATAATCTGTTTGCGACCCCATTTGGTTTCCGCTGGAATACGTTTCCACTTGAACAGCTTCTCTTGCTGTGTGAAATCGTATGGATGCGCTTCCATGATGTGATAGGCGACAGGACGACCATAGTCATCGCGCTCAATACCTGCTTTGAGTTTGTTGTCATCCATCCCACCATCAGGATTACTGAGGCGTTTAGGGCTAATCATCTGAATAGCTGTCGCATACGGGCGTTTTCGGTCAGCAATCCATTCAGCTGTTGCCAACACTTCACCATGAATCAAAAACACACCGACCGCCTGACGCACCATGGCCGTAAAGTCCTTTACACCACTGGCATCCAACCAGTGTTTAACACTAGAAGCCGTATTGTTAAATTTGGACTCGACCAAGCGTTGAAAATTGTACAACCACTCGTCGTCATCAACGCCCAAAACATCGACATTCGGCTGCGAATTCAGTTTGAATTGCGAGCCGACGATGTTGTCTTTGTGAATGGCCACAACGCCGCTGGCGTAGCCGTCATTTAGCACTACGTCGCGGGCGCGGTCATCGATGATGTCTTTTTCGAAACGCAGCATTGCGTCCATTGGTAACGGAGAAGCCTCCCACGTTGCCATTTCACGACTGGTACGGTTTGCCCCGTCAAGGCCGCCTGTGCCGCCGTGTGCTTTATATGTGTCAATACCAGACATGACTTCTCCTAGAAATATACTCTCAGTGGTGCGTAACCCTGACCCAATGGCGCGTTCTCCAGCAACCCACATGCTCGCAGTTCCATTTCCATTCTGCGAATCAGGTCTGCCAGAACGGATAAGTTTGCTTTTTGATACTCAATGCGCTCACCGTTCTGGTCAATCACTACGGTTACGTTTTGGCCAGATGCGATGCGAAAATATGCGTCCTTCGCATCTCGCAACATCTCTGGCGTGTAAAACGTGCAATTACAACTCATACTATGCTCCCTGCAATTTATTAATTTCATCCCAACTCAATTCAGCATAGCTCTGTTGGGCATCATGAATGACAACATTATCTCCTGTTTCGTCTGTTGCATCAACTGGAGCATAAACCAATGGGTTTTTGTTCCACTCGTCAAATAGCGGCGGCGGATTTGCCCAATCGATGCGGTCAATCATGAGCAATTTTGAGATTGAAACCCCGATACAGTAATACAACAAGTCCCATGCTTCGTTGTTTTGGTGAGGAATTTTCTCCCACTTGGTCGCAGTACGAATCTCGGCACACAACTCTTGGTAAAACTCGATTCCCAACCAGTCTGGGAAGGTAATCAGGCCATGTGCCACTTCGGTTGCATCCAGTCGGTTTGACAGGGTGTCTTTCAACAAATTCGAATTCAGCATCAATACGGGAACGTCACCACGCGCCGCGCTCAATGCGTCCTTTTTGGTTGCGTCAGGATAAGTAATAAACGCCCGTGGGGAGTTCGGTGTTACAACACCCTTCACCAAGTGGAATCGGGCTGCTTTTCGTTTGTTTTTCAAGCTACGGTAAAAGTCATAGGCCATAGACGTTACGCTTTCACCCTTCTCACGAGCATAACCACCGCTGTCACATACAGTCATTGTCACACCCATCATACGACCGCTTCCGTCGGCGAGTGGATAGAGTCTATCTATGACTTCAGTTTCAATCAATGACCAGTCTTCCAAGAAAGTCGCTGGGCGTACAAAGTAATTGTCACCATCTTCGTCAACACGCGCAGATTTGCGAATATCAAACCTATCAATCACTGTAATATCGAACGGTGCACCAGCAGAAATACCATGTACTTGAACAACGAATCTGTTCTTTTGCACGTCGACACACGCAATCAAATTGCGAACACCGATAGGAACAACGCGCTCACCGATGTCAATCGCGCGGTCTTTCAGGTGTTCTGGCAATCGCTGTGCTACTTGTGATTTAGGCACATATGGTTCGGCCAAGTCGGTGTTGTAGAACTTCTGTAAAGCCTCTTCCGAGCCAGTCGTTTTAAACTCTTCTTCAGCAGCCAGATACATTGTCACCAACTGACCCCAGCTTACGAACGCGGCGGCAACACCACGAAGCCAAAAGGAAGCAATACGGGTTTTGCGTGGACTACCTACCAACTCACCATGTCGGTTGAAGTACATACCGTCTTGAACCCACACGCCTGTTTGCTGCATGGCATGGCGTTGAGATTGCTCAATTCGTCCGAAACATTTTGGGCATTGCAGGTATGTTGACGCGGCGATGTCAATCATATTGGTCGCTTTCTCATCCCATTTGAGCATCGAGAATGTGCCTTCAAAGCGTTCATTGCAGTGTGGGCAAGCCCAGTACCATCTGCGTCTATCGCCTCGGTTATAAAGCGCAAAAATCCCCTTCGTCGGAGGGGCTTCATGTGAACCAGCAACTTCAACCCAATGAGGGTCTTCGATTGGTCGGCTTGGGCTACTCTCGGCCAAGCACATACGATACGAACCAAAGGTCGTTGTACGTTTTGCAGCCAAGTCGTATGCAGAACCATCACCGCCGATGTCGTCTGGCATACGGTCATAGTCAGTCAACATGACGCGCGGAATTGGACGGCCTGCCAACTCGGAAACACTCGGATGCGCCAGTGACAAAAACACCCCGTTCTGGAAGTGTTTGTCGCTGATATTGTCTGCGTCGCGGTCTCCGTTCAACAACTCACCACATTCCTTGGTGTCGCGTAGCAATTTGTCAACACGACGTTTGGAGAAGTCACGGCTCATTGCCGATGTCGGGTTGATAATCAGCATATCCATCGGGTCGCCGTGAATAGAGAAGCCAGTCCAGTTAACAATCAAGGCATCAGTCTTACCGCACTGCGCAGGGGCGGCCATAATTACGCCGTCATGAATCGGGCTACTCAACATATCCATCGGCTCAATCATGTATGGGGTAGTTGAGTTCTTCCAGTAACCAACGTATGAGCCTCGGTTATTAACGTATCTATATTTCTCAGCCCATTGAGAAACGGTAAGTCGTTCTGGAGGTTGTAGAATGGACGACAATTCTACGAGCATATCGGATAGGCTTTCATACTGCCCGATTTTCTTAAAGGTCGTCGAGTTCTCGGTCATCAACGTCATCGATTCGTTCTCCTGTTAAATCTTCATAACGAGCGGCACGCTCTTTCTGCGCACGCTCTCCAAACTTGTCGGCGACAGCCTTGCTGACACCTTCCATCACTTCGTCCAATAACTCAACAATCAAGGTTCGCTGTTCTGGAGTGAGCGTCGTCAAGCGGTCAATTGTGTCGGGTATCAGCTTCACGCCCATTGCAAACGTCTTGTTAAGCTCAGATACTGCGTCAATTACGTCTGCTGTATGCCAGTATTCCCCTGCTTCAACAAGATAGCTCAGACGGGCTTTCTTGGCTGCCCAGAAGTCCTTTTTCAAAGCGATTGGGAAGTGGCCTTTATGGAAGACCTCTTCCCACTCTTCGTCCGTCCATACAGGCGGAACACAGACGCTTGCGATGTCACGAATAGCATAAATGTCAGCCCCGTTTCGCGTGCCAGATGGCTGAATCTTTGCTTTCCGTACCAGATTGCCAAGTTCAGTGTTATGGACGTGAAAAATCAGGGCGGCCTGTTTAATGGTCACGCCCTTACTCAAAATGTCATCGATTGTCAGCGTGGCGTTCGTGCCGTTACCTAGCATTATTGCTGTCGATGCTTTCTTCATGTTAGCCATGCTTTAAAGCCTTTTTCACTTTTTGTATTAGGTCAAAAAATACGTTTTGTGTGTTTTGCTTACCTTCCCAGCAGGATTTTTTAACAACAACGTCATAAGTGTTCGCGGCGAGTAAGTTGTAGACAAGAACCTTGTCATTTTCCTGCCCCCGTCGCGCGAGCCTACGCAGAAACTGGTAAAACTGACCGTAACTGAAATATACGTCGTAGTTGATTACGATATGGCCGCCTTTTTGAAGGTTCAGGCCATGCGCTCCAGATTTAGGGTGCATTAACAGCATCTTAATCTCACCACGATTCCACGCCGCTTTCTGCGTGCCTTTTCTGTCCATTTTAACCGCGTTAGGGAAGTGTTTCTGTAACAAATTGAGGCTGCCTTGATGATAGTATGCAATCAGGAAGTTTTCCTCTGGGTGACGTGCCATTAACTCACGCAAAGCCTCAATTTTCGCAGTATGTAGATAATGAATACGTCGGTCTTGTACAATGCTGCCGAAGTCGTTGATGCTTTCCTCACTGTCGTAAACAAAACCAGCGCAAATCTGCATCATTTTCTGCAACACAGACACCGCTTGTTCGGCCACGATGGTAGAGCCGTCAACGGTAATCATACCTGCATTACTCATAGCATTATACAATTCCCTTTGTTTTTCGGGCAAATCATATAACACATCTTCAATAACATACGGCGGAATATCCTTCAAATAGTCCTCCTGTTTCATGACAAGTGTTATGTCTGAAATCAGACGGGTTATTTCGTCGTCAGCACCCTGCTTCAAAGTGATTTTGTAGTTGTAAGGATTTACGTTAAAGTACCGCTCCTTGTACTCGGTCATCGTTCTGCCGAGGCGTTTACCACCATCAAGCAGTTTGATTTGAGCGAACAGACCGAGGTAGTTCTCGGCGGCTGGTGTCGCGGTCAGTTCGTAAAAATGTGTGGTTTTGTGCTTGATAGAATCGAGTGCCTTCCAGCGTTTTGTTGTTGCGTCTTTAATACCGTCACTCTCGTCGTAAATCACACAGTCATAAATCCAGTCTTCAGTACCCCAAGCGTTCACCAACCATTCGACCATCTCGTGATTGATGATATGTATTACAGTCGGATGTTCGCGCTCATATTTGCGAATTTGCACGCCTGCGGCTTCAACACGAGCCGTTTCAGTGAGCCATTTACGATATTCCTTCTCAACAGCAGCCGTCGTTTTCTTCAGCAAGTCAGTGCGCTCGGCTTCTGAAATGTTAGGGTTGTTCTTCAAAAACTTGTTAACTCTTGTGTTAACTTTTCGGTTAATCTTGCGAAGGTCTTTTTCATCGAATGGTCGATTTTTCGCATTTCGGGCGTATTCGTTTACCGCTTCGGTAATGTGTTCGGCACGCACCAGCTTGTAACTAAGTGGGGCTGAGAACGACCATTTCGCAATCTCATCACCCCATGTTTGGTTGGCAACCTTCAACGGGGCAATAATCAGCACCTTGTTAATTTTGTCGTCGTCCACCAAGTCTCGTATCAACTTCAAGCATATCGCCGTCTTACCCAAGCCTGTATCGATAAATAATGCGCTTCTTGGGTTATTCTTCAAAAAGTCGATGGCCGTAAGCTGATAGTCGTCCAAGTGATGTTCATGCAATTCCACGTTATCGAAACGCGACTTCAATTTATCTAAATATGACATCTGCTTCCTCCAGTGTTGAAACCACATAGACTTTTGCACCGTGATTTCGCATGGTTTCGATTACTCGTTCTTGTTCTGGCCGCAAAACACCTGCGTCGTTTTTGAACTCGACATAGACAGTCGTGCCGTTTTTGATAAACAGTCTGTCGGGGAAACCGTTTATGCTGGCTCGTTCGATTTTGACCTGAAACCAGCCGCGCTTTTCTGCAAGCAGGCGGCTGGTTTTTTCTATGCGGCTTTCGCGTTGACTAATGGTTTTCACTTGCGCTTACATTTACCGCAGACCCGACTATCCGCTGGTAACTCATCCGCATAAACCCATTCATCATGGCGGTCTTTAAGACGTGCCTCGCACAAAGCATCTTTGGTTGACAGGTCAATTCGATGCCATGTTTGCTGGCCTTCACGACGACCCCATTTAAAGCCGCCGTTCTCGACAAGGCCGAACGCTTGGGCTTCTTTCGGAACACCTTTAACACCCAGTCTGTCGAGCATGGAGTAGGCTTCTCGTACATACCAGTCGTAATCAATATCCGACGGGAATGTGTCAGGTAAGTCCATGGCTGGCATTGCGCCTTTAGTCAGCGGAACGTTGTTACCCTTGGAGTTCACAATGGTCGTATCTGTTTTCGTTGAGTAGTACCAACGTACAACCTTACCGAGATACTGGCCGTCTTTGTATGCACCGCCTTTTACCTGCTGGAAGTTCGTAAATTTGAGGAAATCCGTACAGCCTTCGATGGTCTCACGGATAGGCACGCCGCGCTCAAGATAAGCCATCACAGCCTCAATGCAGACTTGACCGTTACCAGATTGACTCAAACCGCGCTCTGCGTAATCGCCTTTGCGCTTCCATTTGAGTTTTGTCTCGCCTTTAGCAGGGGCTTTGAGCGCGAGGTAACTGTTCACAGACTGGCTGTAAATCGCCAAGTAGCGCGTGAATTCCATGTTGAAACCTGTCTCGATTTCCCACAGATGAATCTCGCGTTCGGCTTTCCAGAAGTCGTCTTTCTTGCCGTAAATCACAATACCATCAGTGTTGGCCGATATAATACGCAACCCAGCTTTCTCAATGCGTTCGATGAGCATCAACAAGCAAAGCTGACCTGTAATAGTCACCTGAATCATCATCTTAGGACTGTACAGGAAGCTGTAAATCGATGACAGCTTGCCAAACGAGCCGTTCAGAACAATCTTGTATGTGTTACAGATAGTCTGTTTCTCTGGTAATTTCTTCCATTTAGCGCGGTCGTCGCGGAATCGCGTGTAGTTGCGCAAGAATGGAAGACCGCAGTTTTCAGGATAATAACCGCCGTTGATAATGATAGATGGGTAATATGATGTCACGTCCGCATCGCAAATAATTTCGTCTTCAGCGGCGATGATAGCTTGACCGCTTTCGTTTGAGTGCAGGCCGCCGATGCCCATTGTGTATAGACCCTTGCCAATCTGAATCTTCATGGAAGCGAGTTCGCGCGGCATTTTAACATGACCAGAAGGCTCGATTTCAAACACTGTATGCGTCAGCAAGTCATGCAGGTCTTGTAGCGTCGGATGCTCGAAATAGATGTATTCGGGGATGTCGTATTTGAAGCGACGCTTAATCGAACTCGGTTCAGGCTTGTAGATTTTACGACCACGGTCTTTTTCGATAACGTGCTTAAAGATGGCCTCACCAACTTGAGCATCTGACTTGGAGCGAACGTCGATTTTATATTGCTTCGAAATCTCGATACGCAAGTCAACTTGAGCCTTCACTGTTTCATACAGACGCAGAGTGTTCGCCGTATCGTTATCACAATATTTTGCGATGTCATCCATCTCAATCAGCGACAATGTTTTGTCGGCATCGATTGGGAGGTCTTGGAGTTTCTGACAGCCGATTCGCGCGGCGTATGCTTTAAGGCTCAACGTGCCTGTCGGAATCTCGAAAATATCGATGTGCTGCATGTAGGATGGGTAGTCAAGTTCGTACAAGCGCATGAATTCCCAAGAGCGCAGGGATTCGCGTTTTTGCTTCTTGCCATTTTCGTCGATGTAATCAGCACCAATCAGCAAGTCAGATGCTTCCTTAAGTTCGGCGTTACTAACACCTTCCAGCGCGTACATGAGCAGCGGCATATCGTAGTGATTACCGTTAAATGTGATTACGGTTGATGAGCGCAGCCATTGACGGATACCAGCAACATCAAGTTTCGAGGAATCATTCCTCATTTCAAAATGTTTTGTGTTTTCTGGGTTTAGAGCATCGCGGAATGCGACCAAGAAGTAGTTAGGATAACATTCAATATCCATAATTACGACGTTTGAGCGGTAGTCAAACATGATGATTTTCCTTTTGTGATTGGTTAGACAACAGCAGCCATTTTGGAAGTGCGTCAGTACCAGTTGATAAAAAAAAATGCCCAGCGTTGTTTGTTTGCTGGGCATTTGTTCTGGCGATTACAATTCGCCGTCTTCTTCTTCGGTGTCCCAATCAGCATCATCACCTTCGTTAACGCCGCTTGAGCCGAGTTTCAAATCAGTTTGTTTGTTGTGAACCTGAACTGCTTGCAGATTCAGAGTCATGCCTGCGCCGAATTTTGGATTTTTCCAACCGTAGAAGTCGAACAAAATGGTCATGTGGCGACCATTGCGGTTCAGTTCTTCAATTTCTTCCATTTCTTCTGGAATGCGGCGGTTCAGTTTAGTACCTGCGCTGTTACGCACTGCTGGCGGAAAACTTTCATTGGCGGAGAAACGAATGCGATAGAAGTCTGGGATGTCGCTGTCTTCAGGCAAGTTTTTAACACGGCTACCATCGAGCAAACAACGGTTCTTAACCGCAACGTCTTCCCAATCTTCGCCTTCTGCCATGTGTTCACGAATCAAATCTTCCAAGATTTTGATTTCTTTGGCATGGTCTTCTTTATTCAAGAAGGCAGTCAGACTGAATTTCTTCTTATCGCCTTCTTCGAAAGCACGAGGATGGTCGATTCGAGCGTACCATGTAGGCACATTTTTCAACATAACAGTACCGTCTTTGTACTGCACCAGACAACCAACTTTACGTTCAATGTTTGACATTTTATTTCCTAACATATTAAAAATTGCATGGACTTTCTTTTGTTTGCCGTCCACACGGTAGCAAATAACTGGTCAGAGTGGTAGGACTCGAACCTACGACCTCCTGCTTCCAAGGCAGGCCATCTACCAACTGATATTACACTCTGGTAAGGGTGGATGGTCGCTTTGGCGAGCGACGCTGGTAATGAAAGAAGCAATGCGCGGAAAAAGTTACCAGACAACATCCATAAACTGAAGGGCGTTTGATTTGAAAGAGTGTCGCCCACTTCTCTTTAGTCTTCGAATTTCGAATCCATGTCGATAATGCTCAAAGCAGGTCGCTTATCGCCGATTGGTGCGATGGTGGGTCTTCCACTTGATTCATCTACCAACGTTTTCAAGGGTTCGAAGTCGATTTTATGACGTTTGCAGAGTTTCTCTGCCTGCGCCACACTAACAAGCTGTCTTGGCTGGAATTCATCCAAATCGAATACCGTATCTTGCTGGATAAAATTAAGAGTGAGGGCTTCGTCAACCCACTTCCGAGTTTTCCTGCCGCCGACTAACTTGTATGAGTGCATTTTACCGCCTTTCAGGGCGAAGTCAAGCAGTTTTTTCTCAATTTCATTGAAGAAAGATGTAACTATTTTGATTTTACTGTAAATCTTTTCGACATCCCCCATGCTCAGTTCGTCAATTTCGGGTAATTTTGCCAGATAAGTGTCGTTAGCAATACGCTCTGAAACAGGCTCTTCTGCGTCGAATTTGTCACCAATCATCTCTTCGATATAACGTGCTTGCTCTGGACATTGGGCTTTCACGCGACACCAGCGACAACCCTTCTCGGTAACGACGCGTTCGGCGTTCGGTTCGAGCGCAGCTTTCGCGCGTTCCTTGACGTATTCGCCAAACTTGAGCAGTTCTTCAACAGTGAGTTCCCACGTTGAGAAATGATTCAAACGTGGCTGACAAATGCGCATCTCAACTGTCTTGAAGTCATACAGGAAGCCGAAGTCGTGCAGTACCCCAAGCGCGTATATCTGCAACTGCGTGTTGTTTTCAGCGTCTACTGTAACACCCATGCCATACTTCAAGTCGGTGATGGTCAGCTTCTCGTCGCTACAACAAACGTGGTCAGACGTGCCTTTTTGGTTCGGTATAGGGGTTAAATGGCTGAAATCAACCTTAACCTCCACGAACTTATCGCCTTCTTGGTCGTTGCACCAGTTGACGTATTCGGCGACGTAATCGAGCATCTCGTCAGTCACTTCTACGTCAAACCCGTCAACTGTTCGCACCTCACCCAAATGCTTAATGGGTTTATGCCCACTACGCAGCCAGATTTCGGCCATTTCGTGTGCAACCGTACCTTCTGCGGCTGCCTCCGATGAACCACCGCCTTCTTTCGCTCGAATTGCCAAGTTTGCCAATAGGCTTCCCGAACAATTCAGCCACATTTCGCTCGAACTCGGCGAGAAAACCGAATGGCCGTCAAGATTAATTTCAATCTCTTTCATACGAAACCTCATACAAAAAAAAAGAGCGGATTAACCGCTCTTTTCGAATTTTACAAATCAGCTTCTGCTTCGGCTTCAGCAGCCTCTTTAGCGGATACCAGTGCTTCATACAACTTGTCGTAGTTTTCAGCAGGTACGTCTGCTGTTTTAGCCGCACCGCCTACTTCTGCGATGATTTCCTTGGCTTTTTCCAACCAAGTGCGACCGAGTGCGCCGAGGTCTTTGGCGGCAGCCTTAACGTCATCCAAGCTGTGTTTCGGAGTAACAGGTTCTTCCTCTTTCTCCTCAACCACGTCTTCTTCCATTTTGGCCGCGCAAGCGTCAATGACGGCTTGATATTTGTCTTCAGGGGTGCGTTTTACAGTGGCTACACCAGCAACTTCTTTCAGAATTGCCTTAGCCGCGTCAGCACCGTGTTTGGCTTTCACATCGAGTAACGCCGCTTGAACAACGTCCAAGGTGATGTCATTGCTGTCGTCGGACTTGTCTTCAGCCGCTTCAACAGGAGCTTCCTTGGTTTCTTCAGCGTCTTCTTTTACCGCTTCTTGTACAGGTTTTTCCTGCTGCATCGGTTGACCTTGTTGAGACAAGAGTGCGTTGGTGTTGCGGTCGAGAGCTTCGGTCAAACTTACCATGATGGCGGCGAGTTGGGTCAAAGTAATTTCTTTCATTTTAGACTTCCTTTAGTTGGTGGTTAACAAAATAAGTTTGGTTTAGGAAGTTGCATATTACCGTGTTTCACAGCAATATGCAACACTTTTTTTTTTATAAATCTTCCAATTCTTTCTCATCAACTTCTTCAGCGGCATCCTCAAATTTCTTGTCATACACAAGTTCTGGATTGGATGCGTCAGTAAGGTATTGACGTATCGCCGCAGAAACCTTCATTGATGCGTTTTTGAATCGGGTCGGATTCTTCGAGTAAACCGTATGTAAATACGACTTATCAATCTCTGGAATACGCACAGCATTAGCGACAAGCTCGTAACCCAGTGGAATCAAGTGTTGCTGCCAACGGATATTTGCGTCCTTGAAGTTTTTGTCAGCAAGTTTCATTTGGCGGAAGTATTTCACATCCAGAAACTCTTCACACAAGAACGGGTCGTCATTCTTGGCAACAATCTCCAACAACTCCTGAATGGATTCGGGCATATTTTCACTAATCAAACGCTGGCGTGAAACTGTGCGCGGTGCATCATAGTAAGACAAAAACTCGTCGCTAACTTTAACTTCGGTTCGAAAGTATTTGCGCAATGCACCAGCGTGGTTTTTGTAAGTGTTGTGTAGGTCAGGATAGTATTTCGGGTTCTCTTTCTTAAACTGCTCAATCTTACTGGCCTCCTGCCAGCGCGAGTAGATAGCGAAAATACGACGGTCTGACGAATCAATCGGCAACGCGGCCAGTCGGTTACTCAAAAACAGATAGTTCGCTGTATTTGGTACGTTAATTTCATCCTTACCCTTCGCAATCATTGCGATGGTCGGGCTGGCAATGATGGTTTTGAGTTTATCGTAAATCTCAACGCCTTTAACACCAGCCAAATGCACTTCTTCGACTGTACCGAAGCTCAAATTGGTCGCCCATTTCGTAAACCCAGACTTCATCGCATCTTGTGACACGATTTTGGCGTTTTCCTTACCAATCATCGCCGAAATCAGGTAATGGAAGAAGGATTTACCGTCACCGCCGACACCATGCAGGAACACAGCCCATCCGAGTGTGTATCCAGTGTACTGAACCTGATATGCAACCCATTGACGGAAGATTTCGCGTTCACGAGGGTCTTCAATCATATGCTCAAAATGCTTTTCAACCAATTCGATGGCTGCCAAATCACCCTTAGAATAGCGAGAAGGCTCTTCAGGCACATTCTTGCTGTCATAAGCATTGATATATTGGTACTTAGAGCGTTCACTGAATTTGAACAAGTTGCCCATCGTAGGCATGTACACCGCGTCAATTACTTTAGGTATTTTGTACGCTCGTAAGGCCAAGTCCTGTGGGCGCATTTTCATACTCATTGCATCCGACACGGAGTGATAAATCAGCGTATCAAACGACGTTGGGGAAACCGCCAAACCTTCTTTAGTATCGTAGAATTTGTCCCCATTGAGCAAATATACCCAGTTTTTCATATAGTCGGGTGTGTCGAACTGCTCGATAGCCTCAGTAAGTGTTTTTCGAACCGCGCTCGCACTGATTTTCTCACCATATAATCGGGTGTATGTTCGGGCAATGACGTGTTCGATTGCGTTCTGCTGCGCCGTAGTGAATCGGTTATACGAAGCCTCCGCAATCAATTCATCGTATTTACGAATATCATCGCATTCTTCGAACATCTGCTTTAGATTCTCAAATGTCTGCGTGAAATTTTCATTCTTTGCAGATGAGTAATAGTCATACAGAACGCTTGCGAATGTCACCACGTTCGCACGGTCATTACGGAAGCTCTTCCATTTCGCACGAAGGCTTGAGTCTTTGATGTCATAGGGTTCTCCCGTAGATGGGTCAGTGGCTTTTCGTGACCATGCCTTCCAAATTTGATAACCCTTTTCAGAATCATCAATTTGAAATTTAATTGCCTGACCAATAGCTACCCATTTTTCATAACTGTCGTAGAAACCCTCGGTTAAGGAATTAACAATCTCCTCAACGCGCTCGTCCGAGATTTTCACCTGCTTCGAGTCGTTATAGAGGTCGTAATCCTCATCCTCTTCAATGTGAACGTCATCTAATTTGACGTTATGCAAATTGGTGAGAGCAATGCGCTCATACTCATTCCGATACATCAAGTCATCAAAATATCGGAACAAGGGTTGAATCATTTCAGGTCGGAAGGTTGGTAAATCCTCAACGCGCTCAATATCGAGCAGGGAGTAATCATTCTCCCATTCGTAATGCAAACCCTCTTCGTTTGGATAATCACCAAACGCGACAAATTGGCGATGACCATCCTTGCTATTGTTCAACAACTCAATTTGCATACGCCCATACTTTTCAGAATACCATACAGAGGACACGATTTTACCGATGGCATTAGGTACATAACACGGAATCAACGCTTTTGGTTTCTTTCCGCGACGAACCATGATTTTGTCGGTTGAAAGCATTTCGCGGACGTATTGAATTAGTTCGCGTGCAGCATGCGGGTCTAAAACATCGATGTCAATCGCCAAAAGATGATTGCTTGTGACAACACCAATTCCTGCCTTGTCGCCGAACTTTTTAAGCATCTCGTTATATGACTTTTCTGTTTGCGGTAAATTTTTCCAATCGAGTCCTTCGGGAAATTTCTTACCCTGAGTAATCGGCACGACCTCGAAACCTCGCTTCATAAGTGGCAGCGCAGTGTCTTTATAATAGCGTTTAATCATTTTTCCTTCACTTTCCTATCAAATAGAGGGGTTTGATGCAATTCTAGGTTAAAACTGACTTTATCGTCAAGCTGGCTTTTTCAATTTACATATGTAAAGAACTCTTAACGACCAATCTCACGATTTTCAGAGCGTAACAATCCAAAATTTTCCAAATTTCCAATAGACTTCGTGTTAGAAAGAGTCGCCAAAATGGAATTTTTCCAAAAATTGAGATTGGGTTTTCATTTTTCATGTTTTTAAACGCATGACAAAACTTATAGTTTCGTCACAGATTCATTAACATTGTTAGATGATAACCGTTCTCATCAAGCAAAAAAAAAGTCATTTTGTAAAGACGTTTTTGGACTTTCTAACGACCAAAAAATTTACTAACAAACAAAAAGTCCTATAAAAATCAACAATTTGTAGATTTTGTAAGAAGTAAGGAAAAAACGCCAATATTGCTATATGTGACGATACGAATGTGTATTATATTTCCTTATAGTGTTGTTATACCTTTTCCCCTTTCTTCTTTTTTTTTATTATATAAGAAAATAAAGAAATTTCCTAACATTCTAACAAATGCACTTAAGTGACTGGAATTATTGGAGAAAATCTGTAAGGAGGCTTCCTAACAAGTCCTAACAGCCTTACAAAATAAGCTACATCGTTGATTTTTAAGGAAAACACCAAAAAATGACCGATTTTTGGCACTTACTCAGTTGGAACTAACAAAAATAACACAAAAATTCACATTATTTCACAATCAGTCTGTCGGCGAAATCGCCTCCCAAACTGTTGGCACTAACCCTCAAAAACACCAAAATATCGATTCCTGCCCCAAAAAGCACCCTCAGAGCGATTTTTACACCCTTTCCTATACCTACCCCTACCCAAAGGTCAAAATTCAATCTGAGACGCTCTACGCGCGAAATTGAGAAACTGAAAATTCAGAAAATTGGCAAGATTCTCCGTATTTTAGAAAAATCTATAAAAATCAACAATTTATAGCTCAAAAAATTGACATTTGCACAAATCGGCGAATAAATAATTGATTTATAAGGAAATTTACAAACTAAATTTTTTTAATCATCCGCTTATTTTTAAAACGCATAAAAATTTCGTTAAAAATCAAGGACTACCGAATATGCAAAATCGGCGCATTCTCGGAATCGGGGGTTCTGCGCCCGCACCGACCGCTCTCCGCTCGTAGGAAGTACCTTTTCAAAAGCCACAATGTAAAGAAGGCTTCGTCTTTACATTTCCGACCATACCTTTTCAGCGTCGACCGCGTATCATGGCCGTGCTTGTTGTACAAAGTAAACCGTTTATTTTTAAATATCGTCGAATTGTTAGCACATCATGCAATGCGAAAAGCGCATAATTGATTGATAGAAATAGACTATTTAAAATGCAAGGTTATTAAATTTTGTAACTTAACATTTACAACGGCCAAAAGAAAACCGCCTAAAGGCGGCGGATTGAAAGCACATGATTTGCGCATGTAAGGATTGTTAGGATAGAAAAAGGCGGCGGTCTGATATGCAATCAGCAAAGCAAGTGATTAAAAGAAAACCGCAAAAAGCAAGCGGCCAAAAGAAAACCGCCCGATTAGTATCAGGCGGTTTGTTTCTTATTGTATAACGTCGGATTCGTCAACAGTCGTTATTTCCAGTTTCAGGCCGTCTTTGATAGACTGTATACATGAGTTTATTTCACGTTCAAAGAATGCCTGATAAGTGTATAATTCGTCTTCATTTTTGGCATATGTGAAACCGTTGGAACAAGCTAAACAATTTATTTCATGCGCCGCGTCTTGGCTATAAATTGAACCGTCGACTGCTACGACTTCCAGTTTTTTATATTCCATTGTCAATCTTCCTTTTCTTCAATTGTCATTGATTCGGCGGCCTCTATCAACACATAAGCCGCTAACGCCGCCATAATGAAGACTATAAAATTTCCAGATTGCATGCCGCCGAAAAATAGGCCAAGCGCGATAATATATAGCATCCTTTGCATTTTATGCCCGTTCCTTTCCGCGTTTATCCCAATCGTTCAGCGCGTTTACGATGTTTGGTACTAAGTAACCGTCTATCCAATCTTCAAAACCAAAATCTGAAACGCCGTATTCTTCCAGATATTCGACCTCTTCGTCTGATAACTCCACACCGAAACCGTTATCATGTGCAATTTCTGAAAGGCTATTATCTACACGTTGCAACCAAGTATTACAAGACGCTTCCACGTTTTGAAAAATTTCTTTGGAATGCAAGTCAAGGTATAGTCTTGAGTAGCATTGACCGTTGCAACCTAACATCAAGCCTTCATAAAAACCAGTAATGACGTTATGATATTCTGAAACCAATTTATAAGCAATTGTTTGATTTTCCATTTTTTTTTATCCTTTACCATTCGATTGATGAATAGTCCATTTTAGACAATTCGTTTACGGCCATATCGCGTAATTCTTTATTCAAATTGGGCATATTGTCCAAAGATTCCGTGATATGTAGGAATAGGTACTCTAGCTGATATGAATCGTCATAAATGCCGCCTAAACTATCATCGCCTATTGTATCGCCTGATTCCGCGTCGATTAAGTCAATCGTGAAATAATAGGGTGCTTTATAGGCGTATGTTTCAAAGTCTTCAGTTAACGCGTCGCTGTCTTCTTCAGTCATGCCTTGTATATAAATTTCCGCGTATTCTCCACAATCACCGCGTGCAATATTTTTAAAATCGGTCATTGCTTTTTCCCAATCTTCACCGCCTACATAGTCATTCAATGAAGCATACCATTCAATAAAAGGCAAAGAAAGCAAACCTTTTCGGGCAATCTCAACGTCATGGAATAATCCCATATTCAAAGAATGGTATAGGCTTTCCGCTTCTTTGTCGGTTAAATCCATTCTGTCGATAACCGACAAATCTAATTCATTCATAAAATCCTGAACAGATTCGGCGTTTTTCAAATCATCCGCCGTAAAGCGTTTTGCGCCTGGATTTTTGATAACAATCCATTGATAATCTGAAATACGTTCTAGGCCGCTATCCTGAATAAAATCGTCAAAGAAACACGCGTCATCATCGTATGCAATTTTAATTTCTAAAACTTGATTATTTTTGATAAAACTCATCATTTTAAAAATCCCCTTTCTTAGCCTTCAAAACATGCCCATTTCAAAACGGCGGTTTTATTACTCACTCCCAAAACACGGCTAACATGCGCTTCAAAGTCTGAAAGATGACGGCGTGTCGTATTGGAATAATCACGGGCGTGTCGTTGCAAATAGATGATATTGGTGTTAACCTTCCATGCGGCTATAACGGTAGAATATGAAACCAACACTTCATAAAAGCCGCCGTTGTCATGGTAATAGTTGACAATCCATGCTGATTTACTTCCAATTTGTGATTTTCTATTGATGGCGGCTGCTAATCGTGAATTGCAACGGTAAACATTTTCTTCCAAACCAATACCTTTAAAATAAAATTCTTCTGTATCGGCGCAAATTTCCGCTTGAAATTGTCTGTATTCGTCGTTTTCGTCATAGATAGTAAACATGATAGCCGCATGGTCGCGCGTGTTTACAATCTCTTCAGATTCAAATTTTAACTCTTTGCCTAAATAGTCTTTAGCGTGTTGAATTGCACCCTCTTTGCTATATGCAAAGCCTGTGATGGCTTTACGAAGGGCGGCAATTTTTGAAATGTTAGATTTTTTCATTTTAGATTTCCTTTTTCGTTGATTATAGACTGTTTACAGTCTGCTAGTTGGTAAAAATTAAATAATTGGATTAGTCAAAATATAGCGTTTCAATATAAAATTCGTGATTGATTTCACAATAGCCTATTTCCTCTTCATTCTGAATTACTTTTATTGCAAAGTAGTTTTCATGGGCATAAATACCGCCGTTAATTTCAGCAATCGCATTTTTACCATCTACTTTGATAGTAACCGCATGTAAAATATCTTCACGGATAGCGGCGGCATTTTCTTTTAAATAAGCGTCAATTTGCGCCAAAACGTCGGAATTTTCACAAACGCCTTCAATATATTTAAAGTTTTGCGTATTCATTTTTAAAGCCTTTCAAATAAAGAGTTATTCAACAGGTTAAATTATGCGCCTTTTTTAAAAACTTGACAAGCATTATTTTCAAAATATTTGAGATTTAATTATAACATGTTGAATTTACTATAAATTAATTCTTGAATTTCTTCAGCTAATTCAGATACTTTGTCATAGGTTTCAACACCATGTTTTCTATCTCTATCTTTTAATCTTTTGTTGTAATAAACAGCCGTTTTCCCCGATTCTGTAATCTCGAAAAATGCGTAATTTGCAATATCGCTGTCAATGATATTATTAGCGGCTTTAAACCTGTCGCATAAATGTTTACCGCGTCCTAATTTCTCAAACCATGAAACGGCGTTTTCATCGGGTGCTACTTCTTGCAAATACTTGTATTCCCTGAATGTTGAAAGCGTGTTTTCACGGCTTTTATGACAGATAATATTTCGTTTTGAGTAAAAAGCCTGTTCAAGCTGAAACATAAAAGGAAATGGTTTTTCGGGTAATTTATAGTCAATAGCCATTTTATTTTACCTTCTTCCAAAATTTAGACAAAAAGCGACTTTCGGCGGTTTTAAAATCGCCGATTCGTAGCAGGTTACGAATTTCGAACAGACTATAATATTGCACGCTATCCGCTTCAATTTCATAGTTTCCCCATGTGTAATAGTCAACATTGCCACGGCGTAAAGGGATGATTGGATAAAAATCACCCATTGATGAAGTTTGAACACCGCCACTTGCTGAATTGTTTTGCAAAGTGAGTTTTTGCGCCGTCTTCCAGTTATCGGGGAATGCTTCGCCGTCCAGTTTTACCAAGCAATCGGGATTTTCTTTTAAAGCCTTCAAGTCGATATTTTTCAGACTCAAATCAATCAGCATTTCAAAAACAGGCGTAATGCCGTTTAATTTACCGATTGTTGTCACGTCCACCAATGCGCCCAATACTTCTTTAAATACGGCTTGGCTTGTTGTTTGAATCATTGCATACATTTTAATTTTCCTTTTCTGTTAGATAGTCGGTTTCAAGTCATAGACTTTATACAATTCATTTAAAATAACTTCTTTACCCTTTGCCGTTGCTTTGACGTAAACGGCATTATTTAGATGATGTTTAATCGTTTGGGGATTCGTCGATGGGTAATATTCCAAGTCTTTAGCCGTCGCTTGTACTACTTCCATCAAACCGTCTTCCAAGTATTCCGACAGGTTATCATGGCGTTTATACACAGGGATTGCCCTGTCTTCGTTTACGCTGGCAAACAATTCGTCATAGTGCTTAAAGCTGTTCATGGCTTTACCTTTCATTGGATAAAGTATTGTTTATCAAACATTCCCCAATCGTTGGAATTGCTTCCAATCAACACACCGCTATCAGATTGCGGAAAATAGACCGCTATACAATCCTGTTTCAAAGCGTCTGATAGATTCTTGATAGACTTTTCAAAATCGATATATTCAGCATTTGATACGCCTTTCAGAATCAAAGTCTTTTCTGTTTCCGATTGGGCGATTTTCGCCATATCAAAATTAAGATTGAATACAGGCAAAACCGCCAAAATATCGCGGAGTTTTAAATCTTCCATTTTGCCGTCTTTCGTCATATGTGGACTAGTTTTCAGGCCGATATTAAGAACAAATTCACGCATTTTTAATCCTTTCGTTTTGCGATTTAGTTTGCACAATCCGCATTATAAGCCTTTTAAAAATCTTGACAAGTATTATTTCTAAAATATTTTAAATTTAATTATAAATCGTTGAATATAAAAGAAATTAATTTAAAAATTATTTAAATCAGATAGCAATTTTCACTAAAAGCCGCCTATTAATGAGCGCGCGAATATCACAATCCGAAACACTTGTAAACAAATAATTTATCATTTATTTGTCATTAAATTTTAGCGCGGATTCAATCTTCTACAAATTCCATGTAAATATAAATCCTTGTTTCTACTAGACAAAACACCAGCGAATTCACCCCTAGACAGGTCGTCTCCCGATATAGAAATTTCACCCCTAGACAGGCCGTCTCCCGATATAGAAATTTCACCCCTAGACAGGACGTCTCCCGATATAAAATTATAAATGCGGCACAATTCAATACGAGTAAATCGCCTTTAAAACAAATTAATTTCGAATTAAAACAACGATATTTGCAATAATTGAAATTTAAATCTTGACAATCCTTACACAACCCTCAATAATGTGAACACTTACTGGAAACAAAAGGATTTACAGATGGAACAGAAAACAGAAAATCGCGGCGTGAAGAAAGGTACGAAGCGCGGCAGTTACACTACAAAGAAAGACGTATTCCGTACCCCGAAACTCGGCACGACTGAATGGGAACTGTGGCGATTGGAAGTCGGTCAGACCTACACGATAACGCGCTATCTGCATGTTGACGAAGCGACTGAAGAAAAGCTGCGTAAACTGAAAAGCTCTATGCGCAGTCAGGTTGCGAACTATTTCAAACAATTGCGCAGCGATATTTACAAGCGCGACTTCACCGTGGCCGTGTATGAGATTTTCGACGAGAACCGCAAAGCATTTGTTGTCTTCTGCGTAACAACAGCGGTTGAATGGAAGGGTTGATAATGAAATCAGTATACCAACCACTCAATGACGGGGTTATTGTTGATGACACCAAGCCCGTTTCGTCAATACGCAGAGAGCGTAATATCGAGGCCACTATTTCAGCGATGCACGAGTCATTCGTCAAAATGGCACAGGAATATGATGGCTTGGACAGCGTCTTAATAGACTTGCGCGTAGAAATCGTTCCCGACCCTCGTTATTCGGCTGAAGATATTTGCCGAGATACCATTTATCGTAGTGCCAAAGGTAAGCTGGTGGTGAAACGAACAGGCAAACCGCAAAATAAATCGGGTGAAACGCGGCCTAATGGGTACGCTAAAACGGTAGGCAAACCGCAAAATAATTTGTGTAATTCTCCACGCCCAGACAACACTGAAACGGCAGAGGAAGCCTTTGCAAAACGAACCTTTTTAATTATGCAGGATATTCACCAAAAGGATGGTTTGCACCTCTGCTATGACAAAACAATCATTGCAGCCCTGCATACTCCTCACGGTATATTCCTCGGCACAAACGGTATTAAGAAGCAACCAGCACAACACATCTGTCCACGCAAAGGGCAAAGCATTAACCAAGGTTACGAAAAGTGTGTTGAGCAATGTCAGCAGCCGTCTCACGCTGAACTGGCGGCTCTTATGAAATATAAGGCACGCGTATACGAGCCTGATTTTGAAAACAGTTGGATGGAAGTATACGGGGCAAAAGAAGTATGCTACCACTGTAAAACAACGCTCGAATTAGTAGGAATTCAGCGTATTATTCTCAAACCCCTTAAACAATTAGGAGAAATCCATGACTATCAATAAAGACGATTACGAGTTGATGAAACCTTTGTTGGACGACCCAAGCAAACGTATCATCGTTGACATACTCCTTCCCGAAACCAAGTTTATGCAAATGATGCGCTTGTTGGGGCAAGGATTGCTGAAAGTGACCCAAGACTTCGGCAATTCAACCCACTACGGTCTCACCGAAAAAGGTGAGGAAGAAGTTCGTAACTACGAAGCAACCGCCGTAGATGATATGGTCGAAGAAGCCGATGTAAACAAATACCCAGCTTTGTACAAGAACGTTTTTAACGGTGCGGTTGTACTGGCTGTTAACCCAACATGCGGTACGGTCGTTGAGGAAGCCAATTCCGAGTTTACGGTAGGGCAATTTCCTCTTCCAGTTGGCACATTCCAAACATGTTTCCAACCCTTCTTTGACAAAACTGTTTGGGAACGCGTGAGTTCCGTAACTATCAATCTCTAAGGAGCAAACCCATGAAAGCATTTATCCCCTATCAACTCACAAGCGACGTTGAGTTCGGTGGTCTGAAGGCAAATCTCAAACCGATTGAGCCTCAGGGTTTGGCCTCAACCGTAACTTATATTGCACCACATCCATGTCTGTATCCCGACGAAGCCGAAGACGGCGTGGTTGTATTCGGCGAAGATTACAAGAAGGTTGAACTCCATGTAGTCATCCGTGAGCGTGTGATTCCTGCGGCATCTGTGCGCGATTACGTCAAGGAAAAAGAGAAAGAGTATTGCCTTGACACTGGTAACGAAAACGCTCCGCGCAAACTGCGTCAGGAATGGAAGGAACACTATCTGGGTCAGAAGCTCCCAACTGCGCCTATCAAGACAACTGTCGTACCTGTGCTGTTCCTGATTGATGAAGGTTATGTTCTGATTGGTACGTCATCGCAGAAGATTGCAGACCATGTAATCGGTAAGTTGCTGCTCACATTGCGCGATTTCTCCGTACGTCCGTTTAACACGGAAGGCATGTCTTCATGGCTGTGGGAGCAGGTAAGCAGTGTGGATAACGGTGACGTTGCTGGTATGGTTGAGTACGAAGACAGTGTTACTGGTATGCGTGTACGATACAGCGGTGATTATGAGCTTACTGAAGCCCGTATTGCTATCATGAAGAATCCTAACAATCGGATTCGCTCGGCAATGTTTGACTTGGTTGGCAGTTGCACATGCGTCATCAACGACAAGGCCGTCGTGTCTCAGATTAAACCTGAAGCAGAGAAGGTTACGACTGCTGATAAAACCGTTGATGACAAACGCGGTAAATGGTTTATTGATACGCGGATGTGTATTGATATTCTGAAGCTGCTCAAAGAAGCGAAGGGTTGATACTATGTCATTACATCTACCCTACGACAGCGGTGTGGCTTATCCGTTAACAACGTCAGCCATCGCCAATATCGCCCAGCAACTTCAGGACAAACGCTTAGGCAAAGGCGAAAGCGTATTCATTCCAGAGTTCCCACTGGAACACACTAGTGCGTTGAATTCTGCGCTGATTACTGGTATGAATGTTGCCTTTTATACCAACGCAGACAGCGTGTACGGCGGCAAAGGCGTGCGTATCTACTCGCTGCATGACATCAAGAATTCCATCAAGGAAGAAGAGCGTTTCGCTGGTGATTCCGCTGCCTCCAAAAGCACATCGGAAACATGGCAAATGCTCATTGAAAAATGGTTTGGCTTTGAACTGGAATCGGTCAAATTCTTCTGGGATAGCAAATCTCAAAAGGTTTTTGTCGTTCACCAGCAAGACGACCCAGATTTCGAGCCGTCCGAAGACCAGTATCAAATCGGTCTTGTGTCTGCACTTGCGTATATGAGCGATGCGGGTTCGGATTATCGCGGTTCAACCGCCAAGCCTCCTAAGCCGACGCATTTCACCAATTACGGAATGCCGTCAATCAACGTATGGCAGGGCGTGAAACAGGTTATCTGGATGTATAACGCCACTGACGACGTTGTGACCGAGCATAGCGACTACAAGGCCGCTATGGAGTATACAACACGCTTCGGCGCAGAATATGTGTTCGAACAAGCACCGCTCATCGCTTGGTTAGCGTATAATGCGGCCAAGGGTTTTGTGAACGACGTACCTCCTCAACCTGAAGAGGAAGTGGATGTTGCAGGCAATAATGTTTCAGATGATGAATTGGAGGACTTGTAATGTCTACTGAACAAAAGAACGACGATGTGTTCGATATTGATAACCTCGACGCACTGGATGCTGTTGAAGGTGTAGTTGTTGAAGGTGGTTTTGACCCCGAAACAGCAGAGGATGACGGTTGCGCTGGCGGTGCTTGCAAAATCTAAATCCTGAATCAACCGCTCGGTTTTAAAAGACTGGGCGGTTTAACATAAACACTTAGCATAAGGAAAATATCATGATTATCGGTTTAGTTGGTAAAGCAGGCGTGGGTAAAGACACCGCTGCTCAAATTTTAAGCAAACTCAAAAACATGCCGATTGCATCTTTCGCACGGCCTTTACATGAAGCCGCCAAATTCGTCTTCGGCGATGATTGCTTGGAGCGCGATAAGAAAGAAACACCGATACCCTTTGGTGTTGAAGGTTTTGACAAACTGCGCGAAGGCTGGTTGATTCCGTTCCTGAAGACTGAAGAAGTTCAGGCCATCACCAATGATGAGAAAATCTTTTACGACCTCATATACCATGTATTTATCGACGCTGAACATGGTGAATACCCTGCTCCATACGAACAGTTATCACCGCGCAAATTTATGCAATTACTCGGCACTGAATACTTCCGCTTTTGTAAGGACGATTTCTTTGTTCGTCTTATGCAAAATTCATATAAGGATGTCATTATTCCAGATGTTCGCTTTGAAAACGAGGCCGCTATCTGTGACCTGTTGATTGGTATTTACCGCGATGTTCCATCCGTGAACAGTCATGCCAGTGAGGAGTTCGCCGAACTAATTATTGACGATACTGATGACGGTCAGTCTGGAACAGTTAAAATCAGCGGTGGGCAGTGGCATGACTATTTGATTGTCTACAACACACATGATATTTCAGACTTGAAGCAGAAGCTGCAAAAACACGTTGACTTCGGCAAAATTTAATACCCCAATAAATGAAGCACTTAGCTCTATTTTACGGCTAAGTGCTTTTTAATTGCTTGACAATACTTAATAGTGTCGGTATTATTCACTCATCAACCAACAACAAACAAAGGAAAAGACTAAATGGACGAATACCAAGTTATCGACCTTGTAAACAATGCTGTGTTTCTGACTGAAGACATTCACGACAAAGTAAACGAACTGTCAAACAAATACAACTTCGTCAACTCTGCTGAAGTTGGTGTTAATGTTGAAACAGATAGTGACGAAGTTATCAAATTAATGGTCAATGAGTATTGCCGACCTGATTACGTCGTCGGTCTCTCTGAAATCGACGACAAATTCTCAAAACTCATCATCCGAAAGGTAAAATAAAATGAAAGTAAATGCACTCTTTATCATCAAAAACATCGCAGTATTTTTGTTGCTCTTCTATGTTGACGCGCAACTGCTGAACAAACTGTTCGCTGCTAAAGACGTGAGTGATATTATCGTGTATCTCGTATCGCTCTTCTTTATGCTGGCATGCCTCATCGTACACTCATACCTGTTGTACACAAAAGTAGCCCCTAAAGAAAAGGAAACTAAAAATGATTGAATGCCAAGTAATTGCCGACAGCATCGCGGACGGTCGCCATCGAATCACTTCCGTGCAGGTGAAATATCCACGCTTTATTCTGCCCCAACTGAATACCCATCGCGTCTTTAGCCGCAGCACCGCGTCAAGCCGCGCCGTTCCAACAGCCAAGCTAATTGAGATGGTTCGCAACGAACCTGTTGTTCCCGTGCATTGGGGTCAAAACCAAGCAGGCATGGTGGCTGAATCCGAGATGGACGACCTCAGTATCAAGGCGGCAAAACTACTCTGGCTGGGTGCTGCCAAAGAAGCCGCAGACCGAGCCGAAGCAATGGCTGATATGGGTGTGCATAAGCAGGTTGTCAACCGCATCCTTGAACCCTTCATGTGGGCGGAAACCATTATCACTGCGACCGAGTGGGATAACTTCTTCAAACTGCGTATTGCCGACGACGCACAGCCTGAAATTCAAGCACTGGCAAAAGCGATTAAGAAGGCAATGGACGAATCCGTTCCCGTTGAACGAATTTTCCATCTCCCCTATCTGCGCGAAGAGGAAAACGATTGCTTACGATGGACGTATGCTCAACGGGCGAAAATTTCAGCGGCGCGTTGCGCTCGTGTTTCCTACCTGAATCACAACAAACAAATGCCTTCCATTGATGAAGACTTCGCACTAGCTGACCGTCTGATTGAAGCAGGTCACATGTCGCCCTTCGACCATCAGGCCATGTTCAACGACGGTGAAAAGTATCGCAATGAAAACCGCAACTTCACAAACTGGAAACCCTATCGTGCAATTTTGGAAGGTAAAAGGTAGAACGATGAGTAAAAGTTTAAAATTACTGGCGTGTATACTGTATATCACGTTTGCGACCGCTGCGTGCCATCCGAATGTTCAGACACATGACAGCGATACTCCTGTACAAAAAGCCGACCAAAAGGTCAAGGTTGTTTCAGCAGGTGGTATTCCAAATACAGCATACCGTCTGGTCGAATATGAAGTGATGTATGATACGAATCGCGTTGTGCGTTGTCTCGGTTTGAAGTCGCAATACGAACATGTTAAGCAAACCAGTCTTACTTGTGACTGGGAAAGGAGTCGATGGGATGGAATCCACTAATGATTGCGGTTGCGCCCGTCGGCAATTCAACGACGAACTGTTCGGGGTCGTCAACGACACCAGCAAACGCCAAATGGAATTCGAAGAGTATTTACTGCTCACATTCCTTGAAGGTGGTGTCGTTGACCTCAGATGTCTCAGTTTCGGCGAGCGCGTGAAACTCGATAATCTGGGTGAAGAAGGTGTTATCTTTGCACCAGTAACAGGCCAATTCCGTATGCAGCGTGCGTACTTTAAAGAGTTGTGCGCTCGCTACGTTAAGACTAAAATCGGCATGGCTTTAGTCGACAGATTTTTAAAACAACCCCTGACGGGTTTATATGGAGACAACAATGAACGTTAAGATTAAGAAGATTCACCCAGAAGCGAAAGTGCCTGTATATGGTAGCAAGGGCGCGGCATGTTTTGACCTGTATGCGGCAAACATTATCGACACAACTGACGACAACGGTGAACGCACCGTAACCTACGGTACAGGTTTGCAGTTTGAAGTGCCTGAAGGCCATGTGATGATGGTTTACAGCCGCAGCGGTCACGGCTTCAAGTATGGCATTACACTGGCGAACGGCACGGGCGTTATCGATGCTGATTATCGCGGTGAAGTGTGCGTCAAACTGCGCAAGTCTGGTACTGATATTCACGGTATGCCTTGTGTCGGTGAGCGCATTGCTCAGGCGATGTTTATCCCTGTTGAGCAGGTGAGTTTCGAAGAAGCCGACGAATTATCCGACACTGAACGCGGCGCAGGCGGCTTCGGTAGCACGGGAGTGAAATAATGACTTGTACTCAAGCGAAAACCCTGTCTTACGGCCAATACCATGTCATCGTTGACGATAGTGCCACTACGCTGCGCGTAGGCTCTAATCCGAAGGATAGCCAGACTGTATTGGTTGTACCGAACACCCATATCGACCAAGTGCGCCTGTTGCTTACTGACGCGGTTAAACTCAAGAATCATCTGATTGGCATCGGCAAAATCCGCAAATGTGCCAACGTATCGGAGAAGGTTAAAGACTTGACTGACGACGCATTGGTCGTGCTGATTACAGAAGCCCTTGTAGACCTGAATGCCGCTGCTGAGAAGCATGGTGTGTCTAAAGAAGACCTGTCGTGCGTGTTGCAGGTATACGCCTCACAGACTCAAGCCTAGTGTTAAAACAACTCATAGTGTAAACTGTGAGTTGTTTTTTTTTGTTATCAACACAGGAGTTGAACATGTCTTGTGAAATCGGATATGTGAAAGTCGACCTGCTCAAAGCACTCGGTATGAGCGACAGTCAGGCGATTAAGACGGCGATTGAATGCGCCGCAGCAACAAATACCTTCATTGAGTTCGGTGAAGGCACATACACCCTAGACGAACAGATTCGCATGGACGAACGTCATGCTGGTATTCGTGGTATCAAGGGTGCTGGTATGGGTAAAACCAATATCGTTTACAGTTGGGAGCAGCCTGAAAACTGGGATGCGAACACGAACAAAACAGACGCGCGTAAGTGGTGCGGTATCATCGTCGACAGCCTTCCCGACGTAACGCTGGAAGATTTCAGCATCGAGTACAAAGGCACTTTCCACTGGAAGGGCGAAACCTATCGCGGTTCTGTCATGAATATCATGATGGTCGATACCACCAACGGTCTGGTTCAGCGCGTGGAATCGAAAGGCTCTAACCGTATCGGTATCTTCTTTACCTCCCACAATGGTGAGGTTGTCGCTCTGGGCGAGCAGTTTAAGAAAGGCACTATTACCCTCGACCAGTTGCGTGAGGCAACTATTAAGGCCAGCGGCAATCGAGCCATTGAATGCCATTCGCACCATAACCGTGTAGCAGGTATCGCCTACGCTTGGCAGAAAGACTTCCAAGCCTTCAACAACTATTGCCATCACAACGGCCATGAGGCCAACGGCGGCACTGGTTACGGCATTACCGCGCTATCAGGCTCGTTGAATTTCGGCTTGAACAGCATGATTAAGGGTAACAAACTTGAGCGTAACTACCGCAAAGGTCTTGATTCCCATGATGCCGTGGACTTCATCGCCGAAGAGAACAACATCCTCGACAACCGCCTGCATGGTTTCGCTTACGAGAATCGTCAGTATCCGCTGGCATACATTCGATTCGTGCGTAACAGCATTCACTTTGACGGCACGTTTGTTCTGGAGCGCGATGAGAATGTTGCTGAAGGCGCACAGCTTGACTTGAATATGGACTATTACCGTGAAAGCGGCATCCGCATTGAGATTAAGCAGCAGCCGTGGCAAACTTGGGTTACGCAGGTTAACCCAGAAGTCATTATCGAAGACAACACCATCGAAGGCATGAATAAAATCGATACTATTCCGCGCGGCTCTTACTGGTGCATCGAGTATCGCAACAACGACCAAGAAGCCAAACCTGTCGTTAAGATTCGACGCAACCGCATCACAGGCAATGGTCGTCTGACTTCCTTCCTGTCGGCGTTTGCCAAAGCTCCTGTTGTCAAATACGGCTTGGGTGACTTCACATTCTCCGATAATATCTTGGAATGTGAATACTGTGACGGCGTGCCTTTCTACGTCGAAGAGAACAGCAATGCGGCAAACGACCATAGTGTCATCATTGAAAACAACATCGCTAAAGTCACTTCGAAAAATACAGTGACTAAAGCGACATCATTGAAAGCTGCTGATAAACTGTTCTTCCGCAATAATCAGTTGCACTTGCCTGCTGATTTTGGCCGCCCGACATCACGATTCTACGTCGGCAATCCCGCTGCGCAAATCAGCTTCACCGACAACGACATCTATACACAGTCTCTGATTAACCAAGTTCGTGCCAACTGGCTCGATAACAGTGTGTCAGCGAACACGGTCATTCAACGAAACAGGGTTCTTACAATAAATTATTTGTAACTTAATACCCTATTAAATTAAGCACTTAGCTGTAAAATAGAGCTAAGTGCTTTCTAATTGCTTGACAATACTTATAGGGATGTATAGTATTCACTCATCAACCGACAACAAACGAAGGAACTAATCATGCAACACCATGTATTTAACAAAAAGCCGAGTCGTTCAGACATCGAGAATGCTATGCAGTATAGCGACCCGCGTGAACAAATGGAGGCGCTCGCCCAAAGCATGACCCCTGCGAAAGGTGAATTGTGGCAAAACGTCAACACGGGTCGAGTGTTGGTTATCCGAAGCAATCCAATGCCGATTCAGGGTGCTTTTCCGTCCACTTGTTACGTTGACACTTACGGCGTTGTCGTGGCAGATGTGATTGACCGTGATTTGAATGTTGATTTTGACATCTTCTTTAAATTACGCCATCTCTTAAGCTATAAAAAAATTGGTCGTCTGAAAAAAAAAGAAATTGGGCGAAGTTTAAAATTACAACAAAGGAAGGAACAGAAAATGAATAAAGAATCTTATGATGAAATTACAAAATTTCTGAATCAAGCCATCGATTATATTCATAACTGCGAACTTTATAATGGCGGTAATGATGGTTTTAAAGCTCGTGCTTTAATAGGTGAGGTTAAGCGAAAACTCAAAGAATTGATGGAGCAATCTCATGATTAAAAGTTCCATGAAAGCAGTGAAATACTTTCTGGGTATTCCAGCAAAGCGTAAAGTGAAAAGCTCACCGTTGTTTGGTAAAAGCAAACACGATTTCGAACTCTACGAACACTACAAAGGCGGTCTTTACCGACTGCTCCTGACAGCCCGTTCGGAAGTATCTGGCTTGGAGCAAGCCGTATATCGCTCTGAATCAACAGGTGTTATCTACACACGCCCAATGCGTGAGTTTAAAGACAAATTCAAGAAATTCGATGTGGATATGTGATATGAAATACAAAGACGAAATGGAAGTCATGTTCTGGCATGGCACTAATCGTGATGGCGTGATGGCAACACATCAAAGCAGTTTGCGTGTAGAGATTGCATCCCCTCCCAGAGAACACGGATTGGTTCGTATTAGCATCGAACATACACGCGAAGACATTTGCCATCCTATCACTGGCTACGGTACTGAAACTACTTTTGCGTTTGCCGACTTAGCCGAAGAGGAACTCGACACGCTAATCGGCATGTTGGAAACATGTAAATCTAAACTCAAAGAAGGAAATTAAAATGGAAGCAATCAATTACAAACAGCACTTCATGGTTGACTTGGAAACGTTGGCCACTACACCAGATGCTCACATCTTGGAAACGGCACTGGTTCACTTTAATCCAGTGACGGGTGATGTTTACGACCTTGGTACATTTCACATGCGGCACGGCTTGGATAAACAAGAAGGTGGGGTTGTTGATACTGCAACTCTGGACTGGTGGCACGAAACCAATCGCGACTATTTTAGCAAGTTGTTGAATCCTGCCGAGAAAAAACCTCTTGTAGAAGCACTTGTGTATATGCAAACCCAATTTGAACATGCACGCAATAACGGTGGTCTGCTCGTATGGAACACAGGTACGTTTGATACGGACAACCTGAATAACGCCTTTAAGCGTTTGGTAGACCCAAAAACAACACTGATTAATTTCTGGGAAGTGCGTGATTGTCGCTCGCTCCGAACAATTAGCGATATGTTCCCAAAACTCTTGCGGTCAGTGTCTGCTGTAACACACAACGCCTATGAAGACTGCATTCGTCAAATCGAGTATATTACCAATGTTACTAAATACTTGGCTGAACAGGAATAATATGGCTGCAACAATGAAGCGTTTATCGCGGAATGACATTAAGGTATTTCGCAGTAATTTTGACAGACGTAATGCTGTCATGCACGGCGGTAGGTCTTTCCCGAAACAGCTACCCAAATCGGTGATTGCTCGCCGAGTCCAGCGTCAAGTTGAGATGCGCTTTAAGCATCGAGACGAAGACGATATTTAACTTACCAAAGAAAGGTTCTACCATGAAGAAAACTCTCATTGTTCTGTGCGTTACGTTTGTAGCGTCATCCCAATTATCTATGGCCGAAGTCGGTCGCAGCGCGGTTGCTATCGGCAACTACGTTACCGCCGAAGGCGCAGGTGCAACCGCAGTGGGTATGAACTCACATGCTTATGCAAACCTCTCCACAGCTGTCGGCGCACATGCCAAGGCCAGCGGCGTGACCTCACAGGCGTTCGGCAGCGCGTCGTGGGCTAAGGGTTACTCCACGACGGCATTGGGTAAAGGCGCACTAGCTGAAGGCTCAGCATCAACCGCTGTGGGCGCACACGCCACAACAATCGGCAATAGCTCCTCCGCATTGGGTCTGCACGCCAACGCCATCGGTGGGCAAAGTACGGCTCTGGGTCAGTCCTCAGTGGCTCGTGGCGACCAATCTACGGCGATTGGTAGCGGTGCTACGACCGAAGCCCGTTTCAGCACGGCTGTCGGCACAAACGCCAAGACGGAGCATTACAGTGGTGTTGCCATCGGCTTCAATTCGACAACCAGCGACTTCAACGGCGTTGTTAATACAACGGTTGACGGCGTGACGTACGGCAACTACGCAGGACATCGTCCAACATCCATCGTGTCTATCGGCTCTAAAGGCTTCGAACGCCAGTTACAAAACGTAGCCGCTGGTAATGTCAGCAAGACATCGACCGACGCGGTGAACGGCTCACAACTCCATGCAGTTGCAACGCAAGTGAGTGCCAACACAGCGAAGCTGAATTATCACAGCGAACAAATCACGAATGTGTACCATACGGTGCAGCAATACTCTGGTTGGATGGAAACGCAGGAGTCACAAATTTACGAATTGAAACTGCGTGACCGTGACTTGCGTAACAAAATCACCGAACTGAACAAGCTGGTTGAAGGCAATTTCGACGCAATCCGTAATGACATCAACAAAAACCGACGCGACAGCAACGCTGGTATCGCTGGTGCTATCGCCATCGGCACGATGATGCAACCTTACGAAGCAGGTCAAAGCGCAATCACTGTCGGCGCAGGTTCGTTCAAGAATGAAGCCGCTATCGCTATCGGTGCGTCACATATCACCGAAAACGGCAAGTGGGGTTTTAAAGGCGGCGTATCCGCTGATACTCGCAAGAACATTGGTGTCGGCTTAAGTGCTGCATACTTCTTCGGCGCAAAACCGAAACCAGTTGCTGCACCACAGCAGGTGATTGTCAAAGAAACCGTAGTGATTCGTGAACCAGTGGCTACCACTGAAAAGAAAATCCGTCAGTAATTTAATTTTGTAATAAATGAAGCACTTAGCTGTATTTTACGGTTAAGTGCTTTTTAATTGCTTGACAATACTTATAAGGATTGCTACTATTCAATCACCAACTAACAACAAACGAAGGAAATTGAAAATGAAACATACCGACGAAGAACTGCGTGGCAAGCTGCTCAAAACAAATATCGAGCTGTCGTTGTTAACTGAGAAAATGTTTAACATGAAAGCTCCAGCAACATTGATTCACAAACTCCTACGTACGATGCCGATAGACGACATTGAGGAGGATGTAATCAACAAACAAGACCATTACAGACGCGTTCGTTCAACACTGAATTGCTTATACGACAATGACATTGATTTGCCGTATAACGAAAACGTTTATTACTTCAGCGAAAAAGAAGGTGTTGCATGGGGTACGATTGAAGAATTACTCAGTGAGGACTCGCTGTATGACGGGGAAATGTTTGTGTTAACCGTCGAAGAAATTGTGCCGAAGTTGTTGAAACCGCTACTCGACGTGTGTATCGAAGACCAAAAACCTGAAGATATTCGCAAAGTGGCGGAATCTATCGCGTATATGTTTGAACACATGCTTGAATCAGATGAAGACCAGAATGAGGGTGTAAATGATGAATAATGCAAATGCCAACAAACAACCAACGAATCGCGAAATTGCGCAGCGGTTGTTCGCAGATGCCTGTAAACGTGAAACTGAAGCTCTTTATACCCAGTTGATTGAAATCATCAAAGATGCCGCGAATGACTGCTGTATGTCGTTGAATATTGACTGGAGTGCTGATATTGACCCATATCAAGGTGGTGAACGTGTTGAAGGCGGTAAACGTGTCGAGGTCGTTGAACGATGCGATAGTACGCGCGAAATCAGCATCTGGGACGGCTACAAATACAACCAAAAACGGTTAATTGAATTGCTCGATAAAGATGGCTTTACAACGTGGGGTTATACCCATACCCAGTTGGGATTTGTCGTGGATTCGATTGAGTGGGAATTGCCAGACAGAATTACAAAAGCCACAAAGAAAGCGTTAGGTTTACCATGAGAATCTGTAAAGAACAACCAGCCGATTGGGACGGTAAATACCTTCTACGATGCAAGCATTCGTTGAATCGTAAATCAAAGATTCACTATTTGATGTATTGCAATCATCTCGGTTATACCAAGTCAGACAAGATTAAACTGCTTGTATTCGGTGAACGGTATGCCCATACCAGAGGCAGTCGGGTGCGATATATCGACAAACCTTGGGATGTGGTAGAAGCTAAAGATTATGATGTGTTTAAGGAGTTTTAAATTATGGATATTGATAAAAAAGAAGAGCAACACAGAAAGTTATATGAGATTGTGCGAGGCATTGATAATCTCCGCATGATTCTGTTTGAATTGGGCGCAAGTCCTGCATTTATTATTGATAACTTACTGCGTTGTGATGCTGAATACACTGAGGATTATATCAAAGAGATGTCGCTTCGCATCGAACGTCTGAGTCTGGCAGTTGACCAGCTTAATAAGCATGATGTCGATTTGTCTCACGTTGGCTATTTGTACTACTTTAGCAGAGAAGGGCACTTTATATCAATTACCGTCACGGCGTTGTTGGCTAACGACAGTGACTACGATGGAGAAGATATTGCGGTCGACCTTTCAGCGGTTATCCCTGAAATTCTCACTCCAGAACTGCATGACGCAGCCAAACGCTCCGACTGGGAAGCGAGTAAGCGCATTAATGAGGCAATCGCCTACGTTCTAACACTACTTGATAAACAAAAGGAAAATTAAATGAATAAACATCCACACGCAGAACTCATGAAGCAATATGCTGAAGATGCGATGACGACAGAACACCCGTGGCGTTTATGGGAAGTTCGACAAAAAGACATTGGTACGTGGTCTGATTTAGTACGCCATCCATCGTGGTATCTTGGCTCTGAATACCGTCGTAAACCAAAAGTGGTTGAAATCGATGGTGTAAATTTTCCAGTGCCAATAACCAGCACGTTCAACGATTCGGAAAATCAGGAATATTTCACAATAAACGTGACCGATTCAGGTGTCGCTGCTGCAAGAATTAAGCGCAGTAGTATGAAAGTCGATAAGTTTCAAGCCTTACTTAACCAAGGTATGATTTTTGAAAACGCCGAAGATTGCAAACGTTATGTTGAAGCACTCACCGAATTAAACAAGAAGATTATTAGTCGTTCAAACGAAAATTCACAAAAGGAAAATCCAAATGGCTAAACATATTCACGCCAAATTAATGGAACTGTATGCAAAAGACGCTGCTGTGAGCGATTCCCCATATAAGTTTTGGGAAGTTTACGACCCAGAAGCTGATAAATGGGTGACTTTGCGAAAGAATCCTGAATGGGCTACCGATAAGCTCTATCGACAAAAACCTACGCAATTATCGATTGAAGGTGTTTGGTTTCCAGTTCCCTATGGCGAAGAGCTTACTGTCGGGGATAATTACTATTTACCAGAACTCACGGTTGGTGAAATTAAAGTGGTGTCCCTTAAGTGTACTCGCAACACAAAAGCAAGCCTTGAGCGTAAACAAAAAGACGGTTTTCTGTTTGAAACCTATAATAAAGCTCGTCTTTACGCAATGGCTCTGAAAGAATTAAACGGTAAACTTCGAAAACTCACATATTAACCAATAACTGAAAGACTATTATGAAACGCAAAATCTGTTTTATGGAATACGACAACAACGCACAGGCGTATGTTGAAACGCACGCGACACCAGTGGCAAATCATAAAGGCTTGCCCGAAATTGAAAAGAATGCACGCCGTGAATGCGGCAAGCTGCAACGCGAGAATCCGCTCGCACGTCTCGCATACATCATCTTCAACGAGCATGGGGAGGCCGTGATTAAAAAGGAATACCAAAATGGATAAATTCCGCGTGTGTAAAAATTGCGGCGTTGAATACCCACTCGACAAAGATAATTTCCCATACCGACGAAATGAAAACTATGCGAGCGGTATTCAATACCTTTACCGATGCCATGATTGCCAACGGGCGTACAACATGGCTATGAAACGCAAACAACGCCTTCGTGATAAAAAGAAAGGTCTTTCCCGTGAATTCCAATAACCAATACTCCATTTTTCCGAAAATGGTAAACGACGCTACAACCGAGCCGATGTTTCTCGGCAACAACATCAACGTGCAGCGTTATGACAAACAGAAGTATGAGTTTTTCGACAAGATGTATGAAAAACAAATCAGCTTCTTCTGGCGACCTGACGAAATTGACTTGTCACGCGACCGTATTGACTTTGGTAAACTCAGCGATGCCGAGAAGCATATCTTCACAAGCAACCTGAAATACCAAACCCTTCTCGATTCGATTCAAGGTCGCAGTCCGTCGGTAGCGTTCCTGCCGCTGACCTCGCTGCCTGAAATCGAAGAGTTTATCAACGCATGGGTATTCTTCGAAGGCATTCACTCTCGCAGCTACACGCACATCATCCGCAACGTGTATCCGAATCCGTCAACAGTGTTGGACGACATCATGGTTAACGACGCAATTATGCGCCGCGCAACGGCCATCGGCGATTACTATGATGACCTGATTCAATACGCGATGCGTATGCACATGGGCATGGAGTATGACCGCAAAGAACTCAAACGCCGCTTAATGTTGTGCATGGTCTGCGTGAACGTATTGGAGGCCATCCGTTTCTACGTTTCGTTTGCCTGCTCATTCGCCTTCGCCGAGCGCGAGTTGATGGAGGGTAATGCTAAGATTATCAAACTCATTGCCCGTGACGAGGCGTTGCACCTGTCGGTAACACAGACCATCCTCAACTACTGGCGAACTGGCGAAGATGACCCTGAAATGGCGGAAATCTGGATTGAAAACAAAGACGAAATTGTGAAAATCTTCGAAACCGCAGTTGAACAGGAAAAAGAATGGGCTGACTATCTGTTCAAAGACGGCTCTATGCTGGGTCTGAACAAAGACATTCTGAACAACTACGTTGAGTTTATTACCAATCAGCGTATGCGTGCTATCGGTCTTGATATGCTGTTCCCGAAATCAACGCAGAATCCAATCTCATGGATTAACGCATGGTTGTCATCTGACAACGTGCAGGTTGCTCCGCAAGAGGTTGAAATCTCGTCGTACCTGATTGGTCAGGTTGACGCATCAGTAGATAGCAAAGACTTAGCTGATTTCGACCTGTAATTGATAAACCCTCAGTTTCGCGGTAAACTGAGGGTTCTTTTATAAAAGGATACTCAAATGGATAATACTTATAAAACACCGCTGTTGAGCGTTAGCCAACGCGCGATGGCACGCGATATGGATGTTGCGTGGATTCAGGCATGGCTGAACGTGAACTGCGGCACTAATCTGGAAGTTGATGGTGTCTGGGGAACGTCCTCACGCGCTGAATTCATTTCAGCCATGACCTGTCGCAATGCAAAAGCAATCACTGAAGATGAAATGAAGTCATTGGTTCGCCGTCTCGGTGATGTAAATGACAAGCGCATTAAGGCTATTGCTAAAGTTGAAAGTGCTGGTAGTGGTTGGTTTAACAGCGGCTTGCCGAAGATTCTCTACGAACGCCATAAGTTCTGGAAACATGTTCGCAATGCGGTCAACCGCGTGAAGGCGTGGTACGCCAACCCTCTGGCTGGTGACTACACTATGGATGCGAACAACAACGGCATCAACGACAGTTGGGAGAAACTCTCACTGGCAATCGGTAAAGACCCACTGGCTGCATTGATGAGCGTGTCCATCGGTAAGTTTCAAGTCATGGGTGAATACTATGCGCAATGCGGCTACAACCATCCAATCGAGATGTTGCACGCGTGTAGCCGTAGCGAGATGGCTCAATACGAACTGCTGGTGAATTACATCCTGAACGTGGCCAAGATTCTGCCTGCCTACAATATGCTGTCGACCGATGCCGAGAAATGCCGCTCGTTCGCCCGTGCATATAACGGTGCAGGATATGAGAAGAACCGTTATCACGTTAAATTGGCGGAGGCAATGAAATGATGAAATACCTCACAAAACCTATCGGAATCGTCCTCGCGGTCATCCTTGTTCTGTGTATCGGTGGCGTGATTGAGAAATATCGCGTAGAAAGGCTCGTAGAAGCGTCGTATACGAAGGGCAAGGCCGATGCTATGGCAAAGGTATTGTCCGACACCAAAAAGCTCTCTGAGCAGGTCTCAGCGCAACTGAGCGTCGAGTTTGACAAGCACAACGAATACATCATGCAATCAATCAGTGAAGAAAGGATACAGCGAAATGAAGTTGCAAAATTGCTCACAACGGGTGTTTATGTTAATGGTAATTGCCACGAGCTTACTGGTATCGGCCTGCTCAATGACAAAATCCGAAGCCGTTATATCGCACCTAACACTTCCGCCGTTACCAAGTAACTTGGCCGCTCCGTGCGCTAAACTGGAAGAAATTACAGATTTGAGCGCAAAAGCCAATTATTTATGGCAATTTGACACCATTACCAAGTATAATGAGTGTTCCGCGTCGAAAGACGCACTTGTTAATGTTTACAACACACTTAAGGATAAACTAAATGAAGAACGTAAATAAAGAAAACTTCATCGCTATGTTGATGAAGAACGGCAATGTGAGCAAGGCCGAAGCTACCGCCCAATACAACAGCTTCGTCAAGACTTTGGATGAAGCCCTGTTGACTGGCAAGACCGTGCTGATTGGTGATATTTGCCGCATGAAAGCAACCATGCGTAAAGGCGGTAAAGGCATCAATCCGCAAACTGGCGATATTGTTGACCGCAAGGATTGTCCGCGCATCAAATGCACTGTCTCCAGTATGTTTGCTCCGAAAATCGAAGCTGCTGTTGCCGCCGACGACAAATAAAGATAACCCCTCCGACTTTTAAATCGGAGGGGTTTAACCCACTCAAACAAAGGAAAATATACCGTCTTTAGGTATATTTAATTGTATCCGTCTTTGTCGTTTTCGTCAACACCAAACCATTTACCTAGCTTTCGCTTAATGCCGTTGGTAATGGTGTCGACCAAGTCTTTCACAAAATCAGGCAACAAGGCATTAATTGTCAGAAGTACGTCATCCGCAATATAGCCGATGACCCATCCAACTGTTGCTGATTTCATTACTGTACTGCTTCCCATCCAAGTCTCAATCACAGCAGCGGTGCTGAGAACCGCACTGATAAGCACCAAGACATAAACTCGATACCCGACTTCTTTAATGGAAACCCCTAAAAGTACGGCGATTGCTGCTGCCGCCATGCCTACTATTGTATTTAAGCTGAGTATGTCGTTCCACATTGTATTATCCTAATTGTTGACGGTTACGTTTCCCCATGTGACGACCTGCAACAATAATCAGGATACCCCAGATAGGATAGGCAACCATGAACCCATTCAGGGGTGGGTATACTGCGAGAAATGCCCAGCCCATTAGTAATATCAGAAACCCCGATAATTGTAACATTAAATCACTAAGCAATCTGCATTTAATGCACTTGGTATTTATCAGCAGGGTTATATTAACAATAACACCTGAAAGGTTCGCTATGAACCAGAACCACCAGTCATCCTTGCTCACTTGGTAAAAGTTTGGCATCACCGTGTCATTGATGTGTCGGTCATACAACATGACACCCAATGTTACGAGCATGATGAAAATTGTGAATATTTTGAGTTCGGTTGCAAAGTGTGCAACAACCAATTGTTTTATAGATTTCATTGATTTAGTTCCTTAATGAAAAAAAAAACATCTAACCCGAACTATGATAGCACAGGTTAGATGTTTCGTTCTAGGGTTAGTCAAAAAGCGCGGTTTCAACAATCCATCTAAACTTTTGCCAAGATGTTAAGTTGTTCCGTTCGGTTTCAATCTCAATACCGACGACCTCTGGCCAGTGGCGTTGAATAAATGCTTCTGAAATGGCCTTTATCTCGGCTGCTTCAAGAACTTTACCATACAGCAGGAAGTCGTTTATTACCGTGCCACTGTCAGTATATTCGGTATCACCCAAGTGACGACGAACACCCAAGTGAGCCTTTCCAGTCGCAGGCAATTCATACAACCACTTATCACCAGCTTTCAGGTTATAGTCGGGCATGTTTTCCGACTTGGCAAACATCAATCGACCATTACCATTTTGCAAATAACTCGAACCAACTTTGATGTATTTTGCATTTTCTGGTGTCGTGAATGATGCCGACCGTTCGGTTAAGCCCTCTGAATTTGACGAGCCATCCTCAACAGCGACGACCTCATCAATGAGTGTTTTATCTGCGTCGTAGATTGCGTAGAACAGATAACCGTCCTCGTGTTTGGCGTTAATCTCAGATTTAAGCGCATAGGCCGTGTTAGGCAAAACTTCGATGAAGTCTGATACCAGTTGTGCTGATTGAACGCCATAAATGGTGTCTGTTTCATCAATCGTGTTGTGAATTGCGTCGGTGATACTGAATAAATTCTCAACACCATCTGGGTTGTATGGGAATTTAACAGGATTCTCCGCAACTGCAACACTCTCGCCGTCGACAAACATTTCAACACGATATTCAGTCATATCGACAGTTACCGCTACATCATGAAACTTATCGTCAATGTGGCTGCTTATGTCAAATTCCTTGCTGAAATATTCAGGCAATTCATCACCGACCCAGAACACCAGCTCGCCCTCGTATACTGCAAAGGCGAACCGTTGATAACCCAACGTTTTAGCGGAACTCTCAACTTCCCCAATAGTGAAGATAGGGACGTTATTTGAGCCGAATTTCAAACGGGCGATTGCGGTGAACGTATTGCTATTCATCACATTATCGTATGGCAAGTCAATCCAGTGGTCTACACCCAACTCTGGCACTTTTGTGCCTTTTACTGCACCATCAACCTCACCAGTGCCGTGAACAACTGCTGACTGGGCATTAGAGCCTACTCGTGGTACAAGTGGTTTTTTCGACAAGTCATAGTGATATACCAAATCGGGGACGGATGCGCCAAGTTCCAATTTAACCTCACCCTTAGGCGCGATAAATGTGTGGCTTGTTTCTTCGGTGTTTTTAACCTCCTGAATCAAGCCTTCATCGCCTTCGATATTAGGGTTGAACAGCTTAATGCTGGTTGTTTGTTCTTCCTCTGGAGTGACTGAATCACTGCCCCAATACACGTTTTGAGGAATCATCTGTTTGCGATTTCGTGTATTCCATGAAAGCTCAATCGGCTTACTTCGGCTTATCTGCTCAGGATAGTAATTCTCGTTGATTGTTACAGAGTTCACTGGTGCAGGTCGGGCGGCGCGGCCAATCAGGTCAGCAGTTACTTCCTTAGAATCATCAAGGCTTGTCGAATTGCTCACCGACTCTGCCACCGTTTTATATGACAGTGTTGAACCGACTGCGTAGTTGTTCGGGTCGGAAACATTGCTTACCGTCACAATATAGCCAATATCACCGTAGACGTGGAACGCTGGCAGGGTGTCAAGAATACCGCGTTTAACCCGAATCGTACCGTCATCTTCGATAGCGTCAATACTCATACACTCGTCATTGACTACGATATACATGTCTTCAGTAACAACAGGAGGTTGACCGTTAAAGTCATCCACCCTAAAGGTTTCAAAAGTAGGCGCAACGTCTTGTGTCAGTCTGAAAGTGGGATTAAAAGAAACGTCATCTGCCACCTTTTTTAAAGCACTGCCGCCATTAGACGCAAACAGGTCATAGTTCATTGTTGCCAATGATGGTTTCTCTGCCAGTATCAGTGGGTATGTTGAGCCGCCATCAACCAGTCGAATAACGCTGTTGAGATTCTCGGCAGGCGTTACGGTTTGCAAGTCGTGGTACGACGCTTCCATAACGCGCATTGTCTTGATTGGTTCGGCGGTAAGAACGACTCGGTTCAAATCTTCTTCGGGCGAAGTATCGTCAGGAATGACCTCGTAGGACGACTTGGTAATACCGAATATATCCTCAACAGCCTCAACCTCAATGATGCCGTCGTCAAACTCACCACGAACAATAGAACCCACTCGGCAAACCATCGACTTGATACCCAAATTCTTCCACTGCAAGACGAATACATCACCGTTTTGGAGCAGGTAATTCAGACGGTTAATCTTAATCGACATTTTCGCGATTGAAGAACTTGTCAATTTCAACTCACGCTCAGCAATCAACTCGGCAATATGCTTGGTATGTACGCCCTTGTAAGTTTGCGATGATGAAATTACGCCACGCTGAATTTCAATCGCGGCTAAGTTCTGTTTCACAAGAACAACGTTGGATTCATTGCGGTCTTTGTATGTGAGTACTATTTCATTTGCACCATCGCCCCAAGAGGAGCGTTCGAAGCGGCTGATTTCCACGATGGAGCTTTCGTCCAATACAGGAAGCTCGCTTACTGCGTAGTCGTTTCGGATGAGCAACAATTCAAATCGGCCAGTGATTACGTTGACACGGATAACGCCGTCGATGGTATCCAAGATTTCAGCATTGAAGTCTTCGATTGTTTTGGCACTATCCCAGATAATCGACATCCCGAACTTCTCGTCGTACAGCTTGTCAGCAGCCTTACGGAAACTCTCTTCGTCAATATCGGAAGGATGATAACCCATGCCCCAATCGCCATTGGTTAATGTTTTGTATAGGATATGAGCAGGGTTCATATCCAAAACAGGGAAAGTTAGTTTTTTACCGCCCTTGGTATATTCAACAACACCGCCGTCAATAGCCGCCTTTTCTGGATACCACAAACCGTGAGTCCAGCCACTGTTGATGGCTTGTACGCGAACCCATGTCGATTTGAAATAAGGGCTGTTGCCCCAGTAGAAAGGACGAGTATACTCTGGCATGGTTTTGAGTTTTACACGAACTTCTTGCCCAAAAAACTCATCTGCTGGGAATCGAACAGTGTGTTCACCGTTCTCACGCCAACTGCCATGCTCATACAAGCCTGCGACGCTATCAATAAAAATAGCTTTGGTATACGCCATAGCAACGCCGCGATTGGTCTTGTATTTTTCTCTCAACTGAGGAATCGCACCCAGTCTACGCTCTGGTCTGTTCCAGTTTCTGCCGTCTTTACCAGTGTCCTCAAATGCGTAACCAGTACGGTTGCCTGCTGAGATTTCTTTGAGATAGTCAAGCAGTAACGCGTCCGTAAGCTCCCCATTTTCCTTACCAGCGATAATCTTTAATGCTTGCAAGGAATTGTTGATTCTCGCAAAGGCATCTGGAACATAGTTACCATCCCCTCTAATTCGCTTAAGATGTTCAGAGATTGATTTACTGATTCCCTGATACATCTTCTCGCTGATTGTACTTTTATCCCAATCAATAGTCCGATAGTCGCTATCTGGTACATAGCCTTCGTCGCCAAATACCATAGTGAGTAGACCTCGTTGTGCGGAGGTCTCCCCTCGAAAATGCTCGATATATGGGTCTACTTGCTGGTTGGGCTTACCCGAATGAATATTTACCGAACCAGCGACACCACCTTCCTTTTTATCCCCACCAAAAAGCTCATGCTCGTTGATATAGAGTCGATGGTCTTTGGATTGACCCTGCCAAGCAGATTTCTCGCCAAAAATGAGTTCCGTCACAAAATCAATAGGAGCGTGACAGATTGTCATCACCATACCAAGAGAGTATTTGTAACCTATCGTCTGGGGTTTTGCTTTGCGTCCCATTATTTACCTTCTTTCATTTCACGTTGTTTTGCGGCGGCAATAGCGTTTTTCACATTAATGTCGTCGATATGTTCGAGCTTGGAGGCATCAATTCCGTTTTGGAGAAAGTCCCACCAATCAACACCGTATCGGTCGGCGAGATATTTAGCACCTGTATGGCATGTGCCGCACACCAATACGTCGTCAATCTTAACAATAGTCATGATTTAATTTCCTCTGTTTTAGGGTCAAAATAATCGGTTACTTGCGGATTCTTAATGAGTACCGTCCCGAAGACGACGGGGATGTTAGCCCCTTCTTCTGCGGTCGGGATGTCTGGGTTTGCTGGCGATGAATTGTTGTTACCCTTATTCATTCGTTTGGCAGAGTAATAACTCATCGCCATCGAAATAACCATCATCACAATGGCTACGATAAACTGATATGGCATTGGAAGTCCTTTTAGTAAATGTTTGAGTATTGGAAAGGGTTTTGAATCGGAATAAACGGCTGACCGCCATAATTGATGATGTTGTTGAACTTGGCCTTACACGTTGTATGTGCGTGGTCGCAACCAGCAAAGGCTGTAACCTCTGTCTTACCTGAAACAAGCCCCAATGGGGGAATGCTCAAGGTGATTGTTGAACCAGTTGATTCAATGACATGGCGGCGTTCCAACACACCTGTCTCACTGTTTTTATATTGCACATAGCCGCCTGCGAACCAGTTATCAGGTTTACCGCTTTTGAACGTGATAACTGTGCCGACAACACTTCTGGCAACTTCAGTGACTGAAAACTCTTCCTTTCTTACACCGCAGTTTTTACCATACAGGGCATGGGAGCAGCTACGGCTGAATTTTCGAGTTACACCAATGCGCATCAATGAGGAGAAGATGCTTTCACCAATCAACACAATCTCGTCATTTTCCCATGCTACATTGGTGATTCGACCCTTCCATACTACCACAGTCATCAAATCTGGCGCAATAAATCCAAGCTCGGCATGATACTGGCGAATTGTTACGGTAACTGGTTCACTTGGCGGAGTGACCTTGAACACATCACCCAACGACGTATTGCGACCAGTTCGTATTTCCAAGTTGGCCTTTGTCGTATCCCCAGTATCCTCAATCTCACCGCGTTTAATCGGAACTGACTTATACACCTTACCCTCAAACGTAACGTCTTCAGTGTCGGTCGTGAACGTCCAGACACCACCCGTGAAGGCGATGTCATAGAGTTCGACAGGAGTACCGCTCTCAGCGGATGTTTCATAACTATGATAATTATTTTGCATTTTGAATTTCCTTTACTTGTTGGAGGGTTAATTTTATCTTCGCTGTGGTCGAGGTGATATGCTCAATCTCAACATCATCGGATGCAAGACGCATTCGTTGAACAAAGCAGGCCGAAGTAATGTCTTCTTTCAGAATGGTGATTGGTATTTCCTCTTTAACGAAGATTCTGGCATTCTCGTTAAGTTTTTCAATACGCTCTATTGTGAAAAAATATGACTTATCTTTGGTGCGGATTCGTAAAAAATTCCTGTTGTCAGCTTTCTTGAGCATTGAACTTATACGATAATCTTCAACAACGATGGCTTTCGGAATAGGAACTTTCCTGTTGACGGTTGACAGGATGTCGTTCACCACAACAAGGTCTTTTGTTTCTGTCGGAACATAGAATGATTTCAACTGGCCTTTCTGACGCTGAATAAATCTACGCCACCATGCCGTTTCAACCCTGCTTCTTGACACAAATGTCAACTCGCGCGAAGCCATACTTGGTACGCCACGGTTAAACCATGCCTTAGAGCCAAAACCGTAGTCAATGATAGTTACATCAGACTGGTTACGCTCGACAATTTCGTCAGACCAATTTGGGCGTTTAGTCAGCACTTCAGCACCATTCAGCATTTCAAGACCATCCTCATGACCACTCAGTTTGCCGATATTGTTTTGTTTGCCGATAATGTCGGCTGATATGTCCATGAATGATACTGCGGATGCCAAATTTGTCGATGTAACCGTTTGGTCAAATCGAATATCAACAGACGGATAACAGATTGCTGTTGCATAAAATGTTCTTGCCAGAGAGGTTTGCAACACAATATCATTCCCATCAATACTGTCAATTACACCAAACTCATAGTCAAACGGATTGTTCCAGAGTATCACCGTTGCACCTACTTGCAAAGTATCAACACCACTCAAGTCGACACACTTCAGACGTGTCGCGCCTTTAAGGAGAGACTCTCGAAGACGGATGGGCTGCCACCAGATTGGGCATAGGATTGGTTTATTGTGCATTGCGTACAAAACGTTTCGCATTGTACTTAGAAGAGCATAACTTGGTGTTGCCATGTGTGAGAAGCTGCGTCTTGGTTGACTCATGAAACCCCTACGCTGCTCGTTTTTGTTATAGCTGACAATCACGTCTGTTTTGTAAGAGAACTTTTCACGCAAAGGCTCGTCCCAATTAGGCTCGACGTTCCAGATTAAGCCTCTAGTGCCTTTCAGGTTGATTGTTACTATTTGACCATTCTCAAAACGCAGAATAACTTTACCGTCAATTTTCGTTGAGCCGTAAAGTGACACTTCAAGCACAATTTTCTTCGTCCGTAAGGGAGCTAGATTAATTGGAGGTTTCCCCGTCACTTCCGCTACTGAGATTCCCTCCAAGTTAATCAGGTCAACTTTGACGAGTGTCTGTTCAACCAAATGGGAATTATAGACTTCTAATTCAGTCGTTGTTTCAGACACAATGTGACCGAGATTCACGTCGGATACTTCACCAACACCAGATATGATGCGGTGATGCCATAAGTCCATATCGGTACGCAGCATAACTGCGTTGTTTGCTTGAGCCATAACAAATCCTATTTAAATTTAAATCCGACACCAATGTGCGAACTCCATAAATGCTTAAATATACCGTCATTTTTTTTGGTGACAAGTGGGAAAACAACCCAATCACCCATTATTGTTACAGGCTCGATGTTTTCGATTGAAAGAGTACACATTTCGTTGTTGTAAAATACTTCAGCATCTTTCACAACCGCCTCAGCAACGTCACCGTCTATTAGTTTAGCGGCCTCTTCAACTGCCTTGTTAGCGACACTGAGAGTTAAATGATGTGGGTTCATAAGCTCCCTGTTGTTGTATTTTGAAGAGCCGTATAGGATGTTGGTATTCTCTATATCATACATCTCAATCAAGCCTTCTTTTAACGGTATATTGATTGGGCAAGATAATCCATAGTAAACAACGCAACTTGGCATTGGAGTACCAGACAGCCAAGCTCTAGCGGGTATACCGTCATAAAGTACAGTTCTACCACGTAAGTATCTTTCAGGGCGACCCATAGTGCTATTTGAACCGTAACCATTGGAAAAACCACCAATGGACATTTCATCATCTGACGGATTACTGCCATCTGGCATAAACGTTATGTACACAAACTCGCCACCGATGTCACGCCCAATCGTACTAATTCCATTATCATACGACGGATGCCTACCAACAATGAAATGTACAAATTGACCCTTCTTTACTTCAGCAGAAAATGCAACAAAGGTCTTTGTTGTTGTGACGTACAAGTTTACAAATGGGAATAAGTATTTACCGCATTCTGTTGCAGCGGGATACGATTCTGACATCATCGAGTCAAAGCGGTCATAAAATAAACGAGATGCTTTTCCATCGCGAGAAATTGAAATAGAAAGTATGTTTCCAGCGGAAGCGTAATTGCGCTTTATCCCAAAGTTAAACCACTTACCCTCTTTATGTTTTATTGAAAATCCAATATCAGCACCATCAAAAACTACTTTCGGTAAAGTGTTGAAATCAACAGCGTTGTTAAACATGCCGCTTTGTAACAGATATTTTTTGATTTCAACCAAAAACTCGCTCATTGTGTTGATTGCGCCTTCATGTTTCATAAATGCCATATTTTACTCCATTAATAATGCAAGCCAACGATTGTAGCTGCTGCTATCGCTGTCGCTGTTTTGCATCGACGGAAAACACAAATACCGTTTATCACCAATAACCAACTCCTTTTCGGGCGTGTTATCCAAACCACTCACAAAATAAGCACCTTGCAACCAGCCGACAGTGGATGCTTCGCGCCAATGGTGACGGTGAGTATTAATTGTAGTAGCCAAATTATATATTGCTGTTATTTCTATTGGGTATATTACATGTAAGCCACTCACAGTCGTAATATATCTATACGGCAATATATAACCGCTCGTACACTTTCTAGTATCAATTCCGCCGCCCAGAGACTCAGTGCTTTTAGCAATCATCGCCACGACTCCCGTTGGAGTATTGCAAAAACAAGAGCTTATATCCCCCTGTGAACCAGCGGTGTCGTCTTTGGTAAACGGGTCATGAAACCCACCGTAATCAAAATTTATTTCATGTATTGGCCTACCAGCATCTTCATCGCCGATTCGCGCGTAGTTATTATTATGACTGCCTCCGATATACATAGGATATGTATTTTCCAAGTCAGTCCCAAATTGCAACATAAATCCGCAATACATGGAAAGGTAGTGCTGCCCCACCTTAACCACAATTATAAATCTACGCCCATTCGCGACGAACCAATAATTCATTGATTCATTCTTTAACGGAATTGCCGTATAAAAGTTTTCAAATTTAACCTTTGCAAAATAAGTAGAAATCTCTTTGGCTACATCATTTTGTGTAGCATACCATGCACATAAAGATGTAATTTTGTACTTCTCATTAACGTACATCGCCATTGGCACAACAATCGTATCCTGACCATCGAGGCCGTGTCCGATGAAACGTCGACGATATGCCCATCCGAATTTCACATCCTCTTCTTCATCGTACATATCGTCATAGGTCTCATCCACATCAACAACTTTATCACCATCGCTATCTTTAATGACCTCCCATGCTTGGTTGGCTTGAACCAATTCGGGATTTGTTGTCAGAAACTTTTCGAGCTTCGACACCAAATCCCTTGCATTGGAGGCTGTTCCTATTTCAACAGCCATTACTTTTCCTTTCTACTAAGCCTCACCAATTCGTTTAACCGCGCGTTGCTCTCGACCCATTGCCTTGATAAGAACTTTCCTACCGCTGCTTGATGCCAGAGCGAGGTTCATGGCCTCTACTGGGTCGAAGGTGTTAATAACAGTCAACTGCTGCTGCTGGTTCGATGATGAAGAATTTGCGTTATCTCTATGACGAGGGTCATTTTTAGTGATTACCTCCTCACCTTTCTGTAAAACAGCAGGAACTTCGTTTGGTGCGAGTCCTGCGATACCCCCACTATGATAACGTACAGCACCGTTGAAAACAAGCGGATTCACCCGTTTACCACCAGCCTTACCGCGACCAACAACACCACCTGTATGGAACAAACTTGCGTATTGACCGAAGCTCGATGTGTCTGGCATCTGCACGTCCGAACCACCGCCGCCAAAATATGACTGAAGGGCTTTCTGAATCGCAAGACTGATAAGTTGTTGGATAATCACTTTCGCCATGTGACGTAAAGCCTCTGCTGCCCATTGAGCCATCGCCTGACCCAAGTTTGCAAACGCTTCACGACTGCTGACAGCACCTGTTGCGATACCAGCGAGACCACTGGCGATACCTTCAAACGCAGTCATTGCTCCGTCATTAAGCACGCCGTACGCAGCATTCATCAACTCGACTTCACCCTTACTATGGGTTGTTTCGGTACGAACATCCTTCATCTTTGTTACAAGATTTGTGAGGTTTGCGTATGCCGCCGAATCACCAAAAGAAGCCATGATTTTTTGAGCGTCTGCAACCAACTCTTTCATCTGCGGAGAGATATTGTTCAAGTATGCTTGAACATTCTCTTCCATCTTAGTGATGGATTGCTGGCCGCTTACGACGAGTTGTTCCTGTAATTCTTCGAACTGACGTTTGCGTTGCAAGAAGTCATCAAGGCGTTTTGCCATTGAGTCAACGGCAAAGTTTGCAGCCTGACGGCGTGGATTAGACTGATAATCAGATTGCTCAGCACCAAGTCGTTCACGCTGATTCAGAATCACGGTTTGTTGTTCTGGTGACAGTTTGGAGAACGCTTCACTATTGATTATCTCGTCGAGCTTTTTAATAGCATCCGTCATGCGTTCAACATATTTCAGAGTGCTTTCAGACATCTTAGCCTGAGCCTCTTCAATAGTAATCACACCACGCGATACCGCGCTGCCGAGGTATTCCGCACTATTGGCGCGTTCTTTCTCAATATCGTTACGTTTCTTCTCAAGTGAATCGAGGAAGGCATCGACTTGTTCGCCGAGAGCTTTCTGCGCCTGCAATTCAGCATACTTAGCCAGTTGCGGTTCAAGCTGTTTAGACCAAGCGAGAGCCTCTTTGCGGCTAACGTCCTTACTTTGGGCATATTCCAGAGTAAGAACCTCAAGCATCTGTTTAACCTGTTTGTCATTATCAGGTTGAATGATGTTCTTGAAGCCGTCGATAATCTCGTTCAGCGTAGAGCCAGACAGGTCAACAGACAGGGTTGACGGGTCGCGGTTAATCAAACCCTCAACGCCGTTCACACCCATTGCCTTGTACATCTCGCGGATTGCTTCACGAGCCTCTTCAGTCACTTTCTCAACCAAAGATTCGGCTTTGTCGAATGCTGAATCGTCGTCTTTCTGCTGTTTGGTTAAAGCCTTGTCTTTTTTCCAGCGTTCCTCTTGGGCTTTATAGAAGTCAAGCACTTTATTGTCAGCCGCAGTGTTGTGACTGACTGAGCCAGTAGAGCCTGTAATCGTTACAGAGTTACCACCGCTCAAACGCACAATCGTTGGCTTGTAGTTCGGATTACGAGCCATTTCTGCCAAGTAAGCACGCGAAGACGCGCCTGTTTTGGCATCAATACCATATTTACCTTGCTTGGTATCAGATACCCACTCCTTACCGTTATAGATAGAAGTATGGCCGTATGGATGGCCTTTGATAGCACCCCAGCTAACCACGTCGCCTTTTTGCGGAACATAGTTCGTTGAATAAGGCACTTGTTGCCAGCCTTTGCCGTATTTCAGCAAGTTCTTAGCGGTCAGATTGCCATTGCCTTTGATATACGGAGCGGCTTGAGAATCGACAGCAGCCAGCGCACGTTTGACATAAGTCGCACACTGACCTGTAAAGTCCGCAGCAGCCTTTTTGGTTGCCAAATCAGCAGCGGCAGCAGCGCGTTTATCAACTGCATAGGAAGACGTACCGTTTGAACCACCTGAAGAGTAATTCTCATACGGGTCGTTTGCCGCGTATTTCGATTTAACCTTCTGACGCTCACCCAAGTACCAATCGCCGAGATTGTTGTAACCCTTCATCGGGTCATCTTTCAGACGGCCTTCGCGGTAATCGATGAGTTTCTGAATCATCTTCTCGTAAGACAATTCTTTCTCAAGGCGTTTCAGCGCGGCTTCTTCTGCGCGTTGGCGAGCCTGTTCAGCCTTCTCGCGAGCCTTGTTGACCTTCTCGTCGAGAGCCTTCGCTTCTTCAGCCTTTTTAGCAGCATCATTAGCGGCTCGGTTTGCCGCTTCCAGTACAGTCTTTTGAGTGATGTCGTTGTCAGTGTCGGCGATGTTTTTACGCATCTCCTCCAAGCGTTTATTGAGTTTAGCCTCAACGCCGTTCTCGCTTACCTCCAGCGATACGTCCACGTTGATTTTGTCCGCATCAGGAAGACTGGCTTCCACACCCTTGAATTTTTTAACAACGTAGTCTGCAAGGCCGCCGAGATACAGGAATGTTGCCTTAAACGTAGCGGTCAATGCGTCAATCAGTCGAGCTAAGTAACGAATCGCGCCAGTCCAACCGCTTTCAAACTCTTTAGCACTCTTGTTAGACTCTTTGGTTGTGTCGACAAAGAACGAGCCAATCAACTCAGTTGCATCGGCAACGAAGTCAGCAATGCCCTTAACCAATATGCCAATGGCTTCTGAGATAACGCCGAAGGCTTCTGAAATCAGCCACAACACATCAGATAGCATCTGCATACCAGATACAGCGTCTTCGGATTCACCACTCAAACGGTTAATGCCGCGTACGATACCTTCGAAGATTGCTTCTACAACCTCGAAGACGATAAATGCTTTGAACAGTCCGACAGCAATCTTAGCGGCGGAAGCCAGCACACCAATCAGGCGTGAGATTGGGGCAACGAGTAATCCCAATCGGCCACCAGCAGCAGCCGCACCACCCAATCCAGTGCCGACAGAAGGCGCTACTTTGGCAATCAGACCCATCTTAACGGCGAAGTTTGTAATAGCCGTACCAGCAGCTTTCAAGCCCAGTCCGAACGTGCGCATTGTTGCGGCGAGTGCTACAAACATTTGCGCCGCTCCGATTGTCAGTAACGCACCGAAGGCGATAACCAATTCGTTGGCGTGTTTAACCGCCCAGCGTAGCGCATCAATAGCGACATTCAACGCCTTTGCGATTGCTTCAGCCCATTGCTTCGCTTCGTCGGAGCGGAAGAAGTCACGCACTTCGCGCAGAAGAGTAGTGAAGTTCTCCATGACACCTGCATCAGCGATGATACGCATCCAGTCTTTAAACGCATTGTTCAGGCGCGACTGTTCGGCTACGAGAGATTTCTGGGTCTTCTCAATGTTTGAACCATAAGTCTCTTCAATTAACGCAGCCACTTTAGGCAATACGTCGGCAGCGAGAACTTTACCGTCCTTCATCATTGTCATGAGTTCGGCGTTTGTTACACCCAATGCTTTAGCAAACAGGTTGGTCGCAGCAGGTAATCGGTCGGCTAATTGACCTTTCAACTCCTCAGCCTGAACAGTCGTTTTAGACAGCATTTGCTCAAGGGCTTTGTAGATACCAGATTGAGTTTCGGAATCCGCACCCATTAACTGACCGAAGCCAGAGAACTGTTCGAAAATGTATTTCACGGTATTGGAATCGAGTTTGGCCTCTTTACCAGCGACGAACAGTTTGGCTGAATCCTGAATAATCGTACCCAGTTCCAAACCCATGCGTTCTGCGGTGTCGCGGAAATACTTCTCCAGTTCGCCTGCGGTTGTATTCCAGTTGTCGGCCAACACCTCAGCACGAATCTTCAGCGTAACGCCTTCCTGACCGTCCTTGACGACTTTGTCGAGAGCCAGATACAAGCCACCCAGCGCAGCGCTCAGAGCCAAGACTTTACCACGTGCCTGTTGCAAGAACACCAGAATGCCTTGTTTACCTTTCAACCAGCGGTCAAACGCTTCCGCTGTTGAGCCTGTTGATTTAGACAGTTCTTTAATCTTAACGTCGAGGGTTTTTGACGCAGCGGCGGTACGGGCTGCGTTTGCGGCTAGACGTTGTTCTGCTTTGGTGAGTTTATCGACGTTAACGCCAGCCTCGCCAAGAATGCGTGCAGTTTGTTCAACCGCAACTTTTTGACGCGCGAAGGCCGCACCAGATTGGTTTAATTGGGCTATCAACTGGCGCAGTCTTGCAATTTCTTGAGACGTTGCGTTACCACTACCAACACGCGCATTCAGTTTGGCATGTTCGTTACGGGTTGATTCATACGCAGCACGGAGTTTTGCCAACTCAGCAGATTGTTTGCGGTACAAATCAATATTACCAGCCACGACTTTGAGTTTTTTCTGAGCCGCGCGGAGTTTATCCATTGCATCGCTCAGAGCCTTAACGTCTGTCGTAGATTTGCGCATTGCGGTACTTGCGTTGCGTACAGACGTGGTGATGTCAGCCATCGCGTTTTTATGGCTGAGTGATGGATTCAGAGCATTACTGACTGTCTTCGAAACAGAATCTTGTTGTGCTGCTTTGGCTTCAGCAATCTGCTGCGCGATAGATACGCGTTGAGCGTTTATCTGATTGCGTTGACTCTGAATATTGCGTCGACGTGCTGCTTCAGCGGCTGCTTGTTGCTGCGCCAACTTCAGAGATTCTTGTTGCAGGCGAATCTGTTCTTGCAACTCTTTGCGTCGGTCGCCTGCGCGTGAAGTGATTTCGTTTTGACGTTGCAATGCGGCCTGCGCGTTGCGCATGTCGATAATGGTTTGCAGCGTGCGCTCGTAGGTCTTAGTCAGAGCCTCTTGGCTACGTTGGATGTTGTTGGTCGCCAAACCATGTGCTTCAGCCTCAAGGCGTTGACGCTCATAAGCATCGGCCTGTTTCTTAGCGGCTTCAGCGGCCTTGAGTTGATTGGCTTCCAATCGCGCTAATTTATCGGCCTGCGCTTTAGTCGGCACGCCGAGTGCGCTGATTTTGTTGGCGAAGTCGTCATACGCATTGCTCGCATCTTTGGCGCGTTCAGCACTTGATGCCACGTTATCGGCGAGTTTGGACAACTTACCAAGCATTGTTTGTAACTCGGTAAGTTTAGTCGCAGCAGAAGCCAATCCTTTCAGACTGGCTTCATAGGCTTTAAAGTCGGCCTTACCCTTTGCAGCCGACTTTGCCTGTTCGTTCAGGTCGTCTTTCAGACCCTTAATGTTCTTGCGCACGTCGTTGATGGTTTTACCACTGTAATCCTGTGCGCGGATTTCTAATTCAACTGAGCGATTTTCAGCCATAATGACCAGTTCCTATATGATTGAGCATATCTCGTAATGCTGCGTTCAACTCTTTCAACGCATCCTGCTTAATATCAGTATTACTTGCGTCAAAAATCATTTTTGTCAGAGTTCCGTATAAAACAAAATCCTGACGACGGCGTTCGCGTATTAACTCCGCCTCATTGCGTAACATTATAAGCGAATAAAGGCGAGCCTGCGAGTGTCCGTTTGCTAAACAGATACTCACATCTCGCCTTAGACTTAGCATGAAGGATTCGAACGGATGGTAAGGGTCTACTTCTCCGAAGTCGCCTTCTCCGCCAGCATTTTCTGGATGGTTGGTTTGTCCAGTGCTGCCAGCAGTCTTTTTTTTAAATTGTCAGATTCATTCATTGTCAGGTCGATGATTGCAATCACAATATCCATCTGCTTACCGATGCCCATACGGGTGTCCCAGATTTGCGCAACAGTGAGTTCTTCATCGCCGACGAGGTGTTTTTCACCCTTGTCGTTAATGGCCGACAGGAACGCAGCACGAGCCAAATCAGGAGCATATTTGATAATGCTGTTGGCAACATCCATCAGGTCGTCTGAGCCTTTGGATTTAGCCAGCACTTCATCAAATGCTTCCATCAAGCGCACGCCGTTAGACTGCCATTGAGCAGACAAATCAGCAAAATTCAAACCACGGACGGTTACGCCGTGAACTTCCTTTGTCGGGGAAATCAATCCCTCGAGATTCATTTTCATTGTAATTTACCTCATAAAAAAAAAAA
>ERZ773027.79-NODE-79-length-61484-cov-6.742076_pt1 | contig 61484 bp, 61 predicted proteins | sample MGYA00511032_ERZ773027 | MGnify/ENA primary metagenome ERZ773027 (study PRJEB29015, sample SAMEA2738138) | human oral metagenome | biome: human oral; feature: human-associated habitat; material: saliva | place: China | collected 2190 ... | reverse complement strand
GTTGAATACCTCAATTACCACCTTCCTTGTGATGTTTATCATCTTCATCTTTGGTGGGGCTTCGATGCGTAGCTTTACGTTTGCCATCCTGCTGGGGGTTATTATCGGTACCTATAGCACCTTGTTTGTAGCCTCTCCTATTGCTTACATGATTTGGGAGAAGCGTCGTAGCAAGTCTGTAGCTAAGAAGTAATTCCTCCTTAGGAGTAACATAAATATAAGGCGCAGCCTCTCTCATCTTAGGTGAGAGGGGCTGTTTTTTTGCCTGCAAATGGCGCGGATATTGGATGGGTTTTCTCCGAAATCTACCCAAAAAGACACCGATTTTAGGGCAAGAACAGCGCGGATATCAGCTATCCATTCAGTAGATTTTAGCCATACATGCCCAAATGCTGGGGCTCGGGGGATTTTTTTAGGTTGAAGTCGGTTTTTTATTCATTTGCATAGTTCTTGGGAAATAACTATTTTTGCAGAAACGGAACAATAAAAAGTCTCCTTATCGTATGGAAGGAAGTAATCCACCATATTGTCTATAGCTCTAGTGTTGATTTATCCACTTAAGTCGACCTAGAGATAGATTAGGTTATATAATACCATAGGATTTGACCTTGGTAGCGTGTCTACTATTTCTTTGTCAGATCTGTTGATGCCTTCTGAGGTATTGCCTTGATTTACCAAGTCGCAGCGAGAGTAACATCTTGTTGTGCCTTTGGTTCATTTCCAAGAAGAGTTTCTTTTATACAACACAACATCAAGATTTATTCCAATATGAAGATATCCAACTACTTGTATGGATTGCTGTCCATCATAATTTTGTCAAGTGGAAGCTTGCACTCACAAGTGTTCGATGTCTCTTCTGATGTTTTTCAGACACAAGGAGAGCAAAGGAAATTGTGTGGTGAGAATTACATGATACAAGAGTACGGTCTATATGCCCCTAAGAGACATAAGGAGTATGAATCCCAAGCTATGGCAGAGTATACCGTATCATTTATGCTAGACGAAACGGCTGAGACTGACAGGATCGTACTAGCCATCTTCGGGGAAAATATCCCTGAATCTATCATGATTAGAAAGTTTTCCTCCATAGGAGAGGCTAGCTGTAAGTTGCCTAAAGGTACCTACACTATGTATGCATATTATCTCTCAAAGGATAATATGCGTTGTTACGTTGTTTTTAAGGACAATGTGGCTGTTCTACGCAATATGTCTATCGACTTCAATGTCCAAGACGCTAAGTATCTCACGGAGATCAAATCTTATGACGAGAAATCCGTCTTGCTACAGGGTGATGTCAAAAAGGATGGACAAATCTTGCAGTTGGGGAACTGTAGGCACTTGTCAACAGATGTCTACTTCGTCCATAACAAGCTGGGTTGTCTTATGACTTCATTCAACAACTACTATAGTCCAGACTACAATTTTGGCATATATACCAATGACTTTGGGGACAACATCTCTTTGGGAGCCACGGTCAAGGGAATAAAAAAAGAGGATGGCTCTCGCTATTTTCTTTCCTATAGTAGTGACAAAGCTGGTCAAACGCTTGAAAATAATCCAAACAACTATGCTCTGGCGAAGCAACGCTTTGAGCCAACGAAGGTAGGACGAGGATATATCTCTATTGCCTCTCCTGCCTATTACGTGTGGAGTGTGTACGACTCAGGGGCCTTGTCAAACTCCTTCATGTTTGACTACGACTTTATCGTGAAGGATAAGATTGTCTCCTTTTGGTATGATCTCCCCAAGAGTAAGGATGGGAAGTTTATGACCTTAGTTGCTCCGGCCTTCCAAGATCAGCGCACGGTAATACCATCAGTCGGCGGATCTGCTAGGTATGATTATCGATATATGGTAGGGCTCCCTCTTTGTGGTAATGTTCATGGTACGGAGTATGTAGACTTTGGCTATGGACTGTGGTATGGCTATGCGATGCTTCCTGATGGACGTCAGAGCATTTATCCCGGTCATCCAGTCTTTTCTTTTACCGAAAAACAAGGAGAGTTTGAGTATGGAAATAGTTGCCCGATACTCTCAATGATTACCATTCCAGACAAAAAGACCTTGCTTCTTAGCTATACTTACCTAGGGCGCTATGGAGAAGTAAGAGAGACCGATGCCAAAGAAGAGTCTATACTACACCAAGATAGAGATGTCAAGGGGGATGTTGTACACCATGTTATTACAAATTCCAATGTTCAGGTTGACAATGTCGCTGGATACAATATCACAACGTTAGACTACAATACGAGCAGAAGCGACTTCGTACCTCCAGTCCTTCAGATGTTGAGATTCGTTGACACAGAGGGTGCCATTACAGATCGCTTTAATAGCGGTGGGGATGGCTATATAGAGTTGGCTACAGGAGACTTTGACCACATTGATAATGGCAAGGGTCTAGGATATTGGAGCTGTAAACAGCATAGTGTAGATGTCAAACTTTACTACTCAGAACATGGTTCTGAGATCTGGCATCCCTTAAGTATCGAGCTAAAACCCGAGCATTACTGGGCTCAAGGATTTGGTGACTTCTTCCGTGGTGCATTGTCCGATGTAACAGGTCAGAGAGGATGGTTTGACTTAAAGGTCGAGCTCTGGGATCTGTCTGACAATAGGCAGACACAAGTGCTATCTCCAGCGTTTTACATTGAGAATCCCACTACTATCTATCCTATTCTTGAAAGAAATGATGTCGAGCTGAAGCTAGAAGGATCCTCTATAGTCATCACAGGACTGAATGCTCCCCAAGTTTCGGTGTATGATAGTGCTGGTGTAATGTTGATAGACAAGCGCGGAAATAGCATACCCATAACTCCCCTTGCCAACGGCACCTATCTAGTGAAGATCGTTTGTAATGGTAAGACCTACAGCAAGAAGGTCCTTTTGTCACACTGATTGCAAATGTATAATCTGCTAAGCATATGACACAAATAAGTCGTAAGAAGATGAGGGCTCTGCTAGGCATTATATTCCTTATCTCTTGTGGTATCCTCTGTTCATGCGACAGAGAGAAGCCTGCGCCAAACGAGGATAGAGATACTGTTATTATGCTATCTGAGTCTGAGATAACGACAAGAATGGGGAAAGATGTACAGATTAGTCTTTTGAAAGGAAAGATACACTCACATCAAGTAGAACCCTTAGACATTCTGTCGGTAACTTATGCCCCAGATTCCAAAGTAATCAATATACATCCAGTGAAAGTTGGCCAATGTAAAGTGCTATTCTTTAACAAAGAGGGGATTCCGACAGAGCTGCGTATATCGGTCGTCAAACGAACTCTACAGCCGACAGCTTTGGAGTATATTGCTCCTTATAATATAGCTCATGATGGAGTCTCTTTTGACGAGAGTGGCTTCCCTGAGAATTCTGCTCTTTTCACCTGGTCAGAAGCCAAAGACCGATTCTCTGAAATTACTATTGAGGGGCAAAGATGGCATCTACCTACATTCAAAGAGTGGACTGCGGTCGCATCAGAGTTCCCAAATGTAGTCTACTATGGTAAAAAAGACACGCTGAGAACCTGTTATGAGCAGGTCGTAATTAATGGTGTAACTGTAGAGGGGAATTCTGAGTTCTTTAATACGACGGTAGGGATTACCTATGCAGTCAGATTTAAGGATACAGACTATTATTCAGCCTGGCGGTACTCTTATGAACGATATAAGGATAAGGTGCATAAGTTTGACAGTAGACTTGTCATAACAGCTCGCCCTATAGACCTAGACTTAGCAATAAGTGCTGAGAGAGACTTGACGCGAACAGACTTTTGGGAGCAAAGCAGTAATCTCAGTAGAATGGTTGAACTACCAGCTACTGGATGTATTAAAATGGCTGACAGTCCCAATGACGTCTTTAAGCGAGGTGCCTCTGGCTTTTATTGGGCTTCTGATCTGTATGAGATAGCCGGGGGATCATACCCTAATATCTTTTACTTCAACTCTATGTACATTCTGCCAAGTTACTACAAGCTACCTAACGACAAGTTTGCCGTTCGACTATTCAAAAACTAAACATACAATAATATGAAATCAATTGTCAATAATAGGACTTATAAGTCTTTACTTCTAGTACTCTGTATGCTCTTTATCCCGATGCTCCTCAGGGCAGCTAGTGGATCATCCTCTACAAGAGGCTTAAGACATAGCTTTAAGGTCAATGCTCACAGTAATCCTGTGAACGATATTGAGAATAAAGCTGTACTCCTTTTTTCTCCAAAGAGTCAGGCGAAAGCCTCGCTGTATATTGAGTTAGTAGATCCTCAAGAGAAGACTATACGTATAGACTGGGGAGAAGGCAATGGCGTAGAGAAAGTAACTCTAGACGAGAATGGTTACATCAACCATACCTTTAGTAAAGATGTGGATGGGTATCACATCGTCATCATAGATGTTAGTAATGTGGAAATACTCAAGGATGGTGACTATGATGGGGCTCCTATTGGGGTGCGAGAAATAAATGCTCCAAAGATGATAGCCTTCTCCACCTCGAGTGCCCTGATCGCTACTCCTGAGATTGACTTCTCACACCTTCCTAAGCTACAGTATGTCTCCTTCAATGCCGTATCTTCTTTTATAGCTCCTGACTCGTTGCTGTCGTTTTCTATGTATCGTAGTACGGGGGCGAGTGCTCCCTATCTCACCAGCATTGACTTGTCTCGTGCCAAAAAGCTTAAAACGCTACAGATACAGCAAGCATCACATATGCTTAAGGAGATTGATCTAACGCAAAACAAGGAGCTTACAACCCTAATGATTTCAGGGTCCACGAATCTCTCGATGAAGCCAACTTTGACAACAATCAAAGGAGTAAAGGAGCTAAAGAATCTTACTTATTGCAATCTAGAGTACAATGCACTAGACTTTGATAATCTTATCTCCAGCCAACCTAATGCTGCCAGTCCATATGTTTTTCAATACGATTTTCAGAGGTTTGTCATACCAAAAGACAAAATTGGAGTCTCAAAGGTTGACTTGTCATATCTACACGAGATCAGTGATGGTTTGATGGAGGGTACTCATCAGTCCACATATACTTGGTACTTAGCTCCTCTGACCGAGTATGACCCTCTTGATGAGCGAATAGACCCCTCATACTATGAGGAGCGAGATGGAGTCTTTACCTTTAAGCCAGGAGCTTTTGGTACGGGAGTAACGCGAGCTAAAATTGTATGCAAGGTTAGCAATGATGCTTATCCTTTCTATTCTAACTCGTACTCTGCCCCTGTAACCGTATCTCTAGTTGATGACAATCACTGCGTCTATGTGTCTGATGGGGCTTATGCCGCATGGGTAGAACCCTCCTACGAAGTGTACGTAGAGAAAGAAGAAGATGGTCAATGGATCATTGAAAAAAAGATAAATATTGGTGACAAGGTCGAGCCTGGGACTCATGTAGCTGTCAAAGTCTTATGGGACTATGGGATGATTATCGACAACTGGACTATCAATGGAGATATTGTCACAGTCTCTGCTGTAGATACTAAACCATTTAGAGGAGCTATGCTTCGATTTATTATGCCCGCTGAAGGCGCTGTCGAGGTTGTCCCCAACTTTACAAACATTGTTGTCTCATGGAAAATTATTGCTCCAGATGGAGTAACAGACGAGGAGCTATCTAAATTTACCATCAATGTGACTAAGACACAAAATGGAAAAAGTGAGATCGTGCTCGGTCAGCGTATTGGCACTCTGTATGGATCAGATGTAGGCTGTGCAGATGCTCTATTTACATTTGAAGCTTCTTGTCCTAGTGGATACAAAGTGGACAAATGGTTTGTTAATGGAATTAAGCAGGAGAGTACAGATGCCAAGTTGAGCTATCAAACGACCCTAGACATTCACTCATTGAAGGTTGAGGTCAAGTTCCAGACTATGGTTAGTCACTACATCGTGAGTCTCTCATCAGATCCATCTAACTATGCAGAGGAGACTCTTCTTAAGGGCAAGGCTCCTAATGGAGCATTTGAGAGACTTACCACCGAATGGGTCCCCGAAGGAAGCATTGTCCGAGCATATGTCAAGCCTGCAGCACTTTGTAAGATAGACAAGTTTATTGTCAACGGCAATGAATTCCAAGGTGCAGTCGTGGATGCCGGTGTTGAGGGGCAATACATAGAGCTCTCTATAGATAAGGATACAGAGATTGTAGCAAAAATGCTACATCAGTATGGCACTATAACCTTTGCTCCTAGGGGGGATAATGCTACTAGCGCAGGCACTGAGATCATTGTTACAAAGCAAATGCAAGACGAAGCAGGCAATTGGGTAGATGGGGAGGTCGTCCAGAGTGGTGACCACCTCGCACCAGGACAGTGTGTGAAATTGTTTGCTAAGTATGACAGACGCTTTATTATCAAAAATTGGATTGTAAATGATAGAGTCTGGACAGACTCCCCGACAGAGGACAAGGTGTCGTATGCCAATCCTATATTCATTCGTATGCCCGAGGAGGGAGACCTGAATGTAGTCTTAGAGCTTGATAGAGTAAACATGGTGTGCTTCTTGACGATCCCTGACGGAATAAGTGATGGTAAGGAACAGTTCTCCCTAGCTGTCAGTCTAGACGGAAAACTCTTAAGGGGACAAGAGATGACTCCTGGTGTGAAAGCTTACTACGTAGAGGATCTTGAGGGGAAAACCATTAAGTGTGAAGCCAAGGCTATGCAAGGGTATACACCTCAGTGGACGGTTGATGGAACTAAGAGGTCTGAGAGAGACTTTGTAATTGATGTAACGGCAAAGAAGAATCTTACCATCCGACTTGCATTTGTCAAGGAGAATGGAGTGGAACATATCTCTCACAATGTCTCTGTCTACGGAGTAAATGGGCAGATAGGTATTGTAGCCCCAAGTCAAAGTGCTTATAGTATCTATAGCGTAAATGGAGATCTGTTGGCACAGGGCAGGATAGGAGAAAGTCCCTCTATGCAGATACCTGTCATGAGAGGATTATACATTGTCGTTGTTGATGGCATATCTTACAAGGTTTCTGTCGATAATAGATAAGTAGAAAGACCGGAAGGGGGAGTCGGAGTGTTCGTTCACTCGGGCTTTCCCTTCCGTGGCTTTACACCTCTCTGATACGGGAGAGGTGTATTCCTTTCACTCCTCTTGAGAAAGAGGAGTATAACTTTACAGAGAATACCCCCTACACATAGGTCTTCTTTGATGTGGACTCCGGCTTCTTAGGGGGAGCGTATTGTAGAGAACCGAGAAACCGCTACCTTTGCACTCCCGTAAGGGGGTAGGTAATAAGTGTCCTTGTCCCCCTGCGATGGATTGAAATAGAAACTCAATGATCAACCGAACGCTCATTCGCATCCGTGTGTTGCAAGAACTCTTTGCTTATTACCACAATCCTGGGAAGCAACTTGCTGAGGCGGAAGCCCAATTGACCACTTCTAACGAGAGAACCCACGACCTCTATCTATACCTTCTGACTCTTGTACCCGCCCTGACTCGCTTTCATCAAGCGCGTTTGGAGCGACGTCGCAATAAACTCTTGCGCACCGAGGAGGATATTAACCCCAATATGCGCTTGGCTAATAATCGCTTGGCACAGGCTATTGAGGCTAGTACTACACTACAGGAGTTCATCCGTGAGCGTGGGCTTATCTGGTCAGACGACGATAGACTCTTGTCCAAACTCCTTGATGAGATCTTGGCGAGTGATCTCTATAAAGAATACATAACCTCAGCTCCCGATACCTTTGCTGCCGATGCCAAGTTTTGGGTGCAGGCTTTTTCTGCTTATACCTTCCGCAACGAAGAGCTCGACGAATTCCTCGAAGGGCTTTCGCTCTACTGGGATAATCCTTTGGGTGTAACCGAAAAGATAGAGGTAGAAGACAAGGTGGACATAGACGAGGTAGACGAGGTCGTAGCCGGACTTAAGGGTACGGAGTATTACCACGCTGTACGGCTTGCCTCCAGTCCGGTAGAGATTGAGAAGGAGTTTGCCCTCAAGAGTATGCGTAAGGCTAAGCCCGATAGCTCTTTTGACGAGATGATTATCCCGGCTTATAAAGATGAGGAGGATACCAACCTCGCAGTCGAATTACTCCGAACCACCATTGTACATGAGGCCGAATACCGCGAGATTATCAATAAGAATCTCAGGAATTGGGATATGGATCGAGTGACCGATGTGGATATGATTATTCTGCAAATGGCACTTGCGGAGCTACTGTCGTTCCCCACGATTCCCACCACGGTAACGCTTAATGAGTATATCGAACTGGCAAAGATCTACTCCACGGCAGAGAGTGGCGTCTTTGTTAATGGTTTGCTAGACTCCGCCCTACATCAGTTGCGAGACGAACGTCGCATCCTAAAGTATTAAGGATAAGAAGATCAATAAACTCCCCTCTCATGAAGAAACTGCTGCGAGCTCTCTATATCGTTTACTATTGTCTCGTGGCTGCACCCTTGTTTGTTGTAGCGACCATCTTGCTCTCTACAATTACGGTTATAGGTTGTGCCTTGGGTGGACGACGTATCTTTGGCTACTGGCCCGGAGTCTTCTGGTCGCGCATTGGCTTGGTGCTTTCTCTGTGCCCTACTCGGGTGGTGGGGCGCGAGTATATCCCCAAAGATCACAAACCTTGTGTGGTGATGGCCAACCATCAAGGTGCCTTCGATATCTTTATGATGTATGGCTTGCTCCCTATCCCCTTCCGTTGGGTAATGAAGGCGAGCCTGCGTAAAGTGCCTTTTATGGGTAAAGCCTGCCAGATGGCCGGATTTATTTTTGTAGATGACCAAAAGAAGGGGTCCATACAGGAGACGATGGAGAGTGCAAGACAAGTATTGAGCGAGGGTACTTCTATTTTCATCTTCCCCGAGGGGAGCCGTACACTCACGGGGCGAATGGATCGCTTCAAAAAAGGCGGATTTGTATTGGCGCATGAGTTAGACGTCCCTATTATCCCGGTCTCCCTTGATGGTTCTTATCAAGCCCTCCGTGCAGGGACACGTTGGGTCCATCCCACTCGCCTTACTCTTACCATTCATCCTCCCATTCATATTGATAAAACGGGCGAATATCCCCGCAATATGCTACAAGCCTTGGATGAGGTGCGTAGCGCCATAGCCTCTGCGCTCCCCGAGGAGCAAGAGACTCTCTCGTAAGGGGTGGCTTATGTCCCTATTTTTACTTCCCTTCTTGGGTGGGATTGAGCTTGAGACCTCCCCTAAGTCTTGGCATTTGGTGGCACCTCATGTGGAGCTCCCTCCCTGCCCCCAAGAGACTCGCCTGAGTACCCTTTATTCTTTCGATCTCCATCTTGAGGTACCCCTCTCTTCGGACGAACGGGAGGTGTTAGCTCTTCTTGCGGTTGCTCGACCCGAGTTTACTGAGGTGGCGGCTTCTCCCTTCCGCAAGGCTGTGTGGCGGGCGATAAGGTCTGTTCCTCTAGGTGAGACGGCTACCTATCAAGCCCTCGCTCGGACTATTGGTAGCCCTGGAGCGTTGCAAGCCGTGGGCACGGCTGTGGGGGCTAATCCCTTTGTTTGGGTGGTGCCGTGCCATCGGATTGTACGGGCCGATGGGCGTCTGGGCAACTTCGCTTTGGGCTCCACTCTCAAGGCGGCCCTTCTCCTTTGGGAGCGGAGAGTGCTTGCTCTTCGCTAATTCTCAACTATCTTTGTACCCAATGTAATAGGGTATTTATTTACCATATAGTATGGAATGGAAATCTTTTAGAAAGATCAATTGTGGTTTAGGATGGCTCACATTTGCCGTTGCAGCCATAGTTTATCTCTTGACTATTGGTCCCTCAGCTAGCTTGTGGGATTGTGCTGAGTTTATTGTGACTGTGCGTAATCTGGAGGTGGGGCATCCCCCCGGCGCTCCTTTCTTTATGCTTGTGTATAACGCAGCTACGCAGGTAACGAGCGATCCCATGAAGGTAGGGCTAATCTGTAATGCCGTGAGTGCTTTACTCAGTGCCTTCACTATTTTGTTCCTTTATTGGACCATCACTCATCTAGTGCGGCGGCTTATCGCTCCCGGGGTGCGTACGGGATTCACCTCAGATGGCAAGCCGGCCCACCTCACCAAAGCTCAGTCTATTGCTATTTTTGCATCGGGCATTGCGGGGGCATTGGTCTATACATTTAGCGATACCTTCTGGTTTAGTGCCGTGGAGGCGGAGGTGTATGCCTTTAGTTCTTTCTTCACAGCCCTAGTCTTTTGGCTGATGCTGGAGTGGGAAGAGCACGCCGAGAAGCCCGAGTCCGATCGCTGGCTTGTGCTCATTGCTTACTTCATGGGCTTAGGTATCGGGGTGCATCTCCTCAATCTTCTTTGCATCCCTGCCATGGCATTAATTTACTACTATAAGAGGACTAAAACCCCCTCTATGAAGGGTGCTATTGGAGCTGTTTTACTCTCCTTCGTCCTCATTGTGGTGATGATGTATGGTATCATACAGGGTACTGTAAAGATCGGGGCGGCATTTGACCTCTTTGCCGTAAATACATTGGGATTGCGCTTCAATAGCGGCTTCCTCTTCTATGTTGTCCTTCTCTTGGGCGTGCTGGCATGGTCGGCATGGGAGTTCTATCGTGGCAAGAACGAGCGTCGTAGCCGCATCTCGCTACTCTGTAGCTCTATCTTGATGGGGATCCCCTTCATGTCCGATAGCGTATGGGTGTGGTTGCTCTGCCTTGGTATCCTAGTTTGGCTGACCCTCTTCAACAAAAAGGCGTCGCAGCGTGTGATGGGGCTTTTGCAGATTTCTATGGCTGTAATTGCCATCGGGTTCTCTTCCTATGGTGTGATCTTGATTCGCTCTGTGGCAGATACTCCGATGAATGAGAATAGCCCCAACAATGCCTTGTCGCTAAAGAAATATCTCAATCGTGAGCAGTATGGCGATAGGCCCTTGCTCTATGGCCAGACGTTTGCCTCTAGGGTGATGCGTTACGAGCAGACCAAGAAGGTGATAAGTGCGGCTCCCAAGTCGAATCCCAACGATCCCGATCGTTATATCGAGCTCTATACAGAGGAGAAGCCGGTTTACACCAATCAAACCCTCTTCCCACGGGCCTATTCTCCAGATCCCAACCATGTGGCTAGTTACAATAGCTGGATGGGGCGTAGCGAAGAAGACCTCTCTCAGCCCACGTTTGTGGAGAATCTGAAGTTTTTCTTCGGCTATCAGGTTAACTATATGTACTGGCGCTATTTTGCATGGAACTTTATAGGACGCCAAAACGACCTCTACGGCGATGGTTCCAACCTCCGAGGCGGTGTCTCCACGGGGCTTCCTTTTATTGATAATATAGTGCTAGGGAGCGGAGACGACCTCCCCGATGAGATTACAGATAACCGGGGGCATAATGTCTACTACCTGCTCCCCTTCATCCTCGGTATCTTGGGGATTGTATTCCAATTGATGCGAGGCGTACGAGGGGTACAAAGCTTCTGGGTTGTCTTCTTCCTCTTCTTTATGACGGGGTTGGCCATTGTTATATACATCAACCAAACCCCCGGGCAACCCCGTGAGCGAGACTATGCCTATGCCGGTTCGTTCTACGCCTTTGCTATCTGGGTAGGTATGGGTATAGCCGGGCTTTACTACCTCTTGCAGCGCCTAAAGCTCTCCCCCATGGTGAGCGCAGCTATTGGGGCCGTGGTGGCAGTACTGGTTCCCCTCCAGATGGCGGGTCAGAACTGGGACGATCACGACCGCTCCGGCCGAACCGTTGCCTCCGACTTTGGCTACAACTTCCTGATCGGGTGTCAGCCTAACGCAATTATCTTCGACTTTGGAGATAACGATACCTTCCCGCTCTGGTATGCTCAAGAGGTGGAAGGAGTACGCCCCGACGTGATGGTGGCTAACTTAAGTTACTTGGGCGGCGAGTGGTATGTGGATCAGATGCAGCAGCAACTCTACGATGCGCCTCCCATGCCTCACCGCTTCATGACGCCCAATTTTTACTACAAAAATCCCTTTGCCTTTATACAAGAGGGGCCTCTACTTCCTCTAGATAAGGCGCTGGAGATGGTCGTTCAATCCCCGGGGTATGGTCAGGCCGTATTACCTTCGAATCAACTTTTGCTCCCGCTGGATCGGTCGATGCTGGCTAAGCGTTATCCCCTCTTGGGAGATAGCTTGCCCGGTGAAATGCTTATCGACCTCTCGGGGAGTCGGATTGCCGGGCGAGATAAGCTCGCTATCCTCGATTTGCTCGGAGCGAACAATTGGCAACGTCCTCTCTACTGGGCACGTTCTACACCTATCAATGCTTTTGCCAATCTTCCCAATTACCTGACAGCGGATGGTATGACTTGGCGCCTCAACCCCATCTCCGTGGTGGGGACTCCTTATGAGGAGGACGTAGAGCATGAGTACGATCTCGTGATGAATAAGTATCGCTGGTTTGGAGCCAGTGACCCCAATATCTACTTCGACGAGAATATCCGCAATACGATTAGTGGCTACTATCGTGGTATGCTCTTCCCCTCTTTGGCCAATGCGCTACTCGCTAAGGGTGATAAGAAACGAGCTTGCGAGGTCTTGGAGAAGTGCTTCAAGGAGATCAATCCTAAGGCAGTTCCCTACTCGCGCAACGAACTTATGCTTGCCGATGTCTGCTATAAGGCAGGCCTTACGCAGCGAGGGGATGAGATTGTTTCGGATGTAATGTCCAAATATATGCGCAAGATCCGTTGGCTGATGAACCTAGCCATGGGCGGACAGAGATTGCAAAAGATGTTCTTCCGCCACTATAGAGATGGGGTGGTAGACGAGACTTTCTCTGTGGCTCGCCTTGCTTTGCAAGTGGCACGGAGCCATGGATCCAAGGTGGTAGACCACGAAGCGAATACGCTGGAGGGCTTTATCCGGATGATATACGGAGACGAGTCCGCTCGTGGAGCCGAGCAAGCCGAAGCGGCACAGCCCTCTCCTCAGCCCACCGATAGTGTGTTGCCTCAGGAGGATGTAGATAAGAATACTCCCTAAGATCCTGCGCAACTTCTAAGAATACAAATCACCCCTCTCAAGAGTAGATACTCGCCCTAGAGCGAGCTCCCTTGAGAGGGGTTCCCTTTTTCTGTACTTATGGAAGAAGGATGCACCCATACTTCAATTCCGCATAACGCTCATTATAACCGTTTCAATTCACGCACCCCTAAAGGGTGCGACCAGCAATAATCATAGGAGGTAATACAACGTATGAGTTTCAATTCACGCACCCCTAAAGGGTGCGACAACAAACGCAGGTGAACAAGTGACTAGCCAGTGTGTTTCAATTCACGCACCCCTAAAGGGTGCGACCTCTCTCCTCGGTCGCCTTGAGTTGAGCATCGATGTTTCAATTCACGCACCCCTAAAGGGTGCGACTCGACGCCGATAACTGTGCGCTTGATGTGTGGGGGGTTTCAATTCACGCACCCCTAAAGGGTGCGACTGTAATCGGGTCATCTGGACGCATCAGCATCTTTTCGTTTCAATTCACGCACCCCTAAAGGGTGCGACTGGGAGGGATCATTGGCAACCTGGGGGATATGACAGTTTCAATTCACGCACCCCTAAAGGGTGCGACACAACTCCGAGCTGAATTACACAATTAGGGACTACGGTTTCAATTCACGCACCCCTAAAGGGTGCGACTTGGCTTCGATTGAGAGTTATCAACATCTAAGCTTGTTTCAATTCACGCACCCCTAAAGGGTGCGACGAGACCTTGCCATGCTGTATAAAGGGTGCTGCGAGTTTCAATTCACGCACCCCTAAAGGGTGCGACGGCAATTCCGCCTATCGCAAGAATGACCGAAAAACGTTTCAATTCACGCACCCCTAAAGGGTGCGACGGCATTGCTCATGTCATACTCACGTTCGGGATAACGTTTCAATTCACGCACCCCTAAAGGGTGCGACGATGGGAGAGGCTGGACAGATTATGCCCTTCAACGTTTCAATTCACGCACCCCTAAAGGGTGCGACCCTCTAAGGTAGTAGGCACTAGCACGCTACTCGCGTTTCAATTCACGCACCCCTAAAGGGTGCGACTATAGATACATTCCACCATACAAATAGATACCATGTTTCAATTCACGCACCCCTAAAGGGTGCGACGCTCTGCAGTCAGAGTGGAGCGACTATCCAAGTACAGTTTCAATTCACGCACCCCTAAAGGGTGCGACAGACAACGATTGACAAACTTCGCCCCGATGACAAGTTTCAATTCACGCACCCCTAAAGGGTGCGACCTAAAGATGGATTTGCCTATGTAAAGACAGTAAGCGGTTTCAATTCACGCACCCCTAAAGGGTGCGACTGTCTTGTAGGAGGATTCGATAACAGTCTTGGAGTTTCAATTCACGCACCCCTAAAGGGTGCGACTTCATCCATCCTCCTGCACCTGCTGCGTTGTTGTGTTTCAATTCACGCACCCCTAAAGGGTGCGACTTGTTCCTTCTTTGATATCAAACATCGCCGACTTGGGTTTCAATTCACGCACCCCTAAAGGGTGCGACGGCGACTTACACCCCCAAAACACCCATACTATGGGTTTCAATTCACGCACCCCTAAAGGGTGCGACCACTTCTCATCAACCTTGTACTCCTCAGTCCTCAGTTTCAATTCACGCACCCCTAAAGGGTGCGACAGGTCCTTGAATTTTGCGTGTATTGTGCCCTTCTTGTTTCAATTCACGCACCCCTAAAGGGTGCGACTTACAATTCGTGGGGGGCAGTAGGGACCGAGAGGTTTCAATTCACGCACCCCTAAAGGGTGCGACCGGTTGTGGCTTGAGGATCTTTTCAGCAAAGGATTGTTTCAATTCACGCACCCCTAAAGGGTGCGACATATTACTTGCGTAAGGAAGTCGTAGCTACATTGCTTGTTTCAATTCACGCACCCCTAAAGGGTGCGACTATCTATCTTTGCAGTGTTCAATCGCACCTCGGTGGTTTCAATTCACGCACCCCTAAAGGGTGCGACGTCTACGATATTGCCGGAGCCTGCCGATGGCTCTAAGTTTCAATTCACGCACCCCTAAAGGGTGCGACTACAAATAATCGTCTCGGGTAGAGGTAATATCATGTTTCAATTCACGCACCCCTAAAGGGTGCGACACAAGCTATATTTTGATCCAAATACAACGGCTTGTGTTTCAATTCACGCACCCCTAAAGGGTGCGACCGCCCTGAATTATCCCCTCTTGATTTACATACAAGTTTCAATTCACGCACCCCTAAAGGGTGCGACTAAGTTTATTTATGCTTTAGTCTGCAAACTCTAGGTTTCAATTCACGCACCCCTAAAGGGTGCGACGGTCTTCACAATCGCCATCTTCCCTGCCTCACTGAGTTTCAATTCACGCACCCCTAAAGGGTGCGACGTCTGTACATACCCTAAAACTAGTTTTCTGTATGTAGTTTCAATTCACGCACCCCTAAAGGGTGCGACTTGCTTATTGTAAAGTTTGTACCTTTGTAATGCAAGTTTCAATTCACGCACCCCTAAAGGGTGCGACGTAGCATACTCGGAGACGCAAGACGGATTCGGTGGTTTCAATTCACGCACCCCTAAAGGGTGCGACTGCGGAGGCTATAGACTTGATAAATAGAGGTACTATAGCTCCATTTTTGCGAGAACAAATGTACTACAAAAAGGAGAGTACCCGAATAATGCTTGGTAATATGTTAGAATCCTGAGAATCAAGAGTTGCGAATAGTAGAGGATTTTACTGATAGCATGAGGTTCGCAGATGCTATATTAACAACTCTCCTTCAAAGTCGAAAGAGGTTTCCTTGCCAATCATTTTAATGTTATGTTTATAGTTCGATCCGAGTTGATAGATGCGCAAACTGTCGGAGGTATGATCTATATTGGAGGAGAGTTCTTGCTCTAATGAGACCATTTGAGCTGGGGTTACAAGGCATTCAAAAACTGAGTTTTGCACTCGTTGTCCATAATTCTTACAAATACGGGCAACTTTTCTAAGGCGTTTAGCTCCTTGGGGATCAGATGTTTGTACATCATAGGTTACTAGTACATACATATAGAGCAAGGCTATTGGATAAGGAATACGGGATAATCTTCTAACTCTCCACGAACAGCTCGTGCTAATAGCATTGCCTGTGTATAAGGGAGCAATCCTAGAGGGATGCGTTCGTTGAGATAGGGATGAGTTATTTCTTCTTTTTTGCGCTTTTGCCAAAGTCCTATAAGGTCTTTGCGGGTCTCGTCCCTTAGTCTAATCTCTTCTTCCCCATATTCTATAAAGTCTGATGGGCGAACTTGTCTTTTATTAACTATGGATAAGACAAATCGATCTACCATATAAGCTCTTAATTCTTCCATTACATCTAATGCAAGGCTTGGACGCCCTGGTCGATCTGTGTGCAAAAATCCCACATAGGGATCTAGCCCAACGGAGTTGAGAGCAGAGCGAACGTCGTGTGAGAGCATGGTATAGAATAGAGATAGGAGCGTGTTTATAGCGTCTTTTGGAGGGCGTTTACTTCTTCCACTAAAGGAGAATTCTTTATTGAGAATCAAATGCTGAAATACACCAAAGTAAAGTTGGGCAGCGGTTCCCTCTACGCCCATAACTTGAGCTCTTGAGCTGCGTCGAGAAAGTGTTTGTATTAAGATTTTGAGCTGATTTATAACCTCTTGTATCTGAATAGAGACACTATCTTCGGGGTGGTGATCTCGTAGAAATCGAGCCAAAACAGATCTCTGATTAGCAATCTTTCCGGCAATGAATGCTGCAGCATAATGGGAAGACATTACTTCATCATCGGCATATCTGAACTGAGTGCGCCGGAGCAATACATTGCCACGTACCTCTCCCTCCAGACTCCCAATATACTGTCCTCGGGGAGTGTGAAAAGAAAGTGTAACACCACAACGAGTGCACAAATTCATCAACCCGGGAGAGGCTCCGAGGTACGAGAAACTGATTATAGACTCTAAGTTGATGATTGGGATGCGAAAGCTCTCTTGGTCATCAATGCGTACCACCACATTTTCTCCATCCTTTTGTAAGTATGCGTTGGGGCTTAATACATAGAGAGTATTCAGTAGTTTGCGCATAAGGTTGTTTTTAGAAGATTCTGTGTTTCTTGAAATATTCGGCGACGGAGGGGCATTGTGTTACCTGTGGGAGGCACAAGTCTTGGAGAGAACAGTTGCGACATGCTGTAATTGGAAGGGGGGCAATTGCCATCCCTAGAGAAAAGGATTCGTGCATTTGCCTTGCGATCTCAGCTGTTTCTGCTCGGAGGTCTGAGGTCAATTCTATTTCGGATCGATGTCTCGTTTCTCCATAAAAGAGATAGCCGAAAGGAATGTGTACACTATACATCTCTTCTAGGCAGATGGACTCTGCACAGAGTTGTAATTGATCTGCCTTTGTGTATCGCTTGGGAGCACCCCTTTTGTACTCTATGGGGGTAGGATGCCAATACCCAGGGTAGCGAGGATGAGTAAATCCTTCTTCTGAAGAGGCCGGTCTGAGTTCTACAGCATCAGCCACTCCATACAGCCCAAGGGTGGTAGAGGCGATGGGCATCGCTCGAAGCGTAATAGTTGCCCCCCGACGTTCGCTCTCATTGGGATCATTGACACGCTGGTGCATTTGTTGCCCCAGGGCTGTAAGGCGATTTTCTGCCCATGCCTGATCAACATGGATAAGCCACCACTGCCGGGGACAGAAAGCGAAATGCTGAATGCCCGAAAGCATCAGCATCTCGTCTTCTGTGTAGCGTGTTGTGGACATGCCGTCGAATTAGAACCTTTCTATAAGCTCAACGCCTTGAGGTAATTTGTCTCGTTCTATCACGACTTCAAAATCTGAGAAACTGCGAGCCGGGGTAGAGCAATCTCGTTGCTTTACTTGTACACACTCCAATAGCTTGTGAGAAGGAGCATTGCCTAGGGCTGAGTCATGCTTAAAGATGATCAAACGTCTGGCAGCCATAAGTCCATGAGATGCTGATCGGTCGAAGTCAAACATTTTTTCTAGAGCTTGCCAAAGAAGTTCGAGATCCTCTTCACTAAATCCTGTTTCATTGGCCAAATGAGCCGAGATGAAGCCGTGGGCGCGATAGAGTGCATAGGGGACTGTTGATTTTCTTCCCATTGTCCTATTGTCTCCCTTTTGTTTTTTTGCTTCCTCCTCTGTTGCTACTGCCATACGAGTAATGGTATGTTCGCTTGCAACAATGGGGCTAATCGAACGGGCAAAAGTGAACTGAACGGCTCCTCGTACTTGTCCGGCATTCTTTTCCTTATCACCTGTAGACATTACGGCACCAAAGGTGCGTACGTCGTAATAGTTTGCACACATACGTGCCCGAGCTGCCTCTTTGGTGTTTTTGCCAGTGGCTTCGAACTCTTCTCCTATGATGTTGTTTAAGACGGCTCCTTCTCTGATGAAGATTTTATTTGTACCATCGTTTGATGGATTAGTGCTTGTAGCAATCTCTACATAGTTGCGTACCTTTCGTTTGAGACATACATCTGTTACAAGTCCATGCCCGGTCTCGGGGTCTATTCGAGGCATGTTCCCTGCATCGGGGTCTCCATTGGGGTTGCCATCACATACATCAAAAAGGTAAACGAAGTCGTATCTGTTGTTTACTGCTGTCTTTTCCATATCTATTGTTATTTCGATTGTTGTTGATTTGTTTTGAGATTACTCTTCTAAATGGTCTTCTGTTTCTTCTTTTTTGCGCCAAGCCTCTACTCGTTGATGATAATAACCCACTGCAAAGATGCTTTGATCGCCTAGAGAGAAATGTGTTGGCATTTCGGGTGCTCCCCCGGGGATTAGATTATAAATCTCTTCTAGTTGTTTCTCTTTGAGAATAGCCAATCCGGGCTTTTCTTTTCTCAGTTTCGATAGATGTACTTTAGACAGAGCATCAAGGCGACCAAATATGGTGCGGGGAGTAGTAGAGGCGGTGCCATAGTAAGCATCTCGAATAGTTCTGTTCAGATTCCCTCCGAGAGCACATTGCTGGATGCTTTCGAATAGGGCAAATAATCTGCCGGCTAAGTAAGCCTTGTTTGTTTGATTAGGGTCAAGTGACATAGTAATGTATTCTTGTTGTTTCTTTCTATTTATATATGCTTTTAGGATTGCAGCTCGTAGCTCTGTGATGCGATTGCCTCTTCTTATTCGCTCTAAGCAGGCTTGTTGTAGGCTTTGTGGGTAGGGCTTATTCTCCACAATGCTTTCGACGATACTTTGGATAAGATTAGAAGACCATTTGTCTGATTTATCCGAAGAAGAGACTGTCTTCACAATTTGATAGATAGAGCGTAGGGGTGGAGTCTCTGCATCTACATTGCCCTTTTCTGATATGATATTCATATCATACTGATGTTGTAGGGTGTTCCCGACAATCTCGGGGATGCTGCCTTCTGCCCATAGTTTGATAGATATACGTGCGGCATTGGGAGCTAATCCTAATATATAGAAGCGACCATTGTCTTCATGTACTTTTCCACCGTTGTATCCACAAGCCGCCTTGAGAGTCTGTAATACTCTATAGCTCTCTCTGTCTGGGGCAATGGTGGAGGGGATATTTTTCTTTTTTCTGCGGTTTTTTTTCGATTTTTCTTCCTCCGAATTCTCTAAATCTAGGTTCTCTTCTTCCTCTTCAGACGAGCTAGATATGCCGTTGAATGTGGCGGTACGATAGCTCGAGAGAAGCTCTTCGTCCGCCAAATTGCTCCAGAATACAAAGGCTGTGTCTCCTACTCTATAATTTGTGTTCTTGTCCTTTGCAAGTAGATTGTTGAGGGCGGTTGCAATGGATTCTGCAGCGTGACCAGAGATGGGGGCATTAAAGCCTTGCTCCTTGCCGTAGGAGTCAAATCCTGAAGATTTCTGGAAGCTGATAAGAGAGGCTGTTGCTTGTGCTCCGGCCAATTTGACCGAGGGGTGAAGGCGAGCTATCGTAGATTTTTCTCCCGTTACAAGGCATACACTAGTATTACTATTGTCTGTGTCTTTAGACTCAGCAGCTCTATTCATATAAGACTGTACATCTTGAATAGAGGCTACGAGTCGGTCATCTTCTAAGTCTCGGACTCGAAAACTTATATTGGCTCCCGTCGTTTTTTGAATGTCCTTTATGATAGTTTCATCTTCGATTAGGCGAAGGGCATGACCATCATGGTAAAACCGAGCTACGGCAGCGATGTGAGGGTTCTCCGGATATAGCTCCCTTAGTTCATCAACTTTTTTGATAAAGGATTCATTTTGCATTGGAGCGACCTGTTCTTCCTTCTCAGTGCCATCTTTGGATACTCCGAGCACATAGCCGAGATGATCCCACATGACTTGGGCTACTTGGAAGGCATTTTTGCCAGATCGGGTTGCTGATCGAGATACGAGAAAGGTCTTTCCCTTCTTATTTTCAGAGTCCATGGTTTCTGTGACCTGTATAACCTCACCCTCAGGAGTCAGTTCTATGATAAAAGGAATTGCCTTCTTCTCCATCCCGGGAGGGGCAATATCGGCACCCACAGCATGCATCTGCTGGTAGTATTGATATAGAGCTTGTAGTATCATCGTAGTATTTTGTCGCTTAAAGGTTCGGGAATAGAAATAACGCCATGCTCCATTATTGCTTCGAAAATAAGACCGGGAAAACGAAAAGTACGAAGCTGCAGAACGAAAAGTACAGAATTAACAATCCGAAACAGCAAAACGAAAAGTACGAAGGAGGGGCGAAAAACACACGCCACCTCCTTTTTTACATCATATCGAGGATACTATCGATATGATTAATTAGCACTTAAGCAGCATTTAATCGCTACTTAACTTATAATAGAGCACCTCGGGATTAGCTCCGCCCGACCCGAAGGGGTTGGATCGGTACAATACTTGAACCGCGACAAATGGATGCTGATAACCCCATGCAGCGGAGGTGCGGCGGAGAAACGGTACGAAGTCGAACTTAGTCGAAGAGAAGTATAGGTAGTTATTGGTTGGCATCGAGGTGAGAAGATCTAGGTAATCATCGCACGACCACGAGCTACCTCGATACCCATTGCACTCGGTAGAAAGATAGGGAGGATCAAGGATAAGTATTGTATTAGACACATCCTTATATACTGATAGTAACTCTCTGTAATCAACAGATACAATCTCTAGCCCCCGCAAATACCTCTCGGATGCGTCAGCATCTGAGAGAGCCGTACGGCTCGGGTGGGCATAGAAGCCTCTTGAGGCTAAATCCTTGAGAGAATAGGCAAAGTTGTTGGTAAACAACAGCCAGCCTGACAAGGTTATCCAATCTACATAATGGTATCGATCTTGATGAGCTTGTATAGCTCGTAGGACAAGAGTCTTGTACTCATCCGGCACGCGGGCATTGTGCTTGATTGAGGAAAGAATAGAGACAATCTCTTGTCTTAGCTGCTCGGTCTCTGCAATATGACGAAGACGTTCGGAGTAGTTATCGTAATCGTTGTATATGACTCGTGCGGCAGGATGGATATCCTTGCAGAGGCGGGACACGAGACCCGACCCACCGAAAACATCGACGAAGGTCGCGGTAGAGGGCAGCGAGCGGATAATAGGCTCGAGCTGCTTTAGCCATCGGCGTTTTTGCCCTGCGAATGGCAAAGGGGCTGTAGTGTATTGTATCATGGTTTTTGTCGGATAAATGCACTACTTTTGTAGTGCCAAACTCAAAAATTAAAATAGGTGCTAGCACACTGACGGGATCTATATCCCCTCGCTGGGTGTGCTAGCACCTTTATTTTTGCCCTTGGAGTTTGGCGACGAAAGGGCAGAAAGGCGAGGGGCTTTTTACGCCCCTCTTTGTGTGTTACTTAGGAATCTTTGTCGACGACTGGACCGGTGTTGGAGAGCGAAGCAGAGTAGGTAGCACGCTCACCTGCTGGTGAGGTGATGTCGATTGTATCGATAATAAACTTACCCTCCTTGTATTTACCGGTGGCATCCTTTTTGCCATATTTGCAGACCACCTCTTTGGCCTCGAGCAATTTGGATACGAGGTCTTCGGCGACAATCCCTGCAGCATTAGGAGAGGCAACAAAGGCATCAACATGGATGGAGACATCGATCTGCTTTACCACCTTTTCCACGAAAAGTGAAGACTCTACATCCTTAGTAACAACAGTCTCTGTAGTTGTCTTATAAGTTATCTTGTGGCTCTTGGCTACGAGGGTCGGCTTACCCCCGATGAATAGCATAATGGAGCTACCATTGACGATTTCGGTAGTTACTGTCTGGGTTGGAGATTTAGCTTGGTCGGGCATGATCTTGTGTGTTTATATGGTTTATCTTCTGGTTTTGGCGAATCTATACATGACATATAGAGCGATAGGTATAGTAGCTCCGATGGCGAGCAAAAGGAGGATATTACTGCCCTTTTGTTGAGGGGGAGGCTCCTCTATAATACGCTTGAGCATTGAAACACTAGGAGGCGGTACAGAATCTACCTTGTGAGCTTGCGTCGTCTCTACAGACGAGCGTATGCGGTCGGATGTCTCACGGATGTATATTGTATCTCCGAGCTGCTTAATGATGACACTATCTCGTGTATAGATAGTGTCTCGCTGTACCGTCACGAGACTATCTCGGTGGTAGTGGTGAATGTCAACGGGGACAACTCGAGCCTTACAACCTACAAGAGTAAGGAGGATAGCAAGAATGGGGATTAGTCTACGCATTATCATCATCGAGTCTCGAGCGGAAGTAGGAGATCTTTTTCATGAGCTCCGTACGCTCCTTGATCAGCTCCGAGTTAGTCTCCATGAGCATATTGATAGTATCTTGGTAACTCTTGATGCCCTCCGCTCTGCGATTACGGCGAGAGGTCACTACGTTGACAATCGTACCAACGATCCCCCCTCCGATTAGGGCAATAATTATATCAACGACAAGACTCATCACAGGCGATTAATACGTCTAGGACGGATGGCAGGAGTGCGCATACGCTGCTGCTTTATCTCGGTTAGCTTGTTGCTAATAACCGTATATTGTGCGCGCATCTCGGCATATTGAGTGCGTAGCTGCTCTTGCTCTCGACGCGTGCGATCAATACTCTCGTTAAGACGCTTAATAGCCCTCCTAGAGCGGACATAGTAGCCATACAGGTACCCAATAGCGACACCAAAAAGAAACGCTATAAGGTTGATAAGGATCTGCATAATAGGATAATAGGATTAGGGGGTTAAAACATCATACAGGCCTGCTGCCATACGTGGAGAGGTGGGCATTTACCAGCGTGCTCGACTTGCGTCATGGCCATGGCCAGACTGATTAGTACATCTTGGTCGTGGCTGATAATTACGTTGGGCTTGATACCCGATAGCCGTGTGACGGCCTGGATATACCCCTCGGTATTGTTACCATCTGAGGAAGGTGCCCATCTTGAGATGATCTCGCGAGGGGTACGGAGCTTGTGCTTATCGATATAGCGAGTAAGGAGCTTAAGCATCGCTCGACAGCCATACTCGATTGTAACAAACTCACAAAAGGGCTGCCCATTGCGCGTCTGCTCCCCCGCCCACGCAATCTTGGAGGGACGGATGTTACCTGGATTGTTTCGCTTGATATCGGTTGTGTACATGGTGTTGGAGGTGTAAGGTAGGGGGTGGATAATCATTACCCACCCCCTCGTGGGTATTAGATTAAGGTTGTTGCTTATCCCTCGGCATCCATGTCCTCGATCTTGTCCTTAGGCGCGGTGTCTACCACCCCGTCGGCATCAACAACGTAGACACCCTTTTTGTCGTTGCGGATAACAGATCCTCCGGCACGTAGCTCACCCGAGATCACGTCGCCATAGTAGGTGGGGTCACCTTCGGACGAGAATAGCTTGACATTGCCAATGGCGTGCGAGAGCGACTGCTTTTGCCACGCAAGCATATGCACGTCCTTAGGCAGGTAGTACTCATCAACAAATTGGAATCCGAAGAAGGTGCCGAGTATACCCTTTGCGGCATCCGCAGTAGCACCAAAGGCAAACTGCTCCTTGTCGGACAGCTCGGCAAGAAAATCGTAGTAGCCATCCTCGGTGAGCATGATATACCGCTCGCCTTTGGGGACACGATCCTTAGCAAATTGCTTAGCGGCCGCCTTGATGGCATCTCTGATGGTACCTGTCTTTTTTACGGGGCTTGCGCCTGCAACCCATTTGGCGACGGTATCTTCCGTTACCTCGTCGTAGAGCTTAGCTCTGTTTTCGGCCGTAACGGTCTCTCGCTTATTGTATGATAGCTCGACTTGCTCAAGATCAGTGACAACCATCGGATAAATCTTGAAGTCATCGATATTATAGGTCAGGTCGATGTCTGTACGGGAAGATACCGTAAGTGGGAGCTCCGTTATGTTTTTGCCAATTTTGGCTGCCGCACCGGCGTTGGGCACGTGGACGGTCTTACCATCTATGTACTCTGAGTGGTCTACACTCTTAGCGAGCACAGTGTTAGGTTGGTGGAGGTGACCTACGATCGAGGACACCCAAATCTCTCTGTTAAGTGGCATGTGTGTTGGTATTAGATTAAGGTTAATAAGGTCTTGGTTACTCGCGGTAGTCTACTCCGAATTTTGCCTTGAACAAGGCTCGGAACTTGTCAGGGTCTTGCGCCTTGAGGGTGGCAAGTTTACCCTGCTTATCGAGGGTATCCCAGTCTCCCTCGATGGTTGCAGAGGGGGTCGTGTGCAGCTGGTCGGCAATATTGCGACGACCGGGCAGGGCAGCAAGCGTATCGCAACAGAGCTGAGGGTTAGCATCGTAGAGATCGCTGTAGACCTGCTTTTGTTGTGCGGTAATCTTGCCGGCAGCGAGGGCTTGGTTAATCAGCTCGTCGCGTCGAGCGACACGCTGGGTCTCTAGAGTCGTCTTAAGGGCTGTGAGCTCTTTACTCATTGCAAGTACAGCATGTGATAGCTCATCACTTGAGGCTACTTGCGACACGCCGAGCGCGGTCATAGCCTCGGCCGAGAGGGTTACCCTCTCCTGTGTGGGGTTTTGTTGTGTGTTTGGCATATTAGTATTGGTATTAGTTGTATATACGGATCGTAGCTGCTCGATGTGCTGCGCCTCCTCCTGGGGGGTAAGTGCTCGACCATCTTGCGCATAGAGCTTGACAGCCCCCTTATTGGAGGGGAGCGTAACGACAGACACCTCGTACAGCTCCCATTTATCGACAGTGTCATGCTCTTGATCAAAAAGCATGTGCAAGATGCAGAACCCTGCAGACACCCCCCGCAAAAATCCGTCCTTAATCTGCCGCAGCTTTTCAGCGGCGAGCTCGGAGGCAGTATCAAAAACAAAAGAGCCTATGAGTTTACTCCCCTCTACACGCATCCCCTCACAGCGTCCGATAAGCTGCGAGGTATCATGATCATAGAGTAGGACGGGATTAATATCGTAGCGGGTACGGTCAAGACCTGCATTAAGCACATTATACCCTCTATCATTGACAATACTCTCGTCGTTAATGACGAGGTCGATAGTCTCTGTAGTGGGGGTGGTTGGTGTGTTGGGCTTGGGCATATTAACAAATTAATTTCGGGGGCAAAGTTGCAACCAAACGCAATAGATAAAAAACAGATTGTAAGGGAGTTACAATCTACTTTACTGCCCCTTGTTGAGAGTTTAATTTTGCCGTGGAATTAAAAAACAAGTCAATGAAAACAACTGAACACACAACCACACAGCCCGCTAAGGGCAAGATGGGGAGCATCACTATCGACGGAAAGAAGTACAACCTTATCGTAACGATGGGGGCATTTTTGTCCTTTAAGGAGATGACGGGGCGAGAGGCCTCGACGATCGAGCAGGACAACGCAAGCGACACGATTAAGTTTATCTATTGCATCCTTGCGAGCACGGCTCGTAGGGAGGGGCGAGAGTTACCATTTGCCTCGGCCGAGGCGTTTGCCGATGCGCTCACGCCGGAGGATTTTGCCACCCTTAACCTCTCTATCTAGTCATGATCTACCTACGTCCCTCACGTCGGATTAAGGATACGCAGCCGGCTGGTAACATCGTTATCAGTGAGAGCTTGCTTGACGAGCACCTTAGCCATATTGCCTACTTTGTTGGCGATAAGCGTCCGTTTGCATTGCGGATAGAGGCATCTAACGGTGTAGTATTAGACGAGCATAGCACAACGGCAACAGAGCTATCTGTACGTATCTACACGAGTGAGGGCGTAGATGTGACTGAGTTTGTCACCTCCCTTAACCCATCATGGCAGATTGGCGCAGAGGCGGTCGGACAAGGGCTCTCTTACACCGTGCAAGCCTCCAGCCTTAAGAGCTGGCATACCAAGATTGTCGTAACAACCTCAGCGGCTCGCATCCTTGACGCGATGGGCAAGCTGCAGAGCAAGACCGCGGAAGAGCAACGCCTGCTCGAGAGACTTACGATAGACACAAGCATTGAGGTGCGTCGCGACTTTGTCCTCCTGCAACGGATACCGACTGCAGAGCTCATCCGTGATACCCTCAAACTTGACAAAGAATTTATCGCCGCGACTACGGGTAAACAAGGAGCACCTGGCAAGGATGGTAAGAGCGTTACTCTAGGAGAGGTAACGGCCACCCTCAAAAACGACACTGAGTTTATCCGCGCCGTCACCGGTCCTCAAGGGGTACAAGGCCCTCGAGGTATCCAAGGTCCCCAGGGGGTTAAGGGTGCTGACGGCAAGCAAGGCGACAAGGGAGAGCCTGGTAAGGATGCCACCAACGTGCGCCCAAACTTATGGTTGTCAGACGTTAAAATATACCCTAATATGGGGCACGGGGCAGATAATGTACACGTAACATACAAGGGAGATGGGGGCTACCGCGTCACTAAGCATGATAAGATGTACGTTGTTGTCTCTATGTACTCCGACAAGCTGCAGGAGGATAAAACAACAAAAACAATCATCACATCCTGGCGTGTAGTAGGTGCATCCCGGCAGGAGTTGCTCGAAGAGAAATACTTAAAAAACAAGAACGGCCGCTATTACATCACAAAGAACACAGAGCACAAAGAAGTTAATGTGCGAGGGACTCTGTACGCCCACCCTTGGCGAGGCGACGAAAATCATTGGATAGACGGGGATTGGATAGAGTTTGCAGACGTCAAGGTAGAGTTGGTAGAGGATGGAGACATACTAGAGCCTACTGCTTACATACCCAACATACCTAGCCTTGATTACTTATCATCCTCAACCGCGCAAAAGATAACGCAAGAGAGCATCTATCTGTCACGCATACAAAACGGCATGGCAAGATACGATGACTTTAACCAAGTGCGTAAAATTGTCGAGGGGCATCAAGTCAATTGGGAGACCCTTGATGATAACTACTTGCGCCCTATCCGGAAGCAGCAAGAAGATCTAAGGACAAAGCAAAATGAGTCGGAGCAACGACTAGGCGATGTAGAGCAAGACATAATTAAGTTTGCTTATCGCGCTGTAGGGACGTCCTCAAGTGAGTGGTCTGACTACACCAATAATGAGTACGTAGGTGGAGGACACAAACCCGATCCATGGGGAGGAGGTGGGATCGACGGCTATATACGCATTGTACACAACTATGAGATATACCGGGCGATGAATAATATCCCCTCTACACACATCGAACAAAGCAAGAAAATCCTGCGCGACAAAGAGTACAAAATAGGGGACAAGTATCATAGAGACGCCTCTGCAACAATTGTCTACGACATACAGACGCTAGACGGGATTGGTCGAGGCCAGGCACGGCACTGGCGTCTATTTACGACGCCACATGCAGCAAGCATTCTCCGGTATGGCAACCGCACAACAATGGGCAATCCGGATATGCAAGGACATCAAGTAGGCAGCTACTACAATGTAGTACTCGATAGAGGCACTACGTATGATATATATGCCCATAATGACGGATGGGGTAAATACAAGCTATATATAGCCAAAAACGGAGCTTATAAGTAATATCATGACCTACGAGCGTTATATAGCCCATGTTGGGCGTCAGATCACTGTTACCCTAGAGCGCGACGGGACGCGTCCTACCGCTCCTACTCGCGAGCTAACGTTGTGGAGTGAGGAGCCTCTTATCCTTGAGCGCGACACCCGCTCTCCGCTCGACCCCCTGTGGCCGCTGCGTTGTGAGCTGCATGTTATGAGCGAGACTCATTATATGCTAGAGCCCCTCCTGCATGATGATCGAGAGTGGACTATCAAGGTGCTTGACTCAACAAATACCCTTTTTGTCGGCCGCCTCGAGCGAGGATTGTACGAGGAGGAGTACGACAGATTGCCCTACGGGGTTACTCTTACTGCCGTATGTGGACTCAAGACCCTAGAGGATTACTACCTCCCTATCCGGTCGCTACCTCGTGCATCGGAGTCACAACTTACGAGCCTTTATGAGGTCGTCAAGACCTGCCTCAAGCGCACCGGCGTCTCAGAGATCGAGACGCTCGGGGATGCTGCAACGCTCCTCACAACTGCCTATATCAATGCGGACGGCTACAGGACGGATGAGGACGGTATGCGCTCATCGCAAAAGGCGAGCGACGTCCTGGAGGGGATACTGCAGTCGCTCGGGCTTGTGGTATATCAAGTACAAGGCAAATGGCGGATCCACTCCACGGCGCACAGATGGACGGGGGCAACAATGCTCGAGACGGACACCCATCCGCTCTACGAGACACCTAGTTTGCAGGCAGAATCTCGCTACGGATCGGTGCGTATCAATCTACCCTCTGACGAGCTCGAGACCCTCTATCCTCTTAAGCCTGTGACCCTCCCTATCAAGGGATGCAGCAATCATAAGGGCAACTACTTTGCACAGACCTTTGTCAATCCGCTCGAGCTTTGTGCGACTTACGGCATCAATAGTCAAGCGACACGCCCCTCACTCGTACAGCAGAGCAAGGGGATGCAGGTTATCCTCCCTTATATCTATGACGAGGGTATTGTCGTGAGCTATCCCTATGAGCCCCCCAAGGGAGCCAAAGGGTTTACTGTGCGCGTTGAGCTCGGGTTCCCCTCGGACACGTTGCCTGAGGGACTGCCGGACGACGTGGAGATACTATCTGTCGCGGAGATTACACTTGTCGACAACCCGCATCGCTCCTCGGAGCTCGTCTCGACGCTACAAGCTCCCGCCTACAAGATGGCTATTAATGACCCTCGGGGATGCCCTGTACTTGCTGGGGTCGCCGAGGAAGAGAGGCAGCGCAAGAGTGGGTATATCCTGTGGTACGATTTTGACGACAGAGAGGGTAAGGCAAAAGACGGGATGGCTACTTTTACGTCGCCTCTTGCAGCAAAACTGACTAAAGAGAGCAGCACCCCCGAAAAGTTTACCGCTGAAGTGCGGAAGAAGCTACCCTACGACCGAGTAAAAATCAAGGAGGTAGTAGGCAGCGAGGCACTCGGAACCTACTCTTTTACAACGCTTTTGCCCTTTCCGCAAACCCTCGAGGTACACAAGTATCGCAAGACGATTAAGAGCTACAATCTCACGCACATTGCAGTGCACATCCCCCTGCGATTTTTTGCTTGTCGAGACGACCAGTACACCGAGTATCACCCTAAGGCCGTGGCCGTTGGAAGCATCGGTATCTCATACGACTATCGCGACGAAGAGAAAAAGGATAGCTTTTTGATGGCTGATCGAGGGTGGGACTATGTACGAGAGGGAGAGCCGTGCGACCTTACCTACACGACGCTGATTGAGGGCTGCAAGCTCTCTCCTCAGCTCAAAGGGCTTGTCCGCAGCAAGGAGGGCACTCCTCTTGCCGCACTCGGAGGCACAACCATCCCGGAGCGCGTTGCGGCTAATTACTTTGCCTTGATGGGGGAGCATCATGACACCATCACGCTATCGACCGATGCGACGACTCCATTTGCGCCCGACAAGATCTACAGCTTGCGCAACCGACAAGGGCATCGCTACCACCTTGCCGGCGAGCGATGGGACGCCCATCACCAGCGATCGGAGCTAACCCTAACGACAGCACCAACCACCCTAGACACCACATCCTATGAGCGATAATAGACCTTACAGCATAGAGCGTGAGTTAGCAGCTGCCCTTGTGCGAGGGGGGCTCTCTCGCAACGACTTTTGCAACCTGACGCGCGAGGAGTGGGAGGCGGTAGTCGCTGAGATACATGAGCGAGAGACCGCTATTATCCGAGGAGAGTGGGAGCGGACGCGGCAAGTTGTCTATGCCACCCTCTCACCCCACCTTAAAGAGCGAGTAGGCATTACCACACTCATGCCCCTACCCTGGGACGACAAGACCGACGAGGCAGCTCTATCCGAGCCCCCATCGGAAGAAGAAGCCGCCGAATTACTAACCCTCTATTGCCCCGACTATGAACAGCAATCTAATTGACACCCTCCTTAACAGCCTACGAGCTGTAACTGAGCTCCGATACCTCGCCCTTGATGGAGGGCAGGTTGATCAGTACCTAGGAGAGAGTAAGCACCCCCCTATTATCACCCCGGCTGCGCTCTTTGATGTTAAGAGTGAGACAAGCGATGAGTGCAAAGAGATAGACCTATCGACCCTCTGTGATCTATCGACCCTCTATTTTGACGTGCGCCTCTACAACGATATTGCGACGTTTGCTAATGTTATGGCACCGCAATCTCACATTGAGGCTAATCTTATGCCTATTGCAATCGCAAGCAAAATAACAGACACCCTCACGGCACAAGGGGTAACCTACCTCGGGGCGGATAAGGGGATACGACAGCAGTCGCTCTCCGAGCTCGTGCTGCACTTTAAAGTGTTGTGTTAAAATGAGAAATCGGGGAATAGCGAGGGGGCTTGAGATGGCTTACTGATCGCCTCTTGCATCGACAGACGCTCCTTAGCCACATCCACTCTCAAGAGTGAGAGGTAGGTATGATAGCAGCAAGGATAGACGGGGTACACCCAACGACGCCACACTTCCGCATGACAACGGTCAAGACGCCCCGCCTCGTAGTGCTCACGAGTGATCTCTTGTACAAGCTCCGCGCGTCTTAGATAATTCTCATGCATATAGATAGCGTCAATAATAAGTCCCCAGATTATAGCTTTTGCAAATATACAACATATTGACAATATAGATAGAACCCGCCACATAAATAGATACCATGAATAAGCCATTTACTCCCAAAGACCCCGCAAAATATGACCTTGCCCGCCGTCTCTACCTTGACAAGGTACCCCTTAATGAGATTGCGCAACGCCTCGCCATCACCCCCCAAACCTTGAGCGCGTGGAAGAAAAAGGGGGCGTGGCAGGAGCGTCGCAACGCCGAACAACTCTCCCCCAAGACCCTACTCCGAAAGCTGTTTAAGCAGCTCGATGACCTTATCGAAAAAGGCAGCCCCCTCGAGACGGCCGATGCCATCTCAAAAATTTGCAAGCAGATCAAAGAGCTAGATCGCTCGACAACCCTAGACGATACGGTAAGGGTGCTGACGGAGTTTGGGGATTGGCTTATCGCAGAGGGCAAGACGCTACATACCTCGACAGAGTTTGTGCAGGAGCTCGTCAGACTGCAAGACATCTACATCCAATATCAAATCCAAAAGGGCAGCCTCCTAGACCACGACTAACATGAGCGACAAACTATATAAGGCACGGATCGAGGTCGATACGAGCAGTGCCCAGCAGGCTGCCGAGCAACTCGCAAGCAAGGTCTCCGAGGTAAAAAAGAGCACCGAGAGACTGCGTGACGAGCACGGCCGTTTTGTAAAGCAGGGGACAGAGGCGTACGACACGGCAAAACGCAAGGCAGAGGAGCTTGAAAAGGAGATCAGCGAGACCACCTCCAAGACCACGACCGCTACCAAGGAAACAGAAAATTTTGGCTCCATGGGGGCTGGTGCAGCGCAACGCTTTGCCTCTGCGCTCCGCACCATCGAGCTCACCTCGATTATCCAGCAGGTGCAGATGGTAACGAGTGCTCTCGGCGGACTTGCTGAGCCCGCTATGACCTTTGAGCAGTCGATGGCGGACTTGTCAGCCATCACGGGCTCGGTCGGTGAGGAGCTCGAGGACTTGACCAAGACCGCCCGCAAGGTCGGGATGGAGTCCGGACTAGGGGCTGCTGAGTCGGCTCGCGCCTTTGCCATCCTCGCAGGACAGATCGATGTGCCTATCGAGCAGCTCAAGGAGCTGCAGCGTCAGACGATCCTGCTCGCGCAGGCAGGGGCATTGCCCCTCGAGGATGCGGCCAACGCCGTAGCCGGTACGATTAACCAGTTCGGCTATGAGGCCTCGGAGGCGAGCCGTGTGGTCAATGTCCTTGCGGCAGGGTCAAGAGCCGGGGGCTCGGAGGTTGTAGACCTTGCCGAGTCTTTTAAGGTTACGGGGGCTGCAGCACACAGTGCCGGAGTCGCCCTCGAGGAGACAGCAGCAGCCCTAGAGATCCTCGCGCAGAACAATACCAAGGGGGCGGAAGCAGGTACGGCGATGCGTAACATGCTTATCGCGATGCAGACGAAACTCGGTATCGACATAAGTAAGACAGGCTTTGCCGGTGGGCTCGACATCATCCGACATAAGCTCAATACGATGGGTAGCGAGACCGAGCGCGCCACCTTTTTGGCGAAATCGTTTGGTCGCGAAAACATCGTGGCGGCACAGTATCTCCTCGAAAATGCCGATGCCGTCCGTGCTATGACGGCTGAGGTGACGGGTACCAACTCCGCCCTCGAGCAGGCGGAAATCCGCAACGAAACCTGGGCGCACAAGATGGAGGTGGCACGGGCTAAGATGGATGAGATGCTCATCTCGCTCGGTAATGTAACAGGGTCTATCCTCCCGATGGGGGCAATCGTGGGCGAGCAGGTGGGTAAGTTTGCCATGCTCACGCCTCTTATCGTGCAAGCCGGTAATGCCATCCGCGGGTTAGGCCTTAAGACCATCATCGCAACCGGGATACAGCACGGATTTAACGTTGCCTTGTCAGCAAACCCGATCGGCGCGGTCATCCTAGCAGTGACGGCTCTTGTCGCCGCTGTCGTCTATGCTTACAAGCATATCGATAGCTTTAGGCAGGAGATAACAGCTCTATGGGCGAGCGTCAAAAAATTGTGGAGTAGTCTTAAGGGCGATCTCATGCCCGTCTTGGAGGCTGTCGGTAAGGTCATCAAGGGGGTCGTGATGCTCTACGTGCAACTGCTAGCTAAGCAGGTGCAAATCCTAGCGCGTATGTGGCGGTGGGTCATCGATGCAATACAGAGTGTAATCGACTGGTTTAACAACTTATCTCCCTCCGTTAAGTCAGTTATAAGCGTACTTAACCACCTGCTTAATCCGATACAACATATCATCGACGGATTCGAGCTGCTCGGTAAGGTGATGGATGCCGTTTTTGGGGCACCGCCTATCGACGGCGTACAAGCCATGACGGATAAGGTCAACGCCTTTACTGCTAGCCTTGACGACAATACCCGTGCGCAAGTCGCCAATTTTATGGCACAAGCAAAGGGCAAAAGTGTCATGGCCATGATCTCGGGTAACACCGAGCTCGCTAAAGACATTGCTAAGCAGACACAGGGGATGGATCTATTTTCCATCTTCAGAAATGGCGGTAAAATACTAGGGCAATCGCTTACCAAGCTCGGATATAAAGGGACAAAGGAGGAGGATAAAGAGACCGATCCAACAACAATCCGCCTCAAAGACAAGGACAAGGACAAAAAGGAGGACAAGGAGAAGGTCTACAACCTTACGACCATCGAGGGGCTGCAGAACAACATACAAAAGCTGCAGGAGAAGCTCAATAAGAGCACAGCGGCAGAAGCCGTCGAGCTACAAAAGGTGATAGACAAGTATGAGGAGATGCTGGATATCCTTAAGCGGACTATATCTACGCAAGCTAAGGATGCCCTGCCGCTCGTCAAAGTAAAATGGGGAGAGACCGTCAACCTTAAGGGAGAGGTAACAGAGCGGAGAGACGCCCTCGGACGCACCTCCAAAGAGGCAAAGGCGGAGAACAGCAAGAGTCTCGGATCACTCATCAGCAAGGAGGCACTCAATGCACCTAAAGAGCTTTATGAGGGGTATAAAAAGTACCTCAACAAGATCCATCAGACGTGGGATAAAACTGTGGATAAGATGCAAAAGCCCTTTACGCAGATCTCCAAGCTCGCAGGCAGCGTGGGTGCCATCATGCAAAATCTAGGGCAGCAGATGGAGGACTCGATGCTCCAAGCCGCGGGAGCGTGGCTACAGTGGGGGGCTAGTCTTGCTAGCACCATCGCTGAGGCTCTCCCTCAACTCCTTAGCCTTTTTGCAGCTAACACCTCCGTATCAGCGAGTGAGGCGGCAAAGAGCCAAGCAGGTATCCCTGTAGTTGGTCCGATGCTTGCCCTTACCTCCGTTGCCTCCATTATCGCCGCTCTCACCAACATCCCCACCCCCACAGCATTTGCTAACGGGGGGGTCGTAAGTGGACCGACTTATGCCCTCGTAGGTGAGTATGCCGGAGCCAGCAATAACCCTGAGGTTATTGCCCCTTTGAGCAAGCTCCGTGAGTATATCACCCCTGCAAGCTCTAATCATCAGGGCGGAGAGGTCGCCTTTAGGATTGAGGGGCGTACCCTCGTCGGCCTGCTCAACAAGGAGGCTAAATACCATAAGTTATCCTAACATTAACCGCTGTTTAACCGACGTTTAACCGCCAATAAATACCATGGCCAACAACAAAAAAAAGAAGATATCCAAGGAGGTACTAGAGCGATGGAGCGAGCGCGTCTCCCTTATCCTCTCCACCGACTTTGCCCTTAATGAGACCGAGCGGGAGCGTGAGGCGCGCATCAAGCGCGCTCTCAGAGACTACAACTACTTCTGCCGCCGCTACTTTCCGCAACTCGCCACCTGCGATTGCGGTAAGTTTCAAATCGACGCGGCAAATCGGCTTGCGGATAACGGTCGTATCCGCGCCCTCTTTGAGTGGGCAAGAGGTCACGCTAAGAGTACGCACATCGGGTGCTTGATACCCTTGTGGATTAAGGCGCGGGCGATAGCCGGTCTCTCGACAGGATTTAGCTTTTTTGTCGTTGTGTCTAAAAGCGAGGATGCAGCGATGTCGCTGCTCGGAGACCTACAAGCGGAGCTCGCCAACAACGAGGCGTACAGCCGAGACTTTGGAGTCAAAACGGACAAAGGGACGGAGTGGCAGAGCGGTCGGTTTAGCATCTCGGACGGTACGACCTTTGTTGCGCTCGGCCGTGGCCAAAGCCCTCGAGGCCTAAAAAAGCGAGGGAGACGACCCGATTACATCGTAATTGACGACATCGACGACGACGAGCTATGCGAAAATGAGGCTCGCGTCACAAAAGCCTACAACTGGATGATGTCCGCCCTGTTTGGTACCATGGCAGCGGGGCGCGGCCGCTGGACGATGGTCGGTAACCGCATCAACAAGACCTCCATCCTTGCCCGCTATGCAGAGCGACCGAAGATCTACCATACCGTGGTTAACATCATCGACAAAAACGGGCTCCCCTCGTGGGGGGAAAACTACACCCTTGAGGAGATTGAGGAGCTCCGCACCACAATGGGAGAAAACAACTTTGCCAAGGAGTATCTCAACGCGCCCGTTACCGAGGGAGCGGTGTTTAAGCGCGAATGGATAAAGTGGGGTACCATGCTCCCTCTTAAGCAGTACGCTCGTATCTACGCCTACACCGACCCGAGCTGGAAGAGCAGCACGAAGAACGACTACAAGGCGACAATGCTGGTCGGTAAGACCAAGGATGGATACTACCATGTACTCCGCGCTTACGCAGCACAGACCACCGTTAAAAACATGGTGGGATGGCATTACGACATTGAGCAGATGATAGCTAAAAATAAGCACGTGCGCTATTGGATGGAGTCCAACTTAATACAAGACCTCCTTATTGACGAGTTTAGTAAGGAGGGGGCGATCCGAGGCCATCAGATCGCTATCACCAAGGACAAGCGCAAAAAGCCTGACAAGTTTTCTCGAATCGAGTCGATGCAGCCCCTATTTGAGCGCGGCTTTGTTGTATTTAACATCGCCGAAAAAGAGAGCGAGGGGATGCGTGTACTCGTCGAGCAGCTCCTTGCCACCGAGCGAGGGAGCAAGGTGCACGACGACGCCCCGGACGCCCTCGAGGGGGCAATATGGCTCCTCAACCACCGCGCCGCCGGAGATGAGGGTAACCGCTACCATATCAACACCAAAACCAACAGACACTACTAACGAGCTGCCTCTATCATCCATCGTATCATCTACTGTATCATTATCCACTAATACTATGCTAGTAACACTACAAGAGCTCAACACCGTAGTCGATCACTATAAGCTCGATGCGATGACCGACAATACCCCTGAGATATCACTTGTCTGCCTCCGAGCGGCAGAGGCTAAAGTACTCTCCTATCTTGCGACACGCTACGACACCAGTGCCATACAAGCCCTGCCGAGTGACTCTCCCTCTCTTGCTGATCTAAAAGAGATAATCAAGGATATTGCCCTCTACTACATCATGCGTCGCCACAACGTAGATATGGCATTCGACCGAGTGGTAGCCATGTACCGAGAGCACACCGCCTACCTCTCTGATATTGCCCGTGCGCATATTTCCCTCCCCTCCCTCCCCCCGCTCAAGGGGCAGGATGGGAAGCCAACGGCCACCCTCGCCATGGGCAGCCGACCTAAAAAAGATTTTGAGTACTAATCGATACTTACCATGCCCAACACACCAACCAAGACCACCAAGACCCAAAAGAGCAAGCTCAAAGCAGGCGGAGAGATCGCCTCAACACTCATCCGTAAGCAGGCGAGCCAAGTTGCCAAAGATATGGCCGATTGGCGCAACGCTAAGCGCGATGCCACCCGTCCCGATTTTCCGCGTCGAGTGCGGCTCTCCGACCTCGTCGAGGATCTCCTACACGACACCCACCTCTCAGCACAAATGGACTTACGCATCGAAAAATCACTCGCTAAGCCCTTTGTCATCCTGCGAGAGCGCGACAAAGTCGACGAGCAGACGACCCAACTACTGCAAGAGTCGACGGCGTTCGGCGACCTCCTCGAGCTCCTTATGACCACCCCCTTTTGGGGGCATAGCCTTATCGAGCTGCAGCACTCCGATAGTGACCTTTTTACCCCCGTCTTGATACCGCGCAGGCACGTAATGCCCGGGATCGGGCTGCTGCTCCGCGAGACCAGCGACTCGGACGGAATCCACTACCGGGAGATCCCCGAGTATGGGGTATCGCTCATCGAGGCAGGAGCCTCCGACGACCTCGGTATCCTCTTTGACTGTATCCCCGATACCATCTTCAGGCGGTGCGCAAAAGCCTCCTGGAGTGAGTTTTGCGAGATATACGGCATCCCGCCCCGCATCCTCAAGATGGACACATCCGACACCGAGGCATTTAATCGCGCGGTATCCATGATGCAGCGGATGGGGGCTAACAACTGGGCGGTAATCGATGTCGCTGAGGAGATGGAGTTTGCTGCCTCGATGGCGGATAATGGAGCTATTTTTCAGGGGATTATAGCGGCCGCCGAACAATCCGTGTCGCTTAAGATATGCGGAGCGGTGATCGGGCAAGACACCCGCAACGGCAACCGCTCTAAGGAGGAGACCTCCCTTAAGCTCCTCGAGAGCAAGTGCAACGCAGACCGCAAGACCCTTACTAAAGTGGTCAATAATGCCGTACTACCAGCTCTCGAGCAACTCGGTATTATCCACTCAGGGCTACGCTTTGCCTACCCCGAGCAGGAGGATCTTGATACGTTGTTTACCCGCACCATGCAGCTACTCCCTCACTACGAGGTAGACCCTCAATGGGTAAAAAATAAGTTCGGCGTCGAGATTACAGGGGCACGTAAAAACGACGTCACATCTCAACTCCATGCTCAACTCCATGCACAAGGAGACGAGGATTTTTTCGGCTAACGGGGAGTAGGTATCGTAAGCTCGATCGCCAACTCTCCGACCTCTACCAATCCCCCCTCTGCTCCTGCCCTGAGCATTTAGCGCACGACTCCGAGCCCGACAATCCTTTTACCGAAAAGGACATTAAAGCGGCGTTTAATGTCGTCCACAGCGCGCTTAAGATGACGCCCGAGCTCCTTTCCGAGCGTCCCATCCAGCGAGTGATCCGCAAGACGGCGGATTATTTTTCGGGGGCTATCTCCGAGCGCGTCCCCCCAAAGATGGCGGATGCGCTGCGCAACGATTTATACATTTTTTCAGGATTTCGCACTTACCACGAGCTTAAGGAGTCGGCAGAGCGGCTATTGCGCTCGGATGGATCTCTTAAGTCGTTTAGTGAGTTTTACAACGACACCCTCAAGGTGCGTGACAAGTACAACAAATCTTGGCTTAAGGCGGAATACAACTATGCCGTCCGAACCGCCGATGCGGCCGCACGATGGGCAGAAATCGAAAAGGATAAGGAGCATATCGACCTCCTCTACGAGACGGTGGGAGACAGCAATGTACGACCCGATCACGCAGCTCTCGAGGGAGTTTGCCTCCCCGTCGATGATCCCTTTTGGGCGATTGCCTACCCGCCCAACGGCTGGAACTGCCGTTGCCGTGTCCTCCGTGTCGCTAAAGGCTCACACCCTTACAGCAACAGCAGCGAGGCGACCGAGGCATTTATGGAGTCCACCTCAGGCAAATCTGAGCTGTTTAGATATAATCCGGGGAAGGAGCAGCGCATCTTTTCCGACAGCCACCCCTACTATAGCAAGCGAGGTATCCGGCATTGCGCCATCAATACAGACAAACTCGCTGCCAATCTCGACAAAAACGAGGAGTGCGAGGTACTACGTAATCTACAAAAAAAGATTGTCGATCGCTCATATCTTGATAAGCTACCCAAAGTCTATAGACAAGCTATGGAGCTTGTCGACAAACTATGTGGCAAAGACCCAACAAGGACACAAACAGATCCCGTACTACTCGATACCTTACAAGACAGTATAGGAGAGCAATTACAAAAAAAACACAATATCAACCTAAAATCGATGGAAAACGGACTCGGAATATATATAAGTGAGGAGCAGGTAAAGCATGGGATTAGAGACGCAAAAAAAGACAAAGGGAAAGCACTATCAACAGAAGAGTTCCTATCAATAAAAGAGGTAGTACAAAATGGGCGTATCTACTACCAAAAACACAAGGGCAAGGATACACTCGTATTTGCAAAAAAACTCTATAAACAAGAGAAGTGGGCTAAGTGGTGTTTCCAAATAGGCTACAAGAAGCACGGAATACACACACTATTTGTGACGGCTGGGACAATAGATGAAAAAAACCTTCCAGATGAAAGACTCAGATAAAAAAAAGAAGTAGTGGGGCAGGAATCGAACCTGCGATACGGAGCCCCCCGAAGGGGAAGTCCCCCGCTACCTACTGCGGGTATCCGCACCACTTCTTTCACTGCAAAAATACAAATAAAAATGATATAAACAAGCAATGGATCTCGACAAACACAAAATAGAGGCAGCCCTAGCCCGGGGACTTGCCCTCTTAATGGAGCAAGAGACCGCCCACGCCTTTCGCACCAAACAGTGGGGCGGTAGGGCATGGAAGCCCTCCAACATATCCGCCAACCTCCTAATCAATAGCTCCATGCTCCGCAATAGTATCCACCACATGGCGGTGGGTAATCAAGTCGAGGTAAGTAGTCCCTTGCCCTACGCCAACATCCACAATGAGGGGGGACGGATACCCATCACCCCCAAGATGCGGGCTTTTTTTTGGGCGAGGTACAAGGAGACAAAAGACCCCATATACAAGGCCTGCGCCCTCACCAAAAAGACCCATATCGACATCCCCCAACGTCAATTCGCCGGCATATCACAGTACACTGATGAGGCATTTGCCAAACTTGTCGACAAGACCCTATCTCAACTCGACCTCCTAGGCTCCATAAAAGCAAAAATCAAGTGATAAAAAAAGGGCTGCCCTCGTATAGTGTGAGAGTAGCCCCTTGTCGTGGAATATGTGAGAAGTAGTAGCCTCTAGAGGGCTAGGCGTTGTCGGATGGGGAGATAGGTCGCTTTGCCAATCCGCTCGGGCAGGGGCTCTTTATCATCCAGCTGAAAGGCGATCAACTCCTCAAGAAGACTGGAGATAGCGCCAACATGAGCTTCGGCAAAAGGGAAGTCGGAGTCGCTCGTTGCTCTGCGCAGTGCTTCGATGAGTGCCGTAGTGAGGGTTTTCCAATCATCGATACCACCCCAGCCAATACCCAGTTCGATAGTGATTTTATCGGGACTTATCGTAGTCATAGCCTTAGGCATTAAGCATACATCCCTCTAGCTCTGCCTCAGTAAAGAGCATCGGTTGGAACTCGAAAGAGGGCAAGTCGGCACGGATGCCCTGCTTGTAGTTCTCATGGGCATACTCGGAGATAAGCCGAGCAAGAGGCATCGACATGGTACTCCCTGCCATCACCTTACGCACGTGGCTAATACAACAGCCGTACAAATCAGCGATGGCCCTCTTGTCTTCGGGGCGAATGTACCGACGAACCTGCGCTTGCCACTCGAAGAAGCCCTTGTATCTCGCTGCTCGAGGGAGCTTTGGGTGCTCTTGGCGCACTCGGTACTCCAACTCTTCCCAGCGGAGAATGAGCCTCGCACGAGCCTCGTCATTGAACTTAGTGGCGATATATAGGCACTCCGTCTTCGTCAGTGAGTAGCAGGGGTTAGACTTGCCCGACCTATCCGTATATTCACTGAGCGCAAAATTGCGCCCAGTGATTCTTGTCCATGCGATCTCCATCTCTCGGATTGCTCGGAGGACGTCTTTATGGTTCTTTCCTGCGACCTCAGCAATCTGTAGAGAGGTCATTGTTTCTTGCTCGTTTAGAGTCTGAGCTGGACGTTGCATTTTGTCTTGCATATCGATATTGTTTATAGCGTTTGCGGCACAGAAAAACGGCGCACCGCTGACCCGTTGCTAAAGTTCTATCGATAGAGCTTGTGGTAGCATTAACTAGCCACACGGGAGCAGTGCACCGTTATATATAGGTTACACCATAGGCATAAAAAAACGCCCTCTATGAGTGATAGGGGCGACTCTTCGCTGACCTACCGATAATAACTTTAGCACCGCAAACATACTAATTTATTTTGGATTACCAATACTTACGCTGTAACCGCTACATAGATCTCGTTCAAGATCCCACGGGATCTCAATCAAACTCCCACGGGAAGTCGAAGAAGATCCAACGGGAAGTCGAAGAAGATCCAACGGGAAGTCAATCATACCTCCGTCATGTTAAGGGGTGCTGCTCCCTCTGAGAGCACCTTTATATTTTGCCACTCTCGGTCGGTGAGCTCGAGGACAAAGCGCAATCCGCCCTCCATCATGCACTCCTTGCGTACGACCGAGGAGCGTCGATTGCTCGTCCCGACAGTCCGCACGACGGCCGCATATCCACGACCATACTTGGCAAACTCAATACTCATACTGCAGATATATTAAGAGGGATCGTCATCCATCCTGTGGCACCCTTAATCTCCGCCTGTACAAAGGTGCTGGAGGCGTAAGGCTGATAGCTATCCTCGATGATCTTTACCCCCTCAAGGAGGCGCGGATCTTGTCGCTTATCAGCGAGCTGTCGTAAGCGGATCACTCTCGACGGCTGCAAAGCTCCGCTCTTATTGCGCTCGAGGAGGCTCATGATCAGACCAACAAGTTGCGCGCTATCCTCATCCTTAGCTAGACTTGTAATATAGTCCTTAACCATCGCGATACCGTCCTCCACCGTGTCGCGATAGTCGTCCACCATGCGGTTACCGAGCGTGATACGACATTTAGAGTCGGAACTAGTAAAGGTGTGCGTATATTGCCCATCGGGCTTACATAAGCTCATAACCTCTCGCTTCATCTTTATTATCGTATCAAAATTGTCAAAGATGGTCTTTTTTATTGTCGTCATCTGCTCAGAGAGCTCCTTCAGTTGGTCGACCGCTGCAGCTACTTCATCGTCGACAAGACGGGCGTATTCCTCGCGTTGCTGCTTGCGCGCTGCGGCTTCTCGTTCCTGGGCTTTCTTAGCTCTAAATTCTTCGTACTCAGCCCGTTCCTCGGGCGTCATGGTTACTTGCTCTTCCATAATCTTTATTTCTTCTTAGTTAATCTTGGCAAGATGCTCATTCCCAGCATATGGTATACAATATTTATAGGAGTACCTAAAACACCTATACTTATATGGTTCTTCTCCCTTGCTCACAAAGAGATCAACATACCATCCTTGATCTCCCTTGTCGCGCCCGAGCACACGGTCATAGGGCCTAAAAGTGCATGCTTCATCTCCCTCTGAGACAGGGGGCATTTCGAGGATTTTATCGACATTTTCCTCATCGTTCATATTTTCTGTAAAAGTGCACATCATCCATCCAGCCTTGATCATTCCCTCTTGATCAACATACAAAAAGGGTAAATCAGCATGACGGACCTCCATTTTGCCATCCTGCCACGTGCACCCAAATTCAAATAGTTTTTTCTGTAGTTCGGCACTCTTGCCATCTACATAGACCTTTATATTACAGACCCTAGGGTCTACTTTTACTTTTTCTGCTTCCATTTTTCTAATATCTTTTATATACCTTTTTTCCTCCTGTCATAAATTCGCAAACTTGCTCATGCTTCAGATATTCGATTTCTGTCTCAAACAGCACTCCACAATATTGACACATATACATCATATCAACCAACCCTTTATCGAGCTTAGTGAGAGGCTGAGTAGCTCTATATCACTCGTCATAGCATCTAGCCATGCGTGCAGACGATTATCGGCATCGTCAAAGTCGTCTGCATTGATTATTACTGATATTGATGTACGTCGAGGACGATCATTATCGTCGAGGTTAATTACTGCGCATCGAGCGCGATACCATTTTTCTCGGTGCCTTTCCCGGTTGTAAACGGCAATTACTTGATCAATCTTTACCTTTTTGATGCTTAGTATCTCAACGTCTCGATAAGAGCTAAGCTCGCTAAGTATTGTGATCTCAACGTCTTGCGACTCCAAAGTAGAGACGATATAGACCTCCGTTACCTTTTTTGCCTTGCCGGCATCGTCTATACGCTCATAGCGTACCTTGACCTCATAGTGCAGTTTTGCAATCATAATCTTATAGTGTTATTAGTGTATATATACCTATTGCATCGAGCACGACAGACAGCATCAGACTCGTACAAACAAATACAGATACAGCGTTGCTCCATGTGCCCATATTTTCTTCGCACATCGCCTTAACAATAAGACCTATAATATATACGCATATCCCTGCGTGCGATAAAAACACGAGCACGCCTAGTGTGATTAGTATCATCATCTCCTTGCCTCCTTGTACATTGCCTCTACTCGCTTAATATCCTTGAGCTTGATGCTAAACGCCCCATACAAGCTCCGTAGCCGCTCCCGGGGGATGCGGTTAAACTCCTTAATCTCCGCTGCCCTGCAAGCGGTCGCCTTGATGTAAGAGATATTGACCTCACTCTTACCGCACGCCTTGAGGTACTTACCGATCACTGCAACTAGCCGCTTACGCAGCGCGTCCATTGAGTCGCGTCCGTGTATCTTGTCGAGCTCACGTGCAAGACAAGCGCACACGTCGACAAGTTGATGCTGTGAGAGGTCGCGACTACTCTCTACGTTGTACAGCGCGAGCAGGGAGCTGCGCTCCTCTGTCGTCATACCCAGCTGACCAGCGAGGGTATGGTATTTCTTTATGAGATCCTTTTGGATCTGATCCATTACCTTAGTTTCTTTCATAGTCTTGTATTTTTATTCCAAGCGTCTCTTTTATAGCCTCTTGTAGGTGCTTACGCGCTGCCTGTTGAGCCTCTTCAAGATCATAATACTTACCGAGGACATCTTTATAATCCTTTTTAAGGATACACTCATTGTCCTTGATCAAGATTGCATATGTAACAAGCGGAGTGCGACAAGCGATGCAGTAGACGTCTGTATTATTGACAACACGCCATCCTAACTCAATATCGTAGATGATATCACACTTAACGCTCTTATGCATATCCTCTACCACGATATCTTCTGCATCTTGGGTAACCGATAAGACCGTATTTACAATCTTCCTCTCCTCGTTGCTCTCATACATCATATAGAGATGCTGTCTAACAGCCTCTCTCATCTTCTCGAGAGCTAATACATACCTATCCGCAATCATACTCCTCCTATCCTTTCTTCGTATTTCCATCTTTTGATTTTGAGAGCCTGATTAACCCTGCTCACATGGTCTTCCAGCGCGCGCTGCTTTGCCTCTACGAGGGAGGGGAGTATCTCTTTGTCCCCTCCTGCGTCGAGTACCCAACCACGCACCACGGGCTCTATCGTGTAGACCATGTAGGGTGTTGTCCCGAGCCATGTGCGCCGATCACACGATGACCAGCGTATGCCTTCAATTCTGGTTTGCACCATATTACCATCTTTCTATCCCTAATAGCGTCCGCATCCCATCTCGGAGATGGTTGTTAGCAGCCGCCTTAGCGTCTGTTATTGTCTTATACTTGCCAATAAATACACCGTGCGCCTCTTGTAAGATGCAGCATGTAGGTTGTAGCATTATTACATACGTATTAAGCGGAGTCGCAGCGATAAGGTCGCTTGCTGCCCACCCCTTACCATGTATCCACGACAAAAGTGGAGCGTCTTGTATAAGATGCTTACGACCCTCGTCATATGCTGCTTCCGCCGCCGCCTCGGCAGACATACGGAGGTTGGAGATTGCATACTCAATATCATACTCATGTTCTCTTTTAAGGGAGCGCAAGTCTTTATGTGCCTGCATCATTGCCTTGTGCAGGATATTATCTGCATTAGACGATCTCATCATCCTCGCTATCCAAAGACCCTACAGTATCGCTATCCCAAGACCCTATAATGCGATCTTGTAGCTTATTTACCTTACCTCCCAGTACCTCGGAGAGACGGCTTACATAGTCTGCTTGCGCTCCATCGACTGCATCCTCTAGAGATTCGCATTCCTCCTCGCCGTCTTGATGCATCCCCTCAAGGATCCACAAATTTTGATTCTCCTGATAGACCGTATAACAGCCAAAAGGAGTTAATCCATACCATACGCCACCTCTCTCGGGCTCATACCCCTCAACCCAATCGATTGCTAATAGCCCGATTGACACATTACAATTGCACGTAATCTCTCCCCCTTCAATTACTTCATGTTTTCTTGTTTTCTCTTCTCTTGTTTTCATACTGTTATCGTATCCATTTCCGCGTTAAACTTCCTTTTTCGTGCCTCAAAGGCTATGTAATCCGCCCCTCCGTAGCCATCCTCTGTCGAGTAGCGAGTCTCGCATCGTGCGATCCCTCCTACCACTCTCACCTTGATATCCGCGTCGTGCTTGAGCTTAATCTGCTTGCTATTGTATGCGTCCCCGTTGCGCTCCTGACCAATCAACACAAAGAGCTTGCTAGGGTACTCGTGCCGCAAGGCAATGAGCTCGCTAGCCGGGGCGTCCTCGAGGTACATCACCGAGTCGATAAAAACGACGTCGGGGGATTTCTTCTTCGATAAACGCTTGCGGAGCTCGGGGAGTGGCTCCCGATCTAGCAGCATAATATGATTGCCGCACTCTGCCATCCCGGCACGCTTCCACGCTTGCTGCATAGCGGGCGACAGGCCTTGCTCGAGTGAGTTGTACGCCACCTTTCGCACGAACTCTGTGAGATACTTAGCGAGCTTGAGGCAGTACGTGGTCTTTCCGCTCCCGCTCTTACCGTACACAAACCACATACCCCGTAGAGCCGGACGCCCGAGATGGGCGAGCCATGCGCCCCCGAAATCCGCAAGGGTAAACTGTGCGGTAAGCACGTTACTATTAGAGTATGCTCGTCTCATCCTTACGCTGCAGCCTCACTCTTTGCCACCCATATAGCCCGCTTAACTCGACGTAAGTCGCCCTCGCTCTCCTTGCTGATCTCGCGTATTTTTCGATCGCTCTCAATGCCGTTAGCGCGACACACTACCGCTACATCCTCCTCACTAATACCCTCGAGGGCGACAAAGCGGCGACCGATACGGCTGTATATCTCCTGATAGCCTCGTTTACCGAGACGCAGCCCCCGTCTAACACGACTCTCGAGGTAAGAGGTAGCACAGAGGACAATCCCGCACCTCCCCTCCAACTGATTGTAGAGTGTGATAAAAAAGTAAAGCACTTGATCGCTCAGCTTATCCGCCTCGTCGAGGATAAGGAGGGGGCTATCTGTCTTACTCAGCGTATCTACCACGTCCTCCATCATCTCGTTAATTGTGCAGCCCGCTACGTTCGCCCCCATCGATTTGAGTAGCTTAGCGACAAAGGTGCGGCGGTTCCAGTGCTCGCTACACACAAGATGGTAGATACTCCTGCCCCTCGAGGCGTAGTCCCTGCAGGCCTCTGTCTTACCGCTACCGGCCTCGCCTACCACCGCTGCTACAAGGCTATCACGCTGCGCAGAGGAGAGTAAAAAGGTCATCTCTTGATATGCTTGCGTCTCGGCCAGCACCCATCCCGACTCCTTGCGTCGAGTTTGTTGTGCAATACTCCGCCACATCTCCTCTGAGATGCTCTCTAAGTCCGTCGAGTTGAGGATCTTGTTAATCGTCGCGCTAGATACGCCTACGAGGCTATTTGCCGCTTTCTTCTGTGAGCCCTTGAGCGCAACATACGCTCTGAGTTGTTCCGTTATTTCTCGCTTGTCCATATGATTAGTTATTTCTTGACTTTCTTTCGATCCAGCGCGGCAAGTCGTGTCGCGCAAAGTAGCTCCATGCAGCTACAAAGTTTCCCATGACCACCAGGTAGTAGAGGGCAAGGGCAAGCGCACTCAAGTCCTCGCGAGGCTCTGCCATCAAGGACAGCCCCGTAACCGCAATCCACGCGGTTTTAATTACGTCTAATACAATCTCTCTCCGTCTCATATCTCTGTTTAACCCTCGATTAATCGCCGTTTAACTACAGCTTCTTCAGCCATTTTCTTTCTCTTTCGAGGGCGGTATCGCCCTCATCGGTAGGTTGTGAGGTTACAATCTCCTCGTAGTCCTCCTCATAGTCTACCTCCTCACTCATTGTGCCGATCTCCTTACTCCGTTGATCCTTGTGTTGTCCCTTGCTATCCACGAGCAGGCAGCTACCCAAAAAGCCCTTAATCTTAGCTTGATCAATCACATCTGCAGCAATATCATGACAGCTAGTAAGACGCGCTACCTGCTTGCGCTCCAGCTCCTTATTGTATGCCTCGATGCGTGCCAACTTTGCCGCATCGCCGGGCTTACGCTCCACAAGTGCCATCGGTTGTTCATCCTTAGCCTCAAGGAGGTACTGACGCGAGCCGTCCGCATTGACTGCAAGGGCAGTGCCGAGGTCGTCCGGGTCATACTTAATTGTCCATTTTTCGGAGATGCTGCACTCACGCAGCGAGGGGTCGAAGCAATCGTAATCCCTACGCGCCCCGAGCAGTGTCGGGCGAAATCCGTTAGCCTCGAGAGCTATCGTCTTACCCGTGTCAAGACCAAAATGCAGGAGATAACGGTCGCGGGGCATCTCTAGTCGATACTCGTCCGAGAGAGCATTGAGGTAGCCTTTGTACTCCTCGAGCTTTTGCCTGCGCTCATACTCGATGATCGCCGCAATTTGTTCTACCACCTCGGCCGAGGTCGGGAAATACTTGCGGTGTAGGTTAAGTGCCTCTTGGTTGGGTTGCTTACCCCCTCGAGAGGTAACCCCCTTACCTGCCCAGTTGACCTGCGTCTGACAGTAGTGCGTGTTGAGATAGTCAAAATAGGACTCAACCGGCTTTGCCTTAGCGTTGCCCACGCTCGCTGGGGTAACACGTGCCGCGATGGCAGCATACAGGGGCGTAAGGCTCTTAATTGCGTAGTTGTCCGTCTGCAGCTGATTGACGCGCAGGAGCGTACCCGTCAGCGACTTGATATGTAGGATCGCATTACGCAACGCCGCCTTGATGAGAGCCGGGCTCTCGTGGTCACCCACCGCATACCCAACAGGGTAATTACAGCAAGGGTCAAGTACCACTACCACCGTCTTACGCTTGTGATAGGTGGTTGCACCTCCGCCCCTGGGCTTATCCTTATATAAGAGCTCGGCAGTCCATCCGTCCATGCTCCATATATAGCAAGCGGCCGTTGGTTTGCTACGCTTAACGGTCATCTGTCGATGCGCGCGATGCTGACGCACGCCCTTGCGCCCAATCATGATAAGATTGTTGTGCTTGCGACGCCATACCCGCACCGTAGCCGACGAGATAGCCTCCCAGCTATTGCCCTCAGCAATCTTATTGTAGAGAGCAGCTACCGCTGTGTCGTCTAGGTTGTTGTAGTGACCGATAAGGCTAAGCAATAGCCCCTCTTGCTCTTCGCCCTCGATCTTGAGGGCGTTGCGGTTTGCAAATTTTGCACTCACAAGTGCCTCATACCCGCGCTTTTGGTACTCATTATACTTGCGCTGCAGGCTCCGATCCTTGCGAGGGAGGCTATTCGCCCATCGCCCCTCGATGCGGGGGAGTGCCTCTGCCGCCCTGCGCCAAAAATCCGCCCGGGGGAGGCGCGGTTGACTCTGCTTGATGCGCTCTCCGTCCGCCTCTGTTATGAGCCTGTGATACGCATTGAGTATCGAGGCATTGTTAGCGTACTCCGACTGCTTATCGAGCGGTAAGTGCCGCCCGTCCGACAAGAGGTACTCAGCATAGTACTGTACCGCGTCCATATCCAACTCGATCTCGTCAACAAACATTTTACTCTCCTCTCTCTCCTTAAGGTCAGGGTAACGCTCATACACCTGCACCTTATACCGCCAAGGGAGGCTGTCTAGATCATACAGAGCAGGAGTATTAAGACAGCCCTTACGTATACGATGTACCTGCTTGCGTTGACAAAGCTTTTTGAGGGCCTCATATGAGAGACCAATCTCACTCAGTTCGTCGACGCTGATGCATCTAGTATTGTCTATATACTCCATAACCCTATTATTCGCCCGTTACGTTAGCGCCGAGAGGCAAATGTGCATTGTCGTTAATGTGCACGTCAGGATATACAGTGCACCATGCCTCTATCTCTACATTATTACCGACCACTACGCCTCTACCTATCCTTACATTATTACCGATGATGCAGTCGTCGCCCATCCACACATCTTCGCCGAGTACGATATTGTCTCCAAGTTGTACATTGCAACCAATCTCAATCTCTTTCCAACGAGGGAGGAGCCCCTTGAGTTGCTCAACATCCTTGTAGCGATACTCGATGACAGCACCATCCTCTGTCTCTATCTTAAGATGCTTCATTTCTTTACACCGTTTAGAAATCCTCTTAGGTTATTGATGGTAAGTACAATCTTTTTCTCCTCGTCGTCGCCATCCTTGATAATAATAGTCTTTCGCGTGAGGTCAACAGTTGCCTTACGAGTGCCATACTGCCATATAAGGGTATCCCCATCAATAAGCAGCACCTTGTCGGCATCTGCCGTAATGATCTCTTTCGCACCAACTCTCATAGCCTCGTTGCGGATAGCATTAGAGAGCGATGTCTTACGCTTATACGCAAGCGACTGACTAATCATCGCAGGGCTACAACCGATAGCCTCCTCAATCTTACGCCGTACCCAAGGCGTGTACTCTATTCTTCTTTTTGTCTCCATCTTTCGTACCTTTGTTTTTGTTGTATTTGTATTTACAGCGCAAAGTAACGACAAAGTTTTGACACGTGCAAGTTTTGATGGACAATATTTCAACAATAAAAGATCGACTTATCCTTTTCATAGAGTCCATAGGTATAAGCAAGCAATTGTTTTTCAATGAGATGGGTATTGCACAATCCAACTTTAGGGGGAGCAACATGAAATCATCAATTGGGAGTGATAAGGTTGTTAAGATATTAACAGCATACCCTTCTCTTTCTCCAGAGTGGCTCATGTTAGGAGAGGGAGAGATGCTCAGAGATCCCTCCAAGCAAGCTGCCAATGACCCCAAAAAAGAAATAATACCAAGCCATACACCCCAAGAGGGCATACCCCTAATACCCATAGAGGCATGGGCTGGAGCACTAAGCGGAGAGGATTACAGCATAATGGAGAGTGAGTGCGAGCGATATATAGTGCCCTCATTCAAGGATGCCGATTTTCTTATTACCGTAAGGGGAGACTCTATGACCCCCAAGTATTACTCAGGCGATATTGTGGCGTGTCGTAAAGTTTTCCTATCCGATCTATGGTTTCAATGGGGCAAGGTCTACATTATAGATACCAATCAAGGATCACTACTCAAGAAGGTAAGACCAGGTTCCTCTGAGGATACGATTACCCTCGTCTCTGAAAATCCAGAGTACGAGCCTTTTGAGCTCCGCAAGGATCAGATCTACAATATAGCCATAGTACAAGGCGTCATAAGAGCTGAGTAGCTCAAAAAATGGATTTCGAATTCGTGAGCTGCCACAATGAGATTGTAACGAACTGCAATACAAGAAGTTACACACCATACCGATAAAAATACATAAGGTAATAGGGGGGTAGTTTCTCTCAAATTTTGGGCGTTTCAGTGTCTAAAAAGGGCAATATGGGGGGTGGATTCTCACTCTAGAGGGGTATTGATTTGTCCCCCCATTAGTCCAAAAAAGCAAGTTATCAACACCTAAGACTGTCCCTCCATTTGTCCCTCCATTTGTCCCCCCATTGCCATTTTTAACGCTATTTTAACACGCAAAAGCACCGACAAAAGAGGTAAAAAGGGAGCCAAAAGGCGGTAAATATGCCCCTTGAGCTCCGCTCATTTACCACCCATTTACCCGTCGTTTACCGCCCTCTAAACGGCCGCTAAATCCAACACCATAAGACACGCGCGGGGAGCCCTAAATACCCCTCATTTTAGCTCGATGGCAGCGCGGAGGTATGCGATCTACCAACCTGCCCCCTGTGACGCCCGCAAACGCCGCTATTACGCGCCCTAGGGGCTTCTGTCGATATATGCGCCACCGACGCTGCACAATCCCCCACAGAGGGCAAAATACACCCTCTACACACATGCGATCGATGGAGCCAAAAGGACACAAAAAAAGGCTGCAAATGCAACCCAATTAAAGCAGATTCATTTACCAACTTAACCGCCCATTTACCAATTCGGATAAAACTTAAAGCCGAATTCAAGCAACTTAAAGCGGATTGTACTTTTCGTTTTACCTGACTACGAGCTAAAAATCGCCCTCATCCTACTATAACATAACGACTTATCCACCTCTCCACTCTCTACCAGTCTTGTACTTTTCGTTTTTCCCCCCTTAAAAAACATCGGTTGGGGAGATCGTGGGTTGCCTGCAAAGTCGAGGTCGTATAGCATATATCCTAAGTTACGACTCTCGGGGATGCCTTGCCCGTAGGGGGCATTGGGGATCCACTCAAAGGAGCAGGAAAATTCTCTACATCCTAGGTAGGGTTGTGTAAAGCACTGTCCCTGCTCGGCTCTTCGTTCAAAGATTTGCTGATACTTCATCGGATTTTCATGCTGTGGATCTGTAACCCTTGCTTTCTCCTCATCGGTTCGATCCCGAATGGGGATGAAGACCAGTTTGGCAAAGACGCGGTAAGCCACATCCCGTAGGATGTAAGCAGTCTTTTGCGTTCGATGCTCTTCGATCAGAAGGTGAGAAGCTCGGGGACTCATGGCACTTGCTACTTCGTTACGTCGGATGGAAAAACGCTTGATTGGGTTGAGAACTTCGATACGAGTTATCTCCCATCGTATGGCTGGCTTCCAGAAGATAGCTTGGAAGATATTGCGTGCCGCCGATGGCGTAATAACGTCGTAGCTTACACGTTCTACCTTCATCTCGGGGCGTGTGAAGCAGGCAAAGTCGCCCCGTAATTCTAAACAATATTCTTTATCTGTGTATTCCATATACTTGGTTTATATGGGTTTATATTATAACGATTTCGTCTGTCCAAATATCTTTGCACTTGAGCCCTCTTGCTTCGTCATAGCAAGGATACCCATAAGTTAGCACCCAAATAGGAAGCTGTCCTAACCGAACTTCTTTTAGCACGCCCTGACTATGTAATGTTTCAAAATCCTTTTTTCGAACTCCTACTCGGAGCTTTTGTAGGATGCGAAACTCTTTTCGATTGAGCAGGACCCTCTGGGATAGCTTAGAGATCAGCTCTTCTCCCTCTTGTCCGTATGGCACGTATATGTCTGTAATGTCCTCGTTTTCGATGAGACGGAACTTCTTACTTGCTGTCTCAAAGTCCCATTCTAGATCCTGTTTGGCTTGGTAGCTCCATAGGTAATCCTCAATATGTCTTTTGTCGAAGCTATTGACTTGATTGCCATAGTACTCGAGATAGTATTGGCGAATGAGCTCGGGGTCGTTTGGGTTGAGGACATCGTCTTTGATCTTCTTATAGATAAAGGTAGAGGCTTGTTGCCCTTGCTTTGCCTCTCCCCAGGGCTTGCTCCCATCCTCAAGGTCGAAAACATATACATCTCCTGAGCTTAGTCGCCCTTCTCGATTGCATCGTCCCCCTGCTTGGATAATACTGTCTAATCCGCTATGAGCTCGGTAAACAACGGGGAAGTCTATATCAACACCGGCTTCGATAAGCTGTGTGCTGATAACGATTATAGGAAGCCCTGCCGATAGGCGTTCCCTTATGTAAGCGATTTGTTTACGGATATGTAACGAGCACATCATGCGAGAGAGGTGGACAATCTCCTCTTTATTGCGTCCTAGTGCAACTACTTCGTCATATAGTTTCCCTGCATCAGCCCGTGTATTGGTGATGCATAGTACAGTAGGCTGTTGGTGCAGAGCTTGGGCTAGGATAGCTATCTTTTTCTTCTCTTTAAATGTATGGTACCGCACTCGTTCGAAAGCAGAGAATAATTCCTTGTCGTAGGGTACAACATCTTCTATTTCAATTTGTATAGAATAGAAGTTGCTTGATTCTCTCCCTGCCACTTCAAATGATTGCGTAAATACGGGCTGCGTTGCGGTACAGAGAAGAATATTGGCATTGAAACAGAGTGAGAGGCTTTCGACAGCCCGAAGCATTGGATTGAGGAGTGCGGATGGGAACATCTGTACTTCATCGAAGACGATCACCGAATTGCAGATGTTATGTAGTTTGCGACAACGACTTGTTCGGCTAGCATAGAGGGATTCGAACATTTGTACATTGGTGGTAATGATGATCGGGGCATCCCAATTTTCTGTGAGTAGTTTCCATCTATCATACTCTTCGTTGTCTCCCATATCCAACTCGCTGTGGTGCTCTAATACATACTCTTCTCCAAAAATTTGTTTGAATATTTCGGCTGTTTGGGTGATGATAGAGGTATAGGGAATGACATAGATAATCCGTGATGAATCATTGCGTATTGCCGATTCAAGAGCCCATGCCATGGAAGATAAAGTCTTCCCTCCTCCGGTGGGGAGGAATAGAGAATAGATGCTAGGATCGTGAGAACTCCCATGGATTCTGCATTTTTGTAGGAACTCTGCTCGTGCATGGTTGAGCGGAGAGTCTTTGGCAAAGCTATCAGTCTTTTCTTTAAGTCTATCTCTTAAGGTGCTCCATGAGACATCTATTTTTTTAGATTCATTCCTTAGTAGGGCTTTTTCTTTGTTCATGAAGGCTTCGGTATCAAGGTGGTCTGCATCTATCAGAGCGGAGAAGAGCATTCGTACGAAAAAAGGTCTGTCTTCCTCTTCGATCTCCATGATATTGGGGAGTGTCCCTAGCTGAGCAATCCTTTTCTCCAAGTCAGTGGCTGCTTGGGGTGAGTTTCGTAGCATGTCTCGGTAATAGGCCTTATTGTCTGCATTCTTGAGCGCATTCTCTAATTCGGCACTATCGTATAGTCCCCGATGGTGTCCCCCAACACAATAGGCGAGAATTTGGGCAAGAGCCTTGTCCCTATCTTTGAATAGAGAGTGCGCATGGATGGCTCCGGCCATACTATGAGGGGCTCGGGCAGGCCCCTGATCCGATAGCCCAGAGGAGTGTCGTATATACCTTTGGAAGCTCTTTTGGTATTTCCCGTGGTCGTGGAGTAGCCCTAGAAGTGTGCCTACATTGCCCCAGTCTTTATCTATTTGGGTACAAAATTCACTACATCTTCGAGCCACCTCTTCAGCATGATTCCCTAGGAGTTGTATCTTCCCCTCCATGTCCACATGCGCGATAAAACCAAGTGAGTCCTCCATGTTGTACTTAATAATCTAAAAATTCGCCCTAAATAGGATATACAAATGTAGTCAAAAAATTCCCTTTTTCAGCCTGTAAAATAAAAAAGAATAGGGTGGTTTTGCGGGGATATATAGGCTGATTTTGAAAAGAAAATCAGGCAGGGAAATGTTGCACTGTGCCCTGCAAAATGTGCGACTTTTGCCCCGTAGGCTCAGAAAAGGAAAGTTCCCGCGTAAAAATTTCTATCTTTGTGTCCCATGGAGACCCTATCGGTACATATATTGGGATGTGGTTCGGCTCTCCCGACTACAAAGCACAACCCTTCTGCTCAGGCACTTACCCTTAGAGGTAAGGTCTACTTGGTCGACTGCGGCGAAGGTACTCAGCTCCAGATTCGCCGGCAAGGTCTCCACTTCGGCCGTATTCACACGATTTTTATTTCTCATCTCCACGGCGACCATTGTTTTGGCTTGCCCGGATTGCTCTCTACCCTCTCTATGCTTGGGAGAACGGGCGAGCTGCACATCCACGGACCGGAGGGACTTACGGAGTATGTTGATGCGCACCGCAAGAGTTTCCTCGCCGAGTGCAGTTACGAGATTATTACGCACGAGCACGACTATCGCAAGAGTGAGGTGATACACGAAGATCCCTCGCTGTGTGTTCGTTCTCTCCCTCTGAGTCATCGCATCCCCACTATGGGCTTCCTCTTTGAGGAGCGGTGTGCTACTCGTCATTTGGATAAGCCTGCTGTGGATTTTTACCAAGTTCCTCGCTCTTGCTATCCGGCTCTTTTACTCGGGGAGTCTTATACGGCACAAGATGGTAGCATCATTCCCAACAACAGACTAACCAAACCGGGACGCATCCCTCGCCGCTATGCCTATTGTAGCGATACGGAGTATTTGCCCAGCTTGATAGAGCAGGTACGTGGGGTGGACCTCCTCTACCATGAGGCTACTTTTGGTGAGGATTTGCGTGCGCGCCTTGCTGCCACGGCGCACAGTACGGCGCAACAGGCAGCCACCATAGCCCTTAAAGCGGAAGTGAAACAACTTCTGATTGGGCATTATTCTTCTAGATACACCGATGTAACTCCCCTCTTGGACGAAGCACGTCGTGTTTTCCCAAATACAACAGCCGCCCAAGAGGGGTTGATTATTCATTTATAATAAGAAATGTATGATTAACCTACAAAATGCTGTATGTCGCTGGGTGCGGAGAGGTTATATCCTCTTTGTGCTTGTTGCGCTTACTTCTATTTGCTCCTCATGTGGGGCAAAGGCGAGAGCTTCTCGCTCCTCGTTTTCTTTGGATGACGCAGTCGCTGTTTACGATGCTAATGGCAAACTTCTCGCTCACCCCGACTGCCCCGCCTATGCGATACATGAGGTTCCCCCCACGGGCGATCTTGTACAAGATCTTATTACGCTAGGTCGTAAGTTCTTGGGGAAACCCTATCGCTATCGTGGTTCGCTGCCTTGGGCACTGGACTGCTCGGGTTATGTGCGCTATCTCTATTCTTGTTTCGGCATCAATCTGAGTGGCTCTTCTGCAGACCTTGCTAAGGTTACCAGAACGGTACAGAACCCCCGTCCGGGCGATCTTCTCTTCTTTAAGGGGCACAATAGGCGGAGTGACCGTATTGGGCATGTTGCTCTCGTGGTTAAGGTGCAAGGCTCTCACATTACGATGATGCATAGCACCAATTCTCGAGGCATTGTGCAAGAAGACTTGGAGTCGAGTGCTTATTTCTCGTCTCGCTACCTCTGTGCCGGACGTATTCCCTACCTGGAGCGTACCTATTCGGCAGCCTACAGAGAGGAAGAGGAAAAGGCACAAGAGCGTCTCCTCCCTGTCCCTGCTCAAGCGATTGCTTGGCAAGCCCCTAATCTCTTTAGCACCTCTGTCTTTGGTTGCGTAGAAGAGTAAAGTCCAAATCCTCAGGAAAAAGACCTTCTTATAAAGAGAGTCCTCCGATGCTACATTGGCTAGCTCGGAGGATTCTTTTTTGTCATCATTTTACGTTTGTGCCCTTGATGGAATGGAAAAGGTCGGCTCCGAGCTAAAGGGGGAGTGCGGCAAAGGGTTGCATTTGTGGCCGGATTAAGTCGCGTAGATTCGGATTTTTGTTGTACTTTCGCAAGACGAGGTGGTAACGAAAGTTGGCCTACCTGTGAACAATAATTAAGAAAGAAAAACACGTACATATGTGCGGAATTGTAGGATATACGGGGAGTAGAGAAGCATTCCCTATCCTGATAAAAGGATTAAAGCGCCTAGAGTATAGAGGGTACGACAGTGCCGGGGTTGCGTTGCAGCACGCCTCGGGAGATATTGTTGTATGCAAAACAAAGGGAAAAGTGATTAATCTGGAGAGTAGTGCTCAGGGTAAGGACTTGAGTGGATCTCTCGGGATTGCTCACACTCGCTGGGCTACGCATGGCGAGCCTTCGGAGCGAAATGCCCATCCTCACTACTCAGAGAGTGGTGAAATTGCCATCGTGCACAATGGTATTATAGAGAATTATAGAGAGCTTAAACGGGCTCTTGAGTCCGAGGGATACACCTTCCAAAGTGACACGGATACGGAGGTGTTGGTGCAACTGATAGAGTATACCAAGAAAAAGTATAACCTCTCGCTCTTCCGTGCCGTACAGAAAGCTTTGGGCAACGTGATCGGAGCCTATGCTATCGCCGTAATTGACAAAAGCGAACCTCAGTGCCTTGTTGCTACTCGCAAAAGCAGCCCGTTGGCAATAGGGGTTGGGAATGATAATCAGGAGTTCTTTTTGGCATCGGACCCCTCTCCCATGATTGAGTACACACGCAATATCATATTTGTAGAGGATGGCGATGTTGTGGAGCTTGTCCCCGGTAAGGCCCCCTATATGGAAACGCTTTCGAACCAAGTGATAGAGCCTAAGATTAGCAATGTCACGATGGATCTCGGGATGATTGAGAAGGAGGGATATCCCCACTTTATGATCAAAGAGATACTCGATCAGCCTCGAGTGCTAGGCGATTGTATGAGGGGTCGAGTGAATACCGAGCTTAAGGAAGTGATCCTATCTGCCATGGTAGATCATCGTGAGCGTCTCCTCTCGGCCGAGCGTATTATTATCGTGGGTTGTGGTACCTCTTGGCATGCTGCCCTCATTGGTAAGCAACTTATCGAGAGCCTGGCACGCATCCCTGTGGAGGTGGAGTATTCTTCGGAATTCCGCTATCGCAATCCCATTATTCGTCCCTCGGATGTGGTTATCGCCATGTCTCAGTCGGGGGAGACTGCGGATACTCTTGCCGCCATTCAGCTGGCCAAAGAGAAGGGGGCTTTTATCTATGGTATCTGTAATTCGGTAGGGTCGTCTATTGCACGTGCTACAGACTCTGGTACGTACATCCACGTAGGTCCCGAGATTGGTGTTGCTTCTACCAAGGCTTTTACGGGGCAGGTCACTGTGCTTGCCCTCCTAGCACTTTGTCTCGGACGCGAAAATGGATCTCTAGAGCCGGAGCGTTATACGAAAATCATTGACGATTTGCTCATCCTCCCCGAGAGAATAGAAAAGATTTTTGAGCAGAAGGAGCGTATTGAGCAGCTCTCTACGCGCTTCACGTATGCCCATAATTTTATCTATCTAGGGCGAGGAATTAATTATCCCGTGGCTTTAGAGGGAGCACTCAAACTCAAGGAAATCTCCTATATCCATGCCGAGGGGTATCCTGCCGCAGAGATGAAGCATGGCCCTATTGCCTTGATTGATGAAGAAATGCCCATAGTGGTAATTGCCACTCGTGATAAGATTTACGAGAAGGTGGTGAGCAATATTCAGGAGATAAAGGCACGAAAAGGGAGAATCATTGCTATCGTAAATGAGGGTGATGCTCAGGTGGCTAAGATGGTGGACTATGTGATAGAGATACCGGAGATTGCCCCCGAATTGGAGCCCCTCCTCACCGTGGTGCCCTTGCAACTTCTTTCCTATTATATTGCCGTGTGCAAGGGGAAGGATGTGGATCAACCTCGCAATTTGGCAAAGTCGGTAACAGTAGAATAATCAAGATATAGAATAGAAAATTTATGGACAATCAGAATCTGACCCCTCCTCCTTATCGTGAGGATGTGGTTTCTTCGGCGCCGGAAGTGGTCGTAGAGACTGCGGACGTTGCCAAACTTTTTACCAAGGTCTTTTATTGGATGGCTGGGGCTCTTGGGCTAACCGCTCTTACGGCATTCCTCGTTTATAGCTCCGAATCGTTGATGATGACCATCCTTATGAATCGCTGGCTCATGTGGGGGCTTTTTATCGCTGAGCTCGGTCTTGTTATGGGGCTTTCAGCTGCAATTCATAAGATCTCCTTCCCAACGGCAGTGCTGATGATGGCGATCTATTCGGTGCTTAATGGGATGACACTGAGTGTGATCTTTGTTGTTTATACATACTCCTCCATTGCAATGTCTTTTGTCATATCGGCAGGAATGTTCGCCGTGATGGCTATTATAGGCACGGTAACCAAGCGAGATCTCTCCTCGTGGGGGAGTATCCTTATGATGGCGCTCATCGGTATCATCATTGCCTCGGTGGTGAATATGTTCTTGCATTCCTCGGCAATGGAGTGGATTATTTCCCTTGTGGGGGTTGTGCTTTTTGCTATCCTTACGGTGTACGACACGCAGAAGATCCGTCGATTACTTATAGAAAAGAATGGTCTTGTTTCGGAAGAAGGTATGCACAAAATTGCCCTCTTGGGTTCTTTGGAGTTATACCTAGACTTCATCAATATATTCCTCTTTGTTCTTCGTCTGTTGGGTGGCAATAGACGATAACATAAACCATATCCTTATCGCCTTCTGCCTCTGTGGAGAGCCCAAGGCCGGAGGCGATAAGTTCCCTTTTCTTCTATACCTATCTTAGAATCAGCTTCGCATGTAAAATACAACCTATTTAAACCAATAGAAAAGCACGTATTATGTTAGGAAATTTGTTCTCTATGTTTCGTCCCAATGGGACCGGTCAGGGATTTTCCCCTTTTGGTATGATTGCAGTCCGCCTTCTACCTCTATCTTGATGTTATCAACCTCTTTATTACGTTGATTCAGCTCTTTTCGAGGAAAGAACAGCTCCGATTCTAGATCTCTCCTTGGCAGCTCCCTTTTTTTGAGGAGGTGGGGCTGTCATGGGTTCCGGCTCTCTTCTCTCCCCGTAGGTTTAGGGGCTTGTCTCTTCTTTATCGCTTGTTGGGGTCTGTTGGAGGGGGCGGCTTACCTTATTTGAGAAAGTCTTGTTTATGTCGTATCTTTGTGCTTCGGTTTTATTAAGTATCTGTCTAATATACAAATAGATTATGCGTAAGTGCATTCTTGTCTTAGTCCTTGCCATCGGTCTAGCATGGGGGGCTATGGCACAACAACTGGAGACGATTTATGAGTCGCTCCATCGCCCTATGACCTATCAAGAGTGTGTAGAGCGAGGAGTGTTTTTTGATAGTAATGTGGGGCGACAAAAGGTGGACAGTGCTCAGCGGCGTGTCTCTTATGATGCGGCAAGGAGCCTCTATTTGCCCAAGGTACAGGTCTCAATTCGAGAGGAGTGGGAGTACGGAAGAAGTCAAGATAATACGGGAGCCTTCGGTCCTAGGTCAAGTGCAAATACCTCTTTTGACCTTGTGGCTTCGTACGAACTTTTTTCGGGATTGCGACGACCTCGTATGGTAAAGACGGCTCGTTTGGAGGAGCAGAATAGTGATGCCCTGCTGGCAACCCTCCGCGAGCGAGCTGAGTTGCGAGTGATGGGTTTCTTCTATAAATATCTGTTGGAGCAGAGCGTTGTTCAGGCAATTCAGCAGCATCTATCGGGTTTGGAGGCCTTGCAGGGACAGGCTGTCTCCCTTGTAAAGGAAGGGAAGTATCCCGCAAGTAAATTAGACGAATTGGCTACGCTGGTCGAGACGGAGCGAGGTTCTCTCTACGAGGCTGAGCGTTTGTGCGCCATGACGCGGGTCGATCTCTCTGTCTGTGTTGAGTATTATGGAGAGGCTCCGATACAAGTAGTGGCTCCGGATCTCACTCTCCTTGTTCAGAATGCGCGCGCAGATTTGCTGCCGCCGGAGGCTATTTATCGTTATGCTTTAGCCCACCGACCCGACCTCAAAGCCGCTGATTTCGGAGTCGCTGCTGCCGAAGAGAAAGTTCGTTCCGCTCGTTCGGGATATATCCCTACCCTCAGTGTCAATGCCGGATATGGCAATGGCTACTTTCGAGTGTTGCAGCAGACTAATAAGTCTTTTGGGGATCAGCTCCGAGAGAATGGCCGCTTCTATGTGGGCTTCTCGGTCTCTTTGCCAATCTTCGATGCCTTAAATACCGCTCAGGCTGTGCGTCGGGCGAAAATAGATCTGCATTCCGCACAACTTGATAAGATCGATGCTGATCTGGGGTTGTACAAAGAAATTTTCAAGGCGCATGCCAATGTTGTTGCTGCTGAACGCAAAATTTCATCAGCAATTCTGGCCGCACAGAGTGCTGAGCGGGCTTCGCAGTTCGCGAGAACGCAGTTTATCGAAGGAAAAACCTCGGCCTACGAATTGGAGCAGGCTGAGGAGCGATGGATTTTGGCACAGCGAGAAGCTCTGTCCGCACAATACGACTTCGTCTACAAGGCTGGAGTTTTGGCTCTATACGGGCGCTAATGGGAGTTCTTATCCTCGTTGCGCCAAGAAAGATTTGTTTCTAAGTTGTTGATAAGTAGTGATGCAACATTTCTTAACATCAGAAGATTGGGGATAAATTTGGTCAGGTCGGAATAAAAGTATTACCTTTGCAAACGCAAACGAGGCAAGGGGGCAAGCGAGCTCCCGCTAAATAAGGCTCGGTTGCGATGAGGATGAAAGAAATTTTTCCTCAAAGTGTTGCAGAAGTCAAAATAATTTTTGTACCTTTGCAGTCACGTTCGCTTCACGAACGGTTCAGCTCTTGAGGGGCAGGATCGCGGGAGGAGGGGCGAGATAACGAGATCTTTGAGAAGCTTGATATAAACAAATTGTGTAGTGCACGCCACGATTTCTTTGGCAACAAAGGGAGCGTGCGTGGGAACGAATACGAGGTAAGATTGAACGTTTTAAAAGGCGACCCGATCTAAAGAGAACTCTGATATAGGTGCTACCAATAATAAGGACAAGGACATCCAAGGAGTCACAAAGAAGGATTATAACAAAACAAAAATAACAATGGAGAGTTTGATCCTGGCTCAGGATGAACGCTAGCGATAGGCTTAACACATGCAAGT
>ERZ773027.76-NODE-76-length-62546-cov-9.643581_pt1 | contig 62546 bp, 37 predicted proteins | sample MGYA00511032_ERZ773027 | MGnify/ENA primary metagenome ERZ773027 (study PRJEB29015, sample SAMEA2738138) | human oral metagenome | biome: human oral; feature: human-associated habitat; material: saliva | place: China | collected 2190 ... | reverse complement strand
GTAGTAAATAAAAGCGTTCCGTGAGGTTTCAGCCTACCAAATGTCCATTACGCCTTGCTTTTGAATAAATAGCGCAATAACGTGAGTTAGTGCTGTAGAGTGTATATAAAAAATAAAGGGACAATGATCTTCGCATCGTCCCTTGTTATCTGTGTGTTTTTTATATGTCAAAATATTTATCCGTAGATAATCTTTCCGTTCTCATCTTTATATTCGTCTCCAATACCTTTTTCATAGGTTGTCATTGCACGAAGACTCATACCAATGTTAGAGAAACCGCCATCGTGATAGAGATTTTGCATTGTAACTTTCTTTGTTAAGTCTGAGAACATAACAATACAGTAGTCTGCACATTCGGCAGCAGAAGCATTACCAAGTGGCGCCATACGGTTAGCAAAGTCGTACAATTTATCCATTCCCTTTACGCCCTGACCAGCAGTAGTCATTGTAGGAGATTGTGATATTGTGTTGATACGTACATTCTTCTCGCGACCGTATATGTAACCGAAGCTACGTGCAATACTTTCTAGTAATGCTTTTGCGTCTGCCATATCGTTGTAACCAAAGAATGTACGTTGCGCAGCGATGTACGATAGAGCTAGAATAGAACCATAGTCGCTTATGGCATCAAGTTTCTTAGCACTCTGAATCATTTTATGAAATGATACAGCCGATATATCAAGCGTTGTATTCAACATATTATAATCCAGATCGTCGTATGTGCGATGTTTGCGAACGTTTGGAGACATACCAATAGAGTGGAGTACAAAGTCAATTTTTCCACCTAGAATTTCCATTGAACGCTTAAATACATTCTCTAAATCTTCTACATTTGTAGCATCAGCTGCAATTACTTCGCAATTCAGTTTCTCTGCTAATGAATTAACAGTACCCATTCTAACGGCTATAGGAGTGTTGGAAAGTGTTATTGATGCTCCTTCTTCTACAGCTCGTTCTGCAACTTTCCATGCAATTGACTGCTCGTTGAGTGCACCGAAAATAATGCCTCTTTTACCTTTTAATAAGTTATAACTCATATTATTATCCTTCTAAATTGGGTTCAAAGGTAATAATTATTGTTGAAAAACTAACCTATTATATTGTTAAATAGACTTTCTTTGTGTAATCTGCTACATCTGCCACCTTTTATTTAGAAGCTGTCAAGTGGAATTTAATAGTTGAGCTACTTTACTGTTTTGTGTATGAAACTAAAAGATAGTTGATGGTTGTTGTTAATGATACACTAACATATTTTGTACATCTCAAAGTGTTTACTATAAAAAATAGCCGAAACTTCTGCATATATAAAGAATTGCGTAAAGTTTGATTTTTTGTCGATACTAATCTGTTTCAGTACATCGATATATTTCTTGATAATCCTCGTCAGACCACTAACTTTTATCTCTACAATATTGTTTTACTTCTTCTGATAATATAACTCAAATAGTTTTTTTATTCAATCGGTTCATTAAACCGTAATATAGTTATATCTTGTTAATACCATTTATTTTCTATTGGTATCTTTGATTTACCTTATAACCTGGAATAGTTTGCTACACATTCGTTATAAAATAAATCTATCTATTTAACAACGGACAAAGTTTGCCTATACTCTACAGACTAGTTGGGAGCTAATTCTCTTTCAATAGATTGAGCATCTCTTCTTGTGTGATGACGTGAGCCATATCGGCTCCTTCAAGAAGCGAATCTGCAAGGTTGCGCTTTGTTTTGTGTAGACGAAGTATCTTCTCTTCAATGGTATGCTGACTGATGAGATGGTAAACCGTAACATCTTGTTGTTGTCCTATTCGGTAGGCACGGTCGGTTGCTTGCTGTTCTATAGCAGGGTTCCACCACGGATCGAGATGTATAACATAGTTTGCCCCTGTTAGATTAAGTCCCAATCCGCCTGCTTTCAGACTGATGAGGAAGAATGGACACTTACCTGTTTGGAAGTCTTTTACAAGTTGTTCGCGCTTTGTCATTGGTGTACTTCCATCTAAATAGAGGAAAGGTAGTTTTGCCTTTTCCATTGCTTTGCGCACTTCATCAAGATAGCTTGTGAACTGACTGAAAACCAATGCTCGGTTGCCACTGTCGTTAAGTCCTTCTGCTAAATCAAGGAAGGTTAGTAATTTGCTACCAGGTATTTTCCAATTGCTATCTACCAGCGAACAGCTACATGCCATCTGGCGTAATCGAGTAATCTCAGAAAGCGTACTAACGTTGAGCGATTTATCGGCAAGTACAGCAACCTCAACTTGTCTACGACGTACTTCGTACATAGTCATTTCGTCTGACGACAGTTCTACAGGTATATATATGTCGTTCTTTGTGGGCAATTCTTCTATTACTTCGCTCTTAGTACGACGTAGTAAGAATGGTGAGATAAGGCGGCGAAGCTGACTTTGTCGTTCTTTATCGTTGTTTCCCGCAATAGGTTGTATAAACTTTCGTTTAAACTGTTCAGCACTACCCAATAGACCTGGATTAATGAATTGAAAGAGATTCCACAGTTCGGCAAGATGGTTTTGAATGGGTGTACCTGTCAATATAACCTTTCGGCGAGCCTGTAACAACATAGCAGCTTTCGACATTTTAGTGTTGGCATTCTTTATGGTATGCGCCTCGTCGAGACAAACCACATTCCATTCGCGTTTTGTAAGTTCTTCTTGTTGTGTGTTTAATAGTGCGTAGGTGGCAATAACAACATCGCCAGACTGTGCTTCTTTTATAGCCTTTGAACGGTCGTCGCTCTGGTTAAGCACTATAACATTCAGTGTAGGCGAGAAACGTTTCAGTTCGTTGCGCCAATTAGGTACTACCGATGCAGGTGCAATAACAAGCGAGGCTCCTTCTTTGCTTTGTTCTAAAAGCAATGTTATGGTTTGCAACGTTTTGCCCAGTCCCATATCGTCTGCCAAGCAAACGCCAGCTCCCCATGCTGTTACTTTAGACATCCATTCAAAACCTTCCTCCTGATAGTCGCGCAGTTGTGCTTGAAGTGTTTTTGGAATGCATGGCGTTGTCTTACTACTTTCTTCTATGCGTTGGCGTAGTTCGTTTATAGCCGAATTGCTTTTAAGGTTTAACGACTTGTCGTTGAGCACTTCGCCCAATATAGATACTGCCGATGGAGCCATTTGCAAGTGTGAACGGTTCTCAGAACTTACGGTGTCGAGGCGTTTTAAGATGCGTGTTAGCTGACTGCTTAACGTTATATATTCGTTGTCGCCAATGCGAATATATTTTTGCTTGTTACTCTGTCGCATTAGTTCGAGCAACTTCTGGAGCGACACAACCTGTCCATCGCTAATTTGCACATTACCTTCTATCTCGAACCAGCCACCTTTCTTTGTGAACGATATATTTGCCGAACTGCTGTTTATACTTGGATAATAGTTTAGCTTATATCCTTCAGGCCATTCCATTGTGCAAATGTTTGAATTGTTTTTACACCACTGCATAAATGGTAGCATCTGCTCTATAGAAAGTGTTATAGAATCGTTAATGGTGGTGGGCAACCATTCGTCGCCTTCATCGCAGACTTCTGCTTCTATTAGACCTTCGGATATTTGTTTTAGGTTATTCTTCTCTTTCTTCAAACTTCGCACTAGTTGCACTTTCTTTCCATCTTTTTCGGCTATGGTTGTAATATTACCATGCCCTGGCGAAAAGATAAGTGTATCGGTGGCGCGTACTATGGCACTTATATTGAATGCATTTATATTGTTGGGCGTAATGCAGAGTGTTATGACTGGAGGAATATCTATGTGGTCTATGTTGTTTAACTCTTCTACCATATTAGAGTGTATCTCTGTTTTTCCACCTAACATTGTAATTAGTTTTACGAGTAGTGGTTCGGCTTCAACAGGGTATTCCTTTTGTAGGAGTATTTCCTTATAGGTTTTTAGTTCGAATGCCGAAGGAATTATTATTGAGTAATCGGTTTCGGAGTTCTTCTTAGTGTATTGTATTATTCCATTTCTCTCGAGTATTGGCTCTATGTTGCTAGACACGTTAAAGGTACCATTTTTTGTCTTGTCTATTATAAGGCACGGTTTCTCTTCGTGTATAGATACTGGTTGCATAGTGTTGTTTAGCATTATATAGACGTGGTCGCAACCTGTTAGTAAATGCAGATAATCGTTTATATCTAAAGAGTAGTCCCATGCACAAATCTCAGTTATTAGCTTGTGGTCTGTTTTGTCTAATTCGGCAATATCTAATGCTTTTAGTTTACTGATGGATAGTTCTTTGCCCACTGACCAATTACCATTTTTGAGTTTTCTTTTAAGAATAGGCACTATGGTGGAGTAGCGCAAAAGATAGATTAACATATTCTCGCTCATATCTTTGTCGGCGGTAGTAGCCGATATGTTTGATTGTATGAGACTTTCTAACCGCATTTTCCAAGGCTCTGTAAACTTTAAGCTATGAAACAACGATTTGCCTCCGAATTTTCTTTCTAATTCTGCTGCTTCCTCACTATTTTTTGCAACTTGCATTTCGTTCCTCAGGTAAGCCCATCTTGGCTCTTCGCTCACATTCTTTTTATATTCAGTGAGTGTTCCCAACCGTTGATATATCATTTTGCTAAGCTTAAATATAGCACTATTACGGTTATAGCACTCCAAAAGGTATTGTTCTCTCATTGTTATATCAACCTTATCGCAGAAGAATTGTTTAAATGGTGCAACTAAAAAATAGCATGAGTTTAAGCACGAAATATAGTTTTTGCTCGCTGACTTACATTTACTTAGAGAGGCTATCTTTTTTAATGCTTCTGGGGTATTCGTCAGGAGCATAGTCAATACATAATAGTAGTTACTTATTGGGTAATAAAATACACCTTTTTCAAGCGAACTCTTATTGTTTATAGTCATTATTTTGACATATAGTTTATAAGCCTTTTCATAGTTCCCTCTGTAAAGTTCCTGAATGGCTATAATTTGTAGAGTAAGCAGATTGGTTGTAGTTGTGTTTAAGTCGGTGCATACATTTCCAGTTGCAAGGAAATAGAAAAATGCAAATACATCTAATACCGATGTATAGATATTGGTATATGTTTTATTACTATTACGACTAAGTATCAACTCTTTCAGGTATTCCCAATTTATATCTTTGTCTTCATAAAAAGCAAATTGTAGCTTATTTCTTACTGAAGTATTAAAAATATCTTGCGGCATCTTGTCGAATACCTTCTTGTATTTTGCTTGGTCTATCAGTTCAAAAATATCTTTGAATAGAGGGTGATTTATATCTAAGTGTGTGTGTACAGCCTCTGGAAACTCTATATGGTCAATTATCCCAATTAGTTCGCACACAACACGTTTTGGCTTGTTTACAACGTGTTCTTGCTTAAAGAGACTTCTAATATTTTTCAGCAACGTATGGTTTTGTGGTTCGAATAGTTCGAAAATGGCTGGGAATAGTAGCTTATGATGTAAGCTATATTCAATTGCCTCTTTGTGTTTATATGATTTTTTTTTGTTTAATAGTCCTTTCAACGAAAGTTCTTTAAATGCATTCGATGCAAGTTCTGTAGGCATTAGCTTTGCACCTAATTTTAATATATTTGCTTTATTCTCACTATATCCTTCGAAATATGCCAACAACATTGCTAAGGCTTGTTCGTGCGACAATAACGAGTTGAAGTCTATCATAATGGGTTACATATAGTATTATAAAATTTATTGCCGTGTTTTATTAGGCATACACAAAGTTACGATTTATTGCTTAATGCACAAAACTATTCATACTATTTTGTAGTTTGCGGTATATTATTATGGTTGTTTGCGAATGCCAATTGTTATTTCGTTGCAAATGCAATGCATCATCTTTTGCAATATAACATTATATTATAGTTGCTACGATAGCCACAAATGGAGGCAATGTGTAGATGCTCTAATTCCATACTAAAGTGAGGCGATAGTTTCAGATATCTGAAACACAACTGACAGATATCTGAAACTTAACTGACAGATATCTGAAACGAGAGCGACAGATATCTAAAACGAACGCCCCTTATATATGAGGCGATGAAGACTCTATTTTTTTTAAAACCTATGAGATAATTTTAATTGTGCTGCGAACAAACAGTGAACGTAGACGGCAACTTATTGTACTAAACCGACATAATAGCCATAACGAATTGGTAGTGTGTAAATGTGGGTGCAATAAATATTAGCCTACATAATGCTACGTTTGCTATCGTGTTAAACTAAGCTTTAAACTGATTCCAAAATCGTGTGTTGTTGTAGGGAAACTGCTTGACGATAACAATGGTGTATTTATTTGAATGTCGTAGTAGACACTTGCCGTAATAAATCGGCTAAGTGTATAATCGCCTAAGAAAGATGCTTTAAAGGCGGTGTTTCCACTTGATGCAGCAGACGTGAGCGAGGCTATATCGCGCGTAATAGCGGCTTGTTTGCGATAGCTTAGATCGAGGCGGAGATTCAAATCGCGGTTTATGCCACCATTGTTTTTATTGTTTGCGCTCTGTGTATTTCCACTTTGCTGATTTTGTTGGCTGCTATTTTTCTTAATGTTTCTTACCAATCTGGTGTTTCTACCACCAAATAGGTTTATGTTGTTAATGCGATAGCCCAAACCAATAACCCAGTCTTTCGATGTTGCTTCGTTTACTTGCACACTTGTCATAGAGAGCGACAAGACACGTGTCTGACGATATTCCAAACGGGCAGTCAGATTATTCTCTAATGTAACATCTATACCAAGCAGTGGAGCGAACGCTTCGTTAATGCTTACTTGCGCTATATTATACATAGAGCTTGGCATTGGTGCTCCCGACGTTGCATCTTTAATAAATCCTAAACCGTTCATATATTCTTGCCACGTACTAAAGCTTTGGTACGATCCGATAGCAAAAATACTCTTATAAGCGTGGTTTATGTTTACGCTTTTAAAAATGTTTTGGAAGAAAGGCAAACGCGAAAGACCACTGTAACGAATGGTCCAGTTGGGTAGCATACTTTTTAGTTTAGGGAATATGTTTAGTCCGTTGCCACCCATACTTGTATATGCGTTTAAGAAGGCAGGTATCATAACATCGGCACTATATTTATTAACAGCACCCACACTGGGGTTAAATCGTCCTCCGCCCATCGACATTGGGTAGACTGCACCTATATATTGTGCTTCTACACGGTTGCGATAGGTATCGAGCGATTTAACAAATTTGTCGAAACTGGCACTGTAGTATCCGTTGTTAGCATTGCCCATACTTTCGAAAGCAGTTCCTATAGATATTGTTGTCATTGTTAGGGTTCCGCTTTGTGTGGTAGGAATGCCAGCGTACATATATTGAATGCTCTTTGAAACCGTTTCGGTGCGGCTGGCATTTAAGTCTATTTTCAGGTCGCGAATAGGTTCGAGCGTTGCACGGAGTTGTAAATCCTCCGTTTTGTTTGTAGTAGCAGGCGTAGCAATACTGTCTGACACAAGAAGCCATCTGTTGTCTCTAGCCTTTCCAATATAGTCGTCGTCAATAACGCCAAATGCAAAGTCGAGTCCAGGAGCCATAATGCCGCCCTGTCGGGTTTGTCCGAAAGCATCGCCTATAGTAGGCATAAAGCCAGGTAGCGACATAGAGTATTGGTTGCGATACGACAAGCTAACTGTTCGTACCATCATTAAGGCACGTGCCACACATTGTGCTGTTTTGTACCAACCTTTATTGTCGAGAGGTTCTTTAGGAGTAACTGTGAGTTTTAACCGCAGAACAGAGTCGGTTTTGTTGTATAACTTAACTTTGTTCTCGTCCATCTTCTTCCATTTTAGTTTCACAGCATGTCCGTTAATATCTTTCAGCGATACAACAATACGTTTCGTCTTCTTTGCGTGTGCCACAACAATAGCGGTATCGGCAGGTATTGTAACTTCTTTTTCAAAGCTTTTTGCATTCTTTGGCAGTGCTTTCTTTTTGTTGTCTTCGTTTTCTTTCTTATTCTTCGTATTTCTTCCTAACTCTTTATTCAACTCTTCGCTAAAGGCGCTTGCGTCTACACGTCCACGACTATCGAGAGAGCTATTTCTACTAAGACTTGGACGCGACTTATTGAACCTTTCGTTTGTCTTTTTTAAGAAAGGAATATGGTTGTAGAGACGTTCTAAGTTGAACGAACCATTTATATTCAGTGTCCTATTGTTCGTAATAATATTACCCAACGACTCTCCGCTCTCTAAGCGTGTTCCACGAACCCATGTATATGTGGAATTGTAGGTAGCATCAGAGTTAATCCAATCGAATATTGGAATCATATTTAGAGGTAACTGATAAGAAAGCGTGAAGTTTTGTTGATAGTCTAACGGTGTACCAAAGTGTTTTAAACTAGTCCACACAGAATCTTTCCACGCTTGATATTGGTCGGCATAGAGGTCTTTATTTATAGGTGTGTATGGCTCTTCAATTTCAGCGTGTGTAGCACTCTGGAAGTTTATGTGTAGATTGCGTGTTAAGTCCCACCGTACAGAGAAATCTCTGTTCCATAAGAATTGCTCACTAAAGGTTAATGGCAATCTGTTCATAGTGGTTGATTCCATATCACGTTCTTGCAACTCGTAATAGTTTCGCGTTATTTCGGAATTAAAAGCAATGTTTTGTGGTAGCCAATTTACTTCGAAACGTTTAAGAATATCGAACCATTTCGATTTACTCTTTATGATGCGTTTGAGTGGAGATAGCGACTTGTATACTGGTGTCCAATTGTAGTTTATAGCACCACGCCAGTTGTCTTCATTCTCATACACTGTGGTTTCGCCCGTAGTGTGCGAATGAGAATGGCTGTAAGAAAACGAGAAGTTGGCAGGGTCGTAAGGCATTGGGTGGCGTTTGTTTTGTATTCCAACCCGCATATTTGATAGCGAAAAGTTCGTAGTGGTGCGCTTTGTAACTGCTATCGACTCAATAGAGTCGCGTTCGTGTTGGTTTGCAGCACCATCAAGAGCAGCATCTAACAGCATATCTGTATCAAGTGGATTGTACTTCGGACGGCTTTCACTCTTCGTTACACTATAGTATAAAGGTGCAGAAACTTTCGCCTTATCTGGGAAGAACTTACCTAATTCAAGACTCGTTGTAAGAGTAACGTCAGTATTTGTTTCCTTTTTACGTGCGTTTACACCTTGCTCCAAACCACCAAACCCATCGGTACTGTGGCTGGCATTAATATCTACTGTTCCAAAGTCAGATAGTTGAATGTTGAGTTGTCCACGTGCTGCCCAACCTCCTTCGTTGTTAAATTCGAGCAAACGCATTTCGTTCACCCATACTTCACCACTTTTCTCACTGCTTGAAAGGTTACGTACACCTATAATCATTGTCTTTATTTCGCCCAATGTAGGATTACCCATTATGCTGACACGATTTGAAGGACGCTTTTCATCGTACATAGAGAACTCTCGGTTGTAGCTTGCTGTTCCGTTTCCACGTCCAATGTTGCGTTTCTTCTTTACATCTGTAAATATCGAAATAGGAACATCAAGCATATTGTCTACTGGCCAAACCGCTTCACAATCCTGTCGCGAATACTTATCGTATTGCTTTTCAGGAGTAAGTTTTAATGGTATCTCGTATTCGTAGTAGTTGTTCTTATAGTCGGACCCCAATCGAACGAACACTGCCAATTGGTTATCAGAAAGGTTGGTAACATTTGGTTTGAGCGCATTGGCGTGTACAAACATTTGTAAGTGCTTGTATTGACGAATATCGAGCGTAGTATTTTTATAGACAGCCTTTGACTCTTTATAGCCTAAGTTCTGTACGGTCATAGCTAATGCTTGCTCGTTGCTTTGTACTAATTGTGGTTGTGATGGGTCTTGCTCGCGCGAAATGCCTGGAGGAAGTACGTAGTTTACTGGTGTTTTGTCGTTATTTTCCTCTATGCTTACTGCGCCAACAGACATTGTGCCCGATGTTGATACTGAATTGGTAAGGTTTTGTTGGTATTGGCGCCATTCTCCACGTACAAGATCAAACGTACCAAAACGTAGCACGATAGGTTTTTCGAAGTTTGTAAGGAACATACGCATAAAGCGAATACTTGTAAAATCGCTAATACCACCCATGCGTTTCTGATATTCTCGCACTGGAATACGGAATTGATACCACGTTTCTGGTGCTCCTCCTCCTTTACGTAATGGTGCAACAGTTTCTCGTTTATCAACAATGTAGTTTTGTCCAACTACTAAATCTTGTGGTCTGATGCTTATTTTGTATTGGTAATATTTCTCATATTCGTTGAGCGTATAATCTTGATTGATGTCTTCTATATCTGGTCCCGACTTATACGACGTGTCATAACGTTCGTTGCGGTTATCGCTATCTGGCGAGTTCCCTTGTGGGTTGTTTATATATTTGTAGCGTTGAAGTATAGGCGCTTGTATTCTGTCCCAATCTGAACCACGAAAATAGTGGTAGTTGTCGTTAGCAGGGTCTGCCCAAATAGAATCGAATACTGCCTGATTGGTGTGGCTACGAGCGTATGTTAAGAATGCTTGATAAGAAGGGAAATTACGCTCTTCTTCATCGTTCAGACCGTTTAAACCAACGTCTTGCAATGCACGACTTCCCTTTGTGGTTGCAAAAGCGTATGTTATGGTGGTTTGTGTTGGTATTTTGCCCCATTGCGTAGTTGTCCATGCCTGGCTACCATCTACAGGCATACCACTTTCATAAAACTTCTTACCATCGTGCAATATATCTTCAGACACTTCACCAAGGTTTATGTAGAAATCGCCACCATATAAGTTGGCATCTGTTTGTTTATTTGAATAGATGAATGGGTCGAGTAACCAGAACTCAATATATTCGATGTTCGCCATTTCGAAGTCATTTGTATCGAGCTTACGCATCATACCTCCCCACTTTTGACGTGGATTGGGTAAGCGCCCATTGATGTCGAGTGTTGGACTAAAGTTGTATGGTCCACGTTCGGTAGGGTAGTAAGCAAGATTGAGCACTGACAATGTGGGTGTTGAGCCGTTGTAGTTGCTTTGTTCACGGTTAGGGAAGAGTTCGCGTGTGTAAACCTCTCTCACGTAGAAGTTAGATAATTGTTCTAGATCGCTCTTGATGTGGGCTGGTGTGAGTGAACTACTTTGTCGTGTAAATAGTGGGTCTATGTTGTACCACGCTAGCAAACTGCGATTATATCCACTGCTAAGTGTTGTTTTATCTGTTGATTCGGAGAAATCAGAGGGTACACTTGATATTACCCAACTGGTTGGTTGGCTTATATCTATTGTATTCTTTGTATTTTCGAAGTCGTCTAAATACGATGCATGGTCTTGTGTGCCGTGGCTCTGACCAGCTATTAACTGTGCAAACTCTGCAGAAAACGAAATATGAGAAGGTTGTGTTAGATGCAGGAATGGTATTTTATCGAGCATATTTGTGAGCCACTGACTTTCTTTCTTCCAGCTCATGTTCAATCCCCAAATGGTGTTATTGAGTGGCTCGGCGCCCATATTTACCTTTGTTGTGAGAGCTTGTTCGGATAGGTGCATAAACGTACCACCTATCATAAAGTTTTTAGAGAAGTCGTATTCCCAATTTAATCCGAACATTGTTTTACGTTGTTGTCCGTAGTCGCTTTGACTTTCTAACGAAACGTTTACCGCTGTACCGGCGTCTATAATGCTTTGATTTAAAATTGTAACCTCGCCTGCATTGTAATCGACGCTATAATCTGAGCCTTCAACCAGACGTACTCCACCTGCCGTTACCACTACCGAACCTTGCGGAACGTTGTATGCTCCTAACGAAATAACATTAGCACTTGTGCCACGATATTGTCCAACGAGCAAGTATTTGTCTTTCTCTGCAATTTGTTTCGCTACCGTTTTGGTAGAATCGTATAATTCTGTGAAGGCATACTTATTAGCCTTTGCTGCTGGAACTCCTTTCGACACTAAATAGTTGTACATATATTCGCCGAATGGTTCTGTAACGGGAAAGAACACACGACCGTTTGAAATGGTGTATCCTTCTACATAATCGTAATATCCATTTGGGTGCGGATTGTTGTTGTTGTCTAAACGATCAGCACCTAACAGTCTTATAATTGGCTGGCTTTTTACTTGTGGTTCTGGTATGTAGGGTAGATAAACGCCGGCGGTATCGCTCTGATACTTTACATCTAAACGGAACTTATCGCGCTCAACTGTAGAGGCAAGGTAGTACACGTTCTTCATCATTAGGTTCCAGTTTGCTTGCTTTGGATTGCTGCTGGTGTTTTTTAATGACTTAACAAACAGTGCTTCTGAGACATCGGTTCGATCGCTCGAAAACTCTCCAACTTGATGGGTAACTCCTCCTGATGTATATTCGTAAGCAATAGCAAGCACTTGATCGGTTTGCAAACCAGTACGTAACGACACGTAGCCTAGTGCTTGGTTTACAGTATATTCGGAGCTATTGAGCAGGCGAGCGTTCGACAGTTTCTCGTAGTCTACTCCTCCTATCATACCCAAACCGTCTAATACTGTATTTACTTGGTCTATGTTGCGTGCTTGTGGGTGACCTTGTGCTATGGTGCTGTATTCGGTATTAGCGTTGTTAGATGGAGTGTTGCCTGTTCCACTTCCCCATAAATCGGTGCGGCTGATTTTTGAGTTTTCGCCTAAATCGCTTAGTGCTATAATGTTTCGTGTATTGGTAGTTGTACCAGTCTTATTGGTAACCCAAATCTCTACACGATTTATGGTGATGCCCGTTGTTAGGTTAGGCAACGTTTTCATAGCATCGTTATAGTGCTCGCGGAATGTATGTGCTAAGAAGAAGTGGCGATTCTCTTCGTAGTCGGCTGCGTCTATCTCGAACGGAGTAAGCTGTTTTCCTCCCCTTGAACTTACGCTTTTGTTTGCCGATTTTTTCTGCGATAGCACTGTTTGCAGCTTCAACTTTCCAAACTGCATATCGGTTCTGATACCAAAGAGCGATGATGCTCCTTGTACGAGCGAATTGTTAGATGGAAACGATACGTTGCCACCTTCTACAAGTTTTATTATTTCGTCTTCCTTTCCCTCGTAACGCAGCTTGAAGTTTTGTGCATCAAAATCGAATGTGGCATCGGTGTTGTAGTTTAGGTTCATATTCACCTTGTCGCCCACCTTTCCATTCACATTCAAATTTATCTTTTCATCGAAGTTCATCGTTGTCATCTTACGATTTCTGATGGGTAACGATGGGTTGTCTATATTCTTCAGCGTAGCCCCAAAGCGTAGTTCGGCTGTTCCTTGTGTTCTTACACGTACTCCGCCGGGGCCAAATATCTTCTCGGCAGGACCAAGTGCAAAGTGCATATCTGTGAAGTCGAACTTCTCTTTGCCCTTCTTTTCCAGTATCTCTTTGTTTTTTTGGCGGTAATAGTCGGCAAAGCTACGTTTCTCGCTCCATGCTCTATACTCGTCGGGAGTCATCATAATAGGTGTCGTAATATAGGTATCGCCTATTTTGTTACCTATTATATACATATTTAGCGAGTCGTTATATTCTACACTTTGTTTCAGGTTTTCGGGGCGGGCTAAGTCGTACGACCCTTGCTGCAAATCGTTATATGTAATGGGGGTAGTGCGTTGCACTTTCCAGCGTGGGTGCAATAGCGAGTCGGGTATGTCTTCGTTTTCTAGTTCAACGTCTAATGCTTTTACCTTCTTCGTGGTGTCTGGTGGCGCAATTAGGCTTTGTAGCACGTTTGTAAATGGCAAACTATTTACAAGCGAGTGCCCCAATGCTAACAAGCTAATGCCTGCAAGCAGTAGAAGAATAGGTAATATGTATTTTCTTTGATTCATTAGCGATGACTTTGCATAGCCTTTCTTATCGGAATGTGTTGTGCGATGGAAACGAATGTGCTACGTCTTTTCTTTATTTTATTTGCTTTAATGCTAATTTTACAACTTGTTCTACGGGTAATTCTGGTTGTTCTGTTAATATAGAAACAACAACTTTGGCAGATGGGGCAGGTGAGAAACCTAACATAGTGAGGGCTCCAACTGCTTCGTCTTTCACAGCATTGTTTACATTAGATGTGTTAGATTGATTGTTTACGTGTACTTCGTCGGCAATGCCGCTTTGCACAATCTTATCTTTCAGGTCTACAATAATGCGCTGAGCTGTTTTTAGTCCGATGCCTTTTACAGTCTTTAGCATCTTGTCGTCGCCATTGGCTATTACATTGTAGAGTTCGGCTGTTGTGAGCGATGATAATATCATACGTGCAGTGTTCGCTCCTACCCCAGATACTGTTATGAGTAGTCGGTAGAGTGAGCGTTCTTGTTTGGTGGCAAAGCCATATAGTGTGTAATTATCGTCGCGTCCGCCAGTCATAATGGCTTCGTGTACGTATAGTTTTATGTTTTTCTTGCCTTGAACTGTGCTATAAGTGTTTAGCGAGATATTCAGTCCGTAGCCTACGCCGTGTGCTTCAACAACCGCTAATGCTGGCGAAAGGTCGGTTAGTTCACCTTTTATATATTCTATCATAAAAAACTTCTTTTGCTTTCCTGCCCTAACAGGTTTTTGTATATACATTTTGATAAACGGACAGGACCGTTGTTTATTGCATTATACACCGAAAAAGCATATTTTTATATCAAAAGAAAGATGTGTGTTAGAGAGAAGTGCTACTGAAAATATAGCACTGCTCCATAAATAATGTTGTGAATATACATACTGATTTCAAAGAAATTATGCTCTTGTTAAATTGCTAAACACAAAAATATTGACTCAATAAAGAAGAAGTGAAGATATTTTAGGAAGGTGGACGATTGTAATGATTTCCATTCTGATATAACAAAACTCTGAGCAATATATTGTTAATCAGGTATTTGTAATAGCACTTAAAATGCGACAATATATAATACTGGTATGCATAATAATCATCTGAATTAATATCTTTTAAGTAGTATAATATCGAATAATAAAGGAGGCTTTTTTGGTGATATCTAATTCGCAACTGACAGATATCTGAGACGCAACTGACAGATATCTGAGACGCACGCGACAGATATCTGAAAAAAGAGTGTCTAACATCTGATTAATTTTTATAAAATATCTGAGAGCTTAATTTGGAATATGAGTACCAGTAGACACTGTTTATACTTCTCCCATCTATATTCTATTAAGCCCAGATATTGCAGAAACAGAAAAACAAATGCTATTTAGCCATACATAGATATATAGATATAATGTGCAATGCGTGTTTACAATATTTTAAGGGCGGCGATATAAGCAAATGTGGAGAGATGGATACAAATGCGAAACTTTAGTAGTGTTATATTGGTGCTTAACTCGATACAACAGAACCATTTATGCATAAAAAACTCTATTTAGTAAGTATTGTAAGTAAACAATAGCTCGCTAAATAGAATTTTTTACGATATGAATAATGGCTCTCTATGTAAGTGCTTGTTAAATAGTAGTTAAGGTGTGTACACTTAAAAATTGTAAGCAACCTTTACAGCTTTGTCGCGCGATAGTTGTCCTGGATTTGTGCCAGGTTCTCCTTCTGGTACTTCACGGTGATAGAAAGAGTAGAATTGAATCCAGAAATCTAATATTTTTCCGTTTTCATCGTGAAAAGACATAGGGATAGTTGGAAATACATTGTGTCCACGGTGATCGATGTACGATTTCTGCACCAGTTCGCTGCAATATATTTCTTTATCATCGGGCATATAAAAATGATCGTAAGGTCTACCCAAATAGTTTAATGCTCGTTTCATAGAAGCCCTCATATCACAATCGGCAATTACTCTTCCAACAGCAACGAGCGGTTTGCCTTCTTTTCCTTTCGTACGTTCAAGAAATTTAGCTAAAGGTGTAAGTACAACCCCTTTGCTGATAGCTTCTAATGCATAATCGGTACTGTCGGTATGATGAAATATAGCTACGTGGTCAATCTTCAGTCCGTCAATACCTTGTGTAGCATCGGTAATAGGATTACTCTCTTCTTTAACAACAAACATTAAGTCGCCTTCATGTAAGTTCTGTAACGATATATTTTCCTCTTGAATAGATTCAGCAGAACAGCCGGTTAGGAGAATCAGCGATAATAAGATAAGGTTTGATAAGGTTTTCTTTAGCTTCATAATAATTGTGTTTATGTGTATTATTGATTTAAGTTCTTACTAAAAAGGCGACCATCTGTTTGTAGATAGTCGCCTTCTGGTTTTATTTTTAGAATTCTGCATTCTTTGGTGTACGTGCAAATGGAATTACATCGCGAATATTTTGCATTCCAGTAACGAAGAGAATTAGACGTTCGAAACCGAGACCGAATCCACCGTGTGGACACGTTCCATACTTACGAGTGTCGAGATACCAATCGTAAACTTCTTCTTTCATACCACGAATGTGTATTTCTTCGAGCAGCTTATCGTAGCTTTCTTCACGAACAGAACCTCCGATAATTTCGCCAATGCGTGGGAAGAGTACGTCAGTACCTTGCATAGTTTTTCCGTCAGCATTCTTTTTCATATAGAACGATTTTATCTGACTTGGATAGTCGGTCATAATTACTGGACGTTTAAAGTGTTCTTCCACTAGGTAGCGTTCGTGTTCACTACTTAAGTCCATTCCCCATTCGGTTATAGGGAATTCAAATTTTATTCCATCTTCTTGTGCTTTCTTCAATATATTAAAGCCTTCTGTGTAGGTAAGACGCACGAAAGTTTCTTTTAACACACCTTCGAGACGAGCAATAAGTTCCTTATCTATCATTTGGTTCAGGAACTCAAGATCGTCCTTACAGTGCTCTAACGCCCAACGAACACAGTATTTAATGAAGTCTTCTTCTAAGTCCATCAACTCTTGTTGGTCTATAAAAGCCACTTCTGGCTCTACCATCCAAAACTCAGCTAAGTGTCTTGGTGTATTAGAGTTCTCTGCGCGGAATGTAGGACCAAATGTATAGATGGCTCCAAGTGATGTTGCTCCGAGCTCGCCCTCCAATTGTCCAGAAACAGTGAGATGCGTTTTTTTGCCAAAGAAGTCGGCACTGTAATCAACTTCATTCGATTTTGCCACACGGTCTAAATCGAGAGTGGTAACTTGAAACATATTTCCCGCACCTTCAGCATCGCTACCTGTAATAAGCGGTGTATGGAAATAGTAGAAACCATGCTCGTGGAAATACTGGTGAATTGCCATTGCCATGTTATGACGAATGCGAAAAACAGCTCCGAATGTATTTGTGCGAAGGCGTAAGTGAGCGTACTTACGCATATACTCAAAGCTCTGCCCCTTCTTTTGCATAGGGTAATCGCTTGGACAAAGACCATAAATTTCAATCTCTTTACACTGAATTTCAGATGTTTGTCCCTTACCCTGGCTCTCTACAAGTGTACCTATTACACTGATACATGCGCCTGTTGTTATGTTTTTGAGTATGTCTGCATTTATTGTAGATGGGTCTACAACCACCTGGATATTCTTAATGGTAGAACCGTCGTTCAACGCAATGAAATCGACAGCTTTACTGTTACGATGAGAACGTACCCACCCTCTAACATTAATATCATTTCCAAAGTCGGTGCAACTTAAAGCATCGACGACTTTCGTTCTTTTCATTGTTATTTCTTTATTACGAAAAATCCTCATACACAATATGCTTCATATAGCAGTTGTGTACGAGGAGTTTGTTCTTTTCTTATTCAAAAGCTCCCATACGAAGCATATCTACCTCTTGTTCGGTGAGATAACGCCAATCGCCTCTGCGGAGATTTTTCTTTGTAAGACCAGCAAATTGAACACGATCGAGCTTTACAACACGGTACCCAAGACTTTCAAAGATGCGACGAACAATGCGATTCTTGCCACTATGTATTTCTATTCCTACTTGACTTTGATCGCGATCGTCAGCATATTCAATAGCATCAGCCTTTATTTCTCCATCTTCGAGCTGAATGCCATCAGATATTTGCTGAAGTGTCTGTGGAGTTACTGGCTTATCTAAGAATACATGGTAAACCTTCTTCTTTAAGAATTTAGGGTGTGTAAGCTTGCTTGCTATATCACCATCGTTAGTTAGCAACAATACACCTGTTGTATTACGGTCGAGTCGTCCTACTGGATATATGCGTTCAGGACAAATACCTTTAACAAGGTCCATAACAGTTTTACGTTGTTGTGGGTCATCGCTTGTAGTTACATAATCCTTAGGCTTATTTAAGAGAACATATACTTTCTTTTCGAGTCTAACTGGTTGGTCTTTGAATTTAACCTCGTCAGAACGCAAAATTTTTGTTCCCAACTCTTTAACAACTTCACCATTTACAGTTACAGCACCTGCTTGTATGTATTCATCGGCTTCACGGCGTGAACAAACACCTGCATTAGCAAGATACTTATTTAAGCGCAATGGCTCATTTGGGTCTATATTCTCTTCTTTGTATTCTATACGTTTTTTGAATGAATATTTTGCATTTGGATCATAGTCGGCATTGTGCTGACGATACCCACCTTGTTGTCCATATCCACCCTGACGGTTTTGATATCCACCCTGACGGTTTTGGTATCCACCCTGACGATTGTTATTGTATCCCCCTTGATGGTTGTTGTTATATCCACCACGGTTGTTATATCCACCTTGACGGTTTTGATATCCACCACGGTTTTGATATCCACCACGATTCTGATATCCGCCATCTTCACCATTATTATAGCGTGGACGGTATGAATTCTGTGTTGGGCGACTTTGATAACCGCCTTCCTCACCTTCATTCATATTGTAATGTGGGCGATATCCACCACGATTTTGGTAATTGTTTGGTCGGTTTTGATACCCATTACGATTCTGATAACCGCCATCTTCACCATTATTATTATAGCGTGGTCGGTAGCTTCCTTGTTGCTGACGACTTTGATAGCTATTGCCATAATTGTTGGTACGTGGTCGATAGTTTGTTTTACGATCAGCTAAACCGCCTCCTTGTAGATTAGAACCGAAGCCTTCAGGACGAAATCCTTCCTCTTTGTTGTCTTCACGGTTTATTCCATAGGCACGTTGTGCTTGAATACGAGGACGTTGTGGACGTCCTGTGCTGTGGTAGCTTCTTTCATAATAACTTCCTTGTTCGGTAGTTGAACTGTTTTCTCTGATGTCTTCAGCTTGTCCAGATTGATTTTCTTTCTTCTCGAATTCTTCTGCCATAATTTGAATTTCTTTTGTTTTGAATAATACTTAACCTCACGGTCGAAAACTAACTATATTTGTGTTTAAGTTTTGTTTCTAATTCCGTTGTATATATATAATGTGCAATTTATTAATATCTTATTTGTTTATATGCCGGTATAATTGAGTGGTGTGATAGCCATTAATTCAGCCTTCACCTTGTCGCTCACATTCAATGTTTGAATAAAATCGTGAATAGTCTCAGCCGTCATGTGAGCATTTGTACGTGTTAATGCTTTTAAAGCTTCGTATGGATGTGGATAAGCCTCACGACGCAGTATAGTTTGTATAGCTTCTGCTACTACAGCCCATGTATTTTCTAAATCGGCATTTAGCTTTTCTTGATTCAATATGAGTTTGCGAAGACCTTTTAATGTACTTTGGATAGATATAATGCTATGTCCAAACGGTACGCCAATGTTGCGCAATACTGTAGAATCGGTTAAGTCGCGTTGTAAACGGCTTACAGGGAGTTTCTGTGCGAGGAACTGTAATATGGCATTTGCTATTCCAAGATTGCCTTCGCTGTTTTCAAAGTCTATTGGATTTACCTTATGAGGCATTGCGCTTGAACCTACTTCGCCTGCTTTGATTTTTTGTTTAAAATATTCCATAGATATGTACAGCCAGAAGTCTCGGTCTAAATCAATTATAATTGTATTGATTCTGCGCATTGCATCAAATATGCTTCCAAGATGGTCGTAGTTACTTATCTGAGTTGTCCATTGTTCACGCTGCAAGCCCAAATAATTATTTACGAACTTATTGCCGAATGTTTTCCAGTCGTATTCTGGATAAGCAATATGGTGTGCATTAAAGTTTCCTGTTGCACCACCGAACTTTGCAGTAAGTTTACAAGCTTTTAAACCTGCAAGCTGTTCTTGCAAGCGATATACAAAAACTTCTATCTCTTTACCTAAGCGAGTAGGAGAGGCTGGTTGTCCATGTGTTTTAGCTAACATAGGAACATCTTTCCATTCTTCGGCATATTGTTGGAGTTGTGCAATAAGTTCTTCTACTTGTGGATAATAGACCTCTTTCAATGCTTCAAGCATAGATAAAGGTACACTCGTATTGTTGATGTCTTGTGATGTAAGACCAAAGTGTATAAACTCTTTATACGCGTCAAGTCCGCCAATTTTGTCGAACTCTTCTTTTATAAAATATTCAACGGCTTTTACATCGTGGTTCGTAATACTTTCTATTTCCTTTACCCTTGCTGCATCTTCTTCTGTAAAGTTCTTATAGATGTTGCGCAAGTTCTCGAACACCTGTTTATTGAACGTAGCTAATTGTGGTAAAGGTAGTTCACACAAAGATATGAAGTATTCAATTTCTACACGTACTCTATATCGTATGAGTGCGAATTCTGAGAAATAATCTGCGAGTTTCGCAGTTTTGCCTCTATAACGTCCATCAACTGGCGATATGGCTGTTAAAATATCAAGAACCATAAAACTATTTTTAATTTACTTGCAAATTTAGTATTTAAAATTGAGACGGGAGCAATAAATCGCTATAATCTTTGTAATTTAAAGGTTAAAGGTTGCTTATAAAAACAAAAAAGCTCCACAACTAAAAAGTTGTAAAGCTCTATATTTATGCTGTGGGCGTTGACGGATTCGAACCGCCGACCCTCTGCTTGTAAGGCAGATGCTCTAAACCAGCTGAGCTAAACGCCCTTACTTTTCGTAAGCGAGTGCAAAGGTAAACATAAATTATTTAACCACCAAATTTTTAATTCGTTTTTATTTGTTATTTCTGAAAAAATAGATTGTCGGGCGCAATTCGTTTTGTGTGCCTTTGTCAAACCAAAGTGCTGTGTGCTGAATGTCAAGCCAAGCATTTGCTTCGTTGGCGCAACTTTTTAGGCTTGCATCTATCGTTCTACAAACAGGTTATAGGAAATTATATGTGGGAAATCCTTGCGTATATGCTGGCAGATATAACCTAGACGGAAAAACTTTTTTGAGAGGGAACGGTGGGTATGGAATAGTATGAGAGTCGCTATAGTCTCATTGCCCGACATATGAGAAATACGATAACAGTGTAGTTTGTCAAGTACTTGCATTGTGTGTATTTCGGAGTAAGATGTTTTCAGTAATCATCGAATATACAGAATATTTCTATTGAATTTGTATCGGTTGTAGGAATGAATGTTTGTTTTTAACTATTTGATTTATAGATATAAAGTTGTGAAAAATATTTTTATTCATAAAACTTTTAGAACCACTTCCTCATATCAAACTCAAGTTAATCAAAGGAAATACAATGAAAATAAAGAATAAATTATTAACTTTGCATACAAAGAGATAATAATGAATTGGGAAAAATTTAAATTTATTGATTTGTTTGCTGGTATAGGTGGTATAAGGCTAGGATTTGAAGCAGTTGGAGGAGAATGTGTGTTTTCCTCTGAATTTGACGAAGATGCTTGTACTACTTATGAAACAAATTTTGGTGAGTATCCTTCTGGAGATATAACCAAAATTAAAGCAGCAGATATACCAGATTTTGATATTTTATTAGGTGGCTTTCCGTGTCAAGCATTTTCTATTATAGGAAAAAAAGAAGGGTTTAAAGATGAAACTAGAGGAACTTTATTTTTTGAAATAGAAAGAATATTAAAAGAAAAGAAGCCAAAGGCTTTTATGTTGGAGAACGTTAGAAATCTAGTAGCTCACGATAAAGGAAATACATTTAAAGTCATAAGATCACATTTGGAAGCTCTAGGGTATATAGTATATGCTAAAGTTCTAAATGCTTTAGACTATGGGTGTGTACAAAAGAGAGAAAGAATAATTATAGTAGGCTTTTTAGATAATGTATTTTTTACTTTTCCAGAGAAAGAAGTTAATACCAAAACACTATCAGATATATTGGAGAAAAATGTTGCTGCAAAATATTTTGTAAAGCCAGAAATAAGAGAGTCAAGATTGTCTAGGTTAAAAGATAAAGAATATCCTAAACCATATATCTCTCACGAAAATATGGCTGGTAGTATAACCCCACACCCATATTCCTCATGTTTGAGAGCTGGAGCTTCTGCTAATTACATTTTAATTAATGATGAGCGTAGACCTACAGAAAGAGAAATGTTAAGATTACAAGGCTTTCCAGACACCTATAAAATAGTTTTACCTTATAGTAAAGTAAAAAAACAGTGTGGAAACTCTGTAGCAGTTCCAGTTATAAAAGCTGTTGCTAAACAAATGATTAAAGCATTAATTCAATATTATAATGAAAACAAAAGAAGAAGCAAAGAAGGCACTAGATGCAGTGATACAGAAGTCCAGAGTACATATGTATAAACCTATTCAGATAGCAGAGATACTTTACCACCATCGAGTAAATAAAGATATTGAATTATCTAAGTTAGAAGATTACAGAACAGAAAGTAAAAAATGGAGAGATTCAATGTCTTTAATCTTATTGCATAGGGTTTGTACTAGTAGCGCAAGGTTCCAAGATAACTTATTTGAAGAGAATGCCATACCGCCTGAAATATTAGTAACTTTGGGTAATGAAAACATACAATCTAACGGAGCTGTAGAAGCATATGTGTATAAAAGATTTTTTGAAAAGCACAACCAGTTATCTTATGCTTTGGAGTATTGTATGTTAGCTACTAGAGATTCTTTCAATGTTAAAGAGTTTATAAACTTATTTTGGAAGGAAGCTGGTTTAAAAAGAAGCCTGGATAAAGTGTATGAGATAATTGTTTATTCTCTTTTCTCTACATTAGTAGAAGTGCTAAGTCTCAAAGTAGAAATTTCTGTAGCAGAAGATGCTTTGCCGTTATTAAAAGAGTTTGAAGATTTTTCTACTAAGATAATGTGCCTAGATGCTGATAATACAACCTATATACAAGATGCTAGAGTTTATCGGGTAGGTGTTACAAATGCAGCAGATAGAGGGTTGGATATGTATTCAAATTGGGGACCTGCTATCCAAATAAAGCACCTTACCTTAAGTGAAGATTTAGCAGAAGGTATAGTAACTGGTGTTTCTAGTGATAGAATTGTTATTGTTTGTAAAGATGCAGAGAAAAAAGTTATTTGTTCTCTCCTTACTCAAATTGGCTGGAGGAGTAAAATACAAAGTATAGTAACAGAAGAAGATCTAATACAATGGTATGAAAAAGCATTAAGGGGTACCTATGCTAAATTATTGGCAGATAAACTACTTGAAACCTTATCAGACGAAATATCATTAGAATTCCCTTCTGTAGATGCTGTACCAGATGTATTAACAGAAAGGAATTATGAGAATATTACAAATGTTTTTTGGAAATAAGATAGACAAAGCCAGTTCTTTTAATAAGGAACTGGCTTTGTTCTTTAATTTTTCATCTGTCTACAAAGTTTATAATCTGTAGTGGTTTAGCGTAAGTCTGGTAAATTATTTACGTGTAAATAAATATTTTTCTACACGTAAATAATAATTTACTTACACGTAAATAAATATTTCTTTACGTGTAAATAATTTGCCAGACAAGCGTTTTCTCTGCAATATAATGGCTCTGCGCCAAAGGGTTATGGCGTTTTCAAGAAGCTTGCTCCGCTTTTTACTTCTTGAGAAAGTAGGGTTGAAGAAGGCGTCAGACGAGTATCTGCTTCAGCAGGAAGGTGGCATTTTGGTTTCGTGCCACGCCTCTACCTATCTTATATGTATAGGTAACATCGGTGCCAAGTTCTATTTCAAACGAATAGTTGTGGAAGCGTTGCGGGTTCTCGTCTTCGAGTTTAGACAGTTCTAAGTCGTGTGTGGCAATGACGCCCGTAACGTTTCGTTCGGAAATATACTCCAAGAACAGGCGCGAACCATTGAGCTTGTCCAACGAGTTTGTGCCTTTCAGAATCTCGTCGAGTATGATTAGGCTCGGAACATTGGGGTCTAAACTCGCAATGAGTTGTTTTAGTCGGAGCAGTTCGGCATTGAAGTAGCTTATGCCGTGCGTAAGGTCGTCGGTTGTGCGCATATTGGTGAAAAGGCGGAACACCGAAACGCGCATTTCCTCGGCAAACACGGGCAGTCCGTTCATGGCAAGAATGTAGTTCACGCCCAGTGTTCTGAGGAAGGTGCTCTTGCCTGCCATGTTCGCCCCCGTTATAATGTAGTACTCGTGGTTTTGTATGTCGAAGTTGTTGCGCACAGCCTTTTCGCCCAAGAAAGGGTGGTAAATGCTGCGTGCCTTGTAGCTCACTTCGTTGTCGCCTACCACCGTAGCCTCTTCCGCCTTGTCTTCGTTGAGACGGAAAGTCGCCATCGACACAAGTGCGTCGAATATGCTCGATGCACCAATCCATTGGTCGGTAATTGGTTCGTAGGTGCGTTGCCAACGCAGGAAGTGGCGAATGATGGTTATGTCCAACAGTCCGAAGCAGTTGAAAAGTACGATGCCTATTTCGTTGCTCCGATTGTCTATCTTCTGAAGAATGCGCTCTAACTGTCCGAACGATGCCATTGCGCCCGACAAATTGGCTTTCAGCTCGCATAAATGAGTAGCTGTAAACGATTGTTTTTCTATCAGCGACGCCATGTTCACGTAGCCGCGCACTTGGTCTTTCAGTTTAGAGATGGCTTCGTTCACCAATTTTATGTATTTGTGGGTGCAGAATGTGGCAAGGAAAAAGTTGAAAATGCCCCACCAAAGCGGAAGGAACGCAGGCACAAAGTTGCCGATAGAGAGGAAAATGCTGAGGTAAAAGCCCACAAGGTTGGCGTAGAGAAGTATTCGGAAGGTAGGATTGCCGAAGTAGGAAGGTATCTGCAATGCGTGAATGCTTCCGAAAGCTTCTTTCACGGCAGCGGTATCTATCGGCTTTTCCGCTCCCTGTGCCTTGAACTGCGACAGGAATGGCTCGTTCTTGGCGAGTTCGCCGATGGCTTCCACACGTTGTTCTATGTGCTTTAGGAGTTCCGTAGTAGGCAAGGATTCCCACTTTCCCGACAGACTTTCGGCTAAATAGTCGCTTCCTCCCGAAGATATGGTGCGGTTGATGCGTTGGAACAGCGAGCCTTGTCCGAAGACATCAAGGTCGAAAGTGAACGGGTGTGTAGGCTGGAGGTAGCGTTCGCCTGCATCGAACTTTGTGTAGTCGCCCGTCTGGTAGGCTACTTCCTTTTCGTAAACAAGCTTCAAAGCCAATGCGTCGGCAATCTTTCTGTCGTTCTTTATGTCTAAATTCCGAATATAGAAATAAAGGAATAGCACGCATAGTGCCACACCCAACGTCCACGAAGCATCGTCGAGAACCGTGAAAAGTACCACGAAACCAATGGAAACGGCAAACGACAGCACTTCTGCCAATACAAACACACGACTTTTCGCACGCAAACTGCCAATGCTGTACGCCAATGCCGCAATTTGCTCCTTATATAATTTGTTCAAGTTTTCATTCATGTTGCAAAGATAGACAAAATAATCTTAACCGCAATAAATTCATCTTTGAATTGGATTTATAAGTTAAAAAGATTAATATTGGGCAAATAAGCAAATGTATAAGTATAAAACTCGAAAAATGATAAAAGTATTATAATATATATGTCTTACTACTCTTAAAGTAGCAAAAAGCAAGCAATAATGGGCTATTTTGCAACGTGTTTCGGGGAAATAAAAACTTTGAGACTTTAAAATTTGTTAGTAAGTAAATAAAAAGACATAGTTTTATTTGGCATTCTAATATAAAATGAATACATTTGCGGTAGAATTTAAAAACAAAGACACTAACATAAACGTTTTATCAAAATTACTATGGAAGTCAAAAAAATTATGCAGAGCCTGGAGCAGAAGCACCCAGGAGAGTCTGAGTACTTGCAGGCAGTAGAAGAAGTTCTCGAGTCTATCGAGGAAGTTTACAACCAACACCCTGAGTTTGAGAAAGCTCAGATTATCGAAAGAATGGTTGAGCCAGAACGTATCTTTACGTTCCGTGTAACATGGATTGATGACAGTGGCAAGGTTCAGACAAACCTCGGCTACCGCGTGCAGTTCAACAGCGCAATCGGTCCTTACAAAGGCGGTCTCCGTTTCCACAAGGCGGTTACACCTTCAATGTTGAAGTTCCTCGGTTTCGAGCAGACATTCAAGAACGCACTTACAACTTTGCCTATGGGTGGAGGTAAGGGTGGTTCAGACTTCGACCCAGTTGGCAAGTCAGACGCTGAAATCATGCGTTTCTGCCAAGCATTTATGCTCGAGCTCCGTCACAATATCGGCCCAGACCAAGATATTCCTGCAGGCGACGTAGGTGTAGGCGGTCGTGAAATTGGCTATATGAATGGTATGTACCAAAAGCTCACACGCCAGTACCACACAGGTGTTCTCACTGGTAAGGGCTTGACTTGGGGTGGTTCATTCTTCCGTCCTGAAGCAACAGGTTTTGGTGCACTCTACTTTACAATGCACCTTTTGAAGAAAGCAGGCAAGGACATTAAGGGCAAGAAGATTTCTCTCTCAGGTTTCGGTAACGTAGCTTGGGGTGCTGCTACAAAGGCTACCGAACTCGGTGGTAAGGTTGTTGCAATCTCTGGTCCTGACGGTGTATGCGAAATTCCTGACGGTATCACATCTGAAATGATTGATTACATGCTCGAAATGCGTAACTCTAACCGCAACAAGGTAGAAGATATGGCTACCAAGTTCCCAGGTAAGGCTAAGTTTACAGCAGGTAAGAAGGCATGGAGCATTCCTGTAGACATCGCTCTTCCATGTGCATTCCAGAACGAACTCAGCGAAGACGACGCTAAAGAATTGGTAGCTAACGGCTGCTGGTGCTGCTGCGAAGTTTCTAACATGGGTTGCCAACCAGGCGCTATCCACTATTTCCAGAACAACGGTATTCTCTTTGCACCAGGTAAGGCAGTAAATGCTGGTGGTGTTGCTACCTCTGGTCTTGAAATGACACAGAATGCTGCTCACTTGAACTGGGCACCTGCTGAAGTAAACGAGAAGTTGCAGTGGATTATGGAAAGCATTCACGAACAGTGCGTGAAGTTTGGTGAAAAGCCAGACGGCACAGTAGACTACGTTAAGGGTGCTAACATCGCTGGTTTCATGAAGGTAGCTCAGGCTATGCTTGAACAGGGTGTAATCTAATAAAAGTTTTCTCCTTTCCCTTTTTCCACGCTATTTGTGGGAAAAGGGAAATAGATATTTACGGAAGGGGAAGACGAATACAAACGCATATTTATATGAATAAAATCGGAAATCTCCTTTTAGTAACAACAATAATGGGCTTTACCGCCTCGACAGAGTGTTCAGCACAGTCGAGTGGTAAAGCCTCTTATTATAGTAACGACCTGCATGGTCGGAAAATGAGCAATGGCGAACGATACGACCGAAACGACTTTACGTGTGCGCATCGGACATTGCCTTTCGGTACCCGACTAAGGGTTACAAATACCAATAATGGTAAGGAAGTGGAGGTACGCGTTACCGACCGCGGCCCTTATTCGCATGGTAGAATCGTCGATTTATCGTATGCAGCAGCCCGCGAAATAGGTATGATAGCCAGTGGGGTGGCTTATATTAAGGTGGAAGTGTTGCCGAAAGAAACCGAAATACCTTATGCAGCCGAGCAGAATGGCTTGAAGGTGCCTGAAGTGGAGTATGGTTTTGCTGGTGTTTGCTACGAGTTTATACCTGAATGGGAGGCGCAAGGCAAGGACGATAAGCCGAAAACCATAGAACGAAAGGTAAAAACTTCGTTGCAACCAAAGAAGAATACGCACACCGTAACGCCACCGACAAAGGCGAACAACAACAGCAAGCCAGCACAGAAGCCTGTCGAGAATAAACGCCCGACACAACAAAAATCAAATTCAAAGAGTTGGACGAACTTCTTTAAAAACGTAAAGAAGGGCATAACCAGCTTGTTTGAATAATGCCAATGTGTTCCGTTCAATGCACCAAAGCGACTGTTTGCCGATAGCATAAGCTTTCTTTATTCAGCGAGGTGAGGGGTTATAGAATCGACAAAGCGTTGTTGTTGATTTACTAAGATGATGTTATAGATTCAACAAAGCGTTGATGTCGATTTATTAAGATATTATTATAGCTTCAGCAAATCGGTATTGTTGATTTGCCAAAGCGATATTATAGATTCAGTAAAGCAGCTTTGTAGATTTACCAAAGCAGTATTACAGATTTACTAAATTGCCATTATAAACCGTCTGCAGCCCTCCAACCCATACCGAATAAAGCTTTTCATAAACATAATAAAGCGCAGAAACGAAAAAAGACGCACCGTTTCCGATGCGCCTACCTTGAGTTATTTATTAGTTTGTAGTGGTATTTTGCCTTTTCTTATTTTGCGTCTTCCGACCTTTTTATCCTTTTCTCTTTTTCCAATTATCGTATATTGTTTCTTCTTATTTTTGCGTCTTCAGACGTAGTTCTATTACTCTTGCTATGCTTCTGTTATCCTTTAATATTGCAATGGCAAAGCTATATTCTCCTGTTTTTACCTTCCTATCTGCCACTATCGTAGCTGTGTATCTTACCGTTTCGCCTGGCATCAGCACGTCGATGCGTGTTGTCGGACTTATTCTGAAGCGGTTTGAGTTTGTTGCTTCGGTTATTGTTGGGTACAAATTGCTAATCGGTTGAGTGCCTCTGTTGTGTATTTCAAAAGCAATCTGTCCCACTTCGCCACGCGATAGTATATTGTTGCCATTGTTATCCGTAAATACCAAGTTGCCTACTTCTATATTTGGCATTTCTTTTGTAATCTGTGTGAGCCGTTCAACGCTTGCTTCGTTGGTAGATTCTATGGGATTTGCCTCCATTTCGGTAGGATAATCGCCAGCCCCCATTTGCAAATCGTAGAGTCGATCGTCGCCCGAATTCGTGCCGTCAAAGCCACTTTCATCTCCCGTTTGTGCTTCAAAATCCTGCTGTCTGTAAGGATTGTGCCCCCTTGCCTTGTTTCGTTGCACCCGTTCGTAATGCTCGCGAACAGCCTCTTCGGACTTTTTCTGTTCATTGGCGTCCATCGCTGACCCTACGGCTGCACCGCCTACCATTCCGATAATCGTACCTATATCAGAGCCACGTGCGCCTCCTGCTATGCCGCCTACCGCACTGCCGAGCACGCCACCTAACGATGCGCCTGCATAGGTGTGGCGCATATAAGTATCGCAACTGCTTAACAAGAGAGTTGTAGCAACTCCTAATACTACTATCTTCTTCATATCTTATCTTTTGTTTGATAATGCAAAGATAGAACAAAACAGCGAATGCAAAAAGATAAAATCCCTACCAAAGAAGGGGAATTTCCCTAAAATGATAAACACCTTCGCACGATGTGCGTGGCAGCGTGCCATTGCAACGTAACAATGTGGTGTTAAGCCGATAAGCAAAAGTCAGGCAACAATGCGAAAAAGCGTTGTTGCCTGACTTTTATTATTTATGTTGTAACTGCAGTTTATCTGTTCAGCAAACTTATGCCATTTCTGTTTACTGCCGTAACGCCTTTTACTTTGTTGAAGTAAGCCACCGCTTTCTCGATGTCCCAATCTTGTGGAGTCTTAATCGTAACTCTGTTCAGGTTCTTGTGCTCGTTCAGTATCACACAGTCCTTCTTTTCAATCGCTTTCATCAAAGCCTTGTCGCCTTTCGCCTTGTCGTAATAAATTATCAACGTGTGGCTTGCTTGTTCCGAGCCGCTGTCTTCGTCGCCACTGCCCATAATCTGTTCTTTTATAGGGCATTGTGCAGACACAATTGTCGATTGGACAAACAAAAAGCCCACCAACAACATACCAATCTTAAAATATTTCTTCATATTAGCGTTTTTTATTCAATGTATATCTTCTGCAAAGATAGGTATAATTTCAGACCTTACCACTATATTTTATAATTATTTCAATATTCTTTGCTGTTTCTTAGTTACCGTTGCCCCTTTCAGCAGAATATAATTGCCTGCCTGCTGTCGTCCCCTTTTTCTTGCGTTCACAGAGGTTTATACCCACAAAAAATGTTGTCAGTAGAATTACTTACACGTAAAGAAATATTTATTTACGTGTAAAGATGAATTTAAGAATGTATCTAATTGAAAATAAATAAGTTACCTTGTTGTGTAAACTAAATAGGTAACGATTTGGAAACGAGTGAAGTGCTATTAATCGCAGGTTTCTGCATCAACAAAGAACACTTATAATTCTATATGCAAAGATAATATTTAATACTGAACAGAGCAACTTTTTATTGTGAAAAATATACTTTTTATCAGAAAACAAAGGATTTGTGCCATAAAAATACTATCTTTGTATTATACTTATTTGAGAATATTCTTGCACTATAATTAATTATAGATTTGGAACTCTTAGTTGGTATTTACAGAATAATATTTCGACATATGGAACCTGTTTACATTGACATTCATATTCATACATCATCTAATCCTGACAATCTTAATGTGGATTATGACGTTGAAACTCTTTTTAGTAAGGTAAGAAGCAAAGCACAAGGACAAAATATTTTGCTTTCGTTTACTGACCATAATGTGATAAATAAGAAAGCATATATTACTGCACTTGATGCGTGTAGTACAGATATACACTTAATTCTTGGCGTAGAATTACATATCCATTATGTTCCAGAGACAGAGGCATATCATTGCCATATGTTTTTCAAAAATGAGGTAACGGAACAGTCAATAGACGATATCAATAGTATATTAAAAAGACTTTATCCTCAAAAGACAGTTGAAAAGAAGGATACTTCTATTCCAACTCTTGATAAGGTTATCAATGAGTTTGACAACTATGATTTTGTTCTACTTCCTCATGGAGGGCAATCTCATGCGACTTTTAATAAGGCTATACCATTAACAAAAAAGTTTGATACTATGATGGAGCGTAGCGTTTATTACAATCAGTTTGATGGCTTTACAGCAAGAAGTGAATCTAAACGAGATGAGACAGATAAATACTTTCAAAGACTTGGTATTAGTGATTTTGTAAATCTTGTAACGTGTTCAGACAATTATGATCCAGATAGATACCCTGATGCTAAAGCCAAGGATGCAGAACCTTTCATTCCAACTTGGATGTTTTCTCAACCCACTTTTGAAGGATTCAGATTATCTTTGTCTGAGAAATCTCGTTTAATATATAGCCAAACTAAACCAGAATCATGGTCTGAGAAAATTGAAAGCGTTAAATATAAAAATGAGCTTCTTGATATAGATGTACAATTTAGTTCAGGACTCAATGTTGTTATTGGGGGCTCATCAAGCGGTAAAACACTTTTGGTTGATTCTATATGGAGGAAGCTGTCCAAGAAATCTTTTGAAAATTCCGATTATAAAGATTTTGATGTTGAAAATATCAATGTAGTTAATCCTTCGGAGATGACTCCTCACTACTTAGGACAGAATTATATTATGAAAGTTATAGGAAATGATTCTGAGCAAGGTATTGAAGATATCGAAATCATTAAAAGCCTGTTTCCTGACAATAGAGAAATTTCAGCCCAAGTAGGAAATAGCCTTGCTACATTAAAAAAAGACTTAACAGAACTAATCCGCACGGTAGAAGATATTGAATCTATAGAACATAAGATGAGAGTGACTCCACAAGTAGGCAGATTACTTGTTTTAAAGCCCACTAGACAAAACATTATTTCCATCCTGCTACCCCAATCAAATGAACGTAATTCTATTTCCTATGAGAATAGTAAGAAAACTAGTCATATATCCACATTATTAGAAATAAAAACGCTTTTACGGAATAATCCTTTTGTGGCTAATTATAATACAACTATAGATGAATTGATCAAAGTATTACAGACTGTGTATAAATATAGTGAAGTTGAAAATGGTGTTTTTACAACTATTGACAATGCCAATAGCACATATGCAAGTATTCTTCGATCAGAAAGCCTGGAAGATCAAACTAAAACACAGCAATTCAATGAATTGATAAAGCAAATAAGTGATTATATTTATTTAAATAGAAAATTCAAGAAATACTTACATGCAATAGCGTCCTATCAAGTTGAGTTTGAAACAAGAGAAATAAAATCCTCGGGACATTCTCTATTTATAAAAAATCAATATAAAATTAACAAGAATATTGTTCTTGATGTCTTTAATAATAAATTAAAAACGATTTGTAAAATTGATACTTTTAATAATATTTCACCAGAGAAATTATACCAAAAGAATTTTAGTGGGCAAAAACCGAAAGTAGCAGACTATCAAGACTTCATAAATAGAGTATATAAAGATTTTGAAAATATGAATAAGACCGTTTATAGTATTATAACTGAAGAGGGAAAAGATTTCAGTCGTCTTAGTGCGGGATGGAAAACTTCAGTACTATTAGATCTTATTCTTGGATATGATAAAGATATAGCTCCCATTATTATTGATCAGCCAGAAGATAATCTTGCAACTAAATATATTAATGATGGTTTAGTGAATGCTATTAAGAAGGTAAAAAACACGAAACAGATAATTCTTGTTTCCCATAATGCAACAATTCCTATGATGGGAGATGCCCAACAAATTATTTATTGTGAAAATAAAAATGGAGTGATAGTAATTCGTTCATCACCGCTTGAAGGAGAAATCGGAGAAAAATCAGTTCTTGATTTAATTGCTTCAATAACGGATGGTGGCAAACCATCAATAAAGAAACGAGTAAAAAAATATAACTTAAAGAAATTTACAAAGTAGAGCATATGAAATTATTTTTTAAAAAGGACGAAATTGGAAATATTACTATTCAAATACAGAAAGGTACTGCTGTCATAGATTATGACTATGTGGAAATGTTAAAACAACTTATTAAAAAGAATGAAATAGAATGTGACTGGGAGAATATAGAGGAGTTCGAACAACAAAAATTTATAGAATTGCTTGATAAAATCAAAGGTGCTGTTGATGAAGGGTTGAATAAACCTTTAGAATAGCTTTTGTATGATTTGTAATACAAAAATAACACAAAAAAAGATAGCCTCATATACTTCTTCCTCTTTTCTTCTTTTTCTTGGCTTGGTTTCTGAGTTTATGTTGCCATGCCATCTCTGCATAATCATCACCATGTGTCTGTGGATTAATAAGTCCACCTGCCCCCGAAATCATTTCTTCGGCTGCATTCAAGGCAGTGCTTGCTACATTTCCTACGGCTTGTGCAATAGATGAACTTTCGTTTGCTTTTGTAGGCGGTATGTATGAACGGCTGGGAGGGGCGAGTTGATAGCCTGTATCCGGTTGAGCTTTATTCTTTGCTGACTCGTGTGCCATTGTGTGAGCTTTTGTTATTGTCTCCTTTGTTTCAGCTTTATTGGCTATCTCAAAGTTTTTCCGCAAAGAGTGGTATCCGAACTCTCTGCCGATTTCGGAAGCCTTGAAGATTTGTCTATTGTAGGAGAACTTCAAACCATAGACTTTTCCCTGTTTGTTCTTCATGCGCTCTATGATAATGTTGTTCTTGTTCAATTCGTAGAGAAACATGGAGTGCCCTGATATGCCACCGCCTTTATATTTATCCAACAAGGCATAACAGATTTGCTGTACTTCTTTCTTTGTTTGCTCTCTCGTAGGATTGGCTTTTGCTTTCTGATGCTTCCTTTCCGCCCTGACCCCCTTTGCAATGGTCAAGCCTTTCGAGCGACTTATTTCCTCCGCCACTCTTGCTGCCCTGTTGCTTACAAAAGTGGTATCATAGACCTCTCCGTACAGACTGATTCGGTTGGCAACGATATGCCTGTTGTCGGTATCTTTATGCGTTACTGCTACCCATTGGTGGTTGTCAAGTCCCATTTGGTTGGCAAACAGATGGGCTATCCGCATGAGTTCAGAAACGGACAGCTTTTTCTCATCCTGTGGTGCTATACCGATTTCGATGCGGAGGAACTTGTTTCTGCATCGTGTGTTGTAATCGCTGACCACTTTCATTTCCTCGTAGATAGCCTTCGGTTCCCTGCTGCAAAGATTGTGAAAGGCAAGCCGACTGCCAAGCTTGCCCTCCCGAAAAATATACTCCAGCGCATTGCTGCCGTACGCTATCGCCTTACACTTTCCTATCATCTCTTGTCATATTTAAGACCTTATATATCTCATCGTCCACACGAAAATGGGGGTCGTAAAATCGCTTAAATGCCTCTTTGGCACATAGCGAAAGGTTCTGTGTAATATGTACCCATCTCTCATCTTTTACTTTGATAAGGTTAGAAATCTGCCCATAGAACCTGCCCGTATGCTGGAGTATGGCAATGGCTTCCCTTTCATTGTCGGTCATCTTGGGAACAGCTGCCACTTCACCGTTAAGGAGTATCTCACGGCAGTAGTCTGAGAACTTCCGCCCCGTACTTTCTGCCTTTGACTTGATACGCTGCTTTTCCTCTAAGGTACATCTTACCTTGATGAACTCCGTCTTGTTCATCTTCTGCTCTTCCTTATTCTGTTGCTGCCATTTGGCAGTCTTTTTATTATATCTGTTCATATAAAAGCCCTCTTTTGCATATTAGCCCCTCTTTTCATTGTTTCTTAAATTCTGAACACTGACCGATGAGAACGGAGTGATTATGGTCTAATTTCCCCGACAATTAAACGAGGGGAGCAAGCGCAGTTTGTGGGTACAAACTGACGTCTTGCAATGCTACCGAACAAATTATATACGCTTAAAACGTTTTATAGCCTAAAAACGAATGCCGTGCATTCTATGACTAACTGCATTCGTGGTATTCTCACAGAGAACTAAACCGAAGAAGAAAAGGTAGACCCTTTTAGCAAAAAAGGTAGACCTATTTTGAAGAAAGGGTAGACCTTTTTCCAGAAAACCGTCTACCTTTTCTTACGGCTTACAGTCTTCTCCATTTCTCTATGTCTTCACCATAATCCTCCAGATGCTGACGAACGATGTTCTCAACGAAGCTTGAAAGGTTGCTGCCCCTGTCGCCTAATCTACGCACAATAAAGTCGGCACGCTCCTGTGTCTCCCTGCTTAGATAGACAGCCTTACGGTTGTTTAACTTGGTCGGCACAAGATAGGCTTGCTTGTAGGCTTCGAGTGTTTTCTTTCTCATCTTGGCACTGATGCGTTTCTGAACGGTTACGTTCTCAGCATTCCGTGCAGGCTCGGAGTGCATGGTATTCTCTGTGTCCTGCTTGTTTGTTGGTCTTTCTCTTTCAGGAACCGCAGTCGCTTCTTGTGAAGTAGATTCGTTCTCTGTTTCATCTTCCACACCCAAGAACCATGAAAGGTCTTTGTCGCTCATCATAGTTTCCTTTTCCATTTCTATTTCATTTTAAGTTTGACTTGTTTTGTCCTGTAATTGATATGTGTGTCTGTTTCTGCGCTTTCCGTTTCTGCTGCTCACGGACACGGCTGACATGATATTCGTTGAGATCCTTGAAGTCTTTGTAATGTATGTTCATGTCCTCAACATGGAAGCCTGCCTTTATGAAATCTTGAACAGCCCTCCATCCTGCTTCATCATTGTCAAGGAAGGCACGGATATGGGTGAGGTGTCGGTCATTCAAATAGCGGATAGTCCTTGCCACGTTGCTCACGGAGTTCATCACAAGGCAGTGGTTGGTAATCTCTTCTTTCATTGAAAGGAAGGAGAGGAAGTCCATGAAGCCTTCAAAGATACATACAGGCTCCGCTCTGTCCGTGAATATCGGAGTAATGTCTTTCGGGGCTATCGTTCCCTTGAACGTCTTATCGTCCCGAAGCTCATAGCCGCCAGAGAGATTGGCAAAGCCGATGGTTTGATAGCGCCTGCCCCTTACCTCATAGCTGATACATTTGAGGAAAGGCATAGCCTTTTCCAAGTTGATGCAACGCACCTTTGTAAGGTATTCCTGAAAATGTGGTGGCAGGGTGTCTGATATTTCTATCAGTCTCCTTATCCCATTTGCAGCCATCACAGGATGGGAATTATTCGGCACGAAGTCATTAAGAGAACTATATGTGCCATTATCGGAAGCGTTCTGCCCCAAACGGCGGATGGCTTCCGATAGCGTACAGCCCTCCATACGCATACAGAGGTCGATTATGCTTCCGCCCCTGCCTTCGCCATAATCTATCCAAAGGTTCTTCTCTGTGTCCACCTTGAAACTCGGATGTGTTTCCTCCCTGAGCGGTGAACAATACAGGGCATAGGCAGCAGTCCTACGTACAGGCTTGACGCCTTTCCTTTCGAGATACTCCACGATGGGGTATCGCTTGATACGTGATAAATCTTCTTCTTTCATTGTTTTGATACATTAATGGGTTGAATGATAATTATTTATGTTTGTCTGTTTTTGGGGTTTTACCTTTTCCAAAGTTTTCCCCCTCCAAACTTTTTCATCTTTCTTCTTACTACATACTATTTTGTGATAAGTGATTGATAATCAGTATTACTTTGTAGTATAAGACAATACTACACATTCTACTACATTTGGCTACTACAAGTTTGAAGGAGCGGGCATGGCAAGATTTTCCTAATCTTGTAGACATAGATGGGGCTACCACCGTTTCTTCGTTTGCTCACCTTTATGTATCCTGCTTTCTTCAAGGCTTCGCCCATACGCTTGGCAACAAGTGGCTGGTGGGTATAAATACCCAGATAGGTAAGTATCTCCGTAGTGGTCATTAACGAATAGCTTTCATCCTCCGTTGGCTTTTCAAAGCAACGCAGCAAGAGTTCCATCTCAGCGGTCTGTACTTGAAAGTCTTCACTCTCCCTGTATAGTTCGGCTATCTCATCATCATCAAACCAATAGCGAAAACCTGACTTTAACAGGGCTTTGGCTTCAGCATAGACATTGTCCATTGAAATACGCTTGGCTTTCTCTATGTCTATGGAAAGTACTTCAAAGGGCAGGAAGCGTCTGCTGCCTGTCGGGTCTGTAAGAAAGTCGTTACCGTTCACCGATGCCACGAAGCTTGCCAAGTGGGGATGCTCCTCTACATACTTGTCATACGGCATACGGTACTTGACCATCGGACAGGTGATAAGGTTCTTCAGTTCGTTCTCGTCCCGCTTATTGAGGGCTTTGAGCTGGTCATCTATGTTTACGATAAGGTTCTGACCGATATAGGTAAGTGTGTCCTTTTCCTGCGGATATATTTTTCCTGTGTAACTGTAACCGTGCAGTGTTGGGGGACAGAGCAAATCGAGAAACGTTGTCTTGAACTTACCCTGCTCACCTGTCAGTACAAGGCAGGTATGGTTACGGCACTCACGGTCGTCCATCGCATTGGCGACGACCGCCACAAGCCATTTGGTAAGATACGGCAACCATTTGTTAGAATTACGGACAACCACGCAGCTTGCCAAATTGGGAATCGCTTTCGGTGAAAAAGAAGACACATTACTATCCCTGCAACCGGCATCATCACAGCTACTGCTATCACCTATATCTATCAATGGCAACCCTTTTAAATACTCCTGCACAGGATTGATGCGCGGAGAAAAACTGCTCTCGATGATAGAGTAGAGATTATCGGAAGAAGTTACGATGCCTTCATCGCAATCAAGTTCCCTGCGGAGCGTATTGATTTCATAACGACCGACTTTTGTAAATATGCCGCTGTTCCTACTTCGGTATTCGGTTCTACCCAATACTGTATTGTATCTGAACTCGTAGTGTGTGGATAGGTAGTTTTCTATCTCTGCGTTCTTGGATGAGCTACCCCTGCGATGAGGATTTCTTCTGTTGTCTATATTGCCTGCATCTGCGTTCTTTTTCATTATTTCCTTGAATTGGTTTCCAAGAGTGAAGTTAGGGTGAGAATGCGTAACTTCCAAGCATTCAGAGCCTTCTTGCATAATGGTGCGCTCGTCCGCTGCAAAATTCTTAGGAGAACAGGCTGTCAAGAAGGGTATTTATAGCCTCATTAAGCAAAAAATGGATGACAGGAAAGATAGGTTAGCAGAAATACGGATGTCGTTGTTTGCTCTCAGATGCACTCTTTTGCTTTGATTGTCTTATTAGCCTTATTTGTATAGTGGCAAAAGTATCAATCTGTCTCTTTTGTCCTTGTCATAGTGCCACAAGCTGCCACTTGAATGAAAAGTGATGGAATAAGAAATGCCCGATATTAATTTTGCATAAGACAAGCTGCGCTCGGCAAAGGATAAGTGAACTTTCCTCTGCACTCGCTTGGATTGTCTTTGCAATAAAAGAAAAAAGATGGGGCAGGAAAACGCAAATGCGAACCGATGAAACGGATTGCTCTTTTCCCGATAGTTCCCGATACTTCCCTGCTGTTCCCCACGGCTTTGAGAGGTGTACGCACGCCATTATCTTTGCCGATGGAAACTGGAAAGATTTGAAACAACAAACAATAACAATATAAAATTATGAACTATTACATCATTACAGAAACCAATTGGACAAAGCTTCGAGATGAAATCTTAAGCCTTGCAGAATGCTGCCACAAGGCATTCGGAGAAAAAAGCAAGCACACGGACTGGCTGCACAACGGCGATGTGTGCCGGCTGCTGAACATCAGTAAGCGCACCTTGCAGCATTATCGTGATACGGGAGTGTTGGGCTTCTCCCAAATCGGGCATAAGTGCTACTACAAGCGTGAGGACGTGGAACAGTTGCTCCAAACAAAAACGGAGAAAGCTGAAACGGGAAAAACTAAAATCAACAAATAGACACGAAGATTATGGAACAGGTAAGAGATTTGAATATAGATGCTGACGATATGCAGGTGGTGCTGTCCGCTATCAGCGGAGTAAGCAAGAGAATTAAGGAAGTGGCACAGACACACAAACCGCTGTTTGGCGGTGAGCATTTTCTTACGGGCAAGGAAGTATGCGAGCTGCTGTATATCAGCCCTCGCACCCTGCAGGACTATCGGGACAGGAGGATTATTCCCTACACGCAGTTCGCTGGGAAAATACTCTATAAGTCTTCAGACTTGGAGAGGATGTTAGAGGAGATTTATAAGCCCCTATCTACCCATTAAGATCTAAGACGCTGTTTTCAATGACTTTTCTAATTCCCATCATTAGAAAAGGATATTATAAATACTACCAGCCAGAACTTTACAGGTAAGACTACGACGTGTCAGATTTAATGATAAATTTAAGATAAATTAAAATATAGTTACCCTATTGTACATAGACATTTAAGGTATGCCATAATAAACTCTTGGCATACCTTAAATGTAACGCATAAATTCTCGATATTCCATTGTTTACAAATATCAAGAAATACTGCTAAGATTATTTACGACTTTCTTTCTTTATATAAATGGTAGATGTACCATCTTCAAAGAAAAAGCCATAGCTTCCATCGTTAAAGGTAACCTCATCATAACCATCATGGTGCTTGATTTCTGTTACTTCAATCTTGGATTTACTTTTAGCAGCAACTGTTTGTGGTGCAACTACTCCTAAACTAAGAGCTAGTGCCAACGAAAATAAAAATTTTTTCATTTCTTTTTGATTTTAAATTATTTATAATAACAGGATACCCTGTCTATCTTTACAATGATAGCATTATTTTCAGCAAAATATCTCTACTTCTTAATTGTGTAGCTGTATATATCTGTTGAGTGTCGGTTATTTGCTGTCGGATGTATTTATTCTTGCCTAGAAGATTATTGCAGACAAGTCCTATTTCGTAACGTTTACGACGATAATATACGGATATGTCGGCAAAGTATGTGAACGAGACTGAATGGTCGTTGCTATGGTACAACTCATTGTTCCACTCTATTTGGAATTTACCAGGCATAAGAAAGCATTTCAACTGATGACTGAAAGAACGCAAGGGTTCAATATTGAATGCTGCATTACCCTTTGATAGTTGCCTTATATAACTATAAACACTCTTCTCCTCTATGGAGAACCACTCAACAGGTTGCAACGAAAAGGAAAGAGAGATATTAGCAGATTGCGTTTGGAAAGGTACAAAACTATTTCCAATAAGCATCTTATAGTTGCTCCAATTGTAGGAACAGCCAAGGATAGTTGTCAAATGTGCAATGTTCCAACTTTCACTCATTCGTCCATCTATACCATGTGTGGTACTATTTGCTGTAAAATCTGTTGCAAACGTCTGATAAGAGTTGTTTATAACACGTTGCGAATACATACGTTGGTTTCGCATATTGGTAAAGCTATAGCCTATATTGACAAAGAAGCCCTTCAACACGTCTTTATATTCTACAGAGGTTCTAAGAAAATGCGACAGCGTATAGTCTAGTTTCCCGTAACCTTGTCGCATCGTTATATAGTCTGTAAACAAAGGAATGTCTATCGTTGAGGAAAACTCATTAGGTCGCCATGCATAGTTATAGATACCCATAAGAGTTAACGATGGTGTAGGCATGGCAGATATATATAAATGTGGTTCTATGGTAAGCGTGCTTTTATGCTGATTTCCGTAATATCGCTCTGTCCAGTAAAGCGGTGTACTGGCTGTGAGATGAATATTGTTCGACTTGTAACTGAATGTAGGACGAACGAAACTCCTCCATTCACTATATCTTCGTTTCGCACTTATGCTATCATATTCGATGTTCATTCGTTGTAATTTTGCATCTGTTCCAAAATCGTAGTTCAGATGAAATTTGCCCACTTTATGTCCCCAATAAGTATTAAATCCGCCCAATATGCTATGTTTTTCCAATCGTTCGGTAGTTTCATTTGATAGCAACAGCAAATCTGGTGTATAATTTAATGAGAGATAGGCATTCGCTGAAATAGAATGTTTACCGTTAAGGTTTCGGATGAAGGAAAGTTTGTCGGTGAGATAGCGCTGACGTGGCTTTACATATTGGCGAGTATTTCTACCATTCAATAGCGATATACCATCGCTTTGGTCGAAGTCTATATATCCTCGCAAATCATTGGTAAGGTATTGCTTATCCGTATTTTGCTTGTACAGCACCTCTGCATTGAGTGCGTTGTGATGACTTTGTGCCGACACGTCTTCCATGATTGCCTTGCTACCTGCCATTGTATAGATGGTTGAAGTTGTTCGCCTTTGTATAGTCTTGTCTGCCATTGCGTCCAACTGTAGTCGCAAGTCGTTGTTGCCTTTTGTCTTGAAAAGCCAATTTGTAGCAAACAGGTGTGTTTGGTTAAATCGGCTTCTAGCAGTTTCTATATCGGGTGCTGGCAATGAAATATTGGCGAGAATTCCGCCGTCTGTGGGAGCAGAGTCGTCTAAATAGGCAGCCATTGGCGACACTTCCTGTCCAATACTCTTACCTGTGTTGTTGTTTTTATACATGCTGATACTTTGCACTTTTCGCGAGAAGAACATAGAAAAAAGCCTATTGTTATAGAGGAAGTCAGACTTCCTGTCCATTGCCATACCAACAGCAAGGTCTATGGTATGTGTCCATACGTTCTTTGCGCCATCTCTCAAAACGATATTCAGTGCAGCTTGCTCACTGAAACTGGTGTTTTTCAATGCTTTGATTGGTTGATGACGCTCGAAGACTTGTATTTTCTTTACTTTGTCCACATCAATGTTTTCTGATGCTTGTGTATATTTTCCACCAAGTAAATCCATTCCCTCAATATAGAACTTATTGATTTTCTTGCCTTGATATTCTATGGATCCATCTTCGTTAATGGCTATTCCTGGCATTTTTTTTAATACATCGGCTATGGTTCTGTCTTGCTTAGTTTTAAAAGAATTGACAAGGTAGTTAAGCGTATCGCCTTCTTGGCGTACCTTCTGCGACTTCACTACCACCTCTTTCAGTTCGTTTGTTTTCTCTTGCAATACAATATGTTGCCCATTCTTGAAATCAGATATGAACAAAGAAATTGTTTCGTAGCCCATCTTTCTTACCTCTATTATGCGAAACTCTTTTCCTTTGGCATCAATGGAAAAGCTACCATTAGGGCTTGAAAAAGTGTAAGCTATGGTTTGTTTCTCGTTTTTCAAAAACACGGCAGCACGCTCAACAGATGTGTTTTGTGTAGATACAATCTGCCCTGTAAGTATTTGACCTTTTGCCGTGATGGCAGACAAGAGAATTAACCATATGAGAAATGCTTGCTTCATTTCTTGCTCAAATCTTCTATCAACAAAGGAGTCAACTTTCTTTTCTTTATGTTACCGCTGCCACGCACACCTTTGAGTCTGATGATAGCTTCCTGTGGGTCGGTAGCAGTAAGAACTTCGAGTTTCTGTAAGTCGGCTGCATTTGTATTTATAAAGTTTTTCTTAGCAATAGCAATCTTTTCTCCATGTCCTTTTTGTATGCCTGTGCATTCAAAAGTATATTCGGCATTGTCAGAAACTGCTTTCAGTATCAGTCCTGGTAATCCACATAGCTTCCAAGGTCCTTCACTTATGGTAAGGTCGGGCGTATACCATACTGTCCATACTCTGCCACGAAAAGCCGTTCTTGCCTTGTTGCAACTATATTCGGCAATGATGCTGTCGCCATCTAAAAGTTCCCATTCTAACGTTGGCATAGCCTCCTCATACTTAAAGGCTGTATTCCCCACAAGTTCTGTGGTATAAGTAAGTTTGTTTGCTATGGGATAGTTCTTCAATACTACATAGTGTTGTCCTAATTTAGAACTTGCTCTCATCTTGGAACTTGCTGCTAGAACCTGAGAAAGATTTCCGCCTGTGGTTTGTACCACACTGTCTAATGTCTGCTGTTGTGTTATGTTAGTGGCAGAATAGAAACTGCTGCTGTGCTTTCCAACCAATAATATCATATCATCGAACAGCTGCGGACGTTCTACACAAGACTTAAATGCTGCTTTATAACTAATTTTTAGCGTAGCCGTGTCTGTTTGCCCACAAATAGAGCTTAGTTTAAACACGGCAGCTAAAAATATGAGTATTATTTTGTATCTATATTTCATAGGTGTTTTATTGTATAACGTAATTGTGTACTATATGACTGCAAAAATACATAATTTATTCCAACCCCACAAATTTCAGATTAAAATAATATGCAATAGTGTTGTTTAAAGCACTTCGATGACTTTTTGCAAAATATAAAGCAAGTAAATACATTTGTGTATGCAGTAATGTCTAAAAACAAAGCAATACTGAAAATCCTCTTTTTTATACTCTCATGTAAGTAGTATGTAGTCATATTGTAGTAACACCCATAAACACCTGTTTGATACAATGTAATTCTTTCTCTTTCAACGATATATCTTGTATTGTAGTAATATTGTAAGATAACAGTGAAAGAAAAAGGATTGATACATTATTCAGTTATTGACACCCTTGCCATATATGATGATTGGGGCGAGTGCATTCCTTGGACGTATTAACTCACTGCACACATATCTTCTGAACAGGTGGGTTTCTACACTATCAAGTTGGAAGGATAGGGCAATGATGATTGGTAGCGGATAAAGTGGAGCATATCCTCGCAAACGTGCATTCGTCCCCCATTTCGTGGGTGTATACGTATTTGCGGGCACGATAAATCGGACCCCTACGGCTGCTAACGGATTGCCAATTACGTGGCGAACATTCCGCAAAATGCCAACGAACAATCCGTGAAATGCGCAACGAACACTCCGCCAGGCGTAGGGGACCGATTCATCGTGCCCGTATCCTTGCATTATCAAATACGTATATTCACATTATTGAATACGTGTATTCACATTATTAAATACACATTTCCACATCAACGCACACGCATATCCACATTATCAAATACGTGTTTTTACATTATTGAATACGTATATTCATTTCACCGAATACGTGCATTTGCATTACCGCACACGCATATCCACATTACCGAATACGTGCATTTGCATTATTAAATACACATTTCCACATCACCGCACACGCATATCCACATTACCGAATACGTGCATTCACACCACCGCACGCACATTTCCGCCACCCTTTTTGTGGGTGAATACGGATATGCGGGCACGATAAATAGGACTTTTGCGGCTGCCAATGGGTGGCAACACGCCACTTCTCCCCTACTCTACTACAACAAACTGTCGCCGTAGATGGCTTCTTTTATGTTCTTTTCGTGGTCGAACACGAAACGAGCTACTATGGAACTGAGCAGCGCTGTTGATGGCATTTTTATGCTGTTGGCTGACTTCAGACGGTCGAGAACACTTTTTAAATCGGAGTCTATATACACTGTTGCCAACTTAGAATCGCGCAACTTGTATTCTTTAGCCAGATCTAAAAACATCTGCCAACTGTCTGTGGTATCGCCTTGTTGTAGTGTGTATTCGCGCGCAAGCTCTTTTCCTTCTGCTTTTGGCAACTTTTTAGCTGCCGGAGCCGACCTGTCTTTCTCGTCGGCAGGTGCCGCTGGCTTGGTGTGCAGGGTGGGTTCGTGGTGCACAGGCTCGCGAATGGGTTCGGGTTCGGGTGCTATTTCTTCTTCGGGTTCGGGCTCGGCAGGGGGTGTAACTGTGGGTTTCTCTATGCCTTGCACCTTGTTTACTAATCCAGAAATACCGCCTGGCATTATAACTCTTGTTTTTTTCTTTACCATAATAGTATGTTGCTTTATTTTTTTGCTGTATGTTTTAGTTTTTAAAAACCTACTTTTTGCGTTGCAAAAGTATGGTTTTTGGCGTGCAAAAACCCACTTTTTACATTGCAAAAAGGGGGTTTTTGCATGTCTACTTCATTCGTTTTATCATATATTCGAATGCTCCCTTCACTGCTTCTCGCTGTGTAGCAAGCAGTTCGAAGGTGTTTATGCGTTTCAGTGTAGCCCTACTGTTCACCATAGGAGTAACCTTTCCAATTTGCGAAAATATGTCGTTGGTGTCGCTCCACATACGTTGCTCGTCCGATGTTCCTATACGGGGGTCTATTCGGTTTGGCACAAAAAATATTTGAGCGTGCATTTCTGGGTTCACATCTTTTAGGGCATTAATAACCTGAACGAACACTCCGGTAGAGTCTAACGTCTTGTCTTCGTATTCGTAAGGGCACACAATGTAGTCGGCATTGGTGAAAAGGGGCACCAATCCGTCCTCGCTTACGTTACCAGGAGAGTCGAATAGCACGTAACCTTCTACCTCTGAAGCCGACTCCATTAGCTGTTGCATCAGCTCGGGAGCACTTACGTCGAAGCTTTGCACACTGTATGGCTCTTCTTCGTCGTATATTTGGACGTCTTTCTGACGCTGCATTAAAATGGTTTTCTGTAAGTCGGTGTCGATAATACACACGGGTTTGCCTTTCCAACTTAAATAATTGGCAAACAGCATACATAGTGTGCTCTTACCTACTCCACCTTTCTGATTTGCAAATACTACTTTAATATTCTTCATACCTTATTATATTTTTATATTATTATGTTTGTTCGTAAATAAATTTTCCACCTTATATATATCGTATTAATGGTTGAACGATGTGTCGGAATGGTTGTTGTCGGCGTCCGTTTTGTTGCCTCTATACTTTAGCATTCGGGTTAAAAGCAAGAAACAACCGGTTTGAAACGCAATCGAAATTGTGAGCGTGATGGCTGTAAACAGGCTTGGAAAGTTAAGCAAAACCAGCCATGTAGATGCAACAATAAAAATAAACGCTAACAATGCCGCAAGTAGCGCATAGCGAAGATAGGTGCACAACTTGCTGGAAGCGTGGAAATAAATCCACGCAAACACGCCGAATGCAAACACAAGGTAGAACAAATGGGAAAGAAACGCCGTCCAATCGAGTAAATCGGGAAGGTCTTCGGTGCCATAATAAAGCAGCGAAAATTTGCCCAAAATGGCATAAACAACACCTAACCCCATAACTGTAGTGAGCACGTTGGCACACCTAACAAGCGACTTTTGGTGCCCTACCCCATTTAAACCACGCTGCAAAATGGCTAAAAATGCCACTTCGCAAAACAAAATTAACCCTTCGGCGGTGATGGAAACTACATCAGAAACCGACACGCTACCCTCTGTAAGCGTCTCGCCACACTGGTTTACCATAACCAGAAAAAGAGCAACGGTGCAAAAAACATACACTATTTCTAACACCTTAAGCACTTTTAGCTCGTTAGAACGCAGACTGAAATGGTCTATTATAAGCTTTTTCATATTCGTATATTTCTATTTTCGGGCTGCCATTTCGCTATAAAAGCAAGGCAAAATCCAACAGTTTACATTTTTATATATTTACTTTCGGGCTGCCATTTCACTATAAAAGCAAGGCAAAATCCAACTATTTACATTTTTATATATTTACTTTCGGGCTGCCATCTCGCTATAAAAGCAAGGCGAAACCCAACTATTTACATTTTTATATATTTACTTTCGGGCTGCCGTTCTGCCACAAAAGCAAGGCAAAATCCAACAGTTTACATTTTTATATATTTATTTTCGGGCTGCCATTTCACTATAAAAGCAAAGCAAAATCCAACAGTTTACATTTTTATATATTTACTTTCGGGCTGCCATTTCGCTATAAAAGCAAGGCAAAATCCAACCGTTTACATTTTTATATATCTATTTTCGGGTCGCCATTTCGCTATAAAAGCAAGGCGAATACCAACGTTTTATGTTTTTATATATTTACTTTTACATATCTATTTGTATTTAAACAGTCTATAAGGTCGTATTAGTCAATATTTTATATATTTACATTTATACACTTATAACTATCTTTTTATTTACTTTAAAAGGTATTATTGTATGTTTATATATATACCTTCCGCTCTCAAAAGCATACCTTTTACCCAACAGATAGTAGGGCGCGCAGCAACAAAAGCCACACTCCCCCACTCCAACTAATCGTCGGTTGAAGCGAAAGCCCTATACATTAACACCCACAAAACCAGCTGAAGCACAAACTGAACAACCAACATTGTAATGCGATAAGTATCTAACGCTTGCAACGTAAGTCCACCCACGCTCGTATATAAATAGGTGTAAAACTCGCCAACCAACATAGATAGCACTGGCAAAACTGCCAAACCAATGCCGTAAAGGCGCACCCTGCCGCCAAACAACCGGGCAATGCCAATACCTAAACACAAATTAACAATACCAATAGCCATATTATTGTAGAATGGAAACGCCAACTGAAATTTGGCAAAACCACCCAATAGCGACGTGCCATGCACCATTTGAGCCGTATCCGAAGGGATAACAGCCACCACAACCCCCAAAAAGGTAAGCACCATCACCACTATCTGCATAAGCTGCAACCAGTAATGGTTGGCTTTTAGCAAGGCATGGCGAAGCTGTTCCCACGCCAACAGCGAACAAAAAGGCACCAACAGCCCACAAAGCCATAACAATGGCGTAACCTTAGATGCCGTATCGGCAACGCTAAACCCATCTGCCGTAAGCTCATCAATATGCTGCCCATACTTTTCAGATAGTTGCAACAACATGAAAACCACACATAAGCTCACCGACCAACCCAATATTGCAACGCGACGAGACGTTACTTCAAATACATTTATCTTCATATTTTTATATATTTATAGTTTTATCTCTTTACATTAGTACCTTTAAATATTATCAAGTTTTTACCTTTATAGATACATAAACATTTGTTTAATTATGTTTTACACTATATTTGTATTTACATTAGTACCTTTAAATATTATCAAATCTTTACCTTTATAGGTATATAAACATTTGTTTAGTTATATTTTACGTTATATTTGTATTTACATTATGCCATATAAATATATTAAAAGGTATACCTATAATTCAATTATAAGCAACTAAATAAAGAATTAAAGGTATATTTATATATTTACAGAAGCACGCAATAATATATTAAAACAACTATTCAAAGAACGCAATTAGCACTGTACTGTCAAGCGAAGAGATAGTTATTGAAACGCATTTATATTTTTATATATTTGAATTATATAGTATATATCAACGTTTTACACAACTTTCAGCCTACCGTTATCGCTATAAATGCAGCACAAATGTATATGTTTAGAAAATCAAAGATATATTTATATAAAAACATAACCTTAAAAATCTTCACATAAATACAAATGTACTACAAAACATTTAAATGGCAAAACGTTTTTAATTTTTTATAAATTGCTCTACAAAAATAGAAATCTTATTTTATATTACAATATCTTTGTTTCTTTGTTTTTATATATTTATATTTTCAGCATAATAGATATAGCGTTGTAATATATTTTTATTCGCTTGCCTAAATCTATCTTTTTGTTTCTTTGTTTTTATATATTTATATTGGTTTAGATTTATTTTTATACAAACAAAGATATCTTATTATTCATATTTTTAGGCTTTTTATATGGTTGTTTTTAGTGGTTGCGCACAGAACAGAATGGGAAAAATAGATGCATTAGAAGGTATTTTTATGAGTGGGGTAGGGTAGTTGGTATGGTTAGAAAATGGATATTTGAACGGAAAAATATATTCAGCAGAGAATGAAAAGCGAGAGAATGGCTAATAAAATTATATTCGGTGGCAACGCAATTGCACGAAAATAGTGGCAACAATATACAATTGAATGATACAAATTATACGAGTGCATAACACAATTTCTACGAATAGAGGGTGCAAATTCTAAGAGAATGCAACGTGATTTCTATGAGAGGGTGGGGCAAATTCTAAGAGAAGGCAATGTGATTTCTATGAGAGAGTGGTGCAAATTCTAAGAGAATGCAATGCGATTTCTACAAATGGGGTGCGAATGGAGTGGGAGGCGTGAGAGCAAATTATTCTGTCCATGCATAGTTTGGTACAGTTTCGGGGAGTGAAAATTCGGTGTGCACGTGTTTTTTTCCTCCATTCTGTGTATGAAAACGGTAAAAGGGTGAAATAAATCGGGGTTCTACGCTGGGAATAGGGAGGATAATTGGAACGCAATTTCTACCAGACGTGAGAACGAAATTAGGGTGCATACATATATATAAGGTGGAGTGTAAGGCACGATTCTGTATTTTTATGAGAAAATAGCCTAAGAAAAAGTTTATGCTGTCTACGTGTATATATATGCTGTATTGGGTTGTTTTATATTCAATATTATAGACAGCAAAAAACGAATATATTGGTATGGTAATGCAAAGATGTGTGCGTGGTGAGATGAAAACACGTAATTGATAATGTGGATATGCATATTTGATAACGAATATACACGTATTTGGTAATGCAAATATGTGCAATTGGTTATGTTAGGATACGGGCACGATGAATCGGTCCCCTACGCCTGGCGGAGTGTTTTGTGGTGTTTCGTGGGTGGGTGTTACATTATTAGTAAACCGTTCGCAACATGTTCGCAATCTGTTTGATATACATTCGTAAAATGTTTGCAACGTGTTGGTTATCTGTATGTTACATTCTCACAAAACAAAAGTATGGTTTTTGCATTGCAAAAGTATGGTTTTTGGCGTGCAAAAAGGGGGTTTTTGGCTTGCAAAAGTATGGTTTTTGTAATTCGAAAGTATGGTTCTTGTTTTTGTTATGCAATAGTGTGCATAACCAATAATAAGGTTTGTGTATTTCGTTTTTTATACTTACCTTTACAACTTAAACGTAAATTGCAAAGGCATAATGGAAGAACACCTCACTGTTTATAGGGCTTCGGCAGGCTCAGGAAAAACATTTACGCTTGCCGTAGAATACATTTCGCTGTTGGTGAAAGACCCCGAGAACTATCAACACATACTTGCTGTAACCTTCACAAACAAGGCAACGCAAGAAATGAAGATGCGTATACTATCACAACTATACGGCATTGCCAACTCGTTACAGTCGTCGCAACAGTATTTTAATAAGGTAAAAGAAAAAACAAATATGCCCGATGCCGTGATAAGAAACAATGCACGGGCAGCCCTAACCTTGCTTATTCATCGCTATAACAACTTCCGAATACTCACCATAGATGCTTTCTTCCAACAAGTTTTGCGCAATTTGGCACACGAATTGGGGCAAACAGCCAACCTGAGAGTAGACCTTAACAACGAGGAAATTACCGAAAAGGCTGTAGACCAAATGATAGAAAGTCTGGAAAAAGGGCAACCTGTGCTACAGTGGATAAGCACTTACATAAACAATAGTATAGAAGACGACAACGGTTGGAATATTATTGGAAAGATAAAAACCTTTGGAACAAACATATTTAAAGACTTTTATAAAGCACACGAAGCCAATTTAAAAGAACAACTTAGCAATGCCGACGACTTTAAAGTCTACGAAACTACTTTGAGAAAACGTAGAAACGACATTCGAAAAACATTCAACAGTAAGGCAAGAAGCATTCTAAACGAAATAAAAAATGCCAATTTGGACATACCTTCTAACTATCGTAGCGGACTGTATAAGTATTTAACAGATAGCGCAATAGCACCGCTTACTAACAAACCACTTAAAGCTGGTGTGCTAAAAGCCAACGAATCGCCACAGAACTGGACCAGTTCCAAATGTGCAAAAGCCGACAAACAACAAATACAAACACTGGCTGCAGAAGTGCTTTCGGCACAACTTAGCGAACTAATTGCCTACAATGACGACAATTGGAACGAGTTTCAGTCTATTCAACTCACCCTTTCGCACCTCTCAGAACTACGACTTTTGCACGCCATAGCCGATGCTGTGGACAACTTAACAAAGGATACTAACCGCTTTATGCTTAGCAATACACAAGCATTGCTTAAAGAATTAATTGCAGATAGCGACACTCCTTTCATATTTGAACGTATTGGTGCACGCCTAAAACACGTAATGATAGACGAGTTTCAGGACACCAGCACCATACAATGGCAGAACTTTCAGGTGCTGTTAGCCAACTGTATGGCACAAGAATTGTCGCAAAACCTAATAGTAGGCGATATAAAACAAAGCGTGTATAGGTGGCGACAAGGCGATTGGGGCATACTAAACAACATTGAAAAGAGCTTTGCTCACCAAAAAATAAGATTGGAAACGCTCGATTATAACTATCGTTCCGAAAAACGAATAATAGACTTTAACAACGCCTTTTGGGAACAATGTGTTGCTAATACTGCCAAAGAAGTAGCGCAAGACGATGCCGAAAAAGCCGAAATAGTGCAGAAAGCATACGAAGATGTGGCACAAAAAACACATAAAACTACCGAAAATGGATTCGTAAAAATAAGTCTTTATCCAAGCAAAAGTATGAAAGAGGCTGTGTTAGAAGAGCTTATAGAAACCATAAAAGAACTGTTTAACAATGGATATGGTGGTAAAAACCAAAGTAAAATAGCCATTCTGGTACGCTCTAAAAGCAATATTCAAGACATAGTAAACGCACTTTTGCAAAGCTTTGGCAACGAAATTAACATCGTTTCAGACGAGGCTTTTCGCTTAGATGCATCGCTATCGGTAAACATTATAGTGAGTGCTATGCACCTACTTACCCACCCAGACGATGTATTAACACGGGGAAAACTGGTGAAACTCTACAATCAGGAAGTGCTAAAAAAGCCATTAACCGACACCGATTTACTGGTTTCTATCAATGGAAGCAACAATATTGACACTAAAAATATAGACAAAAAGGAACGTAGAAAACTGGCTACAGAACAGCAAATGGCTAAATTAAACAGCCAATTGCCACCAGAATACGTAGCAAACAGAGAACTTTTGTTGGGTCTTCCCATTGTAGATTTAGTGGATAAACTATTTATGTTGTTCGGCTTAGACCAGTTAGAAGGGCAAAGTTCGTACATTTGTACACTCTACGACACCCTAAACGACTTTCTGAAAGACCACACAGCAGACATCGATGACTTTATAAACGAATGGGAAAACAGCCTCTCTTCGAAGACAATACAGAGCGATGAGATAGAAGGAATACGCATTATGACCATTCATAAAAGTAAAGGTTTAGAGTTCGATAATGTCATAATACCTTTCTGTAACTGGGAAATGGAAAAGAAAGGAACACTCTGGTGCGAAACAAAAAACAAGCCAGCTCCCTACAATAAGCTACCTTTGCTGCCCATAGACTTTAGCAGAGACAAGCTGATAGGCACGGTTTTCGAAGACGATTACAAGGAAGAACACTTCCAAAACATAGTAGACAACCTGAATTTACTATACGTTGCGTTCACAAGAGCATCGAAAAACTTGTTCGTTTTTGGCTTGCGTCAAGGCAAAACAACACTCGATAACATTGCAAAAGGCACTCCACCAGGAAACCGTTCCTATGCTATTGAATTGGCATTAAGGCAGGTTAGCGAACAATTACAAGGCAGTTCGCTTAGCTTTCCCGACGATATTGGTAGCGAAATACATTTCGAATATGGCACATTAGTCCCCGAAACGCACGAGAAAGAACATGCTGTGGCGGACAATCCGTTCCTTATTAAACCCGACAAACACATTGTTAGCATTGCCACATACCCACAAGCGGCAACCTTTAAACAGAGCAATAAGAGTATAGAATTTGTGAAAGGAGAAGACGTAGACCCCTCTGACAGAACACGATATATAAAGATTGGTAATGTGTTACACCAACTTTTTTCAACCATTTATACCACTGCCGACATTCCAGCACGGCTCAACGAATTGGAACAACAGGGCATAATATACAACGATGAGATAACTTCGGCACAGCTGCGCACCCGTATTGAAGATGCCATAACCAACCCACAGGTGCAAGAATGGTTCTCTAAAAGGTGGCAACTATATAACGAATGCACCATATTAGAGTATAATAAAGATACCAACGAGATGGAAGAACATCGCCCAGATAGGGTAATGACCGATGGAAAAGAGTTTGTTGTGGTAGACTTTAAGTTCGGAAAAGAACGCGAAGAATATAAGAAACAAGTGCAACAATATATGGAAATACTTATTCGTATGGGGCATAAAAAGGTGTCAGGATACCTGTGGTATGTAGTAAAAAACAACGTAGTGGAAGTGAATATCTAACCTTAAACTTAGCAAAATGAATACTTTTCTGCAAGCAGTAGCCACCAATTTAATAGAAAAATACGGCAACGACTTAGCCCATAAGGCTATTGTTTTTCCAAACAAACGTGCTGCTTTGTTCCTAAATCAGGAGTTAGCGAAACACGCTAACGGTCCTATTTGGAGCCCATCGTACGTTACTATCTCCGAATTATTCCAGCAACAGTCGAGCTTAACCATAGCCGATCCTATTAAAAGTCTATGTATTCTCTATAAAGTATATATGGAACAAACTGGCAGAAACGAGACTCTTGATGAGTTTTATGGCTGGGGACAGCTGTTGTTAGCCGACTTTGACGACATAGATAAGAATATGGCAGATGCCGAAAAGGTGTTTCGCAACATACGAGACCTGCACGAATTGGACACGATAGACTATCTTTCGGATAGCCAAAAGGCAGAACTCAGTAGGTTTTTTGCTAACTTTACTGGCGATTCGAGCATACTAAAAGACCGCTTTTTAAGACTTTGGAGCAAGCTATACAATATTTATTCGGAGTTTAAAACCAGGTTACGCAAAGAGAATTTGGCTTACGAGGGTATGTTATATCGTGATGTTATAGAGCAAAAACAACTACCTAACCGCTACGATACCTATATTTTTGTGGGTTTCAATGTGCTACAAAAGGTAGAACAAAAACTGTTTTCGGCTCTGAAAAGCGAGGGAAAAGCACGCTTTTATTGGGACTACGACCACTACTATATGGCACAATCTAACGAAGCAGGCGTGTATATTAATAAGTGGTTGCGTGATTTTCCTAACGAATTTGCTGCCGATAACCCACTCTATACTGGCTTCGAAGCGGCAAAAGAAGTGCGCTACGTGTCGGCACCAACCGAGAATTTGCAAGCCCGTTACGTGTCCAAATGGTTGTTAGAGAACCAACGTTACAAGACAGGAAGGCATACTGCGGTGGTTATGTGCAACGAAATGCTGTTGCAAACTGTTATACATTGCATTCCACCAGAGGTTGATACGCTCAACGTAACAACGGGTTATCCACTGTCGCAAACACCCATTAGCTCTATGGTTTGGCAACTTATAGCCTTGCAAACCGAAGGTTTTTCGGCACAAGAGGGGGCTTACAGGTTACAACAATTGGCACATGTGCTACGCCACCCCTATGGAAAATATTTGGGAATAGATGCTAACAACCTGCTTGCAGAACTGCAAACGGAGAAGCAATACTACATTAAAGTGGAACGAACACGCCTTAAACACGTTGATAAACCAGTGGAAGCGTTGGTGGAATGGCTGGTAGAGATGGTTAGAACCATAGCTACTAATGGGGCAGAAAACCACAATCAGCTATTTCAAGAGTCTACTTTCCGAATGTACACCCTACTTAACAAGCTGTTAGAACTAATGAAAGAAGGCGACCTAATGGCAGATTTTGTTATGTTTCGCCGCCTATTCAGTCAGCTAATAGCATCTACTTCCATTCCATTTCATGGCGAACCGGCTCGCGGAGTACAGGTAATGGGAGTGCTGGAAACACGTAATCTCGACTTTGAAAACGTGTTGTTGCTTTCTTGTAACGAGGGAAATATGCCCAAAGGGGTAAGCGATGTGTCGTTTATTCCACACTTTGTGCGAAAAGCATACGGGCTTACCACCATCGATAATAAGGTTTCTGTGTTTAGCTATTACTTCCATAGGCTGTTGCAAAGAGCCAAAAACGTTACACTGTTGTATAACAATTCTACCGAAGGAACACGGGTAGGAGAAATGAGTAGGTTTATGTTGCAACTCTTAGTAGAGAGTAAATTAAACATAAAACAATGGGCATTGCAAGCCGGACAAGAGCCGTTGCGTTTGCAAAAACAAACCATTTGCAAAGACGAAACCGTGCTGAAGAAACTCAATAGCATATCTTATTTCTCGCCAACTGCCATAAACACCTACCAACGATGCCCCGTAATGTTTTATTATAAGTATGTTGCAGAACTATTGGAAAGTAACGACAACGACACAGACGATATAGATGGACGTGTGTTTGGTAATATTTTTCACTGTGCTGCACAGCTTATGTACGAGCGACTTTTACCACGCGAGGTAATTAAAAGCAGCGATATTGAACGACTTTTAAGCACCGGGCGGTCGGTGCAATCGCCTACATCGGGCAACGCAAACGCCACTTTAGACAGCGTTGTGAGCGAAGCTTTTGCCAGAGAACTGTATCTTCAGAAACCTGGAAACACCCGCCACCCAAAGCTAAATGGACTGCAAATTATTAAGAAAGAGGTGATTGTGAAGTTCTTGCGACACCTTCTTCAGATAGATTTGCATACATCTCCTATGCGAGTAATACGCCACGAGTTCGACATTTACAAGCATTTTACAATAAATGTTGGAGGAAAACAGAAAACAATAACGGTAGGCGGACGTGTAGATAGGTTAGACGAAATAAAGCTGAACACCCCCCAAGAGCAACTGAGAGTGGTTGATTATAAAACTGGAAATAAGGTTGCAGGAGAGTTAAAAAAGGTGGAAGATATATTCAATCCGGCAAGAATATTGAACGAAAAGAACGATTATATATTCCAAGCAATACTATATAGCATTATAGAACAGACCGAAGACAACACCAACAACCCCAACCACAAACCAGTAAGTCCGGCATTGCTCTTCATACAACACGCTAATAGAGAGAACTATTCGCCCGTTGTGGTGTTGGAAGGAGCACCTGTTACGAATGCTGCAACCTACGAAAACGATTTCGAAAACTTCTTAAAAGAGAAGTTGGAAGAACTGTTTAACAGCGAAACATTTATCCCAACAACCAACCAAAAGATATGTGAGAACTGCCCATACAACCAGCTTTGCGGACAAAAATAGCCGAACAAAGAGGTTAAAAATATAGCCGTAATGGTGTTGTTATGGGGATATGAAAAGAATAGAAATACCACCCTCGTTTTTGAAAATAATTCTAACGAAAAACAAGAACCCCCTTTTTACAAAACAAAAACCCCCTTTTTGCCCTTCAAAAAGGGGGTTTTTGGAAGACAAAAAGGGGGTTTTTGCAATGCAAAAATATGGTTGTTGTAATGTGTTAAGTATTAGGCGGTTATGCAAGCGTGTTGTTTTTGTCAAACATTAGCGTACGAATGGTTGTGTAACATTGTTTCTTCTGATATTCTTTTAATACCATTCTGTTGAATATTCTGCCAGGTATGTTTAATGAATAGCGTATTTTCCCACGTTCATTCCGTAGGCGTAGGGGCTGATTTATCGTGCCCGTGCCCACGTAATTCCCCGAAATAATGTTGCGTATTTCCACTGTTTGCATCGCAATTCATACCCAATTTCTGTAATTTTAAATGCTTACAGCACCTTGAATTTGGCAAATTTCAACAGCAATTGTTTCCTTCCTGCATTGCGAAACGTTACGGTTGCTTTGGTGTTTTCGCCACTTCCTTCAATTGCTTCTACCACACCTATACCGAAACGGAGGTGTTCTATGGTTGCGCCAACAGATAACTGGCTGGCTGAAACTGTGCCAAATGTTGTAGAAGAGCCTGTTGGCGACTGTACAGAATTGCCACCAACGCCAGCAGATAGGGTAGATGTTTCGGTTTGTCTGCCACCGTTTGATATGGCTGCCGATAGTCTTTTAAAGTTTCCTCCCTCGCTTATCAGTCGTTGTTTTGTGCGTTCCGATAGCGGATTTACTGCACGTTCGGGCATTCGTGGGGCTGTAATTTTGGGTCGAGGGTCAGCCTTAAACTGTGTTGCCACAGGGTTTGCGTTTTGCCATCGGCTATCTTTTGCAGGCTCGTCCCACGGCATACGGTTGCCAATACCACCAAATGGCAGGTTCTCAGCGTCTATATAAGCAGGGTCAATGTCCTTTAAAAAGCGGCTCGGATTATTGAATTGCATAGAACCAAAGTGGTAACGGTTCTTCGCATTGGTGAGATAGCAAAGCTGTTCTGCCCTTGTTATAGCCACATATAGTAGCCGGCGTTCCTCTTCAAGCTCTTTTCGCGAACTGGCAGCTATGGCATTGGGGAATATATTCTCCTCTAATCCCACCACAAACACTACCGGAAACTCCAAACCTTTGGCAGCATGGATAGTCATAAGCGACACTTTCGGGCTGCCATCGTCCGCCTTATCCAAGTCGGAATAGAGTGCAACCTCTTGCAAAAAGTCGGTTAAGAAAGTTTCATCTTCCCTTCCTTCCTCTCTTCTTTCGTCCACAAAGGCTTGCATTCCTGCCAAAAGTTCTTCCAAATTCTCACGTCTTGCAATGTCGTCGGGCGATGTTCCTTGTGTCAAATCAGCCCAGATGCCACTTTGTTTTATTATTTCTGTTCCCAAAGAGTATGCATCTGTCATTGCCAATTGGCGTATAAAGTTGCTAATAAGCTCTACAAACGCAGTTAGTTTTGTGGTTGTTCCCTTATTAATATCTAAGTTATAGGTTGGCGGATTGGTGATAACGTCCCACAAACTTGCCCCTTTTGCATTGGCACATTCTATTATTTTTTGTAGCGTAGTACCTCCGATGCCTCGTGTTGGATAGTTTATGATGCGTTTAAAAGCCTCTTCGTCGTTCGGGTTAGCCACCAAACGGAAGTAGGCTATAATGTCTTTTATCTCTTTTCGCTGGTAGAACGACAGTCCACCAAATATCTTATATGGTATTGAAGCCTTACGCAATTCGTCTTCAAAGCTACGACTTTGTGCGTTGGTTCTGTACAAAATGGCAAAGCAATTGTATTGAAATGCTTTTGTGCTGTGTAGTTTTTTAATTTCTTTTACCACCACCATAGCTTCCTCTTTATCGCTGTAGCACGAGTGATAGCTTATTTTTGAGCCTTCGCTTTCCTTAGAATAAACCTCCTTTGGAATTTGTTTTACGTTGTGTTTCATAAGCGAATTGGCTGCTTCTACTATCTTTTGGGTAGACCGATAGTTGCGTTCGAGCTTGAAAACCTGTACGTTATCGAACTTTTTTTGGTAGTCTAATATGTTGTCTATGTTGGCTCCTCTAAATGAATAGATGCTTTGATAGTCGTCGCCCACCACACAAACACGTTGATGTTTTACGGTTAGTAGTTTAACAATAGCCACTTGTACAGAGTTGGTATCCTGGTATTCGTCTACCAAAATATACTGAAAGCGGTCGGCATACTTATTGCGAATGTCGGCATTTTCGTTGAGAAGGCGAAACGTATTCACCAAAATATCGTCGAAATCCATAGCGTTCGCTTGTCGGCAACGTGCTTGATACACTGTATAAATACGTGTAACAGCTTGCAGTTTTGCCCCTCTTAAACCACTTTGTCCACCATAGCTACTACCAAAAGCATCGGGACCGATGAGCTGATTCTTAGCCATCGATATAATATTGTGTACTGTAGATGGCTTATAATCCTTATCGTTCAGTCCCAAAGTCTTAATAATCGACTTTAGAAGCGACCGCGAATCGGTTTCATCGTATATGGTAAAGTTGCTGTTATAGCCTATATGTTGTGCCTCTGCTCTAAGAATGCGAGAGAAAACAGAGTGGAATGTGCCCATATAAAGCTGACTGGCTTGTTCCTGATTTACCAGTTTTGCAATGCGTTCTTTCATTTCTCGTGCAGCTTTATTGGTGAAGGTGAGTGCTAAAATGCGGTAGGGCAGCACACCATACATTATTAAATAGGCTATTTTATAGGTAAGAACGCGTGTTTTTCCCGAGCCTGCGCCAGCCACAACCAGCGATGGTCCGTTGCAATATTCTACTGCTTCACGTTGATTTTCGTTGAGTTGTGCGAGCAGTTGTTCTATTTTTTCTTGTTTATCCTCTTGCATTTGTGTTGTAATGGTAGCGTTTTCTAATTGTTTAATGGGAAGGCTGGTATGTGTTTCATCTGTGTTTCAATCTGCCTTAACCGCTTTCTCATGTACGGTCCTGGTGCTTTCGATGAGAAGCGACGGGGGTTGGGGAGTGTCGCTGCAATAAGTGCACAGTCGGAACGGGTAAGATTTATGGCATCTACATCGAAGTTTTTCTCTGCACAAGCCTGTACTCCGTATATGCCATCGCCCATTTCTATGGAGTTGAGATATACCTCCATAATGCGTTGTTTGCTCCAAAACGTTTCTATAAGAAAGGTGAAATAAGCCTCTAAACCCTTGCGCAGCCACGACCTTCCCTGCCATAAGAACACGTTTTTTGCCGTTTGTTGCGAAATGGTAGACCCACCACGCATACGCTTTTTGCCGTTTAAGTTGTCCTTTGCAGCCTGTTCTATAGCCTGATAGTCGAATCCGTGGTGTGTAAGAAAACGTTGGTCTTCGCTCGCTATGACGGCAACAGGCATAGAAGGCGACATTTTTTCTATTGGAATCCAGTGGTGATAGAGTTTTATTTTCTCGCCATTTCCAATCTGTTCAAAGCATCGCACCAGCATTAAAGGCGTAAAATAAACAGGTATAAAGCGGTATACAATAACGCTTAATATAGTGGATACGAACAGTAAACCCACTATCCATTTAGCAAATTTAATAACTTTCTTTACCATACAATGTACAAAGTTACGAAAAAGAAAGCGGTTTAACAAGAAAACTTTCTGCTGTTTGCTATGGAGTTTGCATAGAAAGTGTTGCACAGTGTTGCTTTCTATGGCTGTTAAGTTTACCATATTTAGTTGTTATTTTCGGCAATATAGGTGTTATAGAATCCCAAACGTACGTGGTGTTTATAGTGGTGATGGTTTGCTTTAGAGCCGCTTTAACAACTGTGATGTATAGTATTTAAAAACCAAAAACCCCCTTTTTGCATTGCAAAAGTATGGTTTTTGGCGTACAAAAAGTAGGTTTTTGCAATGCAAAAAGTAGGTTTTTGGTAAGGCGTTGTTGTACAAATAGTTACGCAGTGTTATTTTCCTGATGTTCTATTTGTGTTATTGGTGTCGCAAATGCGCCATATTTCGTACATTAAAACCAATTGTTTTGATTGTGATATGGGTGCGATGAATTGGCAAATACGCCTCACGGTGTGTTCGTTGCTGTATTTTTCCACGTTGATTCCGTAGGCGTAGGGGACCGATTTATCGTGCCCGTACCCACGTAATTCCCCGAAATAATGTTGCGTGTTTCCACCGTTGGTATTGCAATTCATTGTACCACACCCACGTAATTCCACAAAATGGCGTTGCAATTTGCATCATTTCGATACATTAAAACCATTTGGTTTGGATTGAAAAACGGGCACGATGAATCGGCCCCTACGCCTTGCGGTGTGTTCGCTGCCATACATTTGCGCAATAAATAACCCACACGTTGATGTTCGTTTATATATTTTTCCACGTTCATTCCGTAGGCGTAGGGGCCGATTTATCGTGCCCGATTCCACGTAATTCCCCGAAATTATGTTGCGTATTTCCACTGTTGGTATCGCAATTCATACCATTTTGCATACCAAAACCAATTGTTTTTGTCGATGATATGGGTACAATGAATTGGCAAATACGCCTTTCGGTGTGTTCGTTGGTGCATATTTGCGCACTAAACAGACCGTGCGTGGGTGTTCGCGACCATATATATATAACTGCAAAAAGGTGGATTTTGTTTTTAGATTTTATTGATCTGGATTCTCAATAAAGCCTTTGTATTGTTCTTCTAATCCATTTTCAATGCTGTTGTAAGCCTCCTTCATGGTTTCTTTTTCAAATTCAACACCCTTTCCTTTTGGTGGAATTGGTTCGTGAATGGTGAGCGAAAGTGGGTGCCAAACAGGGAAATGCCAGTCGCGTGTGCGGGGCATAACATCGAAAGCACCATTAATAGTGATGGGACAAACTGGCAATTGAAGCTCGTCGGCTAGCATAAATGCTCCACGACGGAATACTCCCAGATGCCCTGTAAAGGTGCGTGCGCCTTCTGGAAATACCACAACCGACATACCTTCGCGTAGAGTTTCGCGTGCTTGATCGTAGGTTCGCTTAATTTTACTCGCCCCCGACTTGTCTACAAAAATATGGTGTGCATATTCGCAAGCTATTCCAATGAATGGTATTTTGCGTATGCTCTTCTTCATCATCCACTTAAAATTTCGTCCTAAAAAGCCGTAAATGAGGAATATATCGAACGATCCTTGATGGTTAGAAACAAACACATAGCTTTGGTTTTGGTGCAAATGTTCGCGTCCTTCTACCTTTACAGGCAGCAAAAGGGCACGAATAGTGAACTTTCCCCATAGTCGTCCGGGGTGATAACCCCAGAAGTGGCCGTTGCCTAAGCGGCATCCTATGGCTGTAACCGTTGCTGTTATAATGGAAGCAACCAGGAAAAGCGGAAGGAAAACAAACAGCACGTATATCCGATAGAGCAGTGTGAGCAACGTGCCAACAATAGTTTTGTGTCCAGTTTGTGTAGTTTTTTTGTTGTAGTTTTGTTGCATAGTGTTTGTAAGATGTTGCTTATTATGTTGTTTTAGCCTTAAGTGTGATAACCACAATCTCGTTTGGCATATTCACACGGAAGGGTGCAAAGCCTCCCAAACCATCGGTAACGTTTAGAAAATGGTTGCCACTGCGATACACACCATAGTCGTTTTCCTCTCTAATTTCGGTTGGTCGAAATCCAAAAAACTGCATTTGTCCGCCGTGTGTATGTCCACACAGTGTTATTTGCGCTATGTTTTTAGGCAGTATATGGCGTCTCCATGCCGATGGATCGTGCTGAAGCATAATAACGAAAGCCCCTTTGGCAACCCCTTGAAGTGCTTTTTGGTAGTTGGCTTTTTGTGGAAATGGCGGCTTACCATCGTTCTCTGTGCCTGCAATAACAATGCTATCGTTGCCCCGTTTTATGGTTATGTGGTTGTTTTCTAACAAGTTCCACCCTAATTTATGGCGTACAATGTTAGCAAAATCGTTATTTTGTTGTTCAGCCTCCTTAGGGTTTAGTTTTACATATTCGGTATAATCGTGATTTCCACGCACCGCAATGGCATTCTTCATACTGGTTTTCAGGAGGTTTGTAAAGGGCAGAATTTCGCTTGGACGCATATTTTGGAGGTCTCCCGTAAACACTATTAGGTTGGCGTTCTGGTGTTTTATGCTGTCCATTTCGTGTTCCAGAATAAACCGTCGCCACCCATTGAAAGTGCCAATGTGCATATCTGATACCTGAACAATGCGGTATCCATCGAAGTTTTTGGGTAAATTGCTTACATTAAGGGTGATATGGCGCACCCGAATTTGGGAAAAACCGAATGTAAGTCCATACACATATACCACGAAAATGGCAATTGCAGCCGCCAAACCCACGTAATGGCCATAGTTTCTGCGTGTTTTTACAATGGTTTTGCGCACCAATGAACCAACGAGCGAGCATATACCAAAGATGGTTTTTGGTGCTACGAAAGCGCCTAAAAGGAATAAATAGGTGTTAAGCCACGTAAGATTAGTAGGTGCAAAGTTGTGTATAGACGCCAAAATACAGGTGTATACCACAAGAAAAATAGTAGGAATCCACCATGCAAGTCGCTGTTGCCAAGTGATGTGCACACGTTTTCGGA
>ERZ773027.75-NODE-75-length-63174-cov-6.107575_pt1 | contig 63174 bp, 82 predicted proteins | sample MGYA00511032_ERZ773027 | MGnify/ENA primary metagenome ERZ773027 (study PRJEB29015, sample SAMEA2738138) | human oral metagenome | biome: human oral; feature: human-associated habitat; material: saliva | place: China | collected 2190 ... | reverse complement strand
GTATTCCTCTTAAAGTGCTTAGGTATTTTACCTTTCACAGCATCCTTAAGTTGGTTCTGAGGAGTTACTTGGTCTAGAAGAAGACTTAGCTTCTCTTTGTTCGATAGAACCTTACGCTTCTGAATAAGTGACCCAACATCTGCATCTTGGGTGTGCATATACGATATCTCCTCCTGTGTAGCTTAGTTCTTCAGAAATATATGCTGAAGGAGCAACAGCCTGAAAGCTATCAGTCACAGGAATAGTCAATCCATCCATAGCTCTACAGATTGGACAAGTCTTCTCATCACCTACTGAGTTCCATGTTTTAAGGAGCTTAACCCCTGTAACCTCTTCAAATAGCTTAGAGCCTTGCACTGAAGCTTTCTCAATACCCATCTGAACTTCACTGATAGCTAATCTATCAATATTGCTCCAATAGGTCTCAAGAATAGCCTCCTTACTCATTGTGTCTTTGTTATCCTCAACAAGCTTCTGAATTTTCTTCGTGTGTTCTCGAAAAATATCCTTAAGTCTGTGACGATTACTTCGCACAAAAGCTGTGGTGTCTACCTTGTTTCTGACTTCAATAAGGTCTTGAGGAGTAACATTATACCCTAATACATCTAGAATATAGTCAATCTCCCCTAGAAATGACTCTGAGTACATATCTGTGAGATAATTAATGATTTCTGTCTCTGCTGTAATATAATCCCCACCATACACAACAGAAGATACATAGTCCTTAATTAAATCTGTCACAGAAGTGATATGCTTATTAAACAGGTGCTCTTGTGGATTATGTGAAGCCATTACATATCTCCAAAAAGTTCATCCAATTTAGCTTTAGTATAATTTTTTAGCTCCTCAACACCATCTTTAGTGTCATGATTGACATTGACAGTAGTTTGTGTAGCCTTACCTTCAATACGGTCAGCCCACTCTTTACGGTCAAAGCTATTCTCGTAAGAAGCCATGATTTGAAGCATAGCATTCTTAGCCACAGGTGTAGCAGGAGGAATGTTATTATACACAGCAAAGCCTACCTTGCTGACAATCACCTCATCTACATCAATCAGTCCCCACCGCATTTGATATAGTTTGAGAGAGTCTTCATCAAGCAAGCTAAGCTCTCGCATAGTCTCAGAGTATAATTTGCTATGTTTAGTCACAACAAAGTACCTCCAAAAATTTTTAACATAGTTACCTAGACATTACCTGAGCTTAATTTAGCCCAATAACCTCTAGGAGGTTTACTTAATCCAAGTTTCTTGGCTCTCTTTTCGATAGCCTTATCACTAACACCAAACATTTTTGATATATGTGTTGTTGGATATTCCCATAGGAGCTTGCCTAGGGTATCTTTAGAAACTTCAAACTTTCTTGTGCTCTTTGTAGCACAATGATGTGAGCAAAATCTTTTTGCTTCAGACTTTGTGGTACAGAATGGTTTTTCACAAAAGTCACACAAACGCTCATAGTGTACGCAACCTCTCTCCTTTGCATGTATCCTTGCATGCTCTGAAGCATTGGTAAGCTCTAAATTATCTAAGCTATTGTTAGTCTTGTCTTCATCCTTGTGATGGACAACTTCATCACGAGTTAGCCATCTGCCTAGATGTAAAGACATAACATACCTGTGTTCATACACTTTACCTGCTTTATTAGCAAGTGGGTGTGATGGATTATAACAATACATATAACCTACACCCTTATCAAGTTTAAATTCCATAAATAAACCTCGTATACACAGCGGAGGAATTGAACCTCGACTCGTCCTTCCCGCAGTTTAATGAGACAGGTTTAGAAGACCTGTGCGGTTACGCTGTGCAAAAGGAGGGTTGCTGAAACCCTCTTTCCTCATAAGGAGATATCAACCAACGGTAAACAACCGCAATAGCCCTAAGACCTCTCACAATTTTAGGGCATTAAGAAAGGAAAGGTAATGGGTAATTACCAAAGCCCCTGATAGGATTTAAACCTACGCTCACTGGGTTGCAACCAGTTGCCTTATCACTTGGCTACAGGGGCATAGAGGACAGCTCAACTGTCCTTCGTTTCAGAGATATAAACAGTATATCACACAGATAGGTTACTGTCAACTCTTTTTGAGAAATATTTTCCTAGTAGTATAGCTTCAGCTTCATCATCTGAACTAACCTCTACACCTTTGTCCTTACAGAACTGGATAGCCTTCTTTTTAGCCTCTTCTCGCTTACCATTCAATCCATAAGGCTTTCTCCACATAGTAGGAGGAATAAACTCCACCTGTGAACTAAAACACTCACGAATAACCATTCCCTGGATAATTCCTAACATTGCAAGTACTTTCTGATTTTTAAGTACCTTTAGTTCTTCGATTACCACAATGTCAAAACTACCATACTTGGAAAATAACACTCTCACAAATTCAGCCATGTAGTGACCTCTGATGACATAATCAGGGTCATTGCTCTTGATAGTCCCATAATCAATTATTTTACCATCTTCTAACACAGCATAGCCTGAACTGGTAGACGATAGGTCTAAACTTAGTATCTTCATGACTAAAGTTTATCATACCTGTGAAACTGTGTCAAATTTTGATTAGGGGTTGATAATATCTAATATAAGATAATTACTTAATACTATAGTATTATCTATATAGTTATGTAAGTATCTTATATAGAATAGAAACTGCCCCTAATCAATGGACTCAGTGATTATGAACTATAAACCTGTGAAATAAGCATTAGGGGTTATTAGTATCTAATATAAGATAATTACTTATAGTCTTATAGATTATAGTATTAAGTAAGTATCTTATATTAGATTGTATCTACCCCCAATAGAAAATCGGTAAGAATAAGTCATCTGTGTATTGACTAAATAGTAAGATTATGTTAGTCTAGATAAAAACACAAAGGAGTAGTCATGGAGATTAGTAAAATTTGTAATCTAGCTTTTAATAACCAAGGAATTGACAGATTTTCCGTAGTTCCTGGACATTTTTATAGACTAGCAAAGAAAATGGAGGGTAAAATAGCAGATTATACCCTTAAGGAAAATATCAGGCAGTTCTTGTGCTATCATTTAGACACAGAAGTGGAATATGATGATATCGTCTACAACCGTAAACCATTATATATTCTTGTGAATAGGGATGTATTCGTTATGAAGCTTCATGCCTTCAGCTACATGAGACTTTATAACAGCTTAGGTAGGGGTAAGGTAATGGACTTCATAAAAAGCTTAGCAGAGGACTATTCTCCACAGGAGGTAATCAGCTTTGTGTATTCCACAGTATATAACAGCTATAACGACTTAACCGTAACAGACTTTCAAATAATCACAAAGTTACCAGTAGACTTCTTCTCCTTCAAGTCAGGAAGTAGTCTATTAACCCCTAAGGTCATCAAGTTAGCAATAGGTTATGAGTTCATCACTCCTGAGATGTATTCAGCTTATCTTCTCACACAGTCCACAGCAATGGAGGAAAAGAGAGAAGCATATAAGAAATACCTTAAGCGTTGGTTATTAGAACACTATGAACACAATACCACAGTAGTCAGAGAATATCCTGATTATCAGATGGTCATCACAGCACGTATCCTTAAATACACAAGGTACAAATACCTTAAGAACTTCATCAGGGATAACTTCCCCTCAGAACAAGCCTATTACATCTCATTCAAAAACAGCAAGCCAATTCTCACAGAACGTATAGAGCTCATCCTAGAACGCTCTCATACGCATCCTATAGACTTCTTCTTCAACACAATCCTCAGCAAGCTAGATAGTCTCTACAACAATCCTAAGTCTACTAGAGAGCAGTCTAATAGGCTTAGAGAGTTCATCCGCTATCACCGTTATGCTAAATCACTTCCTGAAAGTCACTCATTCTAACACTCAGGTCTTTACAGCTAAACTGATACTATTCTACTATGGTTTCTAAGTCTTCTAAACCTCATCAGCAAAAGTCCATAATAACATTTATCCATAACCTATTTTAACCATAAGACCTTCACTACTGAATAAGGAAAATCAGAGGAGGTCTTTTTTAGTTTGCTTTTTAATCGACCTTAAACGAGCTAATCCCTTGAGACTCTAAGGCTTAACCCACTTTTACCCTTATGACTTCACTGGTGAATAGTGTAGAGGGTGTAATCCTTAGAGCCATAAGGTGTTGACCTATTTTTACCTTAATTAGGTTAGTGGTGAATAGGGAAATCCTCGACTACCTCTTTATTTTAGCATTTTTAATCGACCTAACATTTTTCCATCTTTTACCTCAATAAAATAGCATTAACGCAGAAGGGCAAGGGGTGATAATGGAAGCGAGTGAACAATCATTTACTATACTCTTATAACCCTATCCCTCCCTCTCTCTACCCTATAATACTATCCTATCCTATCATACATTACCACTACACTATACCACTACACTATACCTCTTTACCATTGCATCTCTACCACTATATCATACCACCATAAAATACTATAGCATAGCTGTATTACATAGATAGATTACCTTTATTATATACTTACATATCATTACACTTTACCTATACAACATACCTATACACTATACTACACTACTTTACCCCTTATTCTATACCCATTATAAAATAGTACAATATGCTAGCTATCCCTGTGCTAGTCTTCCTTATCCTTTATACCTCTAGTCTTTACCCTTATTCTATACCTTAATATCTGATTATCCATCTTGTGATTTACTATTCATATAGTATAGACTGAATTAGTCAAACAAAGGTCAAATATAGTCAGACTATTTATATTTTATTTACATTTAATACTTGCATTTTCTTTACAATATGCTATAATAGATACTATAGAAAAGCAATTAAAGGAGGCTATAAACTATACAAAAATTTACAAAATAAATTAAAAAAACTTTACAAAACTGTTGACAAACACTACTAAATTTGATATCATAGTAGTGTAGTAAGGATAGGTTATCACTTACAAGAAATTCAAAATCAAAGGAGAGTCAAGATATGACTTACAAATTCAACACAAACGGAGCTGAATTATTCGCTTCAAAGATGACAACTAACGGATATCGCTTATTTATCATGATTGACCATGAGAATGAAACTTTCATCTATGGTCAGTCTCATAGCACGGTTGTAAATATCTACAGTGCAGGCTATATTAACAGTGACACAATGTTACAAAGAGACGTGAAGCGTATCCTTTCAAATATGGAAGCTAGAGGCTATCATAGAATGAGTTCAGAAGACTACTACAGCTATTTAGATTGGAAACGTGAAAACACAAAATAAGCCCTTAATAGTTAAGCTATTCTCTAACCTTGCAAGGGGTTAGGGGGCATAAGGTTGAGGAATAGCAACCTAGGAGCTATCAACAATCTAGTGACTACCTTCTTATGATAAGGAGCATAGAGCTAGTGAGACAAGCCAAAAACATCTAAACACTATCAAAATCAAAGGAGGTAGCTTATGCTACGTGTAAAAACTTATGACTATCAAGTAAAAGATGGTGTTGTATATACAACATTACATACTACTGAAAAGATGACAAGTGAAGAGTTTGAATGGCATATCAATGACCTAAAAAGAAATAGTGATGGTGTTATCCAACTATCAGAAAAGAAATACCTTGTAAAACCTTACAAAGATAGTTATGTACTAGACCTAATTACAGTAGACTAATAATATAATCGCTTTGGTAACTTGGAAACAACGGTTACAAAATGTTATCATTTATAAAATCACAAAATCATAGGAGAAAACAAAAAATGAAAATGTTGTCAATGGGTGGTATTATTGAAACAATCCAAAATGGTACTGAAAGTGGTATGATTGAAAGTTATTATGTGACTAGTGCTGAGGTTGTAAGTTTCAACTGTTTTGAGGGGAATGTATACCATGTAAATATTAAGCTTATCACTAAAGAAGGTTACAAAGATAAAATGGTTAAAATGGTAACTAATTCAACTTATATCGAAGACTTTGACCTTTGGGATGATGAAAAATCATTAAAAGAAAATTTCCAAACTTGGATTGAATGTATTTAAAATTGAACAAGCATTAAGGAGAACTAGAAAAATGAGTAAACAATTACAACAAATTATCGAAAAAGCAGTATCTAAAGGATATGCAAATAAAAATGGTCGCGTATGGTTAGGATATGGCTACGGAGACCTGAAAAGTCAATGGCAAGCACGTTATAACAAAGAAACAGATATCTTTGAATTAGACCATTGGGGAACTAATATTGTAACGCTTGAGCAATTCAGTACTTTCCCCCTTGTGTCCCATATCTATGGTCAAAGTAAGTCTGACCGTGACGCACTTGTGCAATTATTTATGTATTGTGGGCGTAACGATTTTAAAGTAAGCTATCGCCCATCACGGGATGAATTTTATACTAAAGTACAATTTGTTGGAAAGAAAGAGTTACAAGAGTTTATTATCTAATGATTAAGTATTACATTATTGAGTTTGAAGGGTTTGAACCCTTCTCACTCAAAACTAACTATAGAAAAATGACAAAGAGGGTTATCTCACTTGTGGAAGACTTTTCAGAAATTGACCGAAAGTATATCAAGTCAATCCGTAAAGCCTCACAAGATGAAGCAATGAAAAACCCTATAGTAACTGTATACAAGAAAGGTAAATGATGAAGATGAAAAATGAAGGTATTTTGAAGGCTGTAGGAGCCGTTTTAACAGCGTTGTTATTGTTTGTTGGTATTTCCCTTGTGATGGTCGTAAAAGACAACCAAGAGCGAATTAAGAGCCTTGAGAGTCGTTTAGAGGTCGTTATGGAAAATGACAAAGACTTTCCAACTCCTAAACAACCATTGCAAGATGGTGAAATTACCAAAAAATATATGGTTGATGATGACTGTATGATTGAGGTTTGGGACTCACAGTTTAAAACTTTGAGACTCTATACAGTTGACTTTGATGAATGGGAGTTGATGAAAGTAGGGGAGGTATGGTAAAATGCTGACCTTAAAAGAAGCCCTGAAAAGGAAAAAGGTGTTTGATGAGTCGGGTAGATGGCAAACAGCAGAACTTGTCTTGCTTGGTCAAGAAGCATTTATAAATAGGTGGACCTTTAAACCTAATTATTATCTAGTGATTGAATGTGCTGAGGTTGACTATGAAGGGGAGGTTTTTCACCTAATAATCACTCTTGACCCTACAGAACCTACAAAAAATACTAATGCTTTATCCCTTAAGTTAGATAGATTAGGTTTCACTAATTGGTGGATTGACACAGAAGATTTACAGAAGATGAGGCAATCACTTAAGCCCCTAGTACCTATTCTTTATACTAAGGAGGGGAATGATGAACTATCTAGAAGCTAAAGAAAGGGAAAGGATTTTGAAGAAGCTAGAGCCAAGATATAAAAACGCTAAACTTGTGTTACTTAGTACCTCACTAGAGATTAATGGTTGGCGTTTTGCACCTAACTATTATTTATTAGCAAGGAACTATTTAGAGGATAAGTGGGGAATGCATAGCATAATAATAACCCTTGACCCTAATGGATTAACAAGAAATATAAACGCTTTGACCACATACTCTTCTATATCAAGATTTTCTAATTGGTGGATAAGTACATCTGACCTAAAATTTATGGAAAGATTTCTAAAGCCTATAAACTCTTTTCTGTATTATAAAATTAAGGAGTAAATGATGGAAGCACTAAAAAGACTGAGGCTATTCAAGAAACTTGACCCTAACTTTGAGATTGACAAAATAGTTACAGTTACAAAAGAGTTTGTCTATGACTTTAAAGATATATTGCCTGGTACTTATTTAGTAGGTAAACCTTTTGTGAGTCCTGTATCAAGTAATACTATAGTCGCTATTGTTAATCTAGAAGATACCATGGATGGTCATGATGAACATATTTCTGATGAAGCCTTTGATGAAGGTTTTACATGTTGGAATATAAGGTTAGATTACTTTAACAACATAAAGGGTATTAAGGATTATCATAAAAGTTTAAACTTTTTATATAAAGGAGGTAATAAAGTTGACTAATATTTATAAATTCATTAAAAATTTTAAAGCTATTAAAAATAAGGATAGTGATTATATAATAAATGATTATAGAAACCTTGTGGATGGTTTAAAAGTCTGTGTATGTATAGAACCTTTCATTCATGATGATTTACTAATAGAAAAAGGTATATACCTTTTAAGAGAAAAGTCTGTTGGCTATGTTGTGTATGAAATAACAGGTCTTTGGATAAATAAAGGTCATGAAGGGGGTTTGTTTACTCATAGAGCGACTACAGAAGGTCTTAAGGGATGGAATATCCCATCACGTAATGGTAAAGACTTTAAAGAAATTAATCTAAGCCACCTTTCTACTTTTCTATATTGGAGGGACGAATGAAAACAGATTTAAACCTATTCAGTGAAAATCTGAAAGCTATAAAAGCTAAAGACAGCCCTTATGTAAGATATAGTCGTGAAGATTACTTAAAATTTCTAAAAGTATGTATCTGTACTAAAACATTTACTCAAGATGGTATAACTATTGGGAAAGGCTGTATTTATGGTTACACAAATATTGATGGTTATCCTGTACTATATGAACTAACGGGTAGATGGGGTAACGCAGGTCATCTCGGAGATTTTCTATCAATAGAAGCTGAAAGAAAAGGTATCAAGGCTTGGAATATCTATAGAAAGTTTAATGATAATCTTAAGGAATTGAACTTATCAGCTATCTATAACTTTCTTTATAAGGAGTAAGAATGAAAGAAAATTTATTGAAAATCTACTCAAAGAAACAGCTCAGGGATATCTTTAAAACCTATGGAAAGAAGCATCATACTCATGCTTTTGTTAAAGTCATTAAAGATTTTTTGTGTGATGATAGAGAATACAAAAAGGGTGATGTACTCTATATGTTAAACTATCCTTACAATAAAACACAGGCTATTTTAATTACTAGAGTAATGGAACAGCATAATGACTTTATAATTTTTAGAGATATTGAAGATGAAGAGCTAAAAATACAACTATTAAACCGCTGTTGGTGGTTGAATGGAAACAATCATGATAATTTTGTAGAAATAAGAGAATGTAATTTCTTATTTGAGAAAGAAGGAGTTGAAAATGAAGAAGCGTAAACGTAAAATTAACTTTAAAAAGCTGTTTTTGTGGTATTTCCACATTGTAACAATGATGGTAGGAAGCTTTGAGCTTGATTATAGCTTTGCTATCACTGTTTGGACCTATTGCTTGGCTTTCCTTATCCTAAGCTTTAAAATGATTACTGAGGAACAGGAATATAAAGAAGAATTGAAAAAGAGAGGTATTGCATGAAAGAAATTGCAAATTTAACAGGTCATGATATTACAATCGTAAATTATGAAGGTACTATCATTAAGACTATCAAACCTTGTGAATATGAAGAGCCTATCAGGGCATCTATTCAGTTTGAAAACATTGGTCATTGTGAAGGTGCACCATTGGATATCATTACACATTACTGTGATATCTCAGATGAAAAGATGAAGGAATTACAAAGAAACTACTCAGTATTAGTAGTAAGCAAAATCACTGCTGAGTGCCTGAAACAAAAAGGCTATAAAGACATTTATATCACAGGTCGAAAGTTCTTCCTTGATGGGGAGATGGTAGGAGTTCGCTCCTTAAGTAAATATTGTTAAGAGGTTGAAAAATGGAATTTAAAAAATTGTCAAAAGAATTACAGGTAAGACTAAGCAATTTGAAAGAGGAATTGCAAAATGAATTGTTGAGCATTGCTACAACAGAACAAGAGTTAGAAGTGAGTTTGACACTTGTTGAAGCTGTTATGCAAGAGGTAGAAACACTAAATGACCTTACAAAGGAATATCGTAAATTTAAGCATATTCGTAAACGAGCTTTATTCATCCAAGAGAATATTAATGGCTCCCTGTTAGGAGTCCTTAATGTAGATAACTTAATTAAGTATCAGGATAAGTATCTAGAAATTATGGACTTTGAGGATGACTTTGTAAACCCTTTGCCCTTAGTTCTTGCTAGTCTTGATAAAGATTTAATCATCTTCCAAGACCCTGAAGGGTTTATCAAAGAACATAAGGATATCCTTAATAGTGTTATTGAAAAATCTCTAAGTCGTATCAATTCTGAGGAAGGTAAACCTAATCAGCTAGGTTATGTTGAGCTTAGTAAGAAACTACGTGAAGCAGGATATCATAATGTTCCTACTAAATTATACCCTAAAATCAAAAAGTCATATAAAGGTGAAATTGACTCAGAGAAAATTGATAATTTCATTGCTGAGCATAATCGTGAAAATGCTGAAAAGTTTTGGAAAGAGCACAAGGATGAAATTCTTAAGTTTAACCCTAACCTTGAGAATTATACCTATAAGAGTATGATTGAAAAGTACTTTGAAGGCTTCAAACTAACTGAGGGTATTAATGCCCCTAAATTGTCTAAACAGCTATCAAAACAAGGGTTCAAGGCTACAAAGAAAGAGTTACAATACTTTGGAGAGGTCAAGGATTATTTTGATGATTTCTACAAAAAAGGGTTTAGTTATAATCTAGGTCACCTTAAGGATGTTCATTTGTTCCTTGTGGATACAGAAAATTTTGATATTCCTAAACTTGTTGATGCGTGGGCATTCGCAGGAAGCTGTCACAAAGAAGATGGAGCAGGTCAGGACTCTCACTTTGCTATGGATTATCTAGGGTTCAGCTTCTTGAAAGCGTACAATCCAGGAATTGCCAAGGAAAGTGGTAAGTTGTATCTTAAAAATCTCTATCGCTCATACTTCTATAAAGATGGTGATGAAATTGCTCATGCAGGAGGATATAGTAACATTGTCACAGATGACAATAAAACAGCTTATGAATTTACTTCTGTGTTATACTGTCTCCTCTTTGGACGAAAGATTGATGACTTTAAACAAATTAAAGGTGCTCATATCCCTGAGGGTGGTTTCATGGATGCTTATGAAAACCGAAGATTACGACTATGGTGTAACATGAGTAGACTTAATAGCTATTCTACTTATGGAACCTCAGAAATATTAGACAATGTAAGATTTGAACGGTCTGATGTTGATGGTACCAAAAATTATGAAGATGTTATGGATGAACTACCTACTAAACAAATTAAAGAATTGAAAACTACATATACTATTTTGAATTAAGAGGAAAACAAAATGAAACAATTTAAAGAATTATTGACTTTGACACAAGACGAACTAGGTGACAAATTGGTTGATTGGTTGCTTAATGACTATAACTATGATGTTATTGACCATGGATATGTTATCCAAGGTATCAGTGATACTCCTAATGCACCTGTGTTAGTTGCTCACCTTGACACTATCAACACTCACCGTAACGCTAATGAAACTACATATTCAGCTAGATTGACCACAGAAGAGCCTGTAGGAGCTCCTAAGCTAGAAGATATCATCTTTCACAATGATGTTATCATGTTACACCCTCTAGCCAATTCTAAGGTTGCTTGTCTAGGAGCTGATGACCGCTGTGGAGTCAAAACTATCCTTGATATCCTTGATATGGGCTTCAGACCTCATATTCTCTTCACTACAGGCGAAGAAATTGGTTGCCAAGGGTCTAAGAAGGCTGTAGCTGAAAAGCTCTTAGAAGAGTTCTCAGAGGCTTCTATGCTCATTCAAGTTGACCGTGGTGTTCATGAAGGTTATTGGAATGAGATGGTATTCTATAACTATGATAAAGACTCAATCCCTGAAATTTATAATGAACTCTCTAAGTACTACAAACTAGCTACAGGTTCCTACACAGATGTAGCTACATTAGGTCCTTACCTTAACAAGCCTATTGTGAACCTCTCAGCAAGCTATATGAATGAGCACAAACGTACTGAGTTCATTCACATTCCATCCTATGAAAAGAACCTTGAAGGATTATCTAAGTTCCTATTGTGGCTAGATGCACAGGATACTAGCTCATGGGAGTATAAGGCTAAACCAATCCCTAAGGCTGTAACCACTTACTCAGGAAACTATGGTAGCTATGGTTACTATGGAATTACCAAACCTGTTAAGGGTAAGAAGCGTAAGTCATTACCTAAGAATGAACTTACTTTGGAAAACTTACTCACAGAGCTGATGCCTAGTACACCACTTTTAGCACGAAACATCTTCAATGCTTATTTCAGTAAGAATTTCATGAACCTTGATGAAGGAATTGAGCTCCTGCATGAAGCCTACAAAAAAGGATATACCTGTGACACAATGAGTCAATTCAGATACATCCTTAGCTATGGTGAGCTTTAATATAACAAAAAAGAGCTCCAACTGATTTGTTGGAACTCAAGGCAAATGATGTTCTTAAGTATAATACCACATTGAGGATTGACTGTCAACACTTTTGAAGAAAATTTTTAGAATTTATTATTGGGGGTTATCTCTACCATATATAAGATAATTACTTATATACTATATATATTATAGATTATAGTAGTTATCTTATATTATACAGTTTCAACCCCTAATAATAAACTGAAAATATTTTTATAAAAACTCTTGACTTTTGAGATATAAAGTGATAACCTAGATATACCATAATTCAAAGAAAAGAGGAAAATGATGTATATTAAAATCCCCACAGAACTTAATCAGTATTTAGACCGTCCAGGACTTGTGTTATTCTACTCCTGTATGGCTAGTATGGCTGAAGGTAGACCTGTTGCTAAAATCTCAATCAGTAATGATTGGTTTGATAAGCACTTAGGACTTACATATAATTCTGTGTATGAGTATGGTATTATCCTTGAGAACTTAGGTTTGCTGAAACGTAATAAGGTTAAATACCAAAAGCATGATGAGTATAGAGTATGTGCTAAACGTAATTGGGAAGTTGATGCAACCTTGTATAACAAACTCATGAAACGTTCAAACCCTGACAATCCTTTCATCACTGTGCAAACTGAGTGGATTGAACAGTATCGTCTAGACCCTTACACAGTAATGGTGCTATCATTCTTCTATTCTCTTGTTGTTGCCAATCATGGAGTTTATGAGTACACATTCAATAACAAGGAAGTAATGCCTTATCTTGGTATCTCATGCAAGAAAGCCTTTGCTAAGTATCTTAATACTTTAGATACACTAGGTCTTGTCAAAATTATTAAGAGTAACACAAGAGGAAGAACTGTGTTGGTAAATGACACAACTTTAAACGATAAGGAAGCTAGACATTCTGAGTTTGTTTTTGAGACATTAAAAGACTCATTTAAAAAATGGAATGATGAAAGAAAAAAGCGTACCCTAGCTTTTAAGAAGAACCTGAGACAATATGTATCAAGAGTGATGGACTCACTGTGGAGATATAAAGTTAAAGGTTGGGAAATTGTCTTAGAAGTATATAATGAGCTTTTTGATACCTATCAGACTCCTGCTGATAGAGCCTATGAGAGGGAATTGATTAGAGAGGGGTTGAGTTGGTCGAGTGTCATCTAATAAATTTATGACATTGTTAAAACGTAACTTTCCTGAGGATGGAGTAGTTCACGTAGGGATTAACAAGAAATTTTATAACCGCAAACATGAGGAAGCAAGGTTTAATCGAGATTTTGAAGAGGCTAAGTTTCCACTGAAATTACTTGGTTCACAGGTTAAAGCCTTAAGGGATAAGTTTGACCTATACATCTGTTTTACTCCTGTGAGTGATGGTAAAAGGATTAAACCTAATGCACAGGATAGCTATATCATTGCACAGGATATTGATGGAGTCCCTATCCCTGAAGACCTACCACCATCTTACTATTGGGAAACTAGTCCAGGTAAGTTCCAAGGTGTTTGGATACTAGACAACCCTGTGACACCTCAAGAGCAAGAAATCATCAACCGTAAGCTCATAGCTAAGTATGGTTTTGACCCTTGTGGTAGTGATATAGTACATTATTATAGGATACCAGGAACTAGAAATCACAAGTATGCTAGTACATTCAATGTTTCAAACATGAAGGGTGAAGGAACTGTTTACCGTAAGCGTGATATCATTAAGCACCTTAAGGATGTGGATATTCGCTCATCTGTAGAAGTTGAAAATGAGCCTATTGAGACTAAATACTATGATATTGAAGCTTTAATCATGGATTACAACATTGGACCTGAGTTCCGTCAGATTTTAGGTACTGACCGTTCTGAATGGGCTTGGAATGTTGAGCGTAAGATGATTATTGAGGGAGCAAGCAAAGAAGAAGTCAAGTTTGTGCTTCTAAATGCTCCTAAGTCAATGGCTAAGTTTAATGAGTCCAATGTGGACAAAGAGGTTCACAGGGTATTCACTAAAATGGAAGCTCAGGAGAAAGAAGCTGAGGAAGAGTTAGAGACCAAACCTAGACTTACCACAAAAATTCAACGTGGTAGCACAGAATTGACCAAATTGACAGATAAAGGGAAAAGCAAAGTCAAGCGTACAGTGTCTATCAAGAAAGTTGATGAGATTGAACCCTTTGACCCTTCAGACTTTTGGTTGGTTGAAGATTTTTGGGAGAATAACTCAGTTGGTATTATTGGAGCACCTTCTAAGAGCTTCAAGTCTACTTTCACCCTCAATCTAGCCTGTGCTGTTGCTACAGGAAGACCTTTTGATGGTAGAGAAGTCAAACAGGGTGCTGTATTAATCCTTCAGGGAGAGAATAATCTCTCTATGGAACAGCATAAGATTTACTCTATCACAGGAGAGACTGACCTACCTATTTACTTTGTGGATGACAACATCACAATGGACCAAATTTATAAGCTTAAGGATGATATCGAAGCATTAGGAATTAAGCTCTTAATCATTGACCCTATGTACTTGTTGTTTGGTTCAGGAGATATTAACCGTCACCAAGATATTGTCCAAAGGCTAGAGATGCTAACTAGCCTGAGGAATGAGACAGGCTGTTCTGTGATGATTGTTCACCACTCAAGAAAACTAGAGCGTGGTTCTAAAATTCAGACCTCAGATATGTATGGTTCAGCCTTCATTGAAGGTTGGTATGAGTCAATGATACTCTTACAGCGAACCTCTAATAACTCAAGTAGGATGACTACCTTCTTCAGAAATCACAAGTCAGGGGATGTATATGACCTTGTGGTTGATGATAATATGGGATGTAAAGCCTACAAGCGTATGGATGAAACAGCTTATGCTGAAGGTCCTAAGAAATTTGTAAAACTAAAAAAAGGGAATGATGAAAATGAAAAATAAAACTACTTTATTGGCTGTAGCTACACTTGCTACTCTTGCTATTGCTAACAATGCTAAGGCTGACACTCAGGATGCACCTGTAGCCTCACAGGAAGCCTCAGAATTGGTTTCAACTACTTCTGTGGAGAATAACACTACCGCTGTTGAAAATGCAACTGAGAGCACTACAAAGGCTCCTACGACTATTACTAAGGAAGGTAATGAAATCACAGTTACTAATCCTGATGTGGTAGTTGAACAACCTAATGGGAATGGAAAATACTCACCTTTCACAGTAGAATATAAGGATGTTCACTTTGATGATAGCATGACTATCAATGAAGGTGACAAGGTTAAATTTACTTTGCCTGAGGAAGTAAAATTCCAAACTAACTTTGACTTTGATGTGTACAACCCTGAGAAGCAAGTCGTAGGTAAGGCAACCACAGACACAGAAACTAATACTGTGACCACAGTGTTTAACAACTACTTTGCAACTCATCCACTTAACAAGCAGATGAGCCTTAAGCTTGATGCTACGTGGACTAGTAAGGTTGAGTCAGGTAAGCCTGTAACAGCCAATTTTAATGGTACTCTTGTAACAACCCAAATTGGTGAAGAACAAGTAATTGGTAAGGATGAACTTATTGCTAAATGGGGTTCACAGGATAAAGATGACCCCACTGTGATTAACTGGACTATCCGTTTAAACTATGCACGTAAAGTACTTAACTATGTTAAGATTATTGATGAGATGAGTGATAATCAGAAATTGATTGATGACTCATTCGTTATCAATTATGTTGATAGTGTTGACCCTTGGATTGACAAGGGAAGTGCTATGGAACTTGTTAAGTCAATGGCTAAGAAAGAGCATGGTTTTGAAATTACTATGAACCGTTTGGACCGAATGATTTACATTTGGTACAAAACTAAGCTTACTAAACCAGTTAAGGAGTCACATAATCCTACCAACAAGGTTGAGATTAAGGCTGAGACAGACGGAGGTATCTCATATAGCTATGTACAGCTTGTTGGAGGTAAGGGTAATGCTTCTGGTGAGAATAAACCTGAGCCAACTTGGGAAATTCCTAATGAAGCTCCTAAGTATGAGAAACCTGAGTTGAATATCAATGATATTCCACTTATGCCACCACCACCTGTACTTGAAATTCCTGAGCTACCACTGGAAGATATTCCTTTGATGCCTCCTCCACCAGTATTGGATAAACCATATCTCCCTATCGAAGATGTTCCTGTACTACCTCCTGCTCCTGTAGTTGAAATTCCTGAGCTTAACATCCCTTCAGTTCCTAGTGAACCTAACAAGCCTCAAGACCCTAAACCACAACCTAAGGAAGAGGTAGAGGTTAAGAACACAGGGTCAAAAGAGTCTCCTAAGACTTATGATGCACCTGCTGTATTGCCTGCTACCGGTAGTGACCTTAGCTTACCACTGATTGCTCTTGGTGTGTCAGCATTTACATTAGGGTTTGTTTTATACCGTAACAAGAAAGACTAACTGTTAGGGGGCAAAGCCCCCTAGCTTTTAATGGAGGATGTAATGGAAAATATCTTGTGGATTATCATCATGATAGCTCAAGTGATAGCCTTTGTGTGGGCTTTAATTGTAGCCTTCATTTCAAACAGAGAGCTAAAAAGGCACAAGACACTTATCAAAGCACAGGAGCATAGACTGGCTCAGACACTAGAGCTATACAATATGTCCCTTATTAGGGAAGAAGACTTACTCAAAGAGTTAGAGAAGAAGGACAAACATGTTTAAACAGGACTATGATGATTGGTTATCTACACCTCCTGAGGAGCGTGATGGGAATGAGCTTATTAGACTTTATCCTGAACGTTTTGTGCGTATAGGTAGTGAGTGGAGGTACATTGGGGATGACGAGGAATGTTAGAAAAGCTATCCCTGATTGGGTATATGATGTATGTAAGCAGAATGAAGGTACTATAGAGAGTAAGGTATTGCTAAGAATTTATACCTTTTTAGAGGATAATCTGTACACATTTACAGGATACCTAAATAAAATAGGTATGAAAGCTGACTTATCCACAAGTGTACGTAGGATGAGGCAAGGTAAACTACCTAATATTGTATCTCTATCTAAAATGACTGATATATTCTCAGTTGATGAAATAAACTGGCTAGTTCACTACTGGTATAATGAATACTATGAAATTGAAGGGGAATATGCAGGTAAGTTCATTAAAGATTTTGTTGATGATGAGCTTATAAAATATAAGTTAGTAGATACTCCTTTAAGTTTCCATGGACTTGTATCATCACTGAGTGGTGTTAGAGCTGTTTCAAAAGAATATAGAAGAATGAAGCGTAGGGCTAATACATTGATGTACTTAGCAAAAGCTTGGGAGAATGAGGACATGTATGATAAGTAGAATAGACTTAAACAAACCTGTGTGTCTAGATATTGAAACTACTGGATTACACAGACACTTTGATAACATCACCTCATTGCAGATAGGCTATACAGATGAGTTTAGTGGAAAGTATGAAAGAAAATTCTTTGATTGGGAAAAGACTGACACAAAATTTTTACTAAAATTACTTACCTATTTAAAAAAGGCTAAGCTAGTTACTCACAATGGAAAGTTTGACCTTCTGTTCATCTATGAGAAGACAAGAATTGAGCTCAATCTTTGGGTAGACACACTGGTACTTGCTCATGTTTGTGGTGAGGAAGAGCTTGGATTGAAGCCACTTGTTAAGAAGTACTTCAATGTTGATTATGACATTGCTACTGAAGCTAAGAAGAGTAAAATCACAGAAGCATTTACCTCTTACGCATTAGATGATGTACTCTATCCTATTAAGCTCATGAAGATTTTTAAGAAGAAGCTTAACTTGTATGACTTAGTTAAAGTGTACAAGCATGAGATGAGAGCTTATAGAGCCTATTATGAGGTAGAAAAAGGTGGAGTACCTATCAGTCCTAGACGAAAAGAGATTGGTGAGAAGCTAAAAGAAGAGTATATGCCTTACTATGAACGACTCATCACTGTGGCAGATATCAACTGGAACTCTACAGCTCAGGTAGCATCAGTGTTGTTTGGAAAGAAGAATAAACCTATCTATAAAGAGAAGGGAGAAAAGCTTCCTAATACTTATGAGGTTATTGAGTACATGTTCACAGGTGATCAGATTGTCAGAGGAGAGTTTGATACACGTAAGGAAGCTACTAAATTCAAAGAAGAATACCTAGCTGATAATAACTATCTATATGGTATAGATGTTAAGCTCAAGCATAACTTCAAACCTGTGATTATTGGATATGGTGTTGGACTTAAGGTCATTGAGAAGACAGATAAAGGTGCTCCTTCAGTGAAGAGTGATGTACTGATGAACTATGTAGGGAACCCTGTAGTGGATGATTTATTAGAGTATAGACGGTTGACTAAGCTAGAGACTTTTATTAAGTCTTGGGAAAAAATTCAAGTCAATGATAGGATATACCCTAGTTTTAATATTACAGCACGTACTGGAAGAACTACATGTAGTAACCCAAATTTGCAACAAATTCCCCAGGATAAAAATGTAAGAAATCTTATTGAAGCTAGACCTGGATGGAAGCTAGCAGAACTTGATTTTTCACAAATTGAACTTCGTGTGGCTTCAATGTTCTCAGGTGATACTAATATGCAACATGCTTATCAGTCAGGTAGTGACTTGCACAGTAAGACTACTGAGCTTCTTTTTGGGGATACTTCAGGTCTTAGTCCTCAGGAACAGAAGAGAAAGCGTACTGAAGCTAAGTCCATGAACTTTGGTTTTCTATATGGAATGTCTGCTAAAACATTTGTGGATTATGCTAAGGGATATGGACTTAATATCACAGAAGAACAGTCTGAAGGCTTCCGTAATGACTTCTTCAAAGCATATCCTAGACTACTTCCTTGGCATGAAGAGTGTAAGGCTTATGCTAGAAAGAATGGACATACATGGTCCCCTATAGGTCGTAAGAGGTTCCTTCCTGATATCAACTCTAGCAACTGGTCAGATAGAGGTCAGGCTGAAAGACAATCTATCAACTCAGGTGTTCAAGGCTTTGCATCAGACATGTGTATTAGTGCTTTGTCAGACATTGTGTTTAGTGATATAATTGACCATGAACGCTGTAAGGTACTAGGTTCTGTGCATGATGCTATCCTATTTGAGATTAGAGATGGTTATGTAGAGGAAGTAGTTCCAATAATTAAAGAGATGATGGAGCATCCTTCAATAATTGAGGGTATAGATATACCTATTCCAATTATTGCAGATGTGGAAGTTCACCAAGCTTGGGGAGGATAGATGAAACTCTATGATAAACCTGCTTATAGGTTAGAAGATTATAAGGAATTAAGGCAATTCAACAGAATAGCATTTATGCTAAACCCCTTGGACTATGTGAAACTACAGTCTGATTGGGAGGACCTGTTCACAATTTGTGTTAAGGGTAATGTATATGTTCTTAATAGTTTCTATGAAGGTATTCGTTATATGAAATCTCACTATAGAGAGTGTATTCCTGAATTACAATCATTTGATAGTATATTCACACTGAAGCACTCACTCCCTGAAGAGATTGATTATATGTACCGTAGACTAAGTGGACCTAACCACACAGTTGTGGACTATATGTCTCACAAGTATTGCTTTAGACACATATATTTTGATGACCCTCATAAGAAGGAGATACATACAGTTTTCTATCCATACTTCCCTAACGATAAACCTATACCAAAGAAGGTACAGGAAGAGATTATGGAGGTGATTAATAATGGATATTGTGAGTAACTATAATGTAAATGAGTATTTCAATGGAGAACTTGTTAAGACACACTCATTTGATAGTTATATTAAAGCATTTAATTTTTGGCATGAGATGCACAGAAAAACAAAAAACACTTATTTTATTCGCTACATGCTTGTAGCAGGAAACACATTTTGAGGTTAATATGGTAAACAAAAATAGCTCAGTAGGTATCACTGAAGATATCATTACTAATATCATGCACTTAGGTGCTAGTGAATATCACTTAGAGATTTTAATCCGTAAGTATGAAGACCAAAATAAGTTTTGGTACTTTAAAGACAATCCTGAAGTTCAGACTGAAGAAGAGAAAATCTCAGTTGTAGACACTGACACTAAGATTGCTGATACTATTCTACTATTGGACACAGTTACTAAGCAAAGACGGGATGCTATGAAATTGTTGAAAGCACAAGCTACAGCAGAGGGGAACCCTGATTTATGGTGCTTACTGAAGCATGTGCTTATTGCTACTATTACAGCATTTGAAGCTTGGCAAGTTGACTTAAGCAATGAAGAAGTTAAAACAGCCTTCATAGAGCAATCACGTGTAACTAACCAAGTACTAGCTATGTTCCTTGGTTATGAAGTGACTCCTTGTAGTGCATGTTTGACTGACCAGTTGAAAGAGGATGGAAAATAACCATCCTCAGGAGAAAATATATGGAATTAAAAGACATTTTAAATGAAGAATTAAAAACGAAGACTAAGTTGAAGATTATGGAGGAGTATGGTATCTCCTATAGAACCCTTCAGAAAGCTCTTGATGGTGGAACAATCCGTAAGGATATCTATGATAAAATCATGGAGAGGTCAAGTGGGATTAAAACCTTACGAGATTTTGTGGATGAAAAGATTAAGAACTCAGTGTTTATTGAGACTAAAAAAGAAAACACTGTGTATGTAACTCCTAAAGAAGATGAGTATCTTAAAAAGCTATCTTTTGGTGATGAGTTCCGCAGACTACGTAATGTAGGTTTGATTAACATCCTCTACTACAGTAAGTATGAGTCAGTTATGGAAGACCGCTATAAAATCACAGAAGGTATGGACCGTGAACAATATGGTCAATCCTTTGTGCGAATGTGTAAGGCTGTACTTGCACAGGAGTGGGAAGTGGACTACACAGGAAGTTCTTATGTAGTTAAGCTACCTAGTGGACACTACTTATGTAAGTATGATGATGGTACACTTGGTTGGTCTATTGAGTTCAACAGATTTTCTGTTAAGTGTAACTCAAAAGAAGACCTTAGGAAGGAGTATCCTGAGTATTCTCAATACATTGTCATGGAGAGCATGACTAAGGAGCCTGTATATATTAGTAAAGAAAGAGGGTTTAAGATAATTGACAGAGTTCGCTGAAGCATTAAAAGAAAGACGACAACTATTTGGTTATACGCAGGAGGAGCTTGCCTCAATTCTTAATACATCTGTTACTAATGTTTGGAGATGGGAGAATGGAAAAGTATTCCCTTCATCTAAGAATATGAAGATGCTTGATGATATCCTGAAGGCTGATTTTAGACCACTGATAATTGACAGTACTCCTACTGTTAGTCTAACTGTGGCTGAAGTTCTTCAGAAGTACAAGTATAAAAAAGCTTCTGAGATTTTGAAGGAGTTAGAAGATAAGGAACTTATTAATGAAAAGAATGAATTTGATATTTTCAAAGCTATCCACAAAAGAGCTTGGAAAGTACGCTAAACTAGGGTCTTATATACTTTGTGGACTGGCTGTAATCATCTCATTGGTGATGTATGTTAATCACACTGAGAAAGCTCTTAAGGAACTTAAGCTTGAGAACGCAAAGCTTAATCTTAAGCTTGCACAGGTGGACAAGGCATTAACTGAAGAGTCTATCAGAGCTAAGAGTATGGAGAACTCTTTAGATAGACGGTTTATGGACTTAGTTTACTACATTGATAATGGTGTTGGAAGAGGTGGATGATGGAAGGTTTAAATAATGTTTTAAATGAACTAGCTAAGTTGCTAGGTGTAAGTAAGGATGCTTTAAAGGGTACACTAGATACTATTGGAGCTAACTACAAGGAAGTGTACAGCACACTTGTGAGAGAGTATGCTATTAAATCAGTTATAGATAGCTTATGGTGGGTTTCAGTTATAGGTTTAATCTTATTCTTGGTTATGACAACTTTTTATATGATGGAAAAAGAAGAGTTTAAATCTAATAAATTTTTAACAGTTGGTACTATTACTTGTATTATTACCCTAGTATTGACATTGTTTGGACCAATCTTTTACCCTAACATCAATCTTGTTATGAGCTTATTGGATAAGTAGGAGGAACTATGACAACTTATAGTATTAGTCGTGTGAATACTTTCCTGGATTGTCCTTGGAGACACTGGTGTAAGTATATTGCAGGCTATAAAGAAATTAGAGACCCTGAACGTACTAAGTACATGGACCGTGGAACTATTTTTCACCTAGGTATGGAGATTTTAGGTAAGCACAAGGGTGAATTGAAGCTTGAAGAACTTAAGTCTGAAGTGCTTGAAGAGATTAAGGATAAGGACTATGTAGAAGAAGCTATCACCTGTGGTTTACTAGGTCTAGACCGTTATTTTGAAGATGAATACATGATTGATGCTTCTAAAATCATTGAGACTGAAAATCAGGTGTTCTTTGACCTACCTAATGGTCATCAGTTCACAGGGATTGTGGATGCAGTCATTCAGAATGATGATGGTACTGTAACCCTTGTGGATTATAAGACAGTCTCACAGGCTCCAAAAGAGGAGAACTACAAGTATGGTCTTCAGGCTAACATGTATATGTATGTCTATTCTCAGCTTGGTTACAAAGTAAGAGACTTTAAGTTTGCCTTTGTGAACCCTGCTATCAAGGTACGTACTAGGAAGATTGTTTCCCACAAGACTTACATATTTAATAAGTACCGTGCTGAGGAGTTCTTTAATCAGTTTATTGAGACTGTAGATATCATTGAAGCTAACCCTAACTACCGTCTATATAGACCTGTAGATAGACAGCCTGACGCTTATGATTATCTGTATTATGTCTTCATTGGAGACATGTTAGAAGACTTGGATGAATTTATTGAAAAAAATTTTGAAAAATCTTCAAAAAAAGGTTGACAGGCTAACCTAAATTTGTTAAACTAATATATGTAATAACCTAGAAATACGTTATTACAAAAATAAATATTTTCCTAAAGGAGGTTATCACTATGGATAACAAACAATTCAATCAACTTGTGCAAGCACTTGCAAGCACCCTTGGTATTGAAACTACAACTATTGAGGCTGTAGTTCCTGCATCTACTGTAGCAGAACAACGCTACATCATCTACATTGGTAAGAAAGAGCGTAACGTAAAGGCTCCTTACATTGCTATCAATGCTGATGGACAAATTTCAGGCTTCACTGAAGAAGCTGACGTATTCGGACATGGAACTGACCGTATTGGTAAGTTCACACTTGCTGAAATTGAAGAACGCTTCCCACAATTCAATCACCCTGCTTTCCTTATTGAAGCTTAATAGTTAAAGAGGTTGAGATGGAGTTTAAACAGTTTTATAGTACTAGTGCTCCTTTTAGCGGTGCTAAAGAAATTTCAAGTTGTGATTTACTTTATGATGGTAGTATTAAATGTTTCTCAAAAGATGAATTTAATCTCGCTGTAAGTAATATGTTCATTTACCCTGCAAAGATAGCTCATCTTGAGCTTGTAGGTGATAAATGGATTTTATATAAGAGTATGCCAGAAAGTCACACAGCGGTTCCTCTATATTATGTAAAAGGTGCTTCTAAGGAGCAACAAGATTTTATTGATGGTTGTTGGTTCACTGACCAAAAATCATCAGTAAAGTTACGTATTAGGTTTGACTAATAGGTAATTAGCTATATGATTAAACTAATTTGGGCTGAAGCTAAAGGTGGTCTCATAGGTGCTGAGGGAAGTCTCCCTTGGCACAATGGGGCTGACCTAAACTACTTCAAAAATCAGACTACTGGTGGTATAGTTGTCATGGGACACACTACATGGAAGTCTATAGGATGTAAGCCTCTAAAGAATAGAGTCAACATTATCCTGACACATAGGGATGAGATTGAAGGCTATGATGGAGAGGAAGTCTATATAGCAAACAATGTAGAAGAAATTCTTGACTTCTATGAGCACAGTGATAAAGACCTATGGATTATTGGTGGAGCATCTGTGTATAAGCAGTTCATTCCATACTGTGAAGAGTTCATAGTCAGTCTGATTGAAGGAGACTACTCAGGAGATACTTACTTCACTGATATGAATGAATATAGGAAGCCTGAGAATATAATTGTAACACTTAAGGGAGAGGGTTTTATAGCCACTCACTACAGAAAGGTATAAGATGAAAGAGCATTTTGGTGTTTACATAGTAATAGGTATTCTTTGTAGTATGATTTCTTACATAATTCATCACCTGCAATACAACAGGTATATGAAGGATATTGATAACCATAATGAATATCTGACAAAAGAACTACGTAGAGTTCAAGATATGTATTATGATACTCAGGATAAATACTTAAAACTATTAGACAATAAACAAGGGACACTTATTGAAGGGTTAGAAGGAGTAAAATCTGTCAGTGTATCTGCCCTAAAATATGTTGAACTCTTGAGCAAAGAAAAAGAGCTACTAGAATTAAAGATGAAATTGAAGGACATGTAATGATGAGAACCCTTAACAAAATTAACTTTGGCTGTCTCACTGTAGCCTTGGTGATTTTCTTATCAGGCATCCTGATTATTTCAGGCTTAGTAATTCTTGGGATATTACAATATTTTCTGTTTGGAGGTTAGATGTTAGCACTACTATTTTATATACTATGTTGCCTAGCCTTCTTACTAGCTTTTATCTTGCTATGTTACTTAATCCTATCCGCTGTGTTGTTAGTTGGTATGCTCTTTGGAGGAGTATGGAAGGTGATACTTGGCATATTCCTCCTCCTTATTTTTGGTTCAGTATTCAAAGAGATTGGAGAACACTTTGACCCTTTCAGAAGAATTAACAAACCCTAAGAGGTACACATCTAATGGAATTGAATGTTGGGACTTTTGGCTCAGAGCAGAGCTTGACCCTTTGATTGCTTCTGCTGTTAAGTATGTATGGAGATATAAGCACAAGAATGGTTTAGAGGACCTTAAGAAGTCCTTAGTCTTTCTTGAGAAGGCTTACTCCTTAACTTATGCACCTGTGTCTCAGATGGACCCTTATGTTTTCGACATTAAGGACCTACCTGATATGACACCTCTACAGCTCTTGTTCATAACACAGGCTTCATTAACAGTTGTTAATGAAATAGTTTATAAAGAGAGTATTAAAAATATGGTATCAATAATTCATAAAATAATTGAGGAAGAATATGCTTGATATTAAAATTAAGTACCGAGCTGAAAGTGTACCTAGAATTGAAGCACTTTCACAAGGTGACTGGATTGACTTAGCTTGTCCTTATGGTTTGGAGTATAAAAAAGGTGATATTGTCACTGTGAACTTTGGAGTTGCAATGGAGTTACCCCTTGGGTATGAAGCTCACTTGGCTCCACGTTCAAGTACTTTCCAACACACAGGTCTTATCTTAACTAATGGTGTAGGTGTAATTGATAACTCCTACAATGGAGATAATGACTATTGGGGAGCTAAGTTCTATGCTGTAAGAGATGGTTCTATCACAAGAGGTCAAAGATTGTGTCAGTTCCGTCTTATTGAAAATCAGCCTGAACTATCATTCACTGAGGTAAGTCATTTAGGTAATGAAGACCGTGGTGGTTATGGAAGTACAGGTAAGTAAGGAGAAATAATGGAACTTAAAAAGTTAAACAAGATTAAACTCCACACCTTGACTTGCCTATATGGTGAACCTGGTAGTGGTAAAACAACACTTATTAACTCTCTTCCAGGAGAAGTACTTGTAATTGACACAGACCGTGGATTGGCTTCTGTGGCTCCTAATGAGCGTTTCTCAGTGGCAGAATGTTATACATGGTCAGATGTAGAGGAAGCTATCAACTTAGCTGAGAGCTTTGACTCTATCGCTATTGACCACTTCACTAATGTTCAAGAACTATTGTATAAGGACTTGATGGAGAAGAAGAACTCTAAGAAGATGTCTCTACAACTTTATGGAGATGCTTCTATCATCCTTCGTTCATTCGTTGATACTCTTGTTCGCCTATCTTATGCAGGCAAAAATGTATATGTAATTTGTCAGCAGAAATCAGTAAACGTAGAAGAGGTTACTGATGAGAATGTACCTGCTCAGATTATCCCTAACTTGATGGAGAGTGTGTCTAAATACTTGACAGCTTCATCTCGTATCTTAGGTCACACTGAGCGTATCACAAAGTCTAAGATTGTCAAAGGTAACAAGAAGGTTAAAGACTTCTACCAAGTACGCTTAGCAGGAAACCCTGTGTACAACCTTAAGGTTACACGTAGACCAGGACTAACAATTCCTGATACAATCATTAACCCTACGTGGGATGAGCTTGTAGGACTTACAGATGGTACTACACAAGCTAAAGCTAAGAAAGCTGAAGGAGACGAATAATGTCAAAAATTTTATTTAAGACTGAAAAAGCCAGTGATGATTACATCTATAATGATGGTAGCTATGAAGTGGAAATTATGGATATTGAGCATGGTACCAGTAAAGGTTCAGGACTAGCTCACTATGCTTTTAAGCTTCGAGGTAACTTTGGTGAAGGAGCTCCTGCTACTTTCACACACTTTGTACGTGATAACCAGTGGGGTTATCGTGACTTATACAGCCTTGCTGTAGCAAGTGGGCTAGACCCTAATGGAGAACTTGATACTGATGACTTCAAAGGTAAGTTCATTGGTATCACTCTTGAAGAGACTGACCCTTACAATGACAAACGCCAGTGGCGAGTTACTAAAATCTTCTCTATTTCTGAAGATGATGATGAAGACGAAGATGGTTCATCTGTATCTGATGATGTAAGCGTAGATGATGATGAGTGGGATTAACCCATAGGGTGCAACTTAGTTGCCCCTTCTGAAAGCACAGTGTATATTCCTTACTTATATCCTAAATTTCAATGAGTATAACCTTTTTCATAATATTCCTATACATACACTGTGCTCTTAGAGGGGTTTCCTCTAATTCTTTACTATAAAGGAGCTTGCCTCCTTTATAACAGGCATGGATACATCCAGTGATAACGTTTCTAATGTCTCCTATATTTAGTTTTTATTTTCATCTATCCATGCCTGCTATAAGGGAGTTTACTTATGAGTGATAACTTAATTTCAGAATTTAAAATTTACTTGCTTAAGCGTAGAGATGCTTTTGAGTATAGGCACAGTAAGAAAAAAGAGGTCAATGACCTAGCAAGAAAGTCATTACCTAACAATCTAAAGTATTTAGATGATATGTCTCAGACCATGATACGTACTCTAAACACAGCTAAATATCCTGTTAGGGATAAACTACTTACAGCCTTTGTATACCGTATTGTAGGTGATGAGAGGCTTGTGAGACAGTGTACTAATCCTGATGGTATCATCACTGTGAAAGAGGTTAAAGTAGTTGCTGACAAGCTCAGAAAGAAGGGCACAAAGATTAGGTGTAATTATGTATCACCTGTGAAGTCAGCCTTTACTACAGGTATGCCTAGACATGAATACTTTCTAGCTGTCTGCTGTGACTTTATAGATAAGCTTCCACAGGACTTATTCTATGGATGGTCATGTAATGAGATATGTAACTACTATTCTGAAGTGAAAGTGTTTGGCACAAGTAAGTTTACTAACTTCCATATAGCTACTGACTTCTCTTATATTAATGAGCTCAACATAAAGATTGACCTCATCAAGAAAGTACCTGTACCTGTTAGGAAGCATTATCTTAGGGTCACAGGGAATAAGAGATTTAGTATAGATGACTATGCTAAGTTTGTGGATGAGATAATGGAATGGTATATTGAACAGCCTTTCATTACTCCTAAAGAGCGTATCATCACTCCTAATGATGTAGCCAATATGCTGATAGGATGGACTCTTAGTGATACTTCTACATGTCCTTCACGAAAAGCTACTACGCTTAAGAAGCAACTAAGTTCAATAGTAATCACAAGGAGTATGTATGACTACTGGAAAGAGAATAAAGCGTTATCACATAAAGCTGATTGACGAATTAGGTACTTGCTACTTTGATGAAGTGGTAACAGGTTTTAGGAATAGGCAAGAAAAAATAGCTAGATGGATAGGCTCCGACAGGTTTGTTAAACTGACTCAAGGCGATATGAATGTTCTAATAAAGAGTTCAGGAGAGGAGCTATGGTACTATGAGTACATTGATGGAGAGTGTTAAGAGTATGACACCTAAGGAGGCTTCTGATGAGTATATCAGACTAGAAAAAGTCTATAATGACTTAGGTGAACGTATCAAAGTAAGCACAAGAACATTCCAAACAAAGATGCGTAAACAGCGTAAGGAGATTAGAGATAAGCAGAACATGTTATATGTTGTGTTGAACTCTGAACCAGGACTCGCTAGATACACAGAAGAGTGTTTGGGGTTGACTAACTACCATAATCTATATAAACGTTGGAGACACCGTAGATTTAGATAACAAAAAGGACCACTAGGGTCCCTTTTTTATTTATCATCACAGTTACAGTCATCCTTAGGAAGCTCAGTGAATTTAAGACATTCAGGAAGCTCTTGACTGTCCATGATAGGAGTATACTCAACTTTAAACTGGTGTACACGAAAAGTACCTTGAGATGAGTTAGCAGGCTCTACACGTAGTTTAATGTGCTGTCCAGCAGGTACAATGATTGTGTCAGACATTTCCATAGCTCCATCTGATACACCTGTCATCTGCCAGTGAACACCTCTATTTTTCTTAAGGTCTTCAGTGTACTGTTCACCTGAGTGGTAAACTACAAACTCCATAGTGTTATCCTGAGCAGGGTTTAGAGAAGTACCATCAGCACACCATCTGATATATACACGATACTTTCTGTCAGTTTGCTTTCTACGCTTATCATCTGACTCACCTGCTACAACCCCTGTAGTAGAGTCCATGTAGAGGTCTAGGTCATAACCATCTGTGATAGGGTGATAGAATGTATCAGATGACACAGCAGAGTTACGAGCATAGTTTGTATGAACTGTACCTACATCTCCAAGTTTAGCTAGATACTCACCCATACATTGAACCATATCCCACAAGGCACAGATGTTTTGGATGTAGTGATTGAGCTGACAGGCAAGCTTCTTAATGAATGAACTGAAGAATTTAGGATTGTAGCACTTCTGACCTTCAGCCATACATGCGAACCTTCCAACACCCTTATTATTCTCATCAATCAACCGCTGACAGTCAGCAATAGGGATATCATCACAATCACACTCATCATACCAACAGCGGTCATGAGGGTTCTCAGTATAACTTGTGAATGATGCTTCATTCAGTTTAGTTGTTTTATCATCAATAGCCATTAGTTACCTATCTTTCCTTGTGCTTTCCACTTACCACCTTTACGAATACGTGAGGCAGAGAAGTTTTCCTTATTGACATCTGAGGCATAAATTTCAGCATTAGACTTAGTATCCCAATAGTTCTGATTAGCTGTTCTTCTAATCTTCATCCACTGTCTAGTAGTGTTAAGAGACTTCCATGAGTTAGACTTTCTGATAGCCCACGGTCTAATCTTAGCATCCTCAGTGTAGTACACAATAATCTTATTCTCTCCATTGACAACTGTGTGAGTATACACAGCTTTCTCAGGAGCAAAGTTCTTAATAGCAGGAGCATTTACTGTCACAGTGCTTCCTACTCTTTGGTTAGTTCTAGTTTCAGAAGGTCTTAGTGTAGCTCCATTAGCCCTGTTCTTATATTCAATAACAACATTAGCCTTTGCAGGGTCATAGTAGAAGGTCATCTCATTAGTGCCTTCTCTAACTACTAGACTTAGTGAACTTCTTTCAGGAACATAACCGTTAATATTAGGAGCATTTCTAGTGATGTATGAACCAATAGTCTGTTTAGTTAATACATCATTATTTCTGAGAGGTCTTCCTGTGGACTTATCAATATACTTGATTGTCACATTGGCTTCCTTAGGAGCCTGAGGTACGTTAAGTATACTTTGGTCAGGAACAGTCAGAGAGAAGGTAACTCTACTTTCTGTAGGGTTGTATTGCCACCTATCAAAGGTAGACATTACATATTTAACCTGCTCGTTTACTTTAGAAGAAATTTCAACATCCTCAATGTTGAAGGTTCTGTTGACTGTCTCAGTCCAATCACCACCTGCGGGGTCATAGTCTTTATTAAAGATATCCCCCACAGCAGTGTGTACTCTATAGTTAGCTCCTGAGTCACTGAAAGCATACGTATCAGGAACCCTTCTATAGTAGATTTGATTAATTCTAGCCTTGGTATTCTTAGCCTTAACTCTAGTTCCTTCAACAGTCAGGTCATAGAAGATATTACCTTCAATGTTCACATGACCGATAGCAGTCTCTACTCCATCAATAGGAATAGTCATAGGGGTTTCTACCCTAAAACTATTACCATTGATGTATGTACGAGTACCACTATCTTGTGAGTAGATGTTTAGACTTAAGACACTTCTAACCTTGGCAATTTGCTCATAGTTAAGTGTTGTTTGGTCAGCCATTAACTAATACCTCCTGCAAGGTCATTCTCAGTCTTACCATTATTAGTTCTGATAAACGCATTACCATCCACAGTTCCACCAAACAAGTTGATATTACCAGTAGCAATGTTTCTATCAGGTCTTAGAGAACCTTCAAAGATAGTTCCTCCTGTTTGGTTCCAAGCTCCTGAGTTCTTAAGGTTTTGGAGAAGAGCTGTGAAAGCACCCTTGAGTTGGTTGTACTCATTCTTAAGATTGTTGAAGTCTTGGAGTGACACATACTGAGGAAGATTGACACTATTACCATTAGAGATTGATAGAGTGTTACCACTAAGGCTTAGTGTCTGTTTGTCTCTATCTTCTTTATTCTCTAGAGCTGTGACTCTATTTCTTAAAGCTGTATCATCATAAGGTGTAGCATTGTTAGGAAGTGTAACTGAGTTACCACCAGAAATAGATAAGGTTCTACCTGATAAAGTTAGTGTCTGATTAGTAGGTCCAATAGTGATATCTCTTTCTGTACCTAGAGGCTCTACGGATACAGTACTGTCAGTTACAGCAGTTACCTTCCAGTACCCATATTCTAAGATACCTGTAGTACGTTCAAGGAACCTATCCCTCACAGTATCACCAACTTTTATAGTATCAGCATTATATACTGTATCCTTATTTATTGTGGTAGCTTTAGTTCCTGGAATATCTCCCTTAGTCACAAAGAAGTTAGCTCCTGATAATGCAGGAACATCTGCCTTAGTAACATAAGGGTTTCTACCATTCTGAAGCTTATCCTCAATAAGCTTATCAAGACCTAAGTCAACATGCTTGTCCTTGATAGTCTTAGTCATCTCATCCTGAAGCTTAGGGTAAGTAGGGAACAATGAGTAAGCCTCATCCTTCTTAAGATAATCAGGGAGTGTCACTGTGTTACCATTACTGATAGATAGGTTTCTATTACCTTCAGTAAAAGTTAGAGTTTGCTTATCATTGTCAGGCTTATTCTCTAAAGTTGTAAGCCTAGCCTTAATAGGAGCATCATCATAAGCTGTAACCGAAGGTGTAGTTGTCTGTGTAGTCTTGTTATATATTGTTTTACTCATTTATAGTCTCCAATTTAGTATAAGCACCATCACCTACTTGTTTATAGACCCTATAACCAAAGTTAGACATGCCTACAGCCACATTTCTCAGGGTAAGCTTAGAGTAACCTTTCTCTACACCATCTACTTGCACAGAAATATGAGCTTGTTCTCCTGAGTCAATCTCATCAGCAGTGAAGTCATGTCTGTACTCTCTTACAAAGTCACCTTCTTGCTCCTTATAAATAAGGGCTAGTCCAAGCTCAACAGTGAATTTATTATCTGTATCCTTCCATATAGTATTTAGCTTCACTAGAAGAGATGTATTATTTGTTAGAGCATAGGTTTGCTCAGTGTATAATTCCTCAAATTGTCTAGCAACCTTAGTAATACTAAAGTTAGTACCAGGTCTACCATAAGTTTCACCAGTTATACTATTCTTTTCATATAACTGAAAGTCAAACTGTAAGATATTCTCTATAAAGGGTTCAGTTAAAGGTTTATTAGAGCTTGTAATCTTGTATGTATAGGTTTTATACTCATTTTGTCTAACCCTATTACCTTTACCTAAAGTTACTATTTCTCCTATAGTATAAGGGTACACAGTAGTGTCTTTATCTCTATACTTAACCTTTTCAAGTTCACTTACTCTAGCCTTCAGTGCTGTATCATCATAGGCTAAAGCAACTGTGTCCTTGTCTTCAAACTCAACCTCTTTACTTGTACCATCCACAAAGGTGTATGTCAGCTTGACTTTGTTACCTTCTCTTGATACACCAACTCCTGATACAAAATTATCAGTTTTACCTTGAACCTTAGCAATCTCCTGAGCTAGTCTAGAAGAGTTAAGGGTAAGTGTATCTCCTGAAGCATTAGGAGTTAGGGTCACAAGAGGTTCCTTATCATCTGCTGTAGTATTCACAGTTCTGATAGGGTTTCCTGAGATAGTGTAATCGTTACCATCCTTAGTAACAGTTACTCTTTCACCTTGTCTAATTGTGGTAATAGTATCTTTATCAGGCTTAGCCTCTAATGCTGTTAATCTCTTTTTAAGCTCAGCATCATCATAGGCTGTAGCGTTACCCGTACCATTTACTTTAATCCATCTAGTTCTATCAGGAGAAAGGATGAATAAGTCACCATTAGGGAGAAGGTACATGTGGTCCCTATCTCCCATGAATACATCAGGTAAACTATCCACAGGTGCTACCCAAGTGTCCTCAGCAGGCATACACTTAGTGCACCAAGTATTAGGGTTTCCCCCACAAGTATAGCATCCCATTAGTTCACTCCTCCTGCTAAGTCGTTTTCAGTTCTACCGTTATTAGTACGGATGAAGGCATCTCCGTCAGGTGTACCTCCAAAGAGGTTAATGTTACCTGTAGCGATATTTCTGTTAGGTACAAAGTCACCATCTAAACCACCAGTCCAAGCACCACTAGCAGTTAGGTTATTGATAATCTTGTTAAGTGCCTTCTTAAGCTTTTCATTCTCAGCTCTTAGGTTAGCATCATTATAAGGTTCAGTAGGCTTAGGAATAGCACCTGTGAATGAGATAGTACCATCACTAGAGATACTAATATCCTTACCTGCCTTGTATTCTTTACCACCTGAGCTATTGTTCATCAACCAACACAGTTGATTGGTGATGTTCTTGTTAAAGCACCACTGTGAATAAATAGCCTTTGAAGCTTCCTCAGGCAGGTCACACAGTGTAGTATCCCTCAGTACGAGGGAATGTAGCTTAATTCTATCATCATTCTGTTTTTTAAGAGATGCACAGGCTGACTTGCCTACTACAATCTCCTCACACTGACAATTAATACAATCTGTCATAGTTTCTCCTAATCTATAAAGCAGTCAAACTTACAGTCCATAAGGTCACATCCACTACCAATGAGAGGAATGTTTTCAACCTTCTTCTCAGGCTTAGGAGGTAATGGTGACTTCTTAGGTTCCTTTTCTGTGAAGGGTTCAGGTCTTTTAGGCTCTTTTTCTGTGAATGGAGGGAAAGGTTTTCTCACAATCTGCTCTCTTGTGTAGACATTTTGATGTCGTTCACCTGGATTATCTCCACGTACCTCAGTCTTAAGGTGAGTGAAGTTAGCAGGTAGTGTAATCTGTTTGACCCAATCAATTCTTGATAGATGCCAGTTAGGACCATAGGCTAGGTTCTGTGTATCAGCATGTCTAGCTAAGAGGATATTAGACTCCACAGGATGATAGGTGTTACCTCCATCTGTTGAGATGTAGTAGTCTAGATACCAGTCATAGGTACCTCCATACTGGACATAATAGCCTCCTGGAACAGCTCTTCCATTACCCTCATAGGTATAACCAATAAGGTTTAATTTCATCTCCACAGAAGTTCCTGCATCATTAAGACTCCTAAAGAACACACCTCTACCAAAGTTATGTCTATGAGCTTCAGTAAGGTCTAATCCATGAATTGAGGGGTTAGGAGAACCACCCATGACAATATCATAAGGTACTCCTGTCTTAGCAAAACTTCCCCAAGCCTCTTGCCACTGACCTTGACTACCTTGTTGAGCTCCTTGCCCTGCATCATATTCACGCTTGAGTCTTTCATACTCAGCCTTCATAGTGTTATACTGGATAAGCTTCACATCATATTCTTTTACCTTATCATCATAGACTTTCTTTCTAGCCTTATACAATGATAGAGCATTAGCATACTCACGGTCAGTTCTTAGCTTAAGAGCTTCCCAATCAGCTTGCTCAGTTGAAGGAAGACTCTCTTGGTCAGAGTTGTAAACACCAATAATCCTATTGACTTCTGCAACCCTTCTATCAATACAGTGCTGAGCTTCACATACTCTCTGAGCCTTACGCTGTAAGCACTTCATACGTTTAATTATATCACAGATAATCTCAATAATGTTCTTAATCACACACCATATACGAAAGATACCATGTGTGGTATTCTCCTTGAGTTTACACTCATCACTGGATGCAATAACATCACCTGCTAGTTTAATACTATCAGCAAGCTCATGCTTCATCTTATCACATTCATGAGCTTTGTAGAACTTTATTTTACATCTGCAATTAGGGCAGTAATCTAGCATGTTACCTCCTAACAGTTGTCACAGTCAATGACACATCCTTGTGCCTTAGGAAGAGGAGAGTTATTATTTACATAGTCTGCTCTTACTTCACCAGTAGTGGAAGCATTAACCCAATAGTCCACAGTTCTAAACAGAAGAACATCTCCTGTGTTACCTCCTTGAGGCTGTAGTGTAACTGATTTTCCTACTGATAGGTCAGGTGACTTGTCTGAGAAGCTGAAACCTGGGTCATAGTCTCTTCCGAAAATCTCTTTACCATTGTTATCAATGATAGAGTATCTTGCAGTAGTTCCATAGCTTCTAGCTCCTGGTGATGCAGTATAGTTAATAGCATTGAAAGTTACTCTACTAATATGTGCATCAATAGTACCATCATCTTTCATGGTGTACATGTGAGCAACTTTACCAGTAATAGTACCCTTACCTACTTCATTCTCATCAACCATGTTCCAAGTCAATGTAAATGAACCATCATTTTGTGTACTAATCTTAGTGTAAGTCTGTTGACCATTATAGTCTACATTAGAACCACTAGACTTCATACTAAAGGATACATTCTCAAGCATTTTACCTTTGATGTGGTCAATAAGCCCTGAAATTCTTTCATCCTGACACTTAGCAACTTCACACAGATTGGATACTTTAGCCTCTAAGCACTCAAGCTTAGATAGAATATAACATAATTGGTTAATAATATTCTTTAATACACACCAAACACCATAGAAAGCTCTTCTAATAGCTTCAGGTAAGTTACACCACTCAGCCTTAAGAATAGCCCTCATCTTTGGTCTAATTTGTAGGTCATTTAGTTCTTGTAGTTTAACACAATCCCCCAAGCCTACGTTCTCACAGGAGCAATCCTTGTGTTTACAGATATCTTCCATAGTTCCTCCAAATAAAAATAGGGAGGGGATTAACCCCATCCCCTTAACCAAACAATAAGTGGTTTAAGTTCCAAGCTGATAACCAAATTTCACCTGAAGTTCTCAGTCTGAATTTTCTCCAATACCATCCGCCTGAACCCATAGCTCCATAGCCTGTATCGGCTGTAGCAGTTTGGTCAAACACAAAGTAGTCACCTACATGAGTCATTTGGTCAGGAAGTCTAGCACCATCTTTATTAGTAATAATGATATCCTCTACAGCAATACCATTATCAGTCCAGTTAAACTCAGCAGGAGCAAGTTCTTGACAGTAAACCTGCCACAAACCATTCACAAATTTCAAGTCATCTACTCGATAAGCATGTTGCATCTTACCTGGTGCAGATGGTCTAGGAGTAGCCTTAGCAGGAGTAACATAATCAGCACCTTTAGCCATAGCTACAAGTCTATCAATGTCAATACCACCAGGACAGTTACCTACAACAGTAGTTCTTCCATGTTGACGGATTAAGATTAAACCTGATGTAACAGATACACATGAAACCAGCCTTTGTTGTCTTCTTTGTGCAGACTTAGCTAAAGTACCAGTAGATGTTACACTTCTAGTAGGGTTTGTAAAGTATAGTCGATTACCTTCTGTAGATGTTCTACTACCTTTATTATGGAGAGAAGCAATAGCTTGTACCACATCTATATTTTGAGAGAGTGTTGAAGAGTAATCATTACCTGCTCTACAACCATCAAAGTCTAAGATATAGTCAAGGAAGAGTTCAGCTTGTCTTTCTGACATCTCAAGGAACTTCCATGAGAATTTTTTATTGTCTAGATATTGCTCTACTTCTTCAACCTCTTCAGCTCCATAAATACGGAATGAATAAGTACCATCTTTTTTCTCTCTAAATGTATATTCTTTCCCCAACTCATCAAGGATATCAGTAAGTAATTCTACTTTTCTATCCTTTTTAATGTGGAACTCAATACCAAAAGGGTTTTTGTTAATGGTTCTATTATCCTTCATATAATGACCATCAGCTTGTACAGCTACAAGATACTGTAGGAAAGTATCTGACACAGGGAGTCCTTCTGCTTCATAGTTTCCTGCATTTGGGAATACTAGAGTACCTTTGTTAGAGAACATATCCTTAGCTTCACTAATCTTATAGGTTTTACTTGCTTGAGACTTCCACAACATTCTATGGTCAGCAGTTACCTCAACATCTCTAAAGAACCAAGTATCTTTAATGTGAGGCTCTACTTTATTATACACAGTGTCAAAGATAATGCTTCCATCATCTAATCTGTATGTAGCAATCTCATCACCTACTTGGATATCTTTTAAGCTTACCCAACCTTGTTTAGTGAGGAGTTCAGTATTATCAACAGGTAAACACGCTGTAGATGATACTTCACCATGCTTGATGATGTGCTGTCTGTCAATAGGAATATTATAGCGTTCACAAATATCTCTAATTAGTCTAGCTGAGTTTCTATAAGTTTCCTCAGCAATAGTCCATGTAGGAGCTCCTGTGTTGTTTAAGTGCTCAATACCAATAGAGCGTTGATTTACTGGATAGTTTCCTGCATGATAAGCAACATAGTTCTCACCAACACAACCCCAAATTTTATCAGGTGTTACTTGATAGTGAGCTGAAGTACCATGACCTGAAGATACATACCATGTACTTCTAGCCACAGCATCATTAGTTGTAGCGTTATGGTGAATAACAATTCTGTCAATCTTATTTCTATTGCTATCACAGTTCATGATATTAGCATCATATCCTGTAATAACTCCTGAGAAGATTTCTCCACCAATATTCTTAACTGGTAATGCCACAGTCTTACTTCCTCCTTGGTTATTGTTAGCCTTCTTTAATCTAAAGGCTGTAGGGTATAGTGCAGAATAAGGGAACCTACATAGATTGTGTACTCCATTAATTCCACCTTGGTTTTGGCTTAAGAAGTAGCCATACTTACCATCAATATCTCTATCAAACATTGCCACATGAGATACAGGAGTCCATCCTTGCACCTCTTTGAAGACACCTACATCACCTTCTTTGAGCTGATTGATAGGTACTTCATCAAAGTACTTGAGGATACCATTAGAGGCTTTCTTCTCCCACAAGTCTTTGGCATAACCTGAGCCACCTTGTGACACAGGTGTTGTATTGATTACAGGGACACCATTTTCCTTACACCACTGTGCAAAGGAGTCCCAACATTGGAAGGAATAGTAACCGTCTACATCTACACCCTTATTATACCATTTCTTCTTAAATTCTTGATAGTTCATTCTTTACCTGCATTGTAGTTATGACTAGAAACTCCTAGAACTCCTGCAAAGAATGTAGCAAACAGTCCAATAGTTCCATTAATTAGGTTAGCATCAAAGTTATACAATGAACCTAGCCCTGCAATAAGAGCAATCGTAGGAGGTACAACATTGATGAGTACCTTCTTAAGAATATTATATTGCTTATCTGAAAGCATCCATTTTTCTTCTGACATTTAGTCCTCCTTATTTATTAAGATTTCTTAAAGATACCTGGGATGTTTAGGATGATACGTTTGTTAAAGATATTGGCATCACTTGTAGCATACATTCTAACTACATCAGCTCCCTTATCTACCCAAATAGATGTAGAAACATCTCCTACCCATACTTGAGCCTCAATAAGCTCAGCAGGTCTAGGTGCACCTTTAGGTAATTTAGCAATAACATTTCCTTGACCAACAGCCTTAAGGATTTTAAAGTCTACTTTCAGAATACCTACACCTGTGCTACTAGAGTAAGTAAGTGTTATTCTAGGAGATACATCTGTGTCATAAGTACCTTCTTGAACCTTCTCTCTATCAGTGAAAGTACCTCTATACACTGTAATGTCAGTAGCTTTATCTTCCTGTTTGGTTAGTAGATTATCTACTTCATTCTTAGTGTAAGTCTCAGCTTTCTTGTAGAACTTATCTAAAGCATTATCCATGTTTACATTGTAAGTAGTGGAGCCTTCTGCTTCAGCTTTAGTTACTGTAACACCTTCAGTATCACTAGTAACAACAAATTCTTTTCCTGCACTTACTGGAAGCTCTACTGAATTACCATTAGAGATGCTTAAGGTATTACCTTCTAAAGACAATGTTTGCTTATCATTGTCTTCTTTCTTTTCTAGAGCACTAAGTCTTGACTCATTATTAACCCTAATCTCACTAATGTCATGTAAAGCACTAGCCATAGAGCTTCCTAAGTCATTTACTTGCTCTTTTAAGTCACTATCATCATAGATGGTATCTTTGTCTTCCCTAGCTTCTAAGACAGCAATTCTATCTACTAGAGGCTTATCATTATAAGGTGTTGCTTCAGGAAGTGTCACAGAGTTTCCATTAGAAATTGATAGCTCATTACCAGTTAATGATAATGTTTGTTCATCCTTATCAGGTTTAGCTTCCAATGCTTCGACTCTAGCTTTTAATGCACTATCATCATAAATAGTGTCATTATCAACCTTCTCTTCAAGAGTAGTTAGTCGATTTTTTACTTCTGTGTCATCATACACAGTGTCTTTATCTTCTTTTGCCTCTAATGCAGTTACTCTTTCTTTAAGAGCAGTGTCATCATAAGCAATAGAAATAGTATCTTTATCATCAAATTCTACTTCACTAGATGTACCATCAACTCTAGTGTAAGTCAATTTTACCTTATTCCCTTCTCTAGACACAGTGACTTCTTTTACAAAGTTATCTGTTCTTCCTTCAAGGGCTTTGATACGGTTAATTACTTCTGTGTCATCATAGGTAGCTCCTCCACCACCTAGACCCTTTAAACAGCTTGCATCAACTGTTACCTTTACCATTGGCAATCTCCTCCTCTACATGTCTTCTCATCTTCTCGTTTAAACCATGTATATAATGGTTTCCATTAAGTTCATTAAAGTATTCCTTCACAAGAGGCTCAGTCATATCCCACTTCTCTTGCCAAGTAAACTCAGTTGAGTTGTAGATGTTAAGATACTCAGAGCGTAAGCTAGAGCGTTTAGCACCCTTTGAGAGCTCTACAAGCTGATTTCTCTTGTGGTTAAGCCAAGCTACCCCTACACCACAAGCTGAGGTTACAAAGAGTGTTATTCCTGAGATGACAGCTTGGTTTTCCACAATTCTTAAGATTAGTCTATCCATTTAGCTCTCCTATAGTGAGTCTATCCATCCTGAGTCCAATTTACCTTCTTTAGTTACTACTTCACCATAAGGTTTAGTAATAGTAGCAGTATAGCTAAAGATAGGCTTACCTATTACTACATGGTCTCCTACATGTTTATCCAAGGTAATATTGAAGCTATTAACTTTATATCTATTATTACCCTCAATACCTCTATTAAGACCTTCATCTAGGATATCAGCATATTCCTTGCTAATAGAAGGAAGGTCTTCATCTGTAATAGGTTTCCCTATGATAGCACCTTCTTCTCGTCTAGTAATAGATAAGATTTCATCACCACTAATTGTGATATTACCTAACGCCATGCCTGATAAAGTTTTATCAATGACTCCTTCAGGAAATTCCTTAGCAGGCTCTTCTGTGTGAGGTACTTTGTAGGTATGTTCTGAAACTTTACCATTTAGAGTAGTTCTTACTTTAAGGTTATAGTTAGTCTTTCCTCCTATAACCTCTGAGCCTTTTTCATAAGCAGGTCCTTCAAGTACAGCCTCTACAGTAGTTCCTTCAGGTAATTTAGCCTTCAATTCATTGATAATCTTATCTTCAAAGGCTCTCTTATCCTCTTCAGATACCTCAGGAACATAAACTACTTGACCATCCTTAGTAATAAGTGTAGAGAACTTATCTTCTACACTAGGTAGTGCTTCTAGTAAGTCAATAGTTTTCTCAGTAGTAGTACCAATGCTCATAGGCTCAGATTGATATACATCACCATTAGGTTTAGTAATCTTCACAATCTTAGTATAGAGAGGTGCACCTGTAACTTCACTACCTACTTCAGGAGCTTCACTAGGAATTTTATCTACTGATACTTCCACAGTGTATCCTTCAAGCTCAGGAATATCTCCTACCTTATCTGTGATTTCTTTCTTATAAGCCTCAATCTCTTCAGGTGTAGGCTCATCAACACTGATAAGTTTGTTGTTTTGGTTAGCATTATACTTACCTAGGGTACCTTCATTACGCAACTTACCTGACACAATCTCATCCAACTCTTCATTAGTGAGCACAGGTTTAGGAGCTGGCTCATCAGGAGTAGGAACTTCAGGGTCAGGATTAGGAGTTGGTGTTGGTTCTACAGGTTCGTCAGGAGTTGGCTCTACAGGATTATCAGGTTTTGGTTCATCAGGTGTAGGCTCAACTGGATTAGGTTTAGGTTCTTCGGGTTTTGGTTCCTCTGGTTGAGGTTCAGGATTAGGTTTAGGTTCTTCAGGCTGTGGTTTTGGCTCTTCAGGAGTTGGTTCAGGCTGTGGAGTAGGTTTAGGAGTAGGTTTTTCATCTTCCTTCTTCTTCTCACAGTTGAACACAATCTCAATACCACCACACTGAGTCTCTAACATCTCACAGGTTGCTTTAGGGATAGGTTTATACCCCTCATAGGTAGGATATTCAATCCCACATAGTTTGTCTTCTTCAGCTAGTTTATAAGCCATAGTAACTCCTATCTTACATATACATCTATTGATGTTTTTTCATTGGTCAAGTAGACCTTACCCTTAAAACCAAAGGGTGTGTTATACACTCTACCTTTCACATCACCCCAAGATGAGGGAACAGATAGAATAATATTACCATCACTGTCTGATAAGAAGCCATAAGCATTATAGCTCTTATTCACATTTACACTAGCAGGGAAGTTGTTTCCTGAGGAGTAAGTCCATTCATAACCACTATAGTTTATACGACCAAGGGAGATGAACTGTGCTAAGGTGTAGATAGGTTGAGTTCCTGATTGGTCAAGACCATCATCAGTCTTATCAGGGAACTTATCATATCCATTAGCCTTCTCTACTTCCTTTTTATCATCCTTCTTGTCCTGCTTAGAGTATTCTTTCTTCTCAGTGACACAACTTCTAGGGATGTATCCTACTGAGCCATCATACTTATCATATATCAGCCACTCACCATTTATTTTACCAGTGACCTTATTACACTTGTAGAAGGTATCTAACACAGTAGGGTCTCCAATACCTTTTATACCTTCAACCTTATCACAGGTTATTTCATAAAAGGTCCTTTGGATACCACTTCTTTTAGATGGGCTATCTCCTGAGCCTCCATTACTAGAGCCTCCTGCATTATTACCTGGTGAGTAGTTGTCTTGAGCCCTTATCCGTACAACCCTTAAGATGGAGGCTCCATCAGCTAGGATGTTTCTTCTGTGCTCAATGACAAACCGCTGTCCTGCATAGTTCTGCTCAATGTATAGGGCATTATTGATAGGTCCTCCACCATAGACACCTGTGTGTCCATAAGGTGTAGTAGTTTCATAGGTAGATAGGATATCACCAACTCTTAGCTCCATCCCTGGTGTATAGGGGAATACATCTGCAAAAGCACTAACTCCTGCATCAGTACCAATCTGATTACCGTTACCCCAAAGCCTATGACCATATTGCATAGCAATCCAGTCAACTAAGGCTACACACTCACCACTACCAACAGTCTGACCGATAACACTTTGAGCTAGTTGATAAGCATTTGTCATATCAATTATACCTCAATCTTATCCTTCAGTAAACTTATGCACAGGTTAGTTATGTATTGGAAGTCATAGTTGAAAACCTCACCATTGTAAGTGATAGTGTTATCCTCATGGTCACAAGTGATGACATTAGACTCTAGAGTAAGCTCTAAAATTCTATTGTCCAACCACTCCTTAGCTCCACCTCTATCATGATTTTTATAAATTTGTCTGAAGAATGACTCAACCATAGACTCAACTAAAATTCTGTCATACATTCTTTGTACTAATTTCTTCTTAATCATGTGTATATAACTCCATCTGTTTATCAATTTCTTTTATACTATACTCTATACGCTTAATATCACTCTTAAGCAACTCATTACTAATCACAGAAGTGTAATCAGTAGGATGCTTCTCTACATGCTGTTCTAAGATAAACTGTTTTTTCTCCTTAGAATGTAGTTGAATGAGCTTATGCTTTCGTTTAGTATATAGGTTTTTAATATGACTGTTCATAACTCTCCTAATTTATATGACTAAACTTAAGGAAGTTTCTAAGTGTAATCTTAGCCTCTCCTAGTGCATAAATAGTGAAAATCTTCTCTCCTGGACTAAATAAGGCACTTCTTTGAGCATCATTTAGGTACCAAGCTGAGTACATAAGGTCATAACCTTCCATTGGGTTGTTGTTAGGGAAGATACCTTCTCCACTAGCATCATCTCCAATCCAGTTACATCCCCATTGCCTTCTGAAGATTTCTGTTAATTCAATCTCTGAGGTCTCTCCTGTGGCTTGATTTGAAGCAGAAACAACTAAGTGGACATCTGTAAGGGGTATAACGTTACCTCCCTCACAGGGGCTCTTATCCATCTCTATGACGAACTTCAGGAACCATCTTTGGAACCTATCAAGGTCACTAGGTACAAGTACTCTGAAACTTGCTGAACCTTGTGTCCTATCAATGACCACAGTATCACCTTCAGATTTAGTCTTTTCAGTGTCCTCATCAGTATTCTTACTACTCAAAGTATTCTTGATGAGGTCTAAATATTTATTGGCAAAGTCAATTCTCTCTTGAAGAGCGTTACCTGCAACTCCACCCCAATCCGCTAGGAACCTAGCAGTATTCTGTGCTACATCTAGCTTACTAGTGGCAACTTCTTTTACAACATTCTTAAGTCCTTCCTCACTCATCATAAAGGCAACCTGAGTGTTAAAGGTAAAGAAGTTACTATTTCTAGTCTTAGCAAAATCATATAAGGTTTTAGCTCTAGGACCAGTCCATTGACCAAGACCTAGACCAATGTAGTGTTTTCCTCCTACATTATAACCTGGCTCATATAATGGTTGGTCATAAAGTCCTGCAAAAGCTCCCCAAGAGCCTAGTAGATTTTCTGCTGTTGGTTCCTGAAGCATCTTATCAAACTGAAAATTAGTAACATAGTCAGCTTCATACCTTCTAGCAGTGACATTAGACTCTCTACCAAAATATCCTACTATACCTGCAACACCCTCAGGAGTTGCATCAGGAATTTCTTTCTTAATAGCCCTTACTAGTGTTTTAATTCTAGTCTCAAGGTCATCACTTTCACTTCCTGCCAAGCTATCATCCTTCACAGGAGGACAAGATGTAGAGGTAGATAATGAGCCCACATAATCAAGAGCGTAAAGGTCAGTAACTCCACCTCTACGCTGTTTTGATTGTTGGATAACTCTAGCTTTAGTTCTACCAACAGTATTAATTAGTTTGTTTAACTGGTTAGCCATGTTACCCCCTACTGATTTACTACAATATCTCTATCACTATAGAGGTATTTAGATAGCTCTAGCTTCTGTAAGTGTACTCCATCATTATAGGTGTCAGTAATCTTAGTTAAAAAGAACCATGAGCTTGTCTTGAGAATTTTCTCATAGTACTTAGTGCAAGCTGTTAGTTCCCAAACACCTGCATTAAGCACAAACATCACCCTATCTCCTGGTTGAACTCTTTTCTCAGTGATAGGTTCTATAGTCATAGAGTAGATGACCTTTCTTCTAGAGTTCTTCAACCGTCTAATAGCTGTACGATAGAGCTGTTCAGTTGCCTTTAGCCTATCTGCATCTGTGATTTCTCTGTTATCCTCAGCAATAGACTGTGTATCATTATCAGTTACAGTACCCCAATAGAGCTCTCCTGCTTCAAGGGCAATACCTTCTGTATCCATTACAGCAAACTCATCACCGATAATCTCAGGAGCAAACACAGGAAGCTGTGGATAGTCATAAGAACGCTGTGAGTTTACCTTGTTACCTGTCTTAATCACAGGGAAACCTTCTAGCATAAATTTAGGGTTATAGAAGATGTCTCTCAGTGTCAGTGAACTAGCTCCTGAGTCTGACTTATCAGACATTGCTACAGCAATATTGATAGTATCCTCATAGTTCTCCTCTACGTTATCTAGAGATACTAAATGATTATACTCATTTATTAGAACATCCTTCTTAATCCCAAAGATACCAAACTCAATCAGGTAAGGGTCATAGCGATTGACTCTCCAATATAAAGATGTGGTCTTCTCACATACTTTAGTAAGAAATTCAAGGAAAGTCTCATTAGAGAACTCATACTCAATCAGGTTTTTCTCAGCATAGTCATCAACATACTTAATCTTAAAGTCATTTAGAAGGTCATCCTTGTGAGCTTCATTAGACCAGTATCCTAGAGCTTGTTCCACAGCAGATACTACAGAACGAGCCTTAACAGTGACATTGGTAGGAAGGGTTCGTTTACCCAACCTACCTATCACATGAGAGGTCTTCACAGTCACAGTCATATCCTTGAAGTCATTTGACTTATCTCCTGCATAACCCTCATACTTCCAGTCATCTGTTTGAAGTATAATATGTGTGTTTCCACTAATTAATTTAGAATATCTAATAGGAAGGGTTAATTGAATTGCAGGAACCTCCATCATGGAGAACTCAACTGAAATTTCACCTAGAAAGTCTTCCTTAGGAATAATGGTAGACCTTCTGCCTGAACCATTGCTATTTAAAATATATCCAATCATATAGTTACACTCTCATAATCCAAGTAGATACAAGCACTCTCACTCACAACACCACTCACAGAAATAGTATTTAGACCTTTCTTAACATAAGGCATCTCAGCACACAATCTTAAGGCATCAAGAGACACCTCATTATAACTGAACTCTAAACACTCCCAAGACTTAGCATATTTAACGTTACCCTTATAATCTGCTGTGAGTACTCCACTGTAGGTACCTAAAATCTTAAAATCTCTATCATTTAGCCTTACAATAGGGTCCTTAAAGTCACCTTCAAGAGCAAAACTCCATCTGTGACTATCTAGAACAGTAGTTGATAGGAAGTCACCTGTCATAACCTCATTTACACATGTATCACAGATAGCATGTTTGTAGAGGTCCTTAAGCTGTTTTCCATCCTGTTTGCATCTAGAACAGTTATATACTACTCTCCATTTAGAGTTACACTCTTCATAGAAGTCATTCATAAACTGGACATTAGTCTGAGCAGTACATAGGTCTACCATACCATCCATCTCACCACAATCTGTCTCACAACATTCACAGTGATTATCACAGTTAGGTAGAGTGTTACAGCAAGCTCTAGACTTACCTAAGCAACTAGCCTTCATCTCAATAAAGTCACAGTTATCATAGGGCTCTAGATAGGTCTTAGCCTCATCTGCCTTATACCAAACACCATCAGGGTTATCTAGTTCAACTTTGAATACTAGGTAGTCATCATCTGTGATTACCCACTCCTTAGCTGATTGAATACTAGTAACATAAGCATTACACCACACAAGCTGTAGACCTGTTTGAATAGCCCACAGCTTACCTGGTGTAGTTAGTTGTTCAATGATAAAGTCATAGTGAGCCTGAACATGCTCCTCAGACCAGTCTTGGGTTCTAAGGGCAACCTTCAGTGAGATAGAGTTACTTTCTATCAGTGACTTATCACTCTGATTACCAACATAAGAGCCATGAGTAAAAGTCCGAGAGGTTTTACTCTCTCTCAGACTAATACTTTCTGACTGTTCATCAATAGACTTTCTACCAAGGAACACAAGGTCATTATATTGGATATATCGTTTAGGTTTTGAAAAGTTTTCATCACATCTAAACATTAAACATACCTCATTAACTTGTCAATTCCATACATACCATTCAAATACTGAGACTTATTGTCAATATTTTGACTAATCTGAGCATTGTTATTGTTATATACATTATTAATTATAGTCTGACCTGTGCCCTTTTGTAAAGCACTGAAGCCATACTTGTTGAGCTTGTCTAAGAAGTTAGTTCCTAGACTATCAACAGCTTTCTTACGAAGTACATACTCACCTGGAGTCAGCATAGTTGGCACTGTGTCTGTTCCACGTGAAACAAAATCTACACCTCCAAAGCTTCCTCCTGAGTAGTACTTAACAGCTCCTCCTGCAAACTTGTGTTTGGACTTCTTACTTCCAATTCTGTTAGCAATACTTCCTGAGCCTGATTGTATCTTAGCTATAATACTTTGCATAGCTCCTGTAGCTTTAGCTGTTAGTGAAGCTAAAGCTTGGTTGATTTCAGCACTAGCATTTTCAATACTAGTGGTATCAACATCTCCTGGGTTGTTCTTCTCTACCGCTGACTTAATCTTACCGATAGCTCCATCAGTAGTATCCACCTTTTTCTTGACTTCTTCAAGGAGGGCTTTACCTTTAGCATCAAGTTTTGTGGTATCTATGTTAGAGATGTCTATACCATATAGTAAGGCACTAGCTTCTTCAATCTTGATATCACCATTAGCAAACATTTTACCTATAGCATTTGTATAGTTTGTAATAGTTGCTTTTGTTTTCTCAAGCTTTTCAGGAGATATAGTGTTCTCTTTTTGGAAGTTCTTCACAGCTTCAGCAAAGGTTTCTCCTTTTTCTACCATACGGTCAGCAATGATATCACCAATCTCTTCATCAAAGCCTTTCATCTTAGAGATAAATCCTGATAACTTTTCTTTCTTGGTATCATCACTCTTAGAGCTATTTCTGATACCTTCAAGAAAATCGTTCATCTTACCTGAGGCTACTTCATTGACTTTATTCTCAAGCTCACCCAACTTATCAGCTAGACCTGCTCTATGAGCACTATCATTAGTTTTCTTGATAGTTTTATACTGATAAGCAACTTGGTCTATCTCTTCTGCTATATCAAGTGAAGAATTTTTAACATATTCTGTTAAAATATTCCTAATTTCTGTAGGAACCTTTGATAGATGTTTGTTGATACTTTCTATCCTATCAGCATTAGCTTCTTGTGAGCTCTTACTTAGGCTTTCTGCTGATTTCTGAAGCTTAGTTGCATAGTCAATAAGATTTCCTCTAGACTGTTCCTTAAGAAACTCCTCAGAGATACCTACTTGCTTAAGAGCTTCAATTAAGGCAGTTTCTTGGTCTTCCTTAGATGAAAACTTACTACCATCAAGGGCTGACTTAAGGCTTTCTGAGTAAACACTTAGGTCCTTATACAAGTATTCCTTGGTTTGGTCTAAACCTCCCCAAATAGACATAACAGCATTTTTGAACCTCTCAGTGTTTAGTCCCTGTCTACTCTGTTCACCTGGTGAGAATGTCTGAATTTCTTGTGTTGTTCCATCAATGGAACTCTTAACCTCAAACATCTTTTGTCCCATAGAACCATAGAACAACTGAAGTGAAGCAAGAAGTTCTTCATCAGTAACCCCAAACTGTTCTTTCCATTGTTGCCATGTCTTAGTCTCACCATTGATATCAACATTATATGTTGATAGTTTCTCAAAGTCAGGGTTTATATTAGCTAAACCAATAGATGACTTAGAGTTCTTAGCATTCATACCTGTTTGGTTAGAAATTCCTGACACAGCAGATATTGAGTTAGCTAAGTTAGACTCTCCATTGCTTCCAATAGATCTGTAGAAACCTCTAAGGAGTTCTGTATAGGACCTTCCTTCTTCTTTCAAGGCTTCAACTTTAGCTTTTAATTGCTCTTCCTTAGCTTGCTCTTCTTCCTTCTTAACCTGTCTCTTGAGTTCACGCTCTTGTTCAGCAAGTTGCTCTTCCTGAGCTGTAGTGAATAATCCTGAAGCTACTCCAAGCAAACCGCCTATACCTGCTCCAATAGCAGTTCCTACAGGTCCGAAGAATGTCCCCATGCTTGCTCCCATGAGAGCACTTGAAGCAGTTGATGTAAGCACAGTGGAACCCTTCTTCAAGATAGGTGACATATTAGAGTTTTGGACTAATCCATTAACTCCATCAAAAATCATTCCACTGAACATCCCACCTAGCATTAGAGCTCCCTTACCAAAGGACTTCATAGCTCCTGAGGCTTGTTGAGAGAACATCTTAGCATAACCTTTGGTAGATTGTACACCTGCCTTAAGACCTTGCCATCTACTACCTGTTTGGGCGTATGCAAGTTGATAGCTTGCATAAGAATTGCTCATAAGTTGCTTAGAAAGGTCCCACCTGTTACCTAGCTGATACTTAGGTGCACTAGAACCTTTACTAAAAGGTAGGAAGCCTCCAAAACCACCCTGTGAACCACCTTGTGAGCTTCTATTGAATATAGAACCTGGTGATATACCTCTGATAGAGTTAAGGCTATTTATAGTAGTACCTAGGAAAGTAACTAACTTACCTACAATACCACCAACCTTAGCAAGGATAGTACCAATAAGGAAAATCTTAGCATTGGCACCAATTACATTAGCAATAGAAGTTAGCACATTGATAATGGTAGTTACTGTGTTAAGGACTTTTCTCATCCCAATTTCAACATTACCACTACCTAACTGAGCAAAAAGGTTTTTGATGCCTTCTACCACAGCTTTGATAAAGTTACCAATAGCTCTGAAGAAAGCAACTCCTGAAGAGGATGTGAGTGCATTGATTAACCCTGAACCAAGCTCAGCCACAATAGGAGCTAGTCCTTTCAAGAGGTTATCAATAACTTGACCAATCTTCTTAAGACCTGCATTAACTCCTGAAGGGTTTAATCCTTTCTGAGTCTTAGCCATAACCTCAGTGAAGAAGTTAAGGATGCTCTTAACAACACCTAAAGCGGTAGGAATAAGATTAGTCTTAGTTCCAATGAACTGGATAGAGTCAAAGAGTTGTTCCACAAAGCTTCCTAGTGAATTTACAGTTTGCTTAAGAGCACTTACATTAGCCCCTCTAGTAATTACATCATTAACTACTTTAAAGAACCATGAAAAGCTTGCTGAAACTAATCTAACCGCACCTGATGACACAGCAAGGTCAGCAAGGTTTCTGTACATCTTAACTATTTCAGTGATACCATCTAAGAAACCACTGGTAACGCCTTCCTTGCCAATATCAACTATTGAACGAAGGAATTTAACATATTCATTACCTGCTTCACCAAGGAACTTACCAATAGATATACCTGTGGTGCTGAAGAAGTCCTCCACAGACTTAGATAGTTCTCTGATATTGTTGACAAAGCCTTTACCATCAAACCCTTTTGATAACTCTTTACCAAAAGTTTCCATGGAACGTAGTAAGGCTGAACCTTGGGTCATACCAATAACTCTACCTACTTGAGAGAATTTAGTAATCAAGTCACCAACAGCATCACCAAACTTACGGACATACTCCTCAAATTTGGCACTACCTACAATTTCAGTGATACCTTTGATAAACTCTCTAGTAGCTACATAAACCTTGTTAAGTGCTCCAGGAGTGATATTACCCTCATCATCAACCTTATCAAACACAAGGAGGTTAGATAGGGTTTCTTTTAAGTTGGCAATAGCCTGTCTAGGTGTAACAATAGATGTTACAAGTTCTTGGAACCTTGGGTCTCCACCTACCTGCTTGACTACATCAAGGAACTCATCAGTAGAGATAAGTCTCTTTCTAGTAGCATCTACAATAGTATCCTCACCTTTAGACTTAGCTAGTTCAGTAAGTCTTCTATTTAACTCTGATGCACCTAGAGCTGAGAATTTCTCACGGATAAAACGGAAGTCCCCTTGATTAAGTACACCTGCCGCCAACATCTGAGACATCTGTGTGGTAATGGTTTTCATACCCTCAACAGGGTTTTTAGTCTGAGCTGTAAGTCCTGCAAAGGCTTTTGTGATTTCTTCAGCATCAGCTCTATTATAGGCAGTGAATGTAGAAGCCTGTTCCAAGAGGTCAGTAGCATCAAACACAGATGCCTTACCATAATCACCCAACCGCTTCATAGATAAGTTGATTTCTTTCTCAGTCTTACCTAATGCTTGCATGTTGATACGGTAAATCTGCATAGCATCCCCAAGGTTATTAGCTTCTTTGTTAAGCTCTCCTAAACCTGAACGAAAAGCAGTTCTGACACCTGACACAATGCCTGAGAGACTTCCCTTGAGTCCTCCACCTACCATAGAAGCTAGAGAACGCTGGATGCCTAGTACTTCAGAAGAAATAGACTTAAAGCTTCCTAACATAGCTTTAGCAGGGTTCACAGCCCCTAATCTAATCATGTTTGATGTGAGCTTAGATACAGCACCATCCACAGAATTAATGACATTATAAAGGTTCTTATATGACTCAGCTACGTTATGGACCTCAATAGATGTACGCTTAAGAGCTTTATCATCTAAAGGAGACTTACCAGTACCCCTAGCTTTATCTGCAAGTCCATTGATTGACTTAATTTGTTTCTCAATTTCGTCTGTGTTTAACCGAAGCTTAATATTAACAAAGGGCAAGCTATTAGACTTGCCCATTTTGTTTATAAGCTTTTCAATGTCAAGCACAGTCTTCTTCATGTTAAGTAATAGTTTAGATGCTGACTCAATATCATTGAGACCATCAATCTTAACACCGATTGTACGTACTGACATCTAGAAGTTCTCCTATGCTACATCTTCCACATTTCTACGAATTTCGTAGAAGTTACCATTTTCATCTCGGCTCACAGTGAATGTAAGTGATAGAGTGATTTCTCCATCTGTACCAAACTCACGTGAGTTTTCAGTGATAAGTACATTGTTGAATACGTAGTATTCCTTGATACCTCTAGTGTTCTCAACCACTTGAGTTACACGGAAGTGAGTGTTACGAAGTCGTTTATCGTTTGCCACGATAAGCTCAACATCACGCTCTCCATTGTAAGTAACAAGCAATTTCTCACCGATATACATAGGGTTCACAAGAACTGTACCTCTATCTAATCCATGGTGAGTTTGAGTCAAAGCAATGAACTCATCATCTTCAAGGTTGACACCTGCTGAAATTGGCATAGAAGACAAGTATGTGCAATCACATCTATCAGAAGAGATGATGATTGTGTTACAGTCTTCATAGTACAAGTCAGGGATAACCAATGAACCGTACTCTTTACCGTCAACTTCAACTCTTTCAACCACGAAGCTGTCTGTCACAGGGATACCACTTGTCATTTTCTTAGACATAGATTGAAGAGGGTTCAACCAGTAGTCATTACATGAAGTAGTAGTAGCTGTGATTTCTTTTGTGATTTCAATTTGTGACTTATCATACTGACGACCAAAGCATCTAGCATCTGTAGTAGGTACTGAGATGTTGTGAGTGAATGATGTCAAACATGAGAGCAATACGTTTGAGAACTTACGCAACTCAGAACGGTCATTGACAATCATTGGAGATGAAAGTCCAATTTGTCCATCAAACTCATCTTCACCTTTGTAAGTTACTTCATAAGAGATAACTACACCATGGTCAGATGGTTTCCATCCTTCACCAACTTGAGTCATAGCTTTAGTATCAGCTAAGTCAATAGTACGTAGAACGTATCCTGGTGCATGAGTTTCAAAGTCGTAAGTGTACACATAAGCGTTAGCTTGTGGTAGGTCAGGGAAGTCAGCAACAGTAACCTTCAACTGATACTTACCTGCTTTTGGTACATTAACGTATACCATGTTAAACCCTAGAGCAAAGTCATCAGCATCAGAACGAACTTGATACTTAACTTTGATAGCTTTTTCAGCAGATTTAACATAGAGTGTTCCTGTGTTAAAGCATTTAAGTGGTGTACAGTTAAGTTGGTCTTCAGGAACATCCTTACGAACATACTGTACTAAGGTACCTGTAGGAATTTGTACTTGCTTGTTAGCTTTCCACCGAACACAAGGACGAATTTCCTCATTGATAGCGACAATGATTTTATTGTCTTTATCTTGAGTGTTGTAGCCATACATAGGATGACTCATATCTACAAAACAGTTAGACATTTATTTCTCCTTTTTCTTATTGTCAGCTTGGGCTTTTTCAGCTTGCACTGAAGGTTTTGGTTTGTTAGCTTCTTCTACCATGTGCTCACGAACTCTAGCCATTGCTTGAAGCTCAAGTTTGCTTCCATGACGGTTAGCAATCTCATTACGAGACATGAAGAACGCATCAATGTTAAGTGGTTTTTCCACAGTCATGTTTTTCTCCTTCTAACATGTATAAATTGATAAGGTTACAGGGAAGGAAAACATTTCAACCTCATCCACAAGCTCATTAGAGAAGTCTTCAGGACATCCAACTTCCTGTATCTTGACCTTGATAGGCAAGTACCAATTTTCCAATGAGGCTACATCTTGAGCGAAAGTCTTTCTCTGTATCCCCTGAGGTGTACTAACTTGATGAGTTAGCATGTTTTTAATTTGACAATGAACTTCTTCTCTGTACTCTAGTTTTCCCTCAGGGGTGTTCTCTATACAGACCCTTCCAGTAGGAGGACTGACAGAAGAATAGTATACGGAGAAATTTATGTAGAACCTTGGGAAACACTTAGAACTATTATCACAGGCTATATCAATAGCTAGGAAAGGGAACTCAGCCCCTTGGTTAAGTTGGAAGTGCTCAGAAGTTCCTACATGTTTATTAAACTGTTCATCAAAGTTATTATATCTTTTACGTGGGTCTCTCTCTTCAGGATGGTCAGGCTGAATAAAATAGTCTAGTACATCTGCTCCATACATCTGAAGCCACTTCTTGATGTTTATATACAGGGCACTCATCATTTCACTAACCTCTTAGGTACTTTAAGTGAAAATTTAGTACCTGATTTCTGTAAATAAGCTGTCACAGAAGCTCTATCACTCCCTGATAGACTTGATGAACCTGAACCTCTTCTACCTGAAGGATGTTTAGCAGAGTACATACCTACTCCACCTTTGACAAGCTCTCCCTCTCCAATGTTCATGAAACCTTGATAGATAAAGTCGAATGGTTCCCAATTAGGATAACCTTTTTCAACATATACTTTAGTATAATATCTAACTTTTCCTCTAGAAGTTGGAGGGAAGTCTGACCTGTCACTGTATACTTCAAACCCACCTGGTACTTTCCTAATCTTGACTGAGTTTATCATCCTACCAGTTTGTCTAGAAGCAATAGCCTTGGCTTCTAATGTACCAGTCATAACAAAATCAGTAAACTCATCAACTAGTTCAGTACCTTTAAAATTATGAATATCAATCGTGGTCAACTGTAATCACCCCCTGTAATTGCTTAACAAAAGGTGCACACTCTAGGAGCATCTGCTCACTTTCTCTAGGGATTAATCGCTCACCAGTGAGCTTAATATCCCAACATCCTGGAAGTATCTCGTAGCTTCTATAGGCAACTACCTTCCAAAATAGATATCCTGCATCCTCAGGACAATCCCAATAGTTACATTTAGTGGATATCCTTTGCATGATGTAGTAACCATGCTTAAAATCAAAATCACAAGCGTGAGATTGATTATGAAGTGAAAAGTAGAATGTTTCTAACTGCCTAGAGCCTTCAAGTCCATGAATTGTAGTGGCATCACTTTCAGCTCCTCTAGAGGTAGGCATGTGGTCAACACACTTGATGTGCTCAACTTCTTCCCACAGGCATTTAAAGACTTGTCTACTATTCTCATCATAAGTGGGAGTAGCTGTACCTTGTCTCAATAAAATAATCTCTTTATTATTCTGTGGTAGACCCATGATACCCCCTAATATTACAGTTCTTCAGGTTTAGGATTATTGTTTCCCACTGGTTTTTCAACAGGAGCTTCAGGCTTTGGAGCCTCTTCTTCTGCAATCTTAAACTCAGTATTCTCAATATCCCTAACAAAAGTAGCTTCTGTAGTATCAGGAACTTCTTCAAAAGTGTTACGAATGTTACCTTGCTTATCTGTGTATTTCAAGTTTGTAAGATACTTACCTAGAATTTCATCTACAGGATAGGTTTTACCTTGTTCAAAGATATATAACCTTCCTCCATAGTAAGTTCTATACACAGTACGGTAAGTTTCTACACCACTAATGGAGCGTCCAGTACCACACTTAGAGCATCCGTAAGAGCGTGACTCTCTTGCGTATTCTCCATTGTATTTTACTTGCATTCTTTTCTTCTCCCAATAGCTAAGTGCATCCCTTCTGTGTAAACTTTTTTACACAGTGATAGTGAGCTGAGTGTAGCTAGTGACCATTTATTGATTAACTTAACGTAGAACCTGTCAATGCTTCCATTATCAATAGTCCATTCTCTTACGATATAGTCTACTGATTTCTGCTTAAGCACAGCTCCTACAGCCAATCTATCCATGTTAGCACACTCATCAAGTGAACCACAGTTATTCTGATAAGAGATGAAGATATTCATGAAGTGACACATAGCCTCATAGATACAATCAGGTAGATTTTCAGAGGTGTATCCTGCTTCATAATCCAAGATGATTTTATACTGAGCCTCACAAGAGCAAGGGTCACAACACCTACAGCAAGGGCTGAGTTCATCTGTGACATTAATCAGTAAAGTTCCATCCACAAAGGACCAGTTATACTTTGTAGTATCAAGTTCGTACTCTTCTCTCTCCAAGCCCTTACGTTTATGTAAGTAGACCTTGAGTGAATTAGGGTCAAACCCCTTATAGTAATAAGGCTTAATCTCAACCATTGCATCACAACCGCAAAGTTCAAACTCAGTGATAGGTATAACTTCATGTCTTCTACTCTTCAGAATAGTAGCACACTCACCATCAGTCCAACAGAACAAGCGAGCGAGTACACGAAGAAAGCTCTCCATGTACCCCTGCATTGTTGCTCCATCATCACAGTCAAAGCAACCACACTTCTCTTGAAGCTTATTGGTGATTTTAATTAATTCCAATTCAGGTTGCATTTACTGTCTCCTTATTTAGCAGGAATAGTCGCCATAGGGAATGGATTAAGTCCTGTGAGAAGTCCTTGGATACGTTCAAATACCACAGCAGGGCAAGTTTGCTCAAGTGGAATGTTAGCCACAAGGAGGTGAGAGATGTGTGAGTTAGTATGTACCAAACCGAAGTTTTCATACTTGTCACAGATGACTTCACATCCTGGTTTAGATGTATCTTCAGTACGTTGAGTGTAGATAGATGATTGAGGTACGAACAAGTCATACTGAGTCAATGCTTCTACTCTAGCCAAGTCAATAACGTAAGCTTCACCAGTCATAGTTTCTTCAAGGTCATAAGGCAAGTGGTAAGAAGTTCCAAAAGGAATACCTCTAAATCTAATTGTTTCACCATTTACTGACCATCCTTGAGGAAGCTTACCATCTTTACCTGGAACGATTTCAGCTTTAATTCCACGAAGAGTTAATGGGTGAACATAGATTTTATACCGTGCTGATTGGTTGTTCAATACATCAAGGTAGCAAGCAACCTGACGGAAAGCACCGATAACTGAACCTGAAGCATCAATAGGAGTAACCCCTGGGTGAGACATCATTTCAGCCACACCTGCGAATGGGCGTAGACCTTGACCTTGGAAGTTCAACATACCTTGAACGATATGACGTTGAACGATAAAGGCGAAAGTATACCATGCCATGAATTGTTCAGCTTCTTCATAAGACATACCCAAACGTTGGAAGATGTTAAGAAGGTCTCCCTGTTTGAAGTGCATCTTGTCTTTCATCAAGCGGTCAAGACGAGTTTCACAGTCTTTGAAACAGAGGTAACGAACTGGTGTAGCATCACCTGTAGCTTGCATAGTGAACTTCTCAGTGAAACAGCAGGCATCTGAAGTATCGTTGGCAAAGTCAGGAGCTTTAGTTCCCCAAGTGATACCTTCCATAATCCAGTCGCCATTTTTAGCTTGACGAAGTGCACCGAAAGATGATTGTTCAAAACGCTTAAGGATATCGTTTACCAACTCATCATCCATACCAACTTCACGAAGTGAAGGTTGTGCTTTTGACCAGTCACGTGAGATACCAAAAGGAATTTTACCGTCTTCATTAGAGAAGTTTTCAACATTACCTAGTTTAGCTTTTGTACGCTCATACAAGTTGTCAATAGCTTCACCTAACAAAATATCAAAGTTAGTTTTAGTCATTATTGTCCTCCAAAACGAGCACGTCCAAAGCGGTTAGTAGCTTCTTTTGGCTCTTCTTTAGATGCTTTCTCCACAGTGGGATTTACAGTTTCCAATAGTTTAGCAAGTTTGCTCAACTGACCTTCCACAGCATCTTCATTTTCTTTCTTAGTTTCAAGCTCAGCTTGTAATTGTGCTTTTTCTGATTTAAGTGTTTCTACTTCAGCCTTAAGGGTCTCAATAGCCTCAATAGCTTTAGCAAGAGCTTCACCTTCTTCAGTTTTTGGTTCTTCTGCTTCAACTTTTTCTTCAGTAGCTTCAGCTTCTTCTTTCACTTCTTCTACTTCAGGTGCTTCAGTTGTTTCAGTTGTTTCAGGAGTTTCAACTACTTCAGCAACTTCAAGCTCAGTAGCTTCCTTAACTTCTTCTTCAACTTGTGCACTAAGGTGAGCGAGAACTTTATCAAGAATTTCTTTATTCTTCAAGTGTTCTTCCTCATTTCTTACTAGTAGTGAAGGTTCATATCCTCCACTCTTTGCGTTACCAGGGTTTCCCACAAAGGAGAAGCCTAATATTTCTACTCTATCTGTGATAGGTACATCAATGGTCCCACCATGTTCAAGGTTATACTCAGCAAGTTTAGTAAACTCTTCTAGGTCAACTTCCCTAATCTCCTTGTGGTACCACATGAACTCAGAAGAAATAGCAAAAGGCTCATCTTGAATTAATAAGTCCTTTATATTACTTAATTCCAAATTTACATGAGGTTTTACAAGTAGGTCATACCTACCACGCTCATCAACCACAAGCTTAAGGTCAGACTTTCTGAAGTAACCCTCTCTCACAGGGTAAGCATCTAAGTCCCTGTGACCTGTACTAACAAAACCTTCAAAATCATCAGGTAAGTTATCATACCAATTCTTAAGGGTCCCTTTACAGATGTACAGCCTAATTGTACCATCAGAGTAAAGGACAGAACCTTCAGAGAGTAATGTCATATAACCATTAGGATTATCAATCCTATCAACAGATAACTTTTCAGACTCTTTTCCAGTCTTAGAGAGGTTCATGATAGAGTCTAATGAGTCCTTCTGTTCAAGATACACATTAATCTCATCAATAATTCTCTTAGCAATCTGTGACTTAATTGGCATCCCTAATCACCTCAAACATGTTGTATTTCAACTTACGCACTTTTCTACCTCCACAGGATGCACAGTAGGTATACTCATAAGGTACACCATCCTGTTTTAATCCTGCTTCTGTTTCAGTAGAGAAAGGTAGCTGTTCAGTTATTTCTTCAAGACTCTTCAAGAGAACTTCATCATCAGTTTCATACCAACCTTCATTCTCCTGAGAACTGTTAGGATAAAATTCAAAAAGCTTACGTGAGTTTTGGATGATGCCCTTATCATTTAAAAAGCTGACTCTGATAACTAGGTCACGCTTCAAAAACCTAGACACTCTAAACTTACTCACTCTTATTCACTTCTTTCTCTTTTCCTTTTTCATTACTTGCTTTAACTGTGGTACCTTCAGTAATACTAGATACCTCATCAAGCTCATAACCAAACTGTCTCGCACGAACTTCACGCAGAAACTCTTTGTAAGTTTGACCTACAATTTTTGTTTCTGTCATTACTTATCTCCTGCGTATGTGATAGGGAAGCCATAACAATCAAACTCAGTTTCCTTGAGCTTAACTTCTTCCAATTCATAGTTGAACTCATACTTATCACCACAGCAATAAGTGAATGATTTGAACTTCTTCTCTTCAACATCAAAGTATTGAATTTGTTCTTGTCCAACTACAACCTTACGAACTTGAGCTAAAATTGTTTCAGCCAAAGGTGATTTAAACTCTTTAGTTTCACCTGCAACTACAATTTTAAGCTTCATCTTTGGAACTTTAATTGTGTTAGCCATCAAAGTGCTCCTTCCTGCATAATTATAAACATAATATAACATAAAAGGAGGTAATGTCAAATTACCTCCATGTCAATTAGAACTCGATTTCATCAAGAACCTTGGCTGTACCATGCTCTAGACGGTATCTATTGATTAACTCCATAATCTCTTCCATTCTGAAAGGGTCAAAAGTTGTATCAAAGTTGTTAAGGAAGTCATCTTCCTTGATATGCACAGTTCCTCGTACTTCAGGCTTGTCATCTTTACCTTTACCAACCACAAAGCCTACAATGTAGTTAGCATATAGATGTCCTGTGGACTGCTCCATCAATGCACGTTGGTCAACCACAAAGGTGTAGACCTTCTCAGTCTTCTGACCTACTTTTTGGTCAGATACTTTTACACGATTATCAAAAGCAACTTCCACATTCACAGCGTATGATGTACGTGGTGTACGAAGCATGTTACCTGTAACTCCAATAGTAGGAATTTTTTGAGCTACGTTTTCATGACCACCATTGATTAGCACTTCTGCATCTAGGTCAGTCAAGTCTGCATATTTTCTCAATGTATACACAGGTTTTCCATTACGTGTATACTCAGGCAAAATTTCTTTTCGTTTTGTGTCTAAAAACCCTAAAACATCACTGATAACTTCAGTCATTAATTCGTCCTCCATGACGGTACATATCTTTCAATGTATTTCTAGATTTCTCCTGTTTCTCAAGCCCTTCTTTTTGTTTGTCAGGTGTAAGTATCTCATACACATAAGGCTTAGGAGGTCCATAATCAGTAACAAACTTGCCTTGGGAAGTTTCATCTAGATTTAACCAGTCATTATATGTCTTGAAAGCGTGTTCATTAGCCATCTTAGCATACATAACAGTTATATCAGGATAATACATCTTATTCATAGCATGTTCATAACTAATATTGTATTCTTTGCAAACAGAGAGTACCTGCTCAGTTATCTCATCTAGAGACACAGGGACCATCTCTTCATAGGCAAGTCCTGTGAACTCATCTTTAGGTTTTACTAAACCTTGAAGATAAGCCCACTGGTACCTCACCAAATAACTAATCAGCTTGAAAAAACGAAGGATTGTTATCCAATACTTTAGAACAGTTCTCAATCAATGACTCATCTGTAATGTACTGTAGGAGAGAGTCACTTACTCCTAATACTGCTCCTAATAGTTTTTCACAAGCTTCGATTACATTATCATCAAATACTTCATATACCTTGATTAAGTCTTCTACTGTGTAGATTTCAGATGAACCATCTTCTTTCAAGTCAGTAAAAGCTAGGGCAAGTGTTGAAGCATAATGTCTAACCTTACGTGCAATACGAGGAGAAACAAATTTTTCCTCAGCATGGACTACTTGCTTATATGCTTTACCATCCATCACAAGTTCAGCACCCTGAGGAGCACCTTCTTTAGGAACTGGAAGGTAAAATACTAAAGTATAATCTTTAGGTTCTGTAGCACCAATTTTAGTAGGCTCTCCATTCACAACTGAACTAGTTGGTGTTTGGATAGCTACAGGTGTATCAGTTTGTGTAGCTCCAATGAAGCTGTCCTGCATCTTTGCAAGTTCTTCAATGCTTAAAATCTTCTCTGACATGATTTCTCCTTAAACAATTAGGTTTTTAGCTAGATAGGCTTCAGCCATATCCATGTCGATATCTTTTAATCTGTCATATACATCAAGGATGTAAATGTCATTGTTATAGTTATAGCTATTAGCAAACTCATAACTATCAAACTTAATATACTCTTTAAGTCCAGTAGACTTCTGAAGAAGATGTACAACCTGACCTAAGAAGTGGTCTCGCATAGGTATGATTGTGTTCTTCATAGCATTATCAATGATACTGTGAGTACCAATGTTAGATACTGTCTTGTCTGAGTCAAATAATCTAGCAGGAACACCAAACATACGACAGATGATAGCAGGAACATACTGAGATAGATACTCTAGGAAGTCTGTAGCCTTGGTATCACGTTCAAGCTGTTCAAGGTTTTGGAAGTTACCTGTGTACACAATAGCATCATTGAACTCAGTCTCAGAAAGCTTCTCAGCAAACTTCTCAATATCCTCAATAATCTTCTGATTACGCTCTTCTTTAGCTGTACGACCTAAGTCAAGCAATTCTCCACTATCGAAAGAAGAACCTTGCTCTACACTCTCCTGGACTTGTTCTTCAAGTGTATCCTTAGCTTGAAGTGCAATAGTACCAATACCATTACGAGAGATATCATAGTTCATACGGTTAAGAATGTTAAGGATAAGCTCAACACGTTTTCTATCACGTAGTAATGGACTCATACAGAAAGTCTGTGAAGTATCTAGTCTTACACAAGCGAACTCATCACTGGTGACAACCATAACCTCTTTTTCATACTTTTTAGGGTCTTCAAGAATTTTCTTGATGTCTTCCTCAGAGTAATCAGAGGCAATACGAGGATTACCAGTCTTACGGTCATAAGGTGTTTGGTAGACATCAGTATTCTTTATGAGATAGGCTAAAGTTTGTCTTAGAACAGGCTTCTTAGGGTAGTCAATCACACAGGCTAGAATATCCTTTGGGTGTACCCCAACAAGACCATCTTTGGTTCTTAGCAAACCATAATATCCATATTTTCTATACCCTTTAGCAACTTGCTTGAGTACATCATAATTTCGCTGACCATTAAAGTTATGGTCATAGAGGAAGTTTTTCAGTGTTTCATCCTTGGTGAAGTCATCTGTAGTCAGAGAATTGGTAAACATATAGTTCACAATATTATCTAGGATGTAATCAACATCAGGTAAGTCCAATGAAAGTCTCTCAATATCTTCAAGGGTTTCATTGACAGAAGTCCCTCTAAAGCCTGAGCTTGAATAGATTAACCTGTCTTTGTATTCACCTTTGAAGTATCGGTCCATTGCACAGTCTCCACCGCACTCATCCTTCCGACATTTTCCACATACCATTAGGTACCTCCTAAGTAAAACAACTCAGCAACATGGAGAGAGAGCAATACACTATCCAGTTCGTCAGGAGATTGTCTTAGCAATTTCTTAATTTCAGCCTTAGGTCTAATCTTGACTTTTCTATCCTCAGGTTTCTGAATTTCAGACACAAAGGACATCTGTCTTGATATAGCATCCCAAACTTTACGTACAAAGGAAACTCTCTTAGCCTCCATCATACCTCTTAACATCAAGTGCATCTCAGCTCTTCGGTTAAAAGCATATTCAGCACTAGGGTCCTTGGCAATAACCTTAATCTCAGTAGGCTTACCACCAAAGTTAATATCATACACAGGGCACTTAAGCTGTCCTGATAATCTTCTCATTTTCAATGGTTGTACTATGTGAGCTCCACCACCTGAGTCAATCCCAATAGCTTTTACCTTAAGTGTGTTCGCTATAGTCACTATCTTATCCACAATCTCAATAGCTGTGATACCATCTATCCACTCAGCAGGCTTAATGTCCTTAGTGTCAATAGTGGTGAAGTGATTATGCTTATCCACAGAAGATATAGTAACCTGAATACTGTCAGCACCCTTATAGGCACTATCAACTCCTAGGAAGAAGTCTAATCCTTCTTGCTTCATATCGAATGACTCAAGAATATCAGGAGGAGCATCAAAGAATGAGGACCTTTCTGTAGGAAACTCACACAAAAGGTTTTCCCTGATTGAGTCTTCAGTTATTGTAAACTGTGACCTCATCAGCTCTTCCTTGGTGTACTTGATACTTCCTTCTTCCATAGCTGTGACAACATCTAGCCACATAACAAACTCATCATCAGCTAGGTCTTCGTTAATCATAAAGTCATAGAAGCTGTTAAGTGACCGTGGGTTTGAGATTAAGTACATGATGAGCTTTCGTCCATCATCAGACTCAAATTCTCTACGACCCATGTGACCAAGGGCTATAGGTGAAATATCTGAAGCTTCATCTCCAAACATGTTACCACCACGACCAATGACGTGAATTTTAGAAGGGTCAGTAAAGTTTGAACCTGCTGATAGTCCTTCTAGCTTACCACCATTCCTGAAGGAGAAACCTTCACTAGAGAATGATGATAGACCACGCTTAAGTCTCTTATCCACAGAAGTGACATCCTTCTCATCAAAGGACAGCATAGCTTTAACATCAGGGTGAGCTTTCACAAGTATTTCTCTTGCATGCTGAATAATAATCCCTGAATACTCCTGGGTAGAACCTACAGCATAGCAGTTCTCACCTTCATAAGCAAAGTGATTAGACATTACTCCACAAAGGAAAGACTTACCATAACGAGGTGTAGCTACACAGTATCCTGTTTTATAGTCACCACTAAGGAAAGCCCCAAACTGAACAGCTTGGGACCACCACAATTCTATGTTGAACTCAGAAAGTGCTGTAGTAAAACCTAATTTATAATACTCTAGCTCTTTCTCAAAACCATGTCTCTCCCTAATGGTATTCCTCTTAAAGTGCTTAGGTATTTTACCTTTCACAGCATCCTTAAGTTGGT
>ERZ773027.69-NODE-69-length-66917-cov-4.151641_pt1 | contig 66917 bp, 46 predicted proteins | sample MGYA00511032_ERZ773027 | MGnify/ENA primary metagenome ERZ773027 (study PRJEB29015, sample SAMEA2738138) | human oral metagenome | biome: human oral; feature: human-associated habitat; material: saliva | place: China | collected 2190 ... | reverse complement strand
CCTATGATTTCCGGCGGGCTTTAGCCGTTTTAGGCTCCGTCATATGGGCTTTCTCATCGTATTTCTTTATCATCATTGCCGCCGGACACATCTGGAAGGTGATGGCTTTGGCCTATCTTCCACCGCTGATAGCAGGCATCGTGCTCTCTTATCGGGGCAAATATCTATGGGGTTTCATTGTCACGGCAATCTTTGCAGCCTTTGAAGTTGATGCCAATCATGTGCAGATGACCTATTATTATCTGTTCATCATCCTCTTTATGATTATTGCTTATTTGGTCGATGCTGTCAGAAAGAAGACCATGAAGCAGTTTATGAAGGCCACAGCCGTATGTGCTGCGGGTGCATTGATTGGTGTGTTGATGAATATTTCCAACCTTTATCACACCTGGCAGTATGCTCAAGAGAGCATGAGAGGCAAGAGTGAACTCGTCAAGAAGAATGCAGCCAATCAGACTAACAGCGGACTTGACCGCGATTATATCACGCAATGGAGTTATGGCATTGGCGAAACATGGACCCTCTTGGTGCCTAACACCAAGGGCGGAGCATCTGTGCCGATGTCGGCCAACCCCATTGTGCAAGAGAAAGGCAACCCCGAACTAAGCTATTTATATCAACAAATTGGCCAATACTGGGGCGAACAGCCTGGTACTTCGGGCCCAGTGTACGTTGGCGCGTTTGTGCTGATGCTCTTCATTCTGGGTCTTTTCATCGTGAAAGGCCCAATGAAGTGGGCTTTATTGGCAGCAACGGTGCTCTCTGTTGCCCTATCGTGGGGTAAAAATATGATGTGGCTCACCGACCTCTTCATTGATTACATGCCACTATATGCCAAGTTCCGCACGGTGGCCTCCATCCTTGTGGTGGCCGAATTTACCATCCCGCTGCTGGCAATGTTGGCCTTAAAGAAGATAATAGACGAACCCGAAGTGCTTACACAGAAAATTAAATATGTGTATGCAAGCTTTGGGCTTACGGCAGGAATTGCCCTTTTGTTTGCGCTCATGCCCAGTGTGTTCTTCGGTTCGTTTGTATCGAGCGACGAAATACGCGCACTATCGCAGTTCCCACCACAACAACTCAACCCCATATTGGCCGATCTCACTGCAGTTAGGCAAGCTATATTCAAGGCCGACTGCTGGCGTTCGTTCTGGATTATCCTCATAGGCACAGCCTTCTTGCTGCTCTATAAGGCCAAGAAGTTAAAGGCCGAATATATGATTGGGGCACTCACACTGTTGTGTCTCATCGACATGTGGCAGGTTAACAAACGCTATCTGTACGACGATATGTTTGTAGAAGCATCGGTTCGCGACCAACCTCAGCCCATGGATAGCACCGACCAGCTGATACTTCAAGACAAAGGGTTGGACTATCGTGTGCTAAACCTAGCCTCGAACACCTTTAACGAAAACGAAACATCGTATTACCACAAGAGCATCGGCGGATACCACGCAGCCAAATTGCGTCGCTATCAAGAGTTGATTGAGGCCTATATCGCCCCCGAAATGCAAGGTCTGATGCAGGCCGTGGCACAAGCTGGTGGCGACATGACGCGCGTTAAGGGCGATTCTATCTATCCTGTTATCAACATGCTTAACACCAAATACTTTATCATGCCATTGCAAAACAACCAGAAAGTGCCTTTGCTCAACCCCTATGCACTGGGCAATGCGTGGATGGTGGATAAAGTTACGTATGCCAATAACGCCAATGAAGAGCTCGACGCACTGGCAAAACTAAACCTTAGACACGAGGCTGTGGCCGACAAACGTTTTGAAAGCGTGCTCGGAACAAGCACTCAACAGGGAACTGTGGCTAAGGCCGAACTAACAAAATACGCCCCCAACCAGTTGCATTACACTGTTGAAAGCGACAAGGGCGGTGTGCTGGTGTTCTCTGAAGTGTATTATCCTGGATGGACTGCCACCGTTGACGGACAGCCTACTGAATTGGGACGCGTGAACTATCTGCTTCGCGCACTGGCTCTGAAGCCAGGTAAACACGAAGTGGTGCTGAGCTTCTTCCCCAAGAGTCTCGACCGAACCGAAAGCGTGGCCTACTTCGCTTACGTTGCATTGCTGCTGCTTATTGTGGCTACATTGCTGCTAGACTGGCGACGAAAGAAGAAAGAAGCCTAAAGCATTACAACACAAAACCGCCTCGAAGTGCCTTGCATCTCGGGGCGGTTTTGCATTGGGATAATAACAAATTGGCGCAATTGTTGACTATCATGATACGATAAAAGAGTTGCAATCCATTGGTCTGGCCAATTTACATCACCACGTATTTAACCCAAATCGGACATTAGACCATAATGTTTCCATAATTCATGTTTTTGTGTTGTGTCCTAACATCTTTTATTTTCTTGTCGGCATCTTGTATGTCTTTGCAACTTACGCAGCCCGCTACGCCTGCATCACAAAGAGAGGCCATCTGCTCGACAATAAATCAAAACCAGTTTAGGTTCTAATGAGCGATTGGGATTTAACTCCTAACCACAGCTTCGCGTTTCCATTTCATATACCCTGCCACGGCGATAACCACATACAGACCATACAATAGGGCCTTAAAGGGAATACCTTTATATATATATAGGCCGGTGCAAACCACGTCTACTGCAATCCAAAACAGCCACTGTTCAACGTATTTTCGCGCCAAAGCCCAAAGGCCAACAAAGCTTAGGGCGTTGGTAAAGGCATCTAGCGCGGGCACATTGCTGTCGGTAAAGGTTATCAGCACATAATAGGTGGCACCCCAAGCCACAACAAAGAACACCACAGTAGGCACAAACAGCCTACGCGGCATGTGCGTAATGGGCATCTGTTGGCCTGCCGTCTGTCCGCGTTTGCGCCCAAACTTCCATACGGCGTAGCCGTAAATGGCGGCCAACGTGTAGTAAACGGCCATGCCCGCATCGCCATATAGTCCGTGTTGCCAATAAAGCCACACGTCAAGAGCGGGCATTACGATACCCACTACCCATAAAGCAATGCTCGCACGATATTCTAACCAAATGTAAAGTAGACCTAATATGGTGGTGAAGATGTCGAGCCAATGAAGGGAAAGGAAAGAAAGCATACGCGAAAGTTTATAAAACGGCCTCACCCCCAGCCCCTCTCCAAGGGGAGAGGGGAGTGATTTGCCTTGTTGTTATTATATTGGCACACACCCACTTTGTTATAATATCGAAGATGAATGCCTTGTTAATTAGCCCCTCGACCCCAACTCCCCATAAAGAGAAGCTGGGGTTTAAGGGCCTTTTGGATAATTTGCTCGTTCGAAGTAGTTGAGGACAGTTGCCCATTAAAGCGGTAAAGCATTGCTTAGCATTATGGCAACGATGAGTATATAAGGATGTTCACCAATGTGCAACTAAGCGCTTAGCTTAACTCCATAACTTCTAAAAGTGAAAGAGTGAAAAGGTGAAAAGGTGAAGAAATGGCTAACGCCTTTTAAAGGTGTAAGAGTGAAAAGGTGAAAAATGGCTAACACCACCTATACATCTGGCTTAACTCCATACCTCAACTTAACTCCTTAACTCCTCAAAGCAACTACTCTACTAGAAAGTAACCGCCAACCTAGCCATAAAATGGAAGGGAGCAGAGGGAGCGAAGCCAGCTGCATCGCTGTCGCGTGTGCCCCAAGTGTTCTGTGCCACAAGCTTAGAACCATCCAAACGATATTGGGGAGCAGCCCAACCGTTGTTGTCGTACTTAGACGAGAACAGGTTATAGAGCGTTAGGCCGATGGTGGCTTCTTTTAAAGCCAAGGCTTTGAGCGAGAAAGTGTACGACAGGTCGATGTCGGTGGTGAAGTATTGTTTCAGCGAAATCAAGTCGTTCACCATGTTGCCGCCCGCGTCTTTGGTCTGCATCGTCTTAAAGCCCGTATTGGTTAGGTTCTGTTCGCCCACAAAATGGCTCATCACCATACCGCGGAAGCCTGCCTTATCGAACGTAAACACGTTGTTGAATATCGTGTTAGGCGAGAAAGCTAACTGACTTTCGCCAGCTATCGTGTACACCGTGCCATCGGTAAGCGCTACGGTTACGTCCTTCACCCTGTTCTTAGAGAAGGTGGCGTTGGCATCCCAACGGAACCAATCAACAGGCATCCACGCTGCCGAAAGCTCAACACCCATGCGATAACTCTTATCGAAATTGCGTGTAATGGGTTTATCCAGTTTTATTTCGCCCGTAGGAACGAGCTGGTCTTTATAGTTCATGTGGTAGAGATTAAGCCCAGCCGTGAAGTTCTTCGCGGTAAATTCGTAGCCCACTTCAAGGTCGTTTAGGCGTTCGGCGCGTGGTTTTTCGAGTTGTGCATCCATGTTATGTTCGTAGTTATCGCGCACAGGTTCGCGGTGGGCGATGGCATAACTGGCATACAAACGATGCAAGGGCGAGAGCTCGTAGTTAAGTCCGAACTTAGGATTAAAGAAATTGAACGTTTCGTTTACATCATAACTGAAACTGCGCTTTGCCCTTGTGGCATCTGCCGGACCCACCATGCGCACGTTTACATAGCGATATTGCAGGTCGGCAAAGGCGCTAAGACCTTTCACAAATTCGTAAGTAGCTTTGAGATATGCGTTATAATCCGTTTTCTTCGTATTGTTGTTGTAGTACTCGTGGTTAGGCATAAAGTCGTCTACAGGCTTTTTCACCCACGTAACACGGCCAAAATGGTCGTTGCTATACTTGTTCCAGCCTTCGCCCAGCGTAGCCGAGAAGTTGCGTTTATTGTCATAATTGAGCGAAGCAACAGCACCATAGAAGTAGCTATCCAGCCATTTTTCTCGCACAAGCGAACTTTTTGCCTTGGTGGCGGCTGCATCTAGGCCATAGAGTGCCAACTTTTGATTTTTTTTATACTGTTCGTAATAACCGTCGCCCTTGGTGTAATGCAAGGCAAGGTTCAAGTTCCAATCAGCGCCAAGCAATTGATTCCACAACAATTGATAATGCTGTTGGTGATAATTGTCGTTTTGATTTTTATAGAATTGTGGGTTACCAGCAGCGTCTTTCTCCATTTTTCCGCTTGGGTTATAGGTGCGTCCGTGTTGTTCTTGGTCGTATTTCGACGCAAAATCCCATGCATGGTAAGTCTGTTCCACACCGTTAAAGGTGATGAATTTAACCACCGTGTTCTCGCCAAAATATCCAGCTTGCAAGAAATAAGAATTGAGTTTAGTCGAAGCGCGGTCGACATATCCTTTCGAACCGATGTTAGACAGTCGGCCTTGGATGCCCCAATGTCCGCCCATCAGTCCTGTACTGAAACGTACCGTCTCTTTATGCGAGAGATAAGAGCCACCTGCGAGGTCGAAAGCAGCCCAAGGTTGCAACCCAATATTTTCGGTTTGCATGTTCACCGTAGCACCAAATGCACCAGCGCCATTAGTAGATGTGCCAACACCACGTTGCACCTGGATGCTTCCAAGGCTAGAAGCGAAGTCGCCCATGTTTACCCAATAGAGTTGGCTACTTTCGGCATCGTTCAGAGGAATGCCGTTGGCGGTAACGTTAATACGGCTAGCATCGGTGCCACGAATGCGCAATCCGGTGTATCCCATGCCGTTTCCGGCATCGCTAGTGGTAACCACAGAGGGCATAGTTGTGAGCAAGAAAGGGATGTCGCGCCCAGTATTAAGACGCTTAATTTGCTCTTGTGTAATGTTGGTAAAGGCCATTGGCGTTTTCTTAGATGCACGCGTGGCCACCACCTGCACATCTTGCAATTGGTAACTGCGAAGCGTATCGAGCACTTCATGTTTGGGATTGGCTGCATTAGCCATTGCAACACCTGTGAGTGCTGCAATCAAGGTCATTGTTTTTTTCATTTTCCTTTTGAATGAAACACGCAAAAGGGGTATATCTCCTTCTTGTAATTCCTACGCCAGCATTATCTGGTTCAGGTCAGAGGGTTTCATCTCAGCCCGAAATATCGAGCACCCCTTAACTCACACTTTGTAAGTCGGCTGCAAAAGTAATGCTTTTTAAGCGAAAAAAGGTTGGAAATGGAGAAAAAGAGCATATTCTTTCACTCTAAAAAACACAGCCATCAGGAGTTTACAATGCGCAAAACGCAACGCAACACCTACAAATAACGATGTGCAGCACTTCATTATTTCCCTCAAAAACAGAAGGTAGCACCTCTCACCCATATAGATTTAACGCGGGGTAATATAATTAAGTTTTCTTAATTTGTCATATTGAACGAAAATTGTTAACTTTGCAGCTAAACGTCTTAGGCAATAAAATTTAGGCGTTAAGCAGTAGTGGCAACCCCACACTTCTATCAACACTCAACGCAAGGCTTATGTTAAGATATTTGTTTTTCATGATGTTAGCGGCGTTCGGCCCATTCTCGCCCACCGCTTGGGCACAAGGCATAACGGGCAAACTCACCAACAATGCAGGCCAACCAGTGGCCTTTGCCAACGTATTGTTGTTGTCGCAGGCCGACTCTTCATTCCTCGCAGGAGCAACAAGCGATGCCAGTGGCGTGTTCGTTATCGAAAGCGATGTAACGAAAGCACTGCTCAAAGTGTCGTGCATCGGGTATATCACGCACCTTCAACAATGCGACACCACCGACATGGGCACCATCGTACTTGCCGAAGACAGCAAGATGCTGGGCGAAGTGGTGGTGAAAGGCAATGCCAGCATTTACCAAATGAACGCCGAAGGACTTGTTGCCACGGTGCAAGGCAGTGCTTTGGCCAAGCTGGGAACACTGGGCGACGTGCTCAATCAGCTGCCTTTTCTCAACGTGCAAGCCGATGCCGTGCAGGTGTTAGGCAGAGGCACGCCGCTGATTTACGTGAACGGCCGACGCCTTTCGCACCAAAAAGAACTGGCCGAGATAAAGGCAAGCCAAGTGAAACAGGTGCAAGTGATACTGAACCCAGGCAGCAAATACCCCTCGAACGTAACTTCGGTGGTGCGCATCACCACCATACGCACGCAGGGCAACGGTCTTTCGGGCATGGTGCAAGCATCGGCACGTGTAAACAAGAGCTTTTCTCACGACGAATATCTTTCGCTAAACTATCGTAAAGGCGGGCTCGACATCTTCGCAACGATGTATTATACGGATAGAAAATCGTGGGAAGAACAATCCAACAACTTAACCTTTACCCACAATTCTAAAAGCTACCGCACCCAAATGGACGGCAACCAAACTTGGCAAAGGCAACATGCCGTTCCCTCATTGGGCGTGAATTACGTTTCGCCAAACAACAGCTTGTACACGGGCATTCGCTATACCTACTCGCGAACGATAAAAACGCCATTCGACCAAACGGCATCTCACAGCTATTTTGAACTGGGAAAAGAATACCACACCATCAGTCGCTACCTGCATAACAGCAGTGGGGGCATGCACAACACCGACGCCTACATACTGAAAAACTTTAAAAACAAATGGCAATTAGAAGGCGACATCACCTTTACACGCCTAAGCCTAGCTACCGATTTGAGCACAACCGAAACCGAGGGTGCCACTACCACGCGCGTAAGCAGCCACACAAACAAAAGGTCTGCTATGGTGGCCGAAAAGCTAACTCTTACAAAAGGGTCCGCCATTGGCAAGTTCACCTTTGGCGAAGAGTACACCTACACCGACAATAAGCAACACTTCGTACCACATACCGATGCCAGCATAACCCATCTACGCCCCTCGAACAACCAAGCACAGCAACATGCCGTGGCCCTTTTTGCCGAATATGGCCGAGCGTGGAAACATGTTAGTCTGAACGCGGGGATAAGATACGAGGGCGTTTCGTTCGACTATCGTCTCAATGGCACAAAGCAAACCGAGCAGAGTAAGTGGCACAACAGCCTGACGCCAACGCTTTCGCTCAACTATACACTAGGGAAATTCGGTGCCACCCTTTCGTTCCGACCCACCATTTCGCGCCCCTCTTACCAGCAAATGCGCGGTAGCATGGCCTACAACAACCGCTATCAGTACGAGGGAGGAAACCCCGCCTTGCTCTCAGATCATCAATATGACTTCGGACTTCTTCTCAGATATGCCGACCTCGTGGCAAGTGTCAACTACATACATCATTCTAATGCGGTGATGTTTTGCCACCGCCTTTTAGACGATGTGCCCGTTTCGATAAGTTCATTCGCCAATGCCGCCTACCAATCCACAAAGTTTATGCTTGCCTACACCCCTACTTTCGGCATTTGGAAACCCACGTTTTCGGCCAAAGCAAACCTGCAACAGCTCACTCACAACGGCCAATCCTACAACGCGCCCTTCCTTGTTTACGCCTTTAAAAACTTGTTTTCGTTTCCGCATTCGCTATCGTTCACGCTCAACCTAGCTGGCAACAGCGCCGGTAACGACGAGTTTTTGTACTATCGTACTGACTTTACTGCATCTGCCGCACTAACCAAACAGCTGCCCTGCGGCCTGTCGTTTACCCTTGGCATGCAAGACATTTTGCACACCAAACGCGAAAGATGGACCATGAATAACAACGGCGTGGCCAGCGATAAGTGGCTATCGCCAGACAGCCGACAGGCCTATCTCACCATTCGCTACGACTTTAAGCCCGTTAAGAGCAAGTATCGCGGCACTGGCGCAGGTGCTTCTGAGAAAGGGCGACTATGAATTAGCGGCATCGTTCGCTCCAAATAAGTGTCCACACCATGCCCATCTCCCACCCCATCTGCGACAAAACGGAAGATTTAACGCACCTGCAAGGGCATTTGCCAATAATTATGAGTAACTTTGCAGTCGATTTCATTTAAGTAAAAACAATGCAAGACATTAGAAATATAGCCATCATCGCCCACGTGGACCATGGAAAAACCACGCTGGTAGACAAGATGATGCTTGCTGGAAAACTCTTTCGCGAAGGGCAGGATAATAGCGGACAGGTGCTGGACGCTAACGATTTGGAACGCGAAAGGGGCATTACCATCCTTTCGAAGAACGTATCGATTACGTGGAAAGGCGTAAAAATTAACATCATTGACACCCCGGGACACTCAGACTTCGGTGGAGAAGTGGAGCGTGTTCTCAACATGGCCGATGGCTGCATATTGCTCGTCGATGCCTTTGAAGGCCCTATGCCGCAGACGCGTTTCGTGTTGCAGAAGGCCTTACAGCTGGGATTGAAACCCATCGTTGTGGTTAACAAGGTGGACAAGCCCAACTGCCGACCCGAGGAGGTGTACGAAATGGTGTTCGACTTGATGTTCTCACTCAACGCAACCGAAGACCAACTAGACTTCCCCGTGGTGTATGGCTCGGCTAAAAACGGATGGATGGCTGCCGATTGGAAGACTCCAAGCGACAATATCGACTATTTGCTCGACGAGATTGTTGAGAAAATACCTGCCCCAAGACAAATTGAGGGCACGCCCCAGATGCTCATCACCTCGCTAGATTATAGCAGCTACACGGGCCGCATCGCCGTGGGGCGCGTGCATCGTGGCACATTCACCGATGGGATGAACGTAACTGTGGTGCATCGCAATGGCGAAAAAGAACGCACACGCATCAAGGAACTACACACTTTCGTGGGAATGGGACACGTTAAGACCGACCACGTGGACAGCGGAGACATTTGTGCCGTTATCGGACTCGAAAAATTTGAGATTGGTGACACCATTTGCGACTTTGAGAATCCCGAACCACTGCCGCCAATCGCCATCGACGAGCCCACGATGAGCATGCTTTTCACCATCAACGACAGTCCGTTCTTCGGAAAGGAAGGCAAATTCGTTACCTCGCGCCACATCAACGACCGACTAGAAAAGGAGTTGGAGAAGAACCTCGCCTTGCGCGTGCGTCCCTTTGAAGACTATACCGACCGCTGGATTGTTAGCGGTCGCGGTGTGCTTCACCTCTCGGTGCTCATCGAAACCATGCGTCGCGAGGGCTACGAGCTACAAGTGGGGCAGCCACAGGTTATCTATAAGGAGATAGACGGACAGCGTTGCGAACCCATTGAAGAACTAACCATCAACGTTCCCGAAGAGTCGGCCAGCAAAATGATTGACATGGTGACACGCAGAAAGGGAGAAATGACTTCGATGGAAACACAAGGCGAACGCGTGAACATCGAGTTCGATGTGCCTTCGCGTGGTATCATCGGCCTTCGCACCAACGTTCTCACCGCCAGTCAGGGCGAAGCCATCATGGCCCACCGCTTTAAAGAGTACCAGCCCTTTAAGGGTGAGATTACAAGGCGCACCAACGGCTCAATGATTGCCATGGAAACGGGTACAGCTTTCGCCTACTCGATCGACAAATTGCAAGACCGCGGCAAGTTCTTTATCGATCCAGGAGAAGAAGTTTACTACGGACAGATTGTGGGCGAGCATGTTCACGACAACGATTTGGTTATCAACGTAACCAAATCTAAGCAGCTTACCAACGTGCGCGCCAGCGGTAGCGACGACAAAGCACGTGTTATCCCAAAGGTTATCATGTCGTTGGAAGAGGCATTGGAGTACATCAAGGGCGACGAATTTGTGGAGGTTACGCCTAAAAACATGCGCATCCGTAAGATGACACTCGACCATAACGAACGTAAACGTCTGAATAAGGAATAAGGCTTGACACAAATGGGCCAAACAATAAACAAATGTAGGGATGCACAGCAACGTGCATCCCTACATTTATTTTATGCTGTAGCGTACACTAAAACACAGTTGTGCTTATGCAGAAATACAAAGTTTAACAATTTCAGGATTAGCCAACACCCATTTGGTGTGCCTACAACAAACCAAACGACATGAAGGTTATACCACACCTTTATATATAACACCTATATACAATATGCCATTGGCCTTGCCTTATTAACCAAATGTATGATTGTAGAAAGCATTCACTACATAAAATATAGTACAACTATTTTATGTTATAGGCAAAATAATCCCCCTGCACAAGGCAAGGGGATTAAAAAAGCAGGTTAACGGTCTAACCAATCAAAGCTTTTACAATATCGTCTGCAATCTGTTGGTTTTGTAAACGGCTATCGGTGAGCAGCTGCTCCACATCATACCTATCGTAAAGAGCCTTCTCAACGCCTCTACACATCACGCGCATCTCAGTTGTTCCATAATATCTGGCTATGCGTTCGCCAAATCCTCCATCAAGCGAACCATCCTCTAAGGTTACCACCAACGAATGGTCGGCCATCAGTTCGTTAAGCATTTGCGTGTCAACCCCCGACACAAAGCGCGGGTTAATAACAGAAGGTTTGATACCCTTTTGCGCCAAGAGAGTGGCCACCTCTTCGGCTTTTTTCAAGAAATTGCCAACTCCGATAATGGCAACATCTGCACCAGGACGCACCATTTTAAAGGTATTGAGCTGCGAATAATCGTCGTCACAAGGTTCAGAAGCATGTTGCACAGGGCCACCAGGCACACGAATAGCCACTGGCCATTGCTCTTGACGAATGGCCCAGCGTTCCATAGCCACCAGTTCTTCGAAGTTGGTGGGTGCTAGATACACCAAATTGGGGATATGACTGAACATGGGAATATCGAAAAAGCAAATATGCGTGAAGTCGTTCATGCCGTAAATGGTGGAGCCTAGCACATTGATAACAGCCGGATTGCCATTTACACAGAGGTCTTGCGCCAGCTGGTCGTAGGTGCGTTGCAAAAATGTAGCAAACGTACTAAACACGGGGCGAGTGCCCCCTTTAGCCATTCCCGAGGCCAAAGCCACGGCTTCTTCTTCGGCAATGCCCACATCAATGTGCCTTAGTCCCATTACCTGGCGTTCGTTTGGTCCGAACCCCAAGGCCATAGGCACGCCAGCCGAGATAGCAACAAGTTTTGGATCGGTTTTCATCTCTTCCATAATAACACGCCCCAGCATGTAAGGCGCATACTCACCGCCACCTGTGTTCAGCAGTTGGCCAGTCTCTAGGTCGAACGGAGCGCTGTAATGCCACGGTTCTTTATTAGCTGTAGCAGGCGCATAGCCATGCCCTTTCTCGGTGTGTATATGCACCACGGTGGGGCGAGGCGTGTCTTTCACCTTACGAAACATTTCAACAAGTGCCATAACATCATTGCCTTGCTCCAAATAATGATAGTCGAAACCCAGAGCTTTAAAGAAATTCTGTTCGCTTTGGCCCTGTGTTTGGCGCAATAGAGCCAGGTGTTGATACAGTCCGCCGTGGTTTTCGGCAATGCTCATTTCATTATCGTTAACCACAACAATGATGTTCGTGCCAATTGCAGCAGCGGTGTTAAGGCCCTCGAAAGCTTCACCACCGCCAAGACTTCCATCGCCAATAAAGGCCACAATGTTGTGTGTTTGTCCCAGTATGTCGCGCGCCTTTTGCAGTCCTGTGCAAAGAGCGATACTAGTAGAGGTATGCCCTATCTCGAAATTATCATACACAGGCGACTCAAGAGGTGAACTATAACCCGACACCGAGTTCATGTCGTCCAAGTTGGTAAAACCCTTTAGTCGGCCCGTGAGCACCTTATGCGGATAACTTTGGTGCGAAACATCGAAAACAATTTTGTCTTCGGGCGTATTAAAAACATAATGCATGGCCACTGTTGCTTCGGTTGCGCCGAGGTTTGGCCCCACATGTCCGCCGTGATGACTCACCCTAAAAAGCACAGCCTCTCTCACTTCATTGGCCACTTCCTGTAATTGATTTTCCTGTAATTGTCTTAATTGAGCTGGTTGGTCTATCAGTTCCAAATACATCTTTAATTCTCTTTTTGTGTGAATAGCTAACAATAAGCAGACAAAGTTACGAAAAAGAAGATGGAATGGCGCAAAATCTGCCATAATAATTGGAAATTTTATAGATAATGCGATGCTCGATAGTCAAGCTAAGACAGTTTATTAAGTGCATTGACTCTCTACGCCAACACAACAGAAGAACGACAACAACCCATAAACGCCCACCCCATCAGTAGGAAACAAGCTTGTGAATTCCTGATCACAGGTTAAGACAAGGTGCTAAGAATCATTCCACACAAGACCTAAAAGCCCATATAAATGTATATAAGCCCATCAAACGCCCCTTTAAAACGCAATATTTTAGCGATTTTTCGAAAAAAGGGCGATAAAATTTTGCTATTATCAAAATATTGTCTACCTTTGCACTCGCTTTAAAAGCAATGTTCGGGATTTAGCGCAGTTGGTAGCGCACACGTCTGGGGGGCGCGAGGTCGCTGGTTCGAGTCCAGTAATCCCGACAGAAAAGAGTGAAAGGGGTTGATTATCAACCCCTTTCTTCTTGTAGGAGGTTTTTTACTCGGCGAAAAGTCGGGGCAGTCCAATATTTTTATTTATTGCAATTCATATTGCAAACTTAGAGATTGGGGTAAAAAGAAAAGGCAAAACAAAAAAAATAAAAGGCCTCTCGCCATGAAGACAAGAGACCAGCCAGTCTGTAAGCCTCAGACATTTTGTCAAAAGGGCCAATGAGCAGCCCTAGCTTATACTGTAAAAGCACGCTTATCGAGTGCAATAAGGAGTAGTTAACCCTCACTTATGTGCAAAAGCATGGTGCAGCACATAAGACAAACGCACTTTATATCATAGAAAAACGCCTACAATCAGCGTGATGCAGAATGTTTGGCGCGAAGAGAGACGCCATGAGGCGCACACAAGGTCTACACTTCGTAGTTGGTTTGTCCGTCGTCGTCGCCGTGAAGTGCATCTTTAAAGTCTTTCCAACTTTGGAAGCCCACAAACAACGCCACTTTATCCAACAATTCAACCGAAGGTTTCTCGGCTCCAGATATCTGTGCCCACAGCTTTTTTAGCATCGTGGGTTGCAACGCCACGTGTTGTTTTGCAAACGCAAACGCCAACTTTTCAAAGTCGGTTGCCATGGTTACGCTCTGTCCGAATTTCTTTTCTACAGCCTTTACCAACGCTGTTAAATCCCGCTTCATCATCTTAATGCCATTATAAGATTGGCTAGTAATAGCCAACCCACTCGTTTTATCGTTGCAAAGGTATAAAAAAGCTTTCGAAATATGCAAGCTGCAAGAAAATAAAATACCTTTTTTTAGGTATTGCCCGACACAAACTAATGCCGTAATTTTGTAGCCGAAACAGAATGTTTTACGACTGTGTGAACGACACAGCGCGAAGACACGACGCAACAAACTGCGACAAGAACTGCCGACAATGCGCCTTGCGCCTGCATTACACTAAAAAACGCGTAACATTTCACACCTAATATTTACAAGTTCATGAAGAAAATTCTACTACAACTGTTGCTCCTCACCTGCACATTAAATATGATGGCGCAGCGCGCTAAGAGCAACGACAAGGATGGTTACCTAAACCAAACCACCCTAACCGTAACCAAAGCCGGAACACTTGAGCAGGTGTTTGCCGAGACCAACCCCGACAGCTACCAGGGTTTGCGCATTATTGGTCCGCTAAACGAAGTCGATATGCGTTTCTTGGCCAAGCTAGCCAAACCCAGTTCGCTAAGCGACTTGCACAGCATTAACCTGCAAGAAGCGCAACTAGAGCGCATCCCGGCCCACTGGTTGCATGGTCTAACCTACGTCACCCACGTATATTTCCCCACCACGCTTAAAGAAGTGGGCGCCTACGCCTTTGCTTACACCAACTCGCTGCGTAAGGCCGACTTGCCCGAAGGACTAAAAAGCGTTGGCGACTTTGCTTTTGTGGGTACTGCCATACAACGCGTAAACCTGCCCGTTACGATAGAAAAAGTTGGCGAAGGCGCGTTTGCACTGCTCAAAAACCTAACCGAAGTGAGCGTTCCTGCCACCAATAAGCATTTCGACCTTGTAGACAGTCTGCTTATTCGAAATGCCGACAACACCCTGCTGCAATGCTTTAAAAAGGGTAAGGGCAAGGTGGAAGTGCCTGGAGTGATAGAACGTATTGGACATTTGGCTTTTGGAGGAGCCAAACACATCAGCACCATCATCATCCCCAAAAGCGTTACCCGCATTGGCGAAGACGCTTTTGCCTCAACCTATGCGCTCGACAGCATTGCCGTGAATACAGAAAATGCACACTATACCTCGCAGGCTGGCGTGCTATTTAATAAGGAACTCACCCTGCTTATATGCCATCCCGCTTCAAAACCAGGCAATAGCTACACTGTGCCCACAACAGTTAAAGAACTGGCAACGGGTGCTTTTCAAGATTGTGGCGGAGGAAATGCTTACAAGCACATCTCCAATAAAACCCTTAAAAAGAAAGTAAAACTAAACAACGTGATACTGCCCGAAGGACTAACAAAGATAGGCAAGTGGGCATTTACATTCTCGGGCTGCCAAGTTAACATCCCCTCTACTGTAAAAGAGATTGGCGACAGCTGTTTCTTCTTCAGCGAAATAGAATCGGTAACCATACCCGAAGGCGTTAAACGCCTTGGCGATGGCATGTTCACAGCATGCTATACGTTGGAAAACATCACGCTACCCTCTACCCTTGAATATATTGGCGCCAAACTATTGGCCTACAACAGCAGCGAAATAACACTCAATGTCTATGCCACTAACCCGCCTTCGTGCCATCGAGATGCATTTGCAGAGTTCGCTGGTAGCATCAACTTGCACGTAGTGAAAGGCCAAAAGAAAGCATATGAGAAGTCTAGCGACTGGAATGGCATGAGTGTAAGCAACATCGACGACGACCTCAAAGCTGTTGTCACTGCCATTGGCAACACCTCTTCAACTCAGAAAGAAATTGTAGAAGTGGCTCGTTTCAACCTCCAGGGCGTTCGTATCAATGGCCAACAACCAGGCGTGAACATCATTAAGATGAGCGACGGCACCATAAAGAAGGTGCTAGTGAAATAAGATAAACCCACTAACACACAGACAAGTGAACAGGTTGCATAGCCAATCTGTTCACTTGTCAACGTTTAAGGCGACACCAGTGCAACACAAATAATCCAACAAACACACCACCATCTAACCTTAAGAACAGAAAAAGCCTATTATTTTGATGCATCATTCCTTAATTTGTAAAATATATTACGTAACTTTGCAACAAAATAACACACATTCAAGATGGAGAAAGACGTTAATTCACTACTCATTACATACGGCAAGTACTTTCCAGAGGAGAGTTTAATGCAAGTTCGCGAGATATTCGAAAGAATGAACGACGAACAAGTCACCATGCTGGCGTGCTTGCAATTTAAAGATCCCATCACCGTGCTCATCATTTCGTTGCTCGGTGGCATTCTTGGAATAGACAGATTTTACCTTGGACACACCGCTCTAGGCATTATTAAGCTGTTGACTTGCGGTGGTTTTTATCTGTGGGCCATCATCGACCTCTTCCTCGTTATGGATGCAGCCCGCCAGGAGAACCTTAAGAAACTGATGACCATCTTCTAAATTGACCATCAAACAAGGAACATTCATTGCCACGCTTGTGTATTTTACAGGGGTGGCGTGGCTGTTGCTGAACGTTGTTTGGCAAACAAATATAGTTATATGCCCATTACGTTCGGCAACAGGATTACCTTGTCCTGCCTGCGGAACCACACGCGCCATGCGCCATCTTCTACAAGGCGAAATATGGAACGCATTTATTACAAATCCCAATGTATCTATCGTTGCACCCGCATCAATAGTTTTTACTTTGGCGCTAATAGGGGGATGGTGGAGCAAAAAACCACTCACCCAGTGGCTTTACGCCACAGCACAAACCACGCTTAACCGCAAACATGTGTTTGCAACCTTTGTATTGTGGGAGCTAGGCGTGTGGGTTTACCTGCTTCTGGTGCACTTTACTTAAGCGCAAAGGCCATTACGACAAGCGTTTTATGGCCTAATCCACAACCCATTGCACACTTTATTAGCCAATTACCATTATTTTTTACTATCTTTGCAAGGCAATTAAACCACATTATAAAGATGAAAGAACTTGCCTTGAAGTATGGTTGCAACCCCAACCAAAAGCCTTCGCGCATCTATGTTACCGAAGGCGAACTTCCCATCAAAGTGCTAAGCGGACGCCCTGGCTACATCAATTTTCTTGATGCACTTAACAGTTGGCAGCTAGTTAAGGAACTTAAAGCCGCCATTGGCCTGCCTGCCGCAGCCAGTTTCAAACATGTGTCGCCAGCAGGAGCAGCCGTTGGCTTACCACTTAGCGACACGCTGAAGCACATTTACTTTGTTGACGAGGCCAAGACGCCGCTCTCGCCCATTGCATGTGCATACGCAAGAGCTCGTGGAGCAGACAGAATGAGCAGCTATGGCGACTTTATCGCACTGAGCGACACCTGCGACGAGGCTACGGCTTTGCTCATTAAGCCCGAGGTTTCGGATGGTGTTATAGCACCAAGCTATACACCCGAGGCCCTCGCCATACTGAAGGAGAAACGAAAAGGAACCTATAACGTACTGCAAATCAACCCTGCTTACACGCCCGAACCACTCGAGCACAAGCAAGTTTTTGGCATCACATTCGAACAAGGACGCAACGAAATCAAATTAGACGACCCCAAATTGTTTGAAAATATCCCCACACAAAACAAACATTTCACACCCGAAGCGCTACGCGACCTTATCATCGCCCTCATCACCCTTAAATATACACAGAGCAATTCGGTGTGCTATGTGAAAGACGGACAAGCTATTGGCATCGGTGCTGGTCAGCAAAGTCGCATTCACTGCACACGTTTGGCTGGTAACAAGGCCGATATTTGGTGGCTAAGGCAGCACCCAAAGGTGATGTATTTGCCCTTTGTAGATAATATCCGAAGGGCCGATCGCGACAACACTATCGACCTCTACATCGGCGAAGAATGCGAAGATGTATTGGCAGAGGGTACATGGCAGCAGTTTTTCAAAACCAAACCCGAACCTCTCACCCTTGAAGAAAAACGCCAATGGATTGCTCAAAACCATGGCGTTTGCCTAGGCAGCGATGCCTTTTTCCCCTTTGGCGACAACATCGAACGCGCACATAAAAGCGGTGTTGACTTTATCGCGCAGGCTGGTGGGTCGGTTCGCGACGACCATGTTATCGACACTTGCAACAAATACAACATCGCCATGGCCTTCACAGGCGTGAGATTGTTCCACCATTAATCCCTAAACATATTGCACATGGATATAGACGAGATAATTGCTGGTGGCGGAATGACCTTCCGCAAAGGCTCTTCGGAAGGCGAAAAAAAAGACGATAAGGTTAAAACCAAAGCCAAAAAGAAAAAATATATCACTGGAGCGCACGGCAGTGGCGCGGCTAAACAAAAGGCCAAATACCGCGAGCAACGCGCCAACAGACATAAAAAGCGATAGGCAACTGCACCAAGCTCTTGCCTTTTTACCTTGCTAAACGCAAAAAATAAAAGGAGAACCGCCTCTCATTGGCGTGGTTCTCCTTTTATTTTGTTTAAACTTCACTAAGAGGTTATCAAGCGATAAAACTGGCGATTTGCTCAATATCTGGTCCAAATAGTTTGATACTGCCATAAAAAGAAAAGCAGAAAAGAAAACAAAAAAAGGGTGAGCACATGCCCAAGTGGCACATGTCTCACCCTTTATTATAAATGTGGCTCTAAGCCTTTATCGTGTTTAAGCCTCGGCTTCGCCTTCGTTACTCCAGTCTTCTTTAGACTTGCGCACGTAGCTCTTATAGCGTAGCTTAGCCATCTCTTCGGCAGCCTTGAACAACTCTTCAGCTTCGTTGGGATAAGCCTTCTTCACAGAGAGGTAACGCACCTCACCAAGGAGGAAGTCGTGGAACTTACTCCAGTCGGGTTCTTTAGAATCCAGCGTGAAGGGGTTCTTGCCTTCGTCGGCCAATTGTGGGTTGTAGCGCCACAAGTGCCAGTAACCAGCGGCAACAGCGTTAGCCTCTTCGGCCTGACTCTTACCCATTCCGGCCTTCAAACCGTGGTTGATACAAGGTGCATAAGCGATGATGAGCGACGGACCTGGATAGGCTTCGGCTTCGCGGATGGCCTTAAAGGTCTGTGCTTGGTCGGCACCCATAGCGATTTGTGCTACATACACATAGCCATAAGTGGTTGCCATGAGTCCTAAATCTTTCTTACGGATGCGCTTACCTTGAGCAGCAAACTGGGCAATGGCACCAAGAGGAGTAGACTTAGAGCTTTGTCCGCCAGTGTTAGAGTAAACCTCGGTGTCGAGAACCAAGATGTTTACATCTTCACCCGAAGCGATAACGTGGTCGAGACCGCCGTAACCAATGTCGTAAGATGCACCGTCGCCACCGATAATCCATTGCGAACGCTTAACGAGATAGTGGTCGAGCGTCTTCAGTTCGGCGCAGGTTTCGCAACCTTGAGCGGCACCAGCCTCGATAAATGGTTTCAGTTTAGCAGCCGATAGCTTAGAAGCGTCGGCATCGTCCTTGGTGTTAATCCACTCGTTGGCAGCCTCCTTGAAGTCGGCAGGTACGTTATCGTTAGCCAAGAGTTCTGAAAGCAGCAGCACAATGCGTTCGCGCATTTTCTTATTACCTAGTGCCATACCCATACCAAATTCGCAGAAGTCTTCGAACAATGAGTTATCGAATGCAGGACCTTGACCTGCTTCGTTGGTGGTGTAAGGTGTTGAAGGAACAGAAGCAGAATAAATAGACGAACAGCCTGTGGCGTTGGCAATCATTTCGCGGTCGCCATAGAGTTGAGAAATGAGCTTAACGTAAGGTGTTTCACCACAACCAGCACATGCTCCAGAGAATTCGAAGAGGGGCTTAGCAAACTGCGAGTTCTTCACATTGCTCTTAATGTCTACCAAATGTTGCTTGCTCTTAACGTTCTTAGCAAGGTAGTTCCAGTTGGAAATCTGCTGTTCGTCGTGCGTGAAGGGCACCATTGCCAATGCCTTTCCGTTCTTGTTGCCAGGACAAACGTCGGCACAGTTGCCACAACCAACGCAATCGAGCACGCTCACCTGTATGCGGAAGTTCATGCCAGCCATTGGCTTGGGAACTTTCATTTCGAGTGTTGCATCTTCAAAGCCTTTCATTTCTTCCTCGTCGAGAACGAATGGGCGGATACAAGCGTGAGGACAAACGTAAGCACACTTGTTACATTGGATACAGTTGTCGGCAGTCCATTCGGGGTTGAAAGCCTCAACGCCACGTTTTTCGAAAGCAGACGAACCATTTGCCATTGTACCGTCTACCATATCGTAGCGCACAAAGTCGGATACTTTGAGCAAGTCGCCCGACTGTCCGTTGATTGGACGAACAATCTCTTTGATGTATGCTGGTACGTCTTCTTCTGTGGGAACAGCATCATCAGCAAGGTTTGCCCATGCTGGGTCAACGGCCAAAGTCTTGTATTCGCCACCGCGGTCAACGGCTGCGTAGTTCTTATCAACCACGTCTTGTCCCTTATTGCCATACGATTTCACAATGAATTTCTTCATTTGCTCGATTGCCAGGTCAACGGGGATAACCTCTGTGATGCGGAAGAAAGCACTTTGCAGGATGGTATTGGTGCGGTTGCCCAATCCAATCTCTTGTGCAATCTTCGAAGCGTTCATATAATAAACGGTGATATTGTTCTCTGCGAAGTAACGCTTGATGCGGTTGGGGATGAACTTAACCAGCTCTTCGCCTTCGAAGATGGTGTTGAGCAAGAAGGTTCCGTTCTTTTGCAAACCGCGAATTACGTCGTACATGTTCAGGTAAGCCTGCACGTGGCATGCCACGAAGTTGGGGGTGTTAACCTGATATGTTGAGTGGATGGGCGAGTTGCCAAAGCGCAAGTGCGAGCAAGTGAAACCACCCGACTTCTTTGAGTCGTAAGAGAAGTAGGCCTGACAGTGCTTATTGGTGTTGTCGCCGATGATTTTCACCGAGTTTTTGTTAGCTCCAACAGTACCATCTGCACCTAGTCCGTAGAATTTAGCCTCAAAAATGCCATCGCTTCCCATAGGAATCTCGGGCACAGCGGGCAAAGAAGTAAACGTAACGTCGTCTACAATACCCACGGTGAAGTGGTTTTTGGGCACTTCTAGTTCGAGGTTGTTGAATACAGAGAGAATCTTAGCAGGGGTAGTATCCGAAGAACCCAGTCCGTAACGACCGCCAACGATGAGAGGTTTGTTTTCTACATCGTAGAATGCGCTCTTAACATCGAGGTATAGAGGTTCGCCTTCGGCTCCTGGTTCTTTAGTACGGTCGAGCACAGCAATGCGCTTCACAGTCTTAGGAACAGCAGCCAACAGGTGCTTAACCGAGAAAGGACGATAGAGGTGAACAGAAATCATACCCACCTTCTTGCCTTGCTTCATCTGATAATCGATGGCTTCGCGAGCAGCTTCGGTGGCCGAGCCCATCAAGATAATGATGTTTTCGGCATCTTGAGCACCATAATAAGAGAAGAGGTGATATTCGCGACCAGTGATTTCAGAAATCTTACCCAGATATTCTTCAACCACTTCGGGGATATTGTCGTAGTATTGGTTGCAAGCCTCACGGTGAGTGAAGAATGTTTCGGGGTTTTCGGCCGTACCACGAGTAACGGGGCGTTCGGGAGAAAGGGCGCGATCGCGGAAACGTTTGATGTCGTCGGGGTTCACCAGCTTAGCAATCTCGTCTTGGTCTATCAGTTCAATCTTCTGATATTCGTGCGATGTGCGGAAGCCATCGAAGAAGTTAACGAAGGGTATGCTTGTGCGAAGCGTTGCCAAGTGGGGCACAGCGGTAAGGTCCATCACCTCTTGTACTGAACCCGAACAGAACATGGCGAAACCTGTTTGGCGACAAGCCATAACGTCTGAGTGGTCGCCAAAGATACAAAGTGCGTGCGAAGCGATGGCACGTGCCGACACATCGAACACGCAAGGCAACATCTCGCCAGCTATTTTGTACATATTGGGAATCATCAACAGCAAACCTTGCGATGCTGTAAAAGTAGTAGTAAGCGCGCCTGCTTGCAGCGAACCGTGCATGGCACCAGCGGCTCCGCCCTCGGATTGCATTTCTTGAACCATTACTGTTTGTCCGAATAGGTTCTTCCTTCCTTTTGCCGACCACGAGTCTACGTGTTCTGCCATGGGCGAAGAAGGGGTGATGGGATAGATAGCTGCTACCTCAGAGAACATATAGCTCACATGAGCGGCGGCCTCGTTGCCATCACAAGTGATAAACTTTTTTTCTTTTGCCATTTGAATAAAATATTAATTAATGTATTTGTATTTAATAGAGAAACCCAAAAAGCCAAAGGGGCATCTTATTGTCTTTACCCACTTCGGTGTTGTATCGGGCGTATATGGTGTCGGTGTTATATCTAACCTTACCTGTACCGTGTGCATCGCAGATGCGAAATTTCCATTTTTCGTCTACAATATAAAACTGTTCTTTGCTGCCTTGGTTCACCAAATGGTCTTTCCAAAGGGCATTAACGAAGAACGTTTCCATGACCACCTGTTCGTCGGCCACTATGGGATAGACGGTGTAAAGCAAGTTTGAATTGTGCATCATTATCTTAGAAGGCTTCTTGGGAAAGTCGTCTCCCACTAGATACATCATGTTTATCAAGCGCGCATCGGCCAAATATTTGATGTAGTTCATCACCGTTGCACGGCTTGTTTCGATGTCTAGAGCCAACTGACTGATGTTGGGTGCTTTCGTGGGATTGAGCGACAGCAGATAAAACAGCTTCTTTATCTTGGTGAGATACTTCAAATCTATCTGTTTAATGAGCAGTATGTCCACTTCGGTCATCATGTTCATTGTCTTCAACAGGTTTTCCGAGAAGTTGCGTTGCTCTAAGAAGAAAGGATAAAAACCATGGTGCACATAGTCGCGAAAATGCTTTGCCGGACTCACCACGGGCAATATCTCCTTTACGATGCTCTCGTGTTGGGTAAGTATCTCTTCCAAGCTGTAGGCCTTAAACTGGTTGCCTGTAACAATATTGAGATACTCTCTAAACGAGAATCCCCGCAAGTTATAGCTTTTAACGATGCCGTTAAGCTCTGGGTTTTCGTCTTTGAGCCGCATAACGCTCGACCCGGTGAAGATGATTTTCAGCTCGGGATAACGGTCGTAGCACTTACGTAGTTCCGAACTCCAATCGGGTTGCTTAAATACTTGGTCGATGAGTAACACCTTTCCACCATGCGCAACAAAGTCGGCTGCAAAATCAGCGATACCGCGACTCTGAAAATAGAAGTTATTCATGTTGATATACAAACACTGCCTGTCGCCACGAGCAAACTTCTCTTTCGCATATTGTAGCAAAAATGTGGTTTTCCCTACCCCACGCGTTCCCTTAATGCCAATTAAGCGGTCGCCCCAATCTATTTCATCCATCAGGGTTCGACGCAATGTGGCATTGGTATGCTCCACAAGATAAGCGTGAGTACGAAAAAAAGCCTCCATAGTTATACTACTATATTTAAGCGATTAAAACCATGCAAAGATAGTACTTATTTATCAAATTTGCAAACTCTACCTTACAAAATAAACAATACCTATCATCTTTTTTAGGTACGAAGCCCCGCAAGGGTTCAAAAAAATAGCTCTGTAACATGAAACAAGCCTCTTCTATTAACCATCAGCTTACTCTCAAGGCCTTTCTATGCCCTAAAAACATGTTTTGAATAAAGTTTTGAAGTTATGTGTAAAGTTTTCCATTATTTCTTTTGTTGGAAAGAAAAAATACTTACCTTTGCCCCGTTTTACTAACCATAAACACATAATTAATATGTCTGAACAAAAAAGAAACACATTGAGCGAGGTTTTCAGATTTAAAAAGTTCGCTTTGTTCATTGTTGCGGTTGTCATTACCGCCATTTTATGGAACTTGCCTTCAACTGCTTTTGGCATTGAAGGGTTAACGGTTATCCAGCAACGCGTGATAGCCATCTTCGCCTTTGCCACCATCATGTGGGTTACAGAGGCCATTTCATCGTGGGCCACGTCGGTGGTGCTGATTGCCGCTTTGCTGTTTACCACATCCGACAACGCTTTCCTCTTCTTCAGAGAAGGCATCGACAAGTCGGAACTGCTGCACCACAGCGCTCTGATGGCCACTTTTGCCGACCCCATCATCATTCTTTTCTTGGGCGGTTTTATGCTAGCCATCGCCGCAACGAAGTCGGGACTGGACGTTTTCTTGGCACGTAACCTGCTACGTCCTTTCGGTCGCAAATCTGAAATGGTGCTCTTGGGTTTCATTCTCATCACGGGCGCCTTCTCAATGTTCGTTTCCAACACGGCTACTGCTGCCATGATGCTCACCTTCCTTACACCTGTATTCAAGGCATTGCCTCCTGAAGGTAAGGGAAGAGTGGCCCTCACATTGGCCATTCCCGTGGCTGCCAACATCGGCGGTATGGGTACACCCATCGGTACACCGCCCAATGCCATTGCCTTGAAGTACCTGAACGACGTTAACGGACTAAACCTAAACCTTGGTTTTGGACAGTGGATGGCATTTATGCTGCCACTTACCATCGTGCTGCTACTTATTGGCTGGTATTTGCTGAAAACCTTCTTCCCCTTTAAGAAAAAAGAAATAGACCTGCACATCGATGGCGAAGTGCAAAAAGGATGGCGCACACCGGTGATTGCTGTCACCTTCTGCGTAACCGTACTGCTGTGGATGCTCGACAAAGTTACAGGTGTTGGCGCCAACACTGTGGCCATGCTGCCCATCGCTGTGTTTGCTCTTACAGGCGTGGTTAAAGCCAAAGACCTGCAAGAAATTAACTGGAGCGTTATCTGGATGGTGGCCGGAGGCTTCGCGCTAGGCCTTGCCCTCAACGAATCTAAACTTGCCGAACTGGCTATTAAGAGCATTCCGTTTGACAGCTGGTCGCCTTTGGTCATCCTGCTCATATCGGGTGTGATATGCTATGTGCTCTCCAACTTCATCTCTAACACGGCCACTGCTGCCCTCTTGGTACCCATCCTCGCCGTTGTTTGTAAGGGTATGGGCGACAGTCTTAACGGCATCGGTGGCACTCCCACCGTACTTATCGGTATAGCCATCGCCGCTTCTACTGCCATGTGCTTGCCCATCAGTACGCCTCCAAATGCTATTGCTCACTCTACCGGACTGGTTAACCAGAACGAAATGATGAAAATTGGTCTCTCCATCGGCATCATCGGCCTTGTACTTGGCTACATGGTTTTGTTCTTCGTGGGCAAATCGGGCTTGATTTAATTAGAACAGTAACATACAAACAAACGCCTGCAAGCGATGTCCGTAACTACGGCATCGCTTGCTTTTGTTTTTATAACTTGTTTGGTTTGTTAGCACTCTAACGCCGATTTCTCAATCGCCTTTCACTTATTGCAAACAAAGCCACCACTCACTACCTTTCCCCACCTACTTACTAAGTTTTCACTTCACACCCACCTTGTTCATCTTCACTTATCCTGCGAGGTGGCTGTGAAACCACCTTGATTTTGCCTTACCTTCGTTTACCACAATAGGTTGTTAAGCCGCTTATTTCATGCTTTGTAAGGTTTGCAGGTTGCGCCAATCTTTCCTCCGTTTGCTTGTCGGCATAATGGCTGTGTTATTCGTTAGGCTTTGTCGGTTGTGCCTGAATAACACCCAAGGTAATGTGCTAACAACAAACAAGACCTTTGCAGACCCTAACGACCAATTTGGGTTTTAGCAAAAAGACATCCTCGTTCATTCGTTTTGTAAAATATTACGCACATATTTTAACACAAAAAGAGCCATTCTTGCGCACCATCATCCCACTCGCTCGTAAATAATCAATTCTCGCGAGAGTTTGTTGCCGCACAAAAAAGAACAATTCCAGCAAATTCAAAAAAACCATTTTTAGTAAAAAAAACGGGATTTACACCAACTTTTGGGCTATTTGCAGCAAAACGCAGTGCTAAGTCCTACAAAACGCAGTGCTAACTCCTACTAAACGCACTGCTAACTCCTACAAAACGCAAGGCTAACTCCTACTAAATGCAAGGCTAAATGGTGCAAAACGCAGTTTAGAATGGAGCATTTTGCACATTGTAGAGTGATTTACAACCACTCGAACAACAAGAAAAGCACATCTTTTATAGTGGAAAAGTGGCTTAAAAGTACACTTTTTGTGGCTAAACAACGAATTTTGGGCGGTGAAAAATCGCGAGTTGGCGAGCAAATAGAAAAGCAAAATGGTGCTAAATGCAGATAAAACGCCCAAAAACGATGTAAAATTAAAAATTAAAAGGGCAAAAACAGCCCTAAAACCCTGCTTTTGAACATCTATTTTCGCTAGAAATAGTTGCCCCAGAAAACACGTTTTGTAAAGTTTTATTACCGACTTTAACAAAAATAGTTATGCCCCTACAAAACACATCGCATCGAGCAACCTCCACGCCCACCACCCAACGCCTACACACGGCTCGCTAAGCGCTTGAGAATTTACACGCTTTAAACATTAAGTACCCTTCCCAAATAGCCTTTTAAACAATCCACAACGCCACAAACCCAACAAACCCAACAAACAAAATACATCCAGTAAAGCTTGTTATGATTGACTAAAATCAATAAACCTCTCGAATTTGTCGTTTTTTGACATATATACAAACTATTTTCCATATCTTTGCAGGCAACAAAATTAAACCGTGAACAAATCTAAAAAATTAGAGTATCAGAATAACGAATTTAAGATAAGTTAATTATATCACACTAGAGACATTTGTTAGAAATATGCCACTATTCTAAGTCTTTTGCACTTAGTATAGAATTGGATGTAACGTTGATGGGGATATTACGCCCTTTCCAAATGTTTCGAGGGTGATTTTATAAAAAAAATCAAAAACAAAATGAAGAAAGAATATAACAAACCCTGTGCTCGTGTCACAGAAGTGGAGTTTGAACAAAATCTCTTGGCAGGCAGTCTTCACAATAGTAGCCATGAGGGTTTTACACAAAGCAACGACCCACTACCCATAATTGAAGATGCCGACGAAGATTCGCCCTTCTAAATTAAGGAACCTGCGTGCTTTAGACCAATATAATTGCGCGTAAAAACAAACTAAAAGTAAAATCTAAGATGAAGAAAATTGCCTTATATATGATGTGTGCCGGCATGGCTCTTACGACCATATCGTGCGCTAACGACGACGAGACAATAAGCTCGCAAACGGGCGAAAACCTCGTTGCAAAAACATTTTACACCAGTAATGTGCCCTCCTACACCAACGATTCCACCCTAAAGGCTAACACGCCGGCCACGCGTACCACGCTGAACGCTGACTTGGGTACTGTTACTTGGAATGCGAACGACCAAATAAGCATTGGTTATAAAGGTTCACGCAACAAAGCAACCAAGCCTTTTACCACAAATTCTACAGGCACATCGGCTAGATTTGAAGGCATGGCAGACAACTTTGCCAAGCTGTTTTTCATGATGTATCCGTATCAAGAGACCACCAAGATTGAACACAAAAACGACAAATCGGCTCTATACACCTACACCATGCCAAAAAAACAAACGGCAATAGCGGGCACATTCGACCCTAAGGCTAACATCTCGGTGGGCATCATCCCCGACGAGAAAAAGCCATTTGTGGCCTATAACGTGGGCGGACTACTTAAGTTTAGCTTCCAAGGCGCCAACAATGTGGCTCAAGTGAAGATTATTAACAGGGGAGAAGAGCCTATCGCTGGCGAAATAAACAATACCATTAGCTTTAATGCCGATGGCACTATAAGCCAAACGACCCCCGTTTTTGTTAACGATAAGAGCACAACCATCATTAGTTTTGCGCCGGCTTCGGGATATTTGACCGAAAACACCAACTACTTCGTGGCGCTTCCTGAGGGGAAATTGGCCTCGGGCATCACACTCGCCTTCGTGCTTGCTGATGGCAAAGTGGTGCAACGTAAGGTTTCAGACGTTGTAGATATCAAGCGTGCTAAGATTTTCAACCTGGGCAATATCAACCTTAACACAGCCAAAGCCAAACAGCACCTGCTGGTGAACCTTGGACTTATAGACGTTGTAAACACTAAGGTTGCTGGTCTGCAACTTGAAGCTGATGGCACGCTGGACATCTATCGCGAAGACAATCTTGAGAAAATTCTTTCGTATAAGGGTGTGCTAGAAGCCAATAATAACGATAAACTCACATCCCTAGACGAGCTACAATATTATCGCAACGTTACAGGGTTGATGCTTAAGAACAACAAAAACCTTGCTGGAGCGATTGACTTATCTAAATTTCCACAGCTAAATGGTAAGATTGTGATAGAAGGTAGTCCGCTTGTTACTAACGTTAATATTAAAGGCTTGAACATTTTCGAGCTGTCGGCGCATCATCTTAATGGTATGAAAACGGTTACTGTGGGCAACAATCCTAAACTTAAAAGACTTGAAGTAAGGCATAACGACGCGCTTGAAGCCGTGGATGCAAGCAACTTGCCCGAGCTAGACGAAATTGCTGCGTACTATAGTCCAAAAATACAAACCATCAACATCACCAATTCGCCTAAGCTTAAACGTATTAATGCGCATGGCGACGGCAGTCTTGAACGTATCATTGGCTTGGAAAACAGCCCACTGATGGAAGACCTCACCTTATCAAGAACAGGTATTAAGCAACTGGATGTGAGCAAAAACACCAAAGTTAACAACATCAACTTGATGAGTTCGAAGATAGAAGAGCTTACTGGTTTGGAAGGTCCTGGCGCAAGTTTGATTACCTTGCAAGTTTCAGCTACAGCGCTAAAAAAACTGGATGTTACAAGCAACACCAACCTTACAACATTGGAATTGGCGGTAACACAAGTAGAGAAGCTAGATGTTTCAAAGAATACTAAACTTATTAGTCTACGCGCCCCATTCACTTTAATTAGTGAATTTAACTTGGGCGACATCTCTTCGCTCAAGAAACTAAACGTAAGCCACGGCAAACTCACTAGCATAGACATCTCTAAACTTGTAAATCTGGAAGAAGTTTACCTGGGTTCGCAAAGTCCATCAAACGTGTTGCAGAACATCCAAGCCACGATGACGACTGCTCAATATGCCAAATTCGGAAGCAGATTTAAAGAAAGTGCTCTAGACGAAAAGTCAAAATTCGAAGATACCAATGCCTATGTAAAGGCCATTGTTAAATAATACAACCCACATAACAAGAAAGCCCCACGCGCATCAAACTGCCGTGGGGCTTTTTTTCGTGGGGAAAGGCTATGCAGTAAATTGCAAGGGCGAATATAAACTCCATAAGCACAACCATTAGAGATTTGAGTTAAATAAACTACTGCGCTGGAATTGACAGAGCCAAAGATTTCTCTAACGCATATCTACAAAACTACAAAAAACCAGGAAAATGTTTGGTTTTATTAAGTTCAAACATCTGTTTTGCACAAAGAAAAACCATAACAGATAGAGAAAGGACGGCGTATATTGGTTGCGCAGGATAAACTTTGCCCTACTTGCTCATCTATTTCGCCACAAACAAGTAAAGTATTCAGGTTTAATACTTCTCGTTTCTCAAACATTAACAAAATTTTATTGCGTTTTTTATTGTTTAGTATCTTTATTTTCTTTAAATTTGCTGGCAAATATAAACAACCGCTAAGCAATGCTATAAGCAACGCACAAACGGCTAACGGCAACAATTAAGCCCACATTATAGGCATAACTAAAAACCACCTTTGGCGAATTTATCCATTTCTTAAGGAAATGTTGCTCAACTCTTAAAGTAGTACAACTCGAAGAAAGCTAAATAGAGAGTGCGTTTTTGTAAAGCCCTACAAACAATGCTAAGGACAACGAAGCATTGAACGGCTAAAAAAAACACTTTTCAAGAACAGAAAGGAGAGCAATCCCACATAAGCAAATAGCAATGATCCGCCAAAAGAGCTATGCAAAAGAGAAAATTGAAACATGGCAAAATGATTAGCAAAAGCCTTTAACTAAACAACAACTCCTCCCCTCTAAGCCCAAAGGGCTACACAACCATCTGGCAACAATTGCCATAGAAAGCTAACGCAAAGCAATACGCGCTTAGCGATATGCAAACAAAACTAGGGAAAACGCCAAACAAACTACGTCCACACCATTGGGACTGATGTTTGGGCATCCTATGTTATCTACTCAAGAATAAAATTCTATGCCTGGCTACAATATATCGTAACAATGCAAATAAAGAGGCATTGCACATGCGCTAACACATCACTACAACAAAAAAGTTGTAAAAAAACAGGACCAAACACCTATACATGCCAAAGCGCACTGCAAAAGACAACGACCAAACGTTGCAGAAGACAACAAAAACATCGCCTAAATGCTAGATATTATACATTAATCTTTAAATATAACTGAAATGAACAACAAGCAGAACAAAGCGAACGCCTTATGGCGGATGTGTATGGTGGCTCTGATATGGATGCTTACCACCACGCTTTATGCGCAAAATGTCACGGTTAGTGGCATCGTGAAAGACCCAACGGGCGAGCCTGTCATCGGTGCTTCGGTAACGGTGAAAGGCGCAAACACGGGTACTGTGACTAACATTGACGGACGTTACACCCTGCAATGTCCAACAAAGGCAACATTGGTGTTTTCGTATCTAGGATTGAAAACCAAAAATGTAGAAGTTAATGGTAGACAACAAATTAACATTGACCTTGAAGACGACGCCACTGCTCTTAACGAAGTGGTGGTAACGGCATTGGGTATCAAACGACAAACGAAGGCTCTGGGATATGCTGTTACCGAACTGAAGAGTGACGAACTGGAACGAGCTAATACCGTTTCGCCCGTTACAGCCCTGCAAGGTAAGGTTGCAGGTGTGGAAATCAGCCAGTCGGATGGTGGTATGTTTGGTTCTACCAAGATCCAAATTAGAGGTGCTTCAACCCTTAATGCCAATAACCAACCCATCTTTGTGGTTGATGGCGTGATACTTGATAACGCCACTAGCCAATCGGGAGATGCCGACTGGGATAGTAACATCAATGACTATGGTAACCAATTGAAGAACCTTAACCCCGACGACTTTGAAAGTGTAAGCGTACTAAAAGGTGCTGCAGCTACTGCTTTGTATGGCTCGCGCGGTCTTAATGGCGCTGTGGTGATTACCACCAAGAGCGGAAAGGCGGGCAAAGGAGTAAGCGTAAAAGTGTCGCAAACAGTAGGTATAGAAACGGTTTATCGTTCGCCCGACTTGCAAAATCGCTATATGATTGGTGCATTCCCTGGTGGCGTGGACTATGGCGACGAATACACTGCCACTGGTAACCTATGGAGCGACAACATGTCGTCGTTTGCACGTAACTCTAAAGGCGAATATTCGTTCATCGAACAATATGGAAACTTTGCATGGGGACCAGAAATATCATGGGCCGAAGGAAAAATGTTTGAACAATACGACGGCACAATGGGCCCAGCACAAATGTTCAAAAACAATTATAAAGATGCCTACGACACAGGCGTTAACACCAACACCAACGTGTCGTTGCAAGGCGGAAACGACCGCACTCAATTCTATGCTTCGGCATCTTATAAGCACAACAAGGGTACAACGCCACGAAACACCTTTAACCGCTTCTCGTTCTTGGGAAAGGCTTCACAAAAGGTGGGCGACATCATGACTGTAGACTTCAGCGTGAACTTTACGCAATCACAACCCCGAAACGCACCGCTAAATATTGGCGAATACTTTGCTAACAGCACATTCCCACGCGAATACGACGTAAAGCGCTATCGCAACCTTTATAAAGGAGAACACGGCGGACTTGCTAGCGACAAATACGGCGACCTCTATCGCGCCGTTCCTGGAAAGGGCTTGTGGTGGAGCATCTTCGAAAACGACTACAAACAAACTGAAACGATGTTCCGCCCCGTGCTCAACATCAACGTGCAGGCTCTGCCTTGGCTGCAACTCTCGGCTGGTGGTTCGCTTAACTATTATGCCATCGACGGCGAGCTGAAAGCACCTGGTAGCGGATATGCCAACGAAGGCGGTAGCTATTCGCTCTCGCACACCCAGACGACACAAGAAAACTTGTACCTCGCAGCCAACCTCAACTATCAGATAAACGACAATTGGGAAGTGCACGGATTCTTGCGTGAAGAGTATTTCAACCAATATGCACAATATCACTCGGAAAGCACTAACGGCGGACTAATCGTGCCCAATCAGTTCTTTATCAAAAACTCTAAGCAACAAGCCAACTTCAATTCATATAAGTTTAACACCAAACGCATCGTCTCTACAATATTCATGCTTGGAACAAGCTGGAAAAACCAATTATTCCTCGACGTAACTGGACGTAACGACTGGTCGTCGTCGTTGGTTTACAGCTATGGCACTGGCAATTTCTCTTACTTCTATCCCTCGGTTTCAGGTTCGTGGATTATCACAGAGACCTTTAAAGACCAACTACCCAAGTGGATTAGCTTTGCCAAGGTGCGCGGGTCGTGGGCACAAGTGGGCAACGACACATCTCCCTATTACATCAACTCGGGATATGCCGTGGCTACATACCAACGTGGCGATAAGAAGATTTACGGAATGACAATTCCTGAAAACATGAAGAGCACCGACCTCAAACCCGAACGTAAGAACGCTTGGGAAGTGGGCTTAGACTGGCGCTTCATAGATAACAGAATTGGTTTAGACGTCACCTATTATAAGGAGAACACCAAAAACCAAATTATGACCATCAACGTTCCCTGGGAATCGGGTGTGAAAGAAAAACTCATCAACGCCGGTAACATACAAAACTCGGGTATAGAAATAGCCCTGAACACGACACCTATTAAAAACAAAGACTGGCAATGGGACTTAAATCTAACCTATACCAGCAACCGCAATAAGATTGTGGAACTTAGTCCCGACGTGACGTCTTATATCAACCTGGACGGTGCAGCCAACTATGGAAACTATAGAATAGCTTCTGTTGCCAAAGTTGGAGCAGACTATGGTATGCTGATGTCTGACTCATGGATTAAAACCGATGAGAAGACAGGCAAGCCCGTAGTGGGATACACTGGTAATTTCCGCACAATATATTATAAACGTGGTGGCACGGTTAAAGAAGTTGGTTCAATGTTGCCCGACTTCCTTGGCACGCTAAACACTACCTTGAGATGGAAAAACCTTAGCCTATACGTGCTGCTAGACGCACGATTTGGCGGATACGTGGCTTCGTATAACTCACGCTACGCCACCGCTTACGGATTCTCTGGCGAAACAGAAAAATATCGCAAAGGCATGACTTGGACCAGCCAATACGCTAACTCTAAAGACAAGGTGTTTACTGATGGTTTTATTCCTGATGTTGTTTTCGACCAAGGAACAACTATTACCACGCCCGCTGGAACCAATGAAGATGTTAGCGGAATGACTTATCAAGAGGCTTATGAAAAGGGTTTTGTAGAACCTGCACACCTGCAAAGTGCAGCATACTTCAAGAATAGCTGGAGTAAAGGTGTTATCAACGACGACTGGTTTAAAAAACTAAACTACATTGCACTGCGCGAAGTAACGCTCTCGTACAATGTTCCAACCAACATCTGCAGCTATATCGGTGCCAAGAGTCTTTCCGTTAATCTCACCGGACGAAACTTAGCCTACCTGCTTAACACTGCACCTAACCACGAAAACCCCGAATCGGTACGCGGAACAGGTGCAGCACAATTCCGTATGCGCTCGTTCATGCCATACACGGCCAGCTATCTCTTCACACTTAACGCCACCTTCTAAACGCTTTCTCATCATGAAACAGAATATGATAAAATTCAAAACGCTTGCCCTAGGCCTATGCACCGCATGCGTGGCACTAACAACGGGATGTAGCGAAAACGAATACGCCAAAATAAACACCGACCCATCAACAATAGGTGAAGGCAATCCCATTTTCTTGTTCACACAAGAACAGGTGCAATACCAACCCTTCGACTACTTGCTGTGGTACTATGACGGGGCTTATACCTCAAAATTGGTGCAGGCTTATTCGCCATCTACAAGCTTTAACGACCTGTATAACAAACTGGCCGAACTGGGCGGAGTGGGCTCTCAGCTCATTTACGTTAAACGCTACGAGAACGACATCAAAGCCGCTATCGCTAAAATGCCCGCCGATAAGGCTGCGCAATATTCGCACCTCTCGGCTATGGCCAACGCACTATCAGTGTACATGGGTCTGTTCGACACCGACCTCTTTGGTTCTAGACCTTATTCGGAAACCGCTCAAGCCAAATATGGCGGTACGCTAACACCCAACTATGAGTCGCAAGAGAAACTATTTGAACAATGGTTAACCGAACTGAACGCCGACCTTGCTAAACTAAAGGAGACAAACACACAGATAAGTGTTGGCGACAACGACCTTGCGTATGGTGGAGATGCTAAAAAATGGGTGAAGTTTATCAATGGTATTAAACTGAAAATTGCCGCAAGACTGCTTCATCAAGATAAAGCTAAAGCGCTTAAAATTGCTGAAGAGGTGGGCGCTGACGATGCAAACGTGATGCAAGCCATTACAGACGACTACGTATATAATAAAGGTACGGGCGGTGATGGTGGCAACAACACCTACGGAACGGATAACAGCGTGAACCTAGGCACATGCAGCAAAAACGTAATCGACTTTATGCGACGCAACAAAGACCCACGCATGCTGGTGATGTTTACTAAAAACGACTTCAACTCTGAGGTAATTCAGGCCTTCTTCGATGCACAAGCTAGAGGCGATAACAACTGCGCCATACCTAAGTACATCCTAGACCAGGTGAATTATACCACAGATGGGTCGGGACATAAACATTTCACTAGCTGGAAAGGCGATGGCGAACCTTGGGTGCGCTATCAGGGATTGCCCATCGGTATGACCATTTCAGAAAAAGCTGAATATACTGGGGACAATAACTATTTTGTTACAACAAGATGGAAAGTAACCGATGGAGATAAGTCGAAAACCTACTCGCCATTGTCATACTTTAACGAAGAGCTGGTGCGCGGACGCGTTGACTATACTTTCCCAACTGCACCAAAAGGCAAAGTTGTACAAGACACCGAAGACAACCCATTATATGAAATGACTATTTCAACTGCAGAAATGAACCTCTATCTAGCTGAATTTAAACTGCTAGGCGCTAACTTGCCACATTCGGCAGCCGACTATTTCAAAACTGGCGTTGAGGCTTCTGCAAAGGCTTACAGCCGTTTGGCTACACTAAACAAAATCCCTTATTATGATAAGGCGCATTGCAACGACAAGCTAGACGAACCTGTTACCTATAACGACGCTGCTATTGCAACGATGATGGCTAAAGCTGATTATCAACTAACGGGCAACGTAGCAAGCGACCTGGAGAAGGTGTACATCCAAATGTATCTGCACTTCTTCTATCAGCCACTAGAACAGTTTGTAACTGTACGTCGCTCGGGTGTGCCTAAAGTGGGGAGTTCGCTCATTCCTTGGGTTGCAATGAAACCAAGTACCGAACTGCCACGCCGCTTCTATATCGCTCAACCCGACCCTGCAGACAAAATGCGCGCTATCATTGAGGCTGCTATGACACAACAGGGCTTCACCTTTACCGATGGACAAAAACCCGAATTGCTTAACTCGGAAAGAGTGTGGTACGACAAAGGTGCGCCTAACTTTGGTGAAGGACCTAATTACTAAGATGAGCGTGTGAGTTTATAAGTTGATGAGTTGGCAAGCTTACTAGTAAACAGGTTGATGGGTAGACAAGTTTACGAGTTCGCAAGTTTGTAGCGCAGCCATCTTTTCACCTTTTTGTGAGTTGGCAAGTTGATAAACGCACAAGTAAACGCACGATAGAATTATTTAAAGGAGAGCCACTGCTGCTAGTGGTTCTCCTTTATATATATGGTGGAATAACAAAACAGATCGTCCTTATTGCCCGTTCCGCGCCACTGCATACGCCCCACACGGCTCGCCTTTAAATCGTACCTTAACACGAAACACCAACAAAACACATGTTTTGCAACACGCTTTGCACCACGAACATTGCTTGTTATGCCCTAAATCCGTAACTTTGCCGCATGAGTACAAACCCGAATAACACATACGAAGAATGGCTCACGGCCATAGCCGGTACCGCGAAACATGAGTATATGTCGTATGCCAGAACACTTTTCAGCCTGCAAAATGAGCTATAGTACTACAACGACCGATTTGGGTTTAAATGTCACAAAGGTGTTACAAAAAAGGTGTGCCACAAGACTGTGACACACCCAAAATGTAAACTTCTAAAATTGTATTTATGGAAAATTCCTAGTAATCTGAATTACTTGATACCCAAAGCTTGCTTAGCCGTTTCGTTTTCAGGGTCAATCTCTAACACCTTCTTCCAATATCCGTCGGCCATTGCCTTATCGTTCTTCACCAGATAATAATAACCTAAGTAGCGATAAGCCTCGGTTAGACGTGCATTGTCGGCCTTATCACGATCGGTTTTGTTAGACAACGAATTTACGATCGCCTCGTAGAAAGGCTTAGCAAGCCCCTCTTTCGTATCAGGATCGAGGTTTGAGTTGATACGAGCACGCATAAAATTAGCGAAGTCGAGGTTGGCAGGGAATTTCTCGCCCAAACGCGCATAAACATTATCTGCCTTCTTAAACGAAGCCTTTTGTTGTTCGCCCGTTTGTTTAGCAGCAAGATTCATGTAGATAGTTGCCAATCCAGCCATGTCGCTAGCAGTCGTTTTTGGAGCATGATTGAGGTATTCCTCATAATACGCAGTGGCCTTATCAAAGTCTTCCTTAGCCAAATAGAGGTCGGACAGCGCTTTACGGTTACTGTTAACCAATTCGTCGTTGCCCTTGTTTTCTACCATAGCCTTATTAAACATCTCGATAGCCTTTTCGTATTGCTTGTCGTTCTTCAATGCCGTACCGTAATAAGTGTAGTCGAAACCAGTGAACTTAGAGCTATCAGAAGCATTAAACAGCGCATCTGCATACTTCAGTGCCTCGGCAGTACGCTCCATATCGGTGAGGTTATAGAAAGCCAAACGATTCCAAGCAGCTTTACGTGGGTTGCGAGATAGACCATAGAGAGCCATTTCCAAGCTCTTATCTCTCTTCTGCAACATCCAAGCTTCAGTAGCATAATTGGTAATATCTACATCCTCAAGTTTGCTCTTGTCGGTAACTTTATCATAATACTGCAAACTCTGCTCCATACGGTTGGAGGCATAGAGGATACGCCCAGCCAATGCATCAACAGCCACATCGGGACGTTGAGCACGCAAGTCGTTAAGTTTTGCTACTGCCTCTTCCGGACTACGTCCACGGTAGATATTTGCATATTTAAAGTATCCTTCTGGGTTTTTCGGATCGAAATAGATAGCCTGCTGATACCATCCGGCAGCAGCACCACCATCATCGTTGATCACTTCTATGTCGCCCAAGAGAATATAACCCTGACCGTAGTTCTTATCGGCCTTTATAGCGAGGTTGGCATAATGCTTAGCGTTAGCCGTGTCTTTAGCCTCGAAATAGGCGCGTCCTATACCTGCCAACACCTCTGCGTTCTTTTTATTCTTCTTGAACACCTCCTTAACCTGGTCTTTAGCACCAGCTGGGTTGGCTTTAATTACCTTAGAGATGGCGTCGATGGTTGACTTATTGTCTTGCGCCATGAGTGGCGCGCTGATGCCTACGACCAACGCTCCTAGTAAAAGATATTTAACTGTTTTCATAATCCTACGTTCTTATTAATACTTCTTGTATATATAGCGGGTGTGGCAAAAAGTCTCCTCACTAATCAAGACAAATTAGACTTGTCTTTACCTACTTAGACGAAAGAAAGCCAAAAATGTTTTATCTATTGATTAACATTAACATCCCTTATGGTTATGTTACCTTGTACGGGCAACAATCCAGATTTAAGGATGATAAGCTGTCCTTTAGGCGATGCCATAAACTGCGCAAATCCCCAAGGTAGCCCATGATAGGGGTCGTTGAGCAATGCGTAGATGGTTCGTATCAACGGATAATTGCCGTTGTAAATATAATATTGGTAAGGTTTCCAACTATTGGCTGGAGTGCCTTTATCGTTTCTGCTTACCGACATTACACGAATATTCTTATTAAAGGTGAGATTGGTGCTATCTCTTTTATCATTGAGCCAGTTACTTCCAATGATGCCAATGGCATTAGGAGTTTTCTCAACGTATTCTACCACATCAACCGTTTTGTTCGTTGCTACGACATTGGGGTTGGTGATGGGTTTTCCGCCAAGTATGGAGTCTTCGGCGAAGTGCACAGTACTAGACCGTTTATTGTCGAAAACCACCGTGATGGTTCCCCGTGTTGAGCCGGGGAAGATGTCGCTCCAATTCTTCGCCTCTCCGCGAAGTACACGTGCAATGTCTTTAACAGAGATGCAGGTGTCGACATTGTTCTTGTTCACGATAAGAGCCAATCCATCGTAAGCCAGTTTAATGGTTTGTGGACGGAATTGTCTGTCGTACAGACTTTGGTACTCTTTCTTTTTGAATTCACGACTAGTGATTACGAGGTTAACGCTATCCTTAAGCAAGAGTGTGATACCTTCACCCTCAGTGGTGTAAATAGGGTTAACCGTTGCGTCGGGATAGTTAGCATGAAAGACCTCGCGTTCTTCGTCGATGATTGGACTAAAGCTTTCGTCAGAGGCGAAACTAATCACCCCTGACGAATATGTGTCTGTGCGTCCATTCTTGCGCTTGCTTTCACCACAAGCGACGAGAACAAAACTACACAGTGTTAATCCTACGATAGTGTAAGATATAATGCGTTTTCTCATAAATGCTATTGCAGTCTGAATGAAACGGGAACGTTGTACTTAACACGTACAGCCGAGCCATTTTGCTTACCGGGAATCCAGTTAGGCATGCTCTTAACTACGCGTTGTGCCTCGCGGTCTAGAGAGGGGTCTACCGAACGAGCTACCTTTACGTCAGTGATAGAGCCGTCGCGCTCTACAACGAACGAGATAACAACACGTCCTTGAACACCATTCTCCTGTGCAACCACAGGGTACTTAACATTTTCTTGCAAGTATTTCATCAATGCAGCGTCTCCACCAGGGAAGCTAGGCATTTGTTCAACCACTTCGAAGATTTTAGTTTCAACTTCGGGTTTAGGTTCAGGCTGTGCCACAGCTTCTTTAATTTTGAGCACTTCACCAGCGGCATCGTCGTTACCCTTCACGTCGAGGGCACCGATTGCCGTTTTGGTTGACATGATTTCTTCTTGCGTCTTAATTTCATCCTCAGGTTTTACCTGGTCGTCTCGCTTAATAACCGGTGCGGTGAACTTCACAGAGCTCTTTACACGTTCAACAACCTTTTCGGGTTCAACATTCACTTTAGGTTTCTGTTTTACCTCAGCCTGTTTTTTGGGTTGGTTAAGAGCAGACAACTCCGTAACTTGCGTAGCGTCAACTTTTCCTCGGTTTGCTTCGATTACGCTTTTAATTGCAACAATCGAGAACACCAGAACTGCAGCAGCAAGGATAGAGAGCATGGCGATGATATTGCGCTTGGTGGTGTCCTTGCGGAGCTTATACGCACCATACGCTTGGTTTTTGCCTTCAAACACGAGGTCTACCCAGTCGCCGGCAACCAAATCAATCTTTGACATAGTTTTCTCCTTTCTTAATTAATATTAATAGGTTATCTACGTTATTCAAGTCCTTTCTTCTTCAGCAATTCGTTGTCTTCGGCATTGATTTTGTCGATAACGTACTTACCTATACTGCAAATCTGCATTTCGTCGAGCACATCCACCAGGTTCTTGTAAGAAGCCTTGTCGGTAGCCTTGATAATGATGGTCAGCGTCGGAATCTTCTGTCCATCGATTTCACCGCCTTTGAGTTTAGACAATTCCTTGTCGTACTCAGCTTGAGTGAATTTAGGGTTTTCCAACTTCTTCTTATCAAGTTTTGCCTTAGCGGCCATGATTTGTTTTACGGGCACCGTACCATCTTCCGTTACGTGGTTGATGAGTACATTACGGATACCTTTAGCACCCCATGTAGTTTCCTTCATCGTAGAAGGGTCGCTATAGTTAGGCAAACCATCAACGTGATAAATCTTATTGTTACCAGCTATGTAGATAGTAATAGTCTGCGAAGCCTTAGTAACCGTTTTATCTTCGTCTTGCATGTTCTTATCGTTACTAGGCATACTCAATTCCATCGTTTGTGGTTTAGCCAAAGATGTACAGAGCATGAAGAATGTGATAAGAAGCATCATCATGTCCACCATAGGGGTGAAGTCAACGCGGACGTCTTTTTTCTTTTGTTTTCCGCCGCCTTTTCCTTGTTCAACTAGTTCAGCCATTCTTTATTCCTCCACCTTTTTATACGATGTAATGAGATAGTAACGGTTTTCGTTCATGTCTTGTAGTTCAGACATAACCTTTTTAACCACAGCGTAAGGCGTTTTTTCGTCGGCCTTAATAGCCAGCTTCACGTCGGAATTAACCTTTCGTGCTTCTTTCACCCAGAGTTGGAACTCGCTTTCTTTACCATCGATACTATCGGTAGGAATGCCGTAGTTCTTAAGTTGTTGAGCCATCTCTGTTTCGGTGAGAGAGAGGTATTGCTGGATATTGTTCATGGGAACACCCCACATGGCGTCTTTCTTGAATTTGTTCACCTGTTGAGGAGTGAATTTCATTCCATAGAGTTCGCTCATGCCTTGGAGCACGTCTTGCGTTTCGTTTTGGTTGTCCATACTCATGAATATCTTTCCCGTATTGTCTACGAGGATATTCAGTACACTCTTCTCGGGGACCTTAATTTCCGATACCGAGCCTGGAGTGACAACCTTCACCGGTTCGTTCTTGACGAAAGTAGACGTCAACATGAAGAACGTTAGAAGGAGCACCATGACGTCGCTCATCGGGGTCATGTCGATCCAAGTGGATTTTTTCTTAATTTTTACTTTACCCATAGTGATAAAATTTTAAAGGGTTAGCAAAAAATTAAGCTTCTTCTGCGTGGTTGGCTTCGTAGGTCTGAGCGATAGAATAACCAACCTCGTCGAGTGCGTAGGTAAGTTTATCGATCTTGTTGGTGAAGAAACCGTAAGAAATAACTGCGAACCACGAAGTGGTGATACCGAAGGCCGTATTAATAAGAGCCTCAGAAATACCAGCAGAAAGAGCGAGTGAGTCGCCACCGCCACCAGCAGCAAGAGCCTGGAACGACTTGATCATACCCGTTACAGTACCGAGAAGACCAGTAAGAGTACCCAGTGTTACGAGCGTTGCGAGGATGGGGAGGTTCATCTGCAAGGTAGGCATTTCGAGTTGAGTTGCCTCTTCGTGAGCTTGTTGAATCTTAGCAATCTTTTGCGACAGTTTAATACCGTTAGCGCCTTCCATTGCTTTGTAAGCGTTGAGTGAAGCAGAAACCACGTTAGCTACAGAACCTTTTTGCTTGTCGCAAAGTTGTTGTGCGCGGTTGAAGTCTTTCTCGTTAAGAGCGGCTTTAATACTAGCAACGAATTTGGTGAGTGAACCCGTACCGAAAGCGTTGCGCAATGCCAACCAACGCTCTACTGAAAGTGCGAGCACGGTTAACAACAAGGTTTGAATAACAGGAACCACGAGACCACCTTTGTAGATTGTTCCCCAGATATCCAATGGATGTCCTTCGTTATCGCCACCTTGGAAGTGAGAAGGATTACCCAAATAGAATTTGAAGAAACATACAGCGATGATGAAACAGCATACGATTACCCAAAATGCTGCTCTGATTCCTTGAAAGCCCTGTGATTTTTTAGCAGGGCTGGCTGTTTTTTGTGTTGCCATAATTTACTTTAAATTTTAGTTGTTAATAAATATTTAAGTTGATTTTGTTCCTTATAGTATAGACGTTCGTCCAAATGCTGATTTGTTGCTGGGCTTTGTCCTTAAAATGTCTCGCAAAGATACTCATTAATGTATGAACCGAAACACAATTAAGAAGTTTTAACGACTAAAAGTTACTCGCAAGCCCTTTATAAAGCACTAGCGCACCATTAAATTCAAAAAAAACTGCTTTTTGTCACATTTCTTGTTATTATACAAGCTTTGCTAAAGTTTCTTTGATACGTTTCATTGCTTCGCGCAGGTTATCATCACTGGTGGCATAGCTAAAGCGGATACATTCGGGGTCGCCAAAGGCATCTCCCGACACCGTTGCCACATGTCCCACTTCTAGCAGATACATAGCCAAATCGGTAGCATTGTTTATCACATATCCGTCAGTATGTTTACCAAAGAAGCTGCTGCATTTGGGGAAGAGATAGAAAGCGCCTTCTGGCACATTCACTTCTAGTCCTTCGATTTCCTTGGCTAGTTTCACAACGAGGTTTCTTCTACGTTCGAAAGCCAGTCGCATATCTTCCACACAACCTTGGTCGAGCGTATAAGCAGCCTCTGCAGCCTTTTGGCTCACCGAGCATGGACCGCTAGTATATTGTCCTTGTAGTTTGTTACAACCTTTAATTATCCATTCGGGAGCGGCCATATAACCAATGCGCCATCCCGTCATAGCATAAGCTTTAGAAACACCATTAACAATGATGCATCTTTCTTTCATGCCCTCAAACTGTGCGATGCTTTCGTGTTTGCCCACATAGTTGATGTGTTCGTATATTTCATCAGCCAGCACGTAGAGGTCATCGTGTTTTCTTATCACATCAGCCAGACCTTGCAATTCGGCTCTAGAGTAAACGCTTCCAGTGGGATTACTGGGCGAGCATAGAATAAGCATTTTGGTTTTAGGTGTGATGGCGGCCTCCAGCTGTTGCGGAGTCATTTTAAAATTTTGGTCAAATCCAGCATTAACATACACAGGCGTACCTCCTGCCAGTTTCACCATCTGGGGATAGCTAACCCAGTAAGGAGCAGGCACTATCACCTCATCGCCATTATTTACCAGCGCCATAACAGCATTGCACACACATTGTTTTGCGCCATTAGACACCAACACCTCGTTAACGCTATATTCCAAATTGTTTTCCTTCTGTAGCTTGTCAACAATAGCCTTTCTCAAGTCAACATATCCGGGCACAGGTGAGTATCTAGAATAGTTATCATCCACAGCTTTTTTAGCTGCGTCCTTGATGTGGTCGGGCGTATTAAAGTCAGGCTCGCCCACACTAAGATTGATAACATCTATACCCTGTGCTTTCATTTCACCACTTTTTTGCGACATTGCTAGTGTAGCCGAGGGTGAGAGCCGATTTAGTCTGTCGGATAATTGTGCCATAAATTTTCTTGTTTAGAAGGTTTATTGTGCAAATGTAGTTATTATATTGCAGCTAACGAAACAAAAGCAAGTTTATTTTACAAAATCTTTAATTTTTCTTTTATTTATTATCGCTTTCCCCGAGCAAGTGTTCAAAACAGCTGGTTTTAGATTATGCCCTGCAAAAGCTATGTCGCGGCGAAACAAAATTCAAAGCGCGCCACGTGCACTAAATGGCTTTACAAGGCGCATCGCTCGTATATTCAGCACGATAAGCTTGCACCCCCTTGTCTTTACGCCACAAACCATCAATCCAACCGATAGCCAAAATACAAATTTCAGAACACCGATGAGTAAGTAAAATGCGTCTCAATATTACCTATTTCACCCATTATCCCTTACTCATCTTTCATTTACTTGTCGTCATCTTGCTTATCTTTATTTAACAAATGCATAGCGAGCTACGTTAAGTTATAAAGACAAGCAAGATGCCGACAAAAGATAAAAGATGTCTAGACGCTACATCATTAACAACAACAATGAATCAATGCTAATTAGAAATATACAAAGGGGCGCACACGGGCCTTCACATCCTTTCCAAGTCCTCCTGCAAACACGCTTCCTACACCATAATTAGGTTGATGTATCCATATAATATGCCTTTCTACAGGAGCATCTTCATTATTGGCTTCGTATGAACCTTCTGCGCTTGTCCAATAGTTTACATTAAACTCCAGATTGTCTCCATCAGCCAGCTTAAAGGCTCTATCTCCTAGATAACCATCCCACCTACCACGCGAACCGAAGTCCTTTTGATCTGTAAAAGTTATCGTTGTGTACACTTTTACCCACGGGCTAACGCTTGCCATAAACCACGGTCCACGCTGTTTAAGATTCGCAGCAAGCTGCTGCCCTTTAGGTAAGCGATATTTAGACAGGTAGTCATAGAAATGCACCGCATGATAAAAAGCAGGAAAATATTGTGCCTCGTCTGCCTTGATAAGATACTTATTAAGCCATCCATTCCAAATCCTTTCATACGTCCACGTTTTTCCTGTCTCAGAATCCTTAATTGCCCTTTTAACATTTTCTATACTACTACCAGTGTTTTCAGAAATGCGCCTACTATTATAGCTGATAGAGAATGCGTTTAGCGTGTGCCAAGCAAGGTCTTGACCGCCATTCGCATCCCACAATGCAATGGCCAAGTGGCTATCCACCACCAGCGCGACAGGTGTAAACTTTTTTCTATCCCTCTTAGAGAGATAGTTCACTTGGCCATCATTCCATAAATACTTGTATTTAGGAAGTAGTGTCAAGCGTATAACATACGAATGGGCAGCCTGTAGATTTTTTCCCTTTGAAAGCGGGATAGGTGTTTTGGTGATTATGGATTTACCATAAAGAGTTCCATGGGTAATTCTTAGATTGAGCTTTGCCGAATTAGTTCCCGCCAAAAAATAGTCGTATCCATTACTAAGCACAGCGTTAAGGCTGTACTTTTTATCTATAACAAAATTTTTAGTCGTTCCATATTCACGTTCAGGACATTCAACACCGCTTGCACCTTCTAGCTTTTTATCCCAAGACAGCATATTTACATTTAGTCCTAAGGGAATCTCCTTTTTAGACGTCTCTATTTTGGCGATAATCACAGTGGAGATTGGAACTGGTGCCACCAACTTAGTACGAACCCGCACACCAAAACGCTCTAAATGAAACGCTATCGACTGCCGTTTTTGTGAAAGAATTTTAACATTGGCCGTCCTTCCTGCCAGTGCTTTCTCTGCATTACCTCGCGACACATTTAGCACATTACCTTTTCGGGAAATAAACTTATCAGCATAACACACAAAATGGTAGTTTTTATTGGGTGTAAGAATAATGTGTCGACCCCTTCCTTTATCAGGCATAAAAGCTCCGGTAGCCAGGTTAAACGTTCCAGTTATCTTACCTTTCTCTTTATTCGTGCCAGCCTCGAAGGCCACAATCGTGTAATGGTTGTTGGTTTTAAGCGCGCGGGTGATGGCGCGTTCTTCGTCTACATCGCGTTCAACGGCCACTTCGGCCTCCACACCATCGGCCACATCCACCGTGTCTACAACGTCAGGTTTTGCCAATGCACGCACTTCCACATCATCGCCAAACTGCTCTTCGGCAAGTGTAAACACCAGCCCTTGTTCGTCTTCACCTGTTAAGAGGTTATCTTCGGCATCCCAATCACTATTGCAACCAACTACAACGCACCCCACAGACAGCAGTGCAGCAACACCAAGCCATGAAAAAAATCGTGTCCTCATATTGTATTCCTTCGTATTAAACTTCAATTTCAAAATCGCCACCGCCTATTTCATCGTCGATGGGGTTATAGTCATCTTCAGTAGAGCCCTTACCGTTGCCGTCTACAGATGTATGCCCAAGCAAAATGTTTTCTATCAATAGTTGCTCCACGCAGGGGCACACATAGATATTTTTGCGAACACCTAAGCTCCTAGAATAGGTTTCAACACTGTTTTCAATAAATCTCTTGTTCATGGTATTTGATATTTAATTTAGGTTGTATTTCTTCATCACAACAGCAACTTTCAGCTACCATTATCTTTTGCACTTTTACGTAGACAACACACACCAATGTCAAGATACGCCTTTCGCCACTCACCGCGCCCCTCGTGGCAGCAGGTGCGCCAAGAGAAGCCCTTTGCAAAACATTCTTTCGTCTTTGTGCTATTTTAAATAACGAAACCAGCAACAAACCTTCCCTCAAGGCATTAATTAAGATAACTTACAAAAGGACGCACGTAAAACCTGAAGTTAGCAGCATCACCAGACGACCCAGACGCCCCCACGCTTAACCATCCGTCATGAGGCCACATCGTGTGCCTACTCACAACATTATTTAAGTCGTAGGCTTTGGTGGCACTTTCTGCGCTTGTCCAATATCCGTCATTTGTTTTGAGAGGCGTACCACCTGCGTCTCTAAATGCTTTATGGAGAAGAAACTTATTCCAATAACCCCTATGAGAAAATGAAGTACGAGGCTGCAAAGATATTGCTGTGTACACCAAAACCCACGGGTTGACGCTTGCCAGAAACCATCTTCTATACCCGCTTACATTCGAGGCCAGACCCTTTCCTTTGCAATACTTTTGAACTAATTCTGTGTCAAAATGAGCACAATGATAAAAGGCTGGGAAAAAACCCTTCTCGTTGGCTTTCACTTGGGCGTATGTTGCCCCAGAATACCTATGCGCAACCCACGTCCAGTTAATACCCGTCTCTGGGTCGTTAATTGCTACTCTGTAATCTTCATCGCTAGAAACTCCTCTTTCAACAATGGCTCGCGGGTTACATTGATTAACAAATCCATAAAAGGTGTGCCAAGCCAATTGTCCTCCACTTTCGACATCCCACAATGCGATAGCTAAACCATTACCTACAACAAGCGCAATAGGCACAAATCCAGCTCTACCAGGGGTTTTTAAATACCCCACTCTACCATCATTAAACAGATATTTATACTTAGGCAGCAGCTTCATGCGGATAACATACGAACCTCCAGCCACGAACGTCTTACCCGAGTTAAACCTAACAGAAGGCTTTGATGCCAACGCCTGATTGTAAAGCGCGCCACGTGTAAACGACAAAGACAGCTGTTCCGACCTGGTGCCACTTAGCACATAAGCATAACCAGTACTTAACATCGTATTAAAACTGTAGCCACCTTCGTTATATACAGGTGCGCCAGCAAAATTTTGTTCGGTAGCCGTCAACGTCCCATTATTAAGATTTGCTGTGCTCCACGACACCATATTCAAAGTTACGGCCCTGGGTACGGCATTATTTGCAGACACTATTTTAGCCCCTATATTACTGGGTAAGGGCAACGGCGCCACCAACTTGGTGCGAACACGAGCACCAAAACGCTGCAAACGAAAAGTAACCGACTGCTTTCTTTGTGGCAAAATCTCAACATTTGTAGCCTTACCGGCCAGCGCTCTATGCGCATTGGGTAGCGAAATAGTAAGCGTATTACCTTCTCGGGAGATATACTGATCCGAATAACAAACAAAATCACAGTGTTCTCCAGGCGAAAGAACGATGTATTGTGGCGTCCCCACGTCGGCCACAAAAGCACCAGTGGCCAGATTGAACCGCCCCTTTATTCGCCCTTTCTCTTTACCCGTGCCAGTCTCGAAGGCCACAATGGTGTAATGATTGTCGGTTTTAAGGGCGCGGGTGATGGAGCGTTCTTCGGCCACATCCCGTTCGATAGCCACTTCGGCCTCCATACTTTCGCCCACATCCACCGTGTCTACAACGTCAGGTTTTGCCAATGCACGCACTTCCACATCATCGCCAAACTGCTCTTCGGCAAGTGTAAACACCAGCCCTTGTTCGTCTTCACCTGTTAAGAGGTTATCTTCGGCATCCCAATCACTATTGCAACCAACTACAACGCACCCCACAGACAGCAGTGCAGCAACACCAAGCCATGAAAAAAATCGTGTCCTCATATTGTATTCCTTCGTATTAAACTTCAATTTCAAAATCGCCACCGCCTATTTCATCGTCGATGGGGTTATAGTCATCTTCAGTAGAGCCCTTACCGTTGCCGTCTACAGATGTATGCCCAAGCAAAATATTTTCTATGATTAGCTGCTCCACGCAGGGACACACATAGACATTTTTACGCGCACCATCCCCTCTAAGGTAAGCTTCAACACTACTTTCACTAACGCTTTTATTCATGGTATATAATATTTTAATTTAAGTTGTTTTTTATCACCACAACAACACCTGCATACGATGCAAAGCTGTAGCACTTAGCATTGATGCATACGCACGGGCCAAAACGCTCACTCTGCGTTCAACATAACGTTCTCTTTTGCATCTACTAAGCAGCTCAAGACACGCCAAATACAAGGTTGTTCTGTTCATTATGTTTTTAATCGTTTGTATATTACAAGCTCAAGCAAGCCTCTTTCACTGTATTTAGTTCTTAAATTTCTACCTGCCACATCTCAGTCCAAACCATGTTGCACCAACAGGAGTTCTAAAGAAGGGGTGTGTGCATCTGTCCGCCGACAAGAATAATGCAATTCTCTGCACACAACCCCCTGACAAGGTATCAATAAAACTTAAGACTAAATTTCAGTAAACGGCCAACTTTCTTGGTCAGCACGATGTTTAATATTCTTTTTGCATGTTGTATATCGGCACATATTGAGCACCACCAGCACCCTTATTTCATTATCTGCCGCACAATAAAGTCGTGCGTTTCAAACAACGCGCCTAAGTTGCTAGATAAAAACCATTAAGAACCGAAAGTCATCATGCGTATCTTTTTAAAGATCGATGAACGGACGCACTCTATATTTATGTTCTGAGCTTGGACCGTCAGCATCATATTCCCCAACACCAAACCAATTACCACTTACATATATAACATGCCTTTTAACAGCATTTCTCTCATGCCACTCATACATGTCTGAGATTTCTACACTTGTCCAATAATCATCATCTTTTAGTGGCGTACCGCCCACTTGGGTAAATGCCAAATCTGCTAGATAAGTATTCCATTGGCCTCGAGTATCTTGCCAAAACCACACTCTTTGAGAGAGAAGAGCAAACACATCTGGCCACACATGAGCAGAACCTAAATACCATTTTCTATCTCCTCTCACCCTTTCATGAAGAGGTATCCCTCTACTCAGCAGTTCCACATCAAAGTGTGCTGCATAAAAGAAGGCAGGAAAATTATAACTCTCATTTGCTTTCACCATCCATCTGCCATCATGTCGATAGAAAAAAGGGTCCCAAGTCCACCCCATTCCTGTTTCAGAGTCTCTTAAAGCCCGCAAACGATTCTCTTTTGAATTAGAAGCATTTTCTACAATAGCTCTCGGATTGTATTGGTTTTGAAAATAAAAGAGTTGATGCCAGGGAACTTTCTGATTGCTATTTGCATTCCAAAGTGCAATGCCACGTCTTTCTCCAATCATAAGCGCTATGGGTTTAGCACTTGGATTTTGAGGGTAATAACGCGGCCCAACATGCCCATCATTAAACAAATAAATGTATTGGGGTAACAATTTCACACGAAGAACATATGAGCCACCACCCTTAAATATCTTTTCAGACCGATAACGATGCGTGGAATGTGAAATTGCCTTGTTGTAAAGTGCACCACCCGTAAATGTAATAGCAACCTGACCAGAGTTTGTTCCAGCTAGGTAGTAGCCGTAATTGGAGCTAATCACAGAATTAAACGTAACGCCAGACTGTGAGTATGGTGTTGTGGGATCATAGGTTTGTGCTGCTGCCTTAGCTGTGGTAGTCCCCACTAACTTCTGGGTACCATCCTGCATATTGTAACTAAGAGCTGCTGGAGCATCGTTTGGCATCGACGAAATATAACCAGAAACGCCCGCGAAGGGCCAAGCAGCCACAAGTCTGGTGCGAACACGAGCACCAAGTCGCTTCAAAGCAAAACTAATAGATTGCTGTCGTTGCGGAAGAATAGTTACATTAGTGGTTCTTGCCAACATGGCACTTTGGGCATTAGTATGAGGAACAGTGAGCGTCACACCATTGCGCGAAATATATTCATCGGTGTAACATACAAAGTTATACTGACGCCCCGACTCGAGTGTGATATAAGCATTGGTGTGCGCATCGGCCATAAAATGACCCGTGGCGAGGTTAAACCGCCCTTTAATCTCACCTATCATTTGCCCACTACCCACCGCGAAGGCTACAATGGTATAATGGTTATCGGTTTTAAGGGCGCGTGTCTGAGCTGCTTTATCGTTTAAATCGCGCTCAATGGTTACTTCTGCCTCTAATCCGTTACCCATATCAATCGTATCAATGCCGCAAGGTTGGGCCAGAGAGCGCACCTCGGCATCGTCGCCAAATTGCTCTTCGACCATCGTAAAGAGCACGCCCTTTTTTTCTTTCTCAACAGGTTGCATCATTTCGTCTACACCGTCTTTAGAGCAAGAAATAAAAACACTGCTCACCACCATTAGTAATATGGTGGCGCTAGAAATAAAATTAAATCGCTTCATCCTATTATCTCTCCATTATTAAGATTAAACTTAGTGGCTTCTAGCCCCAAAAACTTCAACTACAACTTCTCTACCGCATAAGCCGTGCAAACCTAAAGGTTTAACAACACGCTGCACAAACGCATCTTTCTTTATGTTGATGATTACAACACTAGTAAAGGCGAAAGAGTACTTTCTTGGTTCTAGCCTCTTGAGGAAAGCCTCTACATCATTCTCACTAACTCTTTTATTCATGGTATTTAATTATTTTGTCAAAACAACTTCATCGTCGCAACAAAAAAGTAAGGGTTACATTCGATAAAAGCTGTTGCCTGTGTCCCCCAAAAATGCTCTCGGCATTGTAGCTGTCTGGCAATTTAAAGTTGCTAGACAGTTGCCTCATTGAAGTCAAACAGTGACCTTTGGGCTGAAGTTCGCACAGACTTATTTCTTGTCTCATGGGTTAATTATTTCACGGTGCAAAGTTAAATGTTTTTCGTATATATTCCAAATAAAAATCGAAGATATTGTAAATATTTTTTAAATCACTGTTCATAAGAAGGGTTCCAGTACCTGCACTTAATGAATTGTTCTTTTTATTACATATAAAACGCATTATACATTTAATATCAATGCAAAACATAATCTTCTTAAAGTATCGTTTTTTGAAATAAAACACAGATTATCAGCAAAAAAACACGCAACAATTAACAAAAAAGTTCTTAATAAAAACAAAAATAAAAACTGTTCTTTTTATAACCTATCTCGTGTTATTTAACTGAATTAAACCCCTACTCAATGGACCATTACGCACTAAAACAATCGTGCTTATTACAACATCGTTGCACGGTGATAACGCCACTTTGGGGTATTAGAAATAGAAGAAACTAGATTTAATATTGAAAAATAGGATTAGACAAGAGTCGAAATACTGCAGATAGTTTTTAATGTGTACACATTATTTATAGACTTTGTTAAATTTAGTAATGTTTCTTTACAAAACACCATCCCGCAAACCACCCCTTCTAGCGAAAATTTAGGCCCCAAAGCATGCTTTTTGCCCACTTTTTGGCCTTAGACACTAAATTTTTGAACCACTTTTGAGCGCAAAATCGGCTTTTTGCACCATTTTGCCCTTCTATTTTCTCGCCAACGCTCGATTTTGCTCCGCTCTGAAAACAATTCTTGGCCGTAAAAACACTACTTTTTAGGTAGTTTTATCCACAAAAAGCAGGTTTTTGGTACTACTTTTGCCAATGTAAAACGCTCAAAACTTTTCAAAAAGCTATGTTTTGAGCTGCGTTTTGCACCATTTAGCCTTGCGTTTTGTAGGAGTTAGCACTGCGTTTTGCATGAGTTAGCACTGCATTTTGTAGGAGTTAGCATTGCATTTTGCTGCATTTAGCCGTGCGTTTTGTACCAAATAGCCTCTTTTCTCACATAAAACACCGTTTATTTTGTCAAAAATTCGCTTTATTAGACTTTACCAGCTAACCATATTTTCCATCATAACAAACCTCCGCGAGAATCGATTATTTGCGAGCGAGTGGACAGTTGATGAAAAAAAACGCGCTCACAGTGTTAAATTTTGCACCAAATATTTTACAATACTGAATATATATATCCATGTTAACCCAAAACAAAACTTGAAGAACAAAAGTGCTTACAGGCAATACGACACAGCAGCACCCATTCTGCGCGCGAGAATGAGCAACACAGCAATTTGCCTCTCGTACGTACAAATAAGAAAGAGCCTTGAAAACGGGCAAGCAACAAGCCTTCAGGCGTTTATCTCACCACTAAACGCCTGCGCCGTTGCGCCTGCGAGTATCACCAGGTTGCCTTATTGCGTACAACAACCCACCTAGTGCAAATAAAAAAAGCAAATAGGTTGGCTAAACAACTAATGCGCAAAGCATTAACTTTCTGCAAACCTATTTGCTTGATCTTATCAGTATGAGCCTTATTGCCGCCACGCCAAACATGCGCCAACATCCCATCACCTTAATGCCGCTTGCCTCACACTGAAGCAACAGCAACCTGTTTGCCCCTCGTTAGAGGTGCAAATGATGCCCCATACGGTCTTGTTTGGTTTTAAGATAGTTGTAATCGTACTCGTTGGGATGCACCTCTAGAGGCACATTCTCGGTAATTTCAAGTCCGTAGGCCTCCAGTCCAACACGCTTAACGGGATTATTGGTCATGAGTCTCATTTTATGTACGTGCAGATGGCGTAGCATTTGTGCCCCACATCCATAGTCGCGTTCATCGGGTTTGAAACCCAGGTGCACATTAGCGTCAACGGTGTCGTAGCCTTGTTCTTGTAGTTTATAGGCCGCAATCTTGTTCATCAAGCCAATGCCCCTACCCTCTTGTTGCATATAGATAAGCACACCGCGTCCCTCTTTCTCAATCATCTCCAGCGCATGGTGCAGTTGGTCGCCGCAGTCGCATCGCAAACTGCCGAGGATGTCGCCCGTGGCACACGATGAATGCACGCGCACCAGCAGTTCGTCGTCGTCTTTCCACTCGCCCTTAGTAAGTGCAAAATGTTCTAATCCATTACTTACTTGCCTAAAGGGGGTAAGTTTAAAATGGCCATATTTAGTGGGCATTTCCACAGTTTGTCCCACTTCGATGAGCGATTCGGTCTTCAATCGATAAGCAATCATATCCTTAATGCTAATCAGCTTCAGTCCATATTTATCAGCCATAACCTTCAGTTCGGGCAAGCGAGCCATCGTTCCGTCTTCGTTCATAATCTCCATCAGTGCACCAGCTGGATATAAGCCCGCCATACGGCAGAGGTCAACAGCAGCCTCGGTATGTCCACTACGTCTCAACACACCATTATCTTGAGCATAAAGCGGATTGATATGTCCAGGGCGGCCAAAGGTAGCGGGCGTAGACGCGGGGTCGGCCAAGGCGTTAATGGTGGCAGCGCGGTCGTGTATCGACACGCCAGTTGAGCATCCCTCCAGTTTATCCACAGTAACGGTGAACGGCGTGCCAAGCACCGAGGTATTATCACTTACTTGATGTGGCAGATTTAGTTCTTTACAACGCGACAAGGTGATGGGTACGCAGAGTACACCTCTAGCATGCTTCAGCATGAAGTTCACCATCTCGGGAGTAATTTTTTCAGCAGCTGCGATAAGGTCGCCTTCATTTTCGCGGTCCTCATCGTCAACAACAATCACGAACTTACCCTCTTTGAAGTCTGCTATTGCCTCTTCTATGCTATTGAGTTTTATTTCTTGCATTTCGGTTTATATTTAATGTATTCGTTCTGATCTAATTTGTGCGCTCACACTGCAGCAACCCCTGTGGGCTGCAAATGCCGTGCAGCGATGAAAAGCTATGTTTTGTAAGCGGGGTATAAGCAAGCAGCCCAAGCCACAGCCCCGTAAACGATATGGTCAACCATCAAACATACTGGCCTACAGAAGCCGCCTGTCCATCTCCCTTTAAAGTAGTTGGCCTGAGTAATTGGTCCTTTTATCGTTGTTGTCACGATGTGACCGCTATTGTCTACAGATTATTTACCCAGCGATACAATTATTTCGTCTGTCGCATCTCAATACAATTTCTCTATCTGCGCAATAATCTGGTTATTATTTTGCACCACCACGCGCAAGTCTTTAAGCAGCCTCAGCCTAAAACGCCACATTCTGATATACAACACCAGCCCAACGGGCACCACAATAGCAGCCACCGTGTTGAGCCATTGCCTATTAAAGGGGCGTGTATGCGCCTTTACCGACATCACGGGGTAGGCATTAAGGAGGTTCAAAATCAGCTTATCGCGCGTATTACCCAAATCGTCAATAGCCGTCTCGAGCAGTCGATTAATCTCCGCCATCTCGTTATCGGGTTGATATTCAAAGAACACCCGCTTCACATTTGGAGGCGTTTTCAGTTTGTGTGCTTCGGCATAAGCCTGAGCCCTAGCCGTTACCTCGTTCAGCAATTCAATATTTTGCTTATAATTGGGTTCGTTAATAATCACCTCTTTAGCCATGATATTGCGTTTCTGTCGTATGCCTAGCAGGTTGAAAAGCAGCTCGCGATAGACATCAAAGTTAAACACAGCCGAGTCTTTATTGGCCTTATAAGTAACAAACACGGCCAAGGGCGTGAGCACCATCGTTGCCAACAGTTCGCCAAACCACACGGCCCATATTCCACGTCGCGCCATTTGATAGCCCGTGTTATCGAGGATGTAATACACAATAAACACCAACACCGACACGATAACCGGAATACCCAGTCCACCTTTACGAATGATTGTGCCCAGCGGTGCCCCGATAAAGAAGAAGATAAGACACGAGAGGGCCACCAAGAACTTTTTGTATATCTCAATCTTATGTTGCCTTATCATTCTGTTAGCATCTTCGGTTATCATGGATTTAAACTCCATGTCGGAGGCAACAGACTGCACTTGCGAACGTGCTGTGGCCAAAACATTTCGTTTGTCGTCGCCATTAAGTTTTGCAAAAGCGCTATCCACGTTGAAAGCAGTATTTGTCGACTCTTTTACAGCAGCCACCGTGTCGGCCTTAGTCATAAGCGAGGTACTGAAATAATTGGCTTGCACCTCTTTATAAAACACCCGCCCGATGCTGTCGTTGTTGGTTTCCAGCGAGTCGAGGTCGCGATAAAGTCGCTTCAAGCCCTTGCCTCGAGCGTCTCCTGAGAACAGTTCGGCATCGGTCATGCTAAAATCTCCGTCAAAGTCTATCAGCGTTTTCTTTTCCAAAAACGTTTCTCTACGGAAAGGGGCAGCAGCATTACTACCCATCTCTTGCGCTTGATTAGAAAACCATTCGCCATTCCAGAGCGTGAGTAGCAAGTGTTTTCTTTCGGCCGTTGTCTGCAACATGCCCGAGTCTGCCAATATAATTTCAGAGTCTTCGTAGCTGTTGCTCATGCGATAAATCATTATTCCATAAAACTTTCCAGTCTTATTATCCTTCTTTTGCACATAAATATTGCTATTGGGGATTCCATCATAGAACACCCCTTCGGGTATTCCCAGTTCAGGACTCTTCTGCTTCATCGAGATAAGCAGCTGCGAAAGCTTGATGGTTGAATAAGGTCCGATATTGTTTTGAAACACAAACGACGTGACACTGATAAGACTGCACACCACCACCAACGAGCTAAACGTGCGTGTAAGCGAAATACCAGCCGACTTGATGGCGGTTAACTCCGAACTTTCGCCAAGATTTCCAAAGGTGATAAGCGAGGAGAGCAATATGGCTAAGGGCAAAGCCTGAGGCACCATCACCAGGGCCATCCACCAAAAGAACTGTGCTAGCACCTCTATTGTTAGACCCTTGCCCACCAGTTCGTCTACCGAGCGCCACAAGAACTGCATCATCAGCACAAAAAGGCAGATGAAGAACGTTCCGAGAAACAGCATCCCGAACTGCTTACAGATAAATATGTCTAGTTTTTTTATTCTTAACATGTCGTTATGATTAAGCCCATTTGCAACATTCTGTCTGTCGAGCGTGGCCTTATCTGTGCAAAATTAGCACAAAAATATAAGAAACGGCAAGTTTGTTGCCGATAATTTCCATCATAGCAGCACACCAACCCACAGCATAACATATTTTACACATCACCCTATACGTGGGTTTAAAAATAATCGGTATATTTGCAACGTCAACTATAAACCATTTCATTATGCGAAACGCCATACATTTCACCGTCTGGCTGTTTATGGCCATGCAAGCTTCTGTAGCCTTTTCTCAAACAGAAAAGACCGACAGCATAACGCCAAAAGATTCGACTCAAACAGTAAAAATTGAAAGAAAAGACAGCATTCCACTAAAAACAACCGACCGAATGCTGAAAGAAGTGGTGATATTTGGCAGGCGACCCTCGATAAAATTCAACCTAAAAGACAACTCGATTAACGCTCAACTACAGAATATCCGCCCTGGCAACCTTAATTTTAACGTCTTAGGCTTTCTAGGTTACTTATTTAAATTGATAAAGGTGAACGGCCATACCGAGACAAAAGCCGAACGCACTCAACGCATTTTGCGCGAATACGACTTTGTAGCGCCACAACTTCCGATGAAAAAAGAAGAGAAAAAATAATTCCCTTAATTTAATACGTCCCACTAACTACACCTTATTAATAAGCGTGCAGCAATAAGGCATATACTTAACACAAACAACGAAGCTGATAAATGGTGATTGGCTGCACTAACACAATTTACCCATCTAAATCGCTAAAACCTAGAAACACTGTCTTCTAGATTTGTACACTTCATTTAATTCTAAGCAAGCCCAAGAAGTACACTTAGCCATTGCACAACTTGAGTATTTAATACAGAAAGGAATTAGTAATACAACGAAAACCAAATTAAAGGCAAAACAAACCCCAAGGTGCGACAAAACGCGTAAGAAAGGCGCCTAACACTGCGCGTAACAATAGTAAAAGAGGCAAATGCGACGTCTTGAAAAGGGTGTATTAATAAATATTAAAAAGACGAAAAGCAAACAACAGCGAGCCGTTATTATTCGTAACTTTGCATTGTAAAAGCTAAACAAAAACGTATAGTTTTCTAAGTAGGGTAACAACAATTTGCAAAACAGCAACTAAATAGCATTATATAAATAAGGTATGAAACAAAAGAAATGGTTAATGTTGGCGGTCTGTTCAGCCCTCTTGGCTGCATGTGGTGGCAAGGGCGACATAAAAATGGGCGACAACGAATATCCCGTTATGACGGTTGGTACGCAAGGCTCGGAAACCCAAACCACCTATCCAGCCTCTATTAAGGGCGTGCAAGACGTGGAGATAAGGCCCAAAGTGTCGGGTTTTATCACAAAATTGTGTGTGCAAGAAGGTCAAGTGGTGAAGGCAGGACAGTTGCTTTTTGTGATAGACAATACCACTTATCAGGCTCAAGTGCGCCAAGCCCAAGCTGCTTTAAATTCGGCCAAGGTGCAATTAAATACCACAAAACTTACTTTCGATAACAGCAAGAAACTGCACGAACGCAATGTTATCGGTTCTTACGAACTGCAAACGGCTGAAAACAACTATGAAAACGCTCGCGCGGCTGTGGCTCAAGCACAAGCTTCGTTGGCATCGGCCAAAGATATGCTAGGTTTCTGTTTCGTAAAGAGTCCGGCTAATGGCATCGTTGGCAGTCTGCCTTACAAGGTGGGTGCACTGGTTAGTGCGCAAAGCGTTGAACCATTAACAACGGTTTCGAACGCCTCTTCGGTGGAAGTGTATTTCTCTGTGACCGAGAAAGATGTGCTCGACATGAGCAAGCGTGCTGGTGGAACACATGCTGCTATTGAAGATTTCCCTGAAGTGAAACTAAAATTGGCCGACGGAACCCTATATCAACACCCAGGAAAGGTGGTAAAAATGAGTGGTGTTATCAATCAGGCAACGGGTGCTGTGTCGCTTATTGCCCGCTTCCCCAACCCCGAACATCTGCTTAAGAGTGGAGCTTCGGGCACAATTATTGTGCCACGCGTGAGCAACAACAGCCTTGTTATTCCTCAAAGTGCAACAACCGAAATTCAAGATAAGGTGTTTGTGTATAAGGTTGGCCCCAAAAACCAGGTGAGATACACCGAGATTACCGTCGATCCACAAAACGATGGCAACAACTATGTGGTTACTGGCGGACTGAAAGCTGGCGATAAGATTGTTACCCGCGGACTAACCACGCTGAAAGATAGTCTTGAAATTGTGCCTCTCACCGAGGAACAATATCTCAAAAAGGTGTCTGACGCTGCCAAGATGGGCAAAAACCAGAGTAGCGTTGACGGGTTTATGAACATGATGAAGAAGTAAAAACAATAGTCTTTAAGTTTTTAGGTTATTCATTTTAAGGTTTTGAGTTTTGCATGGTGAACTTCAACGGCTATGCATTACCTGTTGCGACATAAGCAAACAACAGCACTTGATGGCTCAAGCCCAATTAGGTTTGCCTTGCCACAGCAAGGTATTGGAGGCATTTGCCAGCCAATCGTAGACCAACAAAGCAGCGAATCCCTTAGCAGCAAGCCTCGAAAACGAAGTAAACTCACGAACTTAAATACTCAACAACAAGGAATATGACTTTTACAAAATTCATACAACGCCCAGTACTCTCCACGGTTATCTCTGTGTTCTTGGTGCTACTGGGTCTTATCGGCATCGTGTCGCTGCCCATTGCGCAGTATCCCGACATTGCACCGCCCACCATTTCGGTGAGGGCTAACTATCAGGGAGCCGATGCTCAAACCGTGCTTAATTCAGTGGTAGTACCCCTTGAGGAGAGTATCAACGGTGTGGAGAACATGACTTACATGGAAAGTTCGGCCACAAACGATGGTATGGCTATGATTACCGTATATTTTAAGCAAGGCGTTAATGCCGACATGGCCGCCGTGAACGTGCAAAACCGCGTGCAACAGGCACAAGCACTGCTACCTGCCGAGGTAACGCAGGTGGGTGTAACCACGTCGAAACGTCAAACGAGTAACGTTATCATGTATAGTATCACGTCGACCGACGGACGATACGACGCCAAGTTTATCACCAACTTCAACGAAATCAATATCCAGCCCGCCATCAAACGTGTACAGGGTGTGGGCAACGTGCAATCGTTTAGCTCCAGCACCTATTCTATGCGTGTGTGGTTGCAGCCCGACAAGATGAAACAATACGGTCTTATGCCTAGCGATATTACTGCTGCATTGGCCGAACAAAACATTCAAGCCGCGCCTGGTTCGTTTGGCGAACAAAGCAATGTAGCGTTTGAATACACCATGCGCTATAAAGGAAGGCTCAAAACGCCCGAAGAATACGGCAACATCATTATCAGCAACAACACCCAGGGCCAGACGCTTTACCTCAAAGACGTGGCCAAAATTGAACTGGGCGAGCTGGGTTATGCCGTGAAGATGAAGAACGATGGCCATGCTTCGGTAATGGGTATGGTGCAACAGATTGCTGGTTCTAACGCCACACAGATTGCGCAAGACGTGAAGAAGGTGCTTGAAGAGCAATCTAAGACCTTCCCCCCAGGCCTTGTTTATAAGATAAACTACGATGTAACCGAGTTTCTTTTCGCTTCTATTGAAGAAGTTATCATGACCTTGGTTATCACCTTTGTGCTGGTGTTCCTCGTGGTTTATATCTTCTTGCAAGACTTCCGTTCAACGCTCATCCCGCTCATCGCCGTGCCTGTGTCGCTCATTGGTACGTTCCTTTTCTTGTGGATGTTTGGTTTCTCCATCAACTTGCTCACGCTTTCGGCCTTGCTGTTGGCCATTGCCATTGTGGTAGACGATGCCATCGTGGTGGTCGAGGCCGTTCATGCCAAGCTCGATATGGGTTATAAGAGTTCGAAGGTGGCTGCCATCGATGCCATGAACGAGATTTCGGGTGCCATTATCTCCATTACACTGGTTATGGCCTGCGTGTTTGTGCCTGTATCGTTTATCAGTGGCACGTCGGGAACATTCTATCGCGAGTTTGGTGTTACTATGGCCGTGTCTATTGTTATCTCGGCTATCAACGCACTCACCCTTTCGCCTGCGCTATGTGCCATTTTGCTTAAGCCTCATGCCGATGGCGAACACGGCAAAAAGTCGTCGTTCATCGACCGTTTCCACACGGGTTTCAACGTGGCTTTCAACAAGATGCTGGGCAAATACCGCAAAGGCGTTGAAAACCTTATTGGTCATCGCATCATAACAGGCATCGCTGTAGTGGTGGGAATTGTGGTTTTAGCCTTTACAATGAGCACCACTAAGACAGGACTTGTGCCCAACGAAGACACAGGTACACTATTTGTAACCATCTCGTTGCCTCCCGCTACTAGCCAGGAGCATACGCAAGAGGTGGTAAACCAAGTGGATGAGATGCTGGCCAACAACCCCATGATTCAAAGTCGCGAACAAATTGTGGGCTATAACTTCATTGCAGGCCAGGGTTCAGACCAAGCCACGTTTGTACTTAAGCTTAAACCCTTTGAAGAACGCACCAGCGGATTCTTCTATAAGCTATCAGGCCTGTGGCAAGGTGATGGCATTATGCGTTTCTTTGTAGACGTACGCAGCTCTAACCTTGTACTTGCCACCATCTATAAACAAATCTCTAGCATCAAGGGAGCGCAGATTTTGGCTTTTGGTTCGCCGATGATTCCTGGTTATGGTCTCACCAATAGCGTTACGTTCACCATGCAAGATAAGACGGGTGGTTCGATAGACCATTTCTTCAAGGTGACACAAGACTATCTAAAGGCACTGAACGAGCGTCCCGAAATACAGAATGCTATGACCACTTACAACCCCAACTACCCACAATATATGGTGGATGTGGATGTGGCCAAGTGCAAACAAAGCGGCATCAGTCCGCGCGTGGTGCTTTCAACCCTGCAAGGATATTATGGCGGTATGTACGCTTCCAACTTCAATAGCTTTGGTAAACTCTATCGTGTGATGATACAAGGCGATGTAGCCAGCCGTATGAAGCCAAGCGACATCACCAACATCTATGTGCGCACAGCACAAGGTATGGTGCCCGTAAGCGAATATTGCACACTCAAGCGTGTGTATGGCCCATCCAATGTTCGCCGTTTCAACCTCTTCACCAGTATTAATGTCAATGCCACACCCGCCGATGGCTATTCTTCGGGCGAAGTTATCAAGGCCATTGAAGAGGTGGCAGCGCAGACATTGCCCACAGGTTATGGTTACGATTTCTCAGGACTTACCCGTTCAGAGCACGAACAAAGCAACACCACGGCCATCATTTTTGCCCTCTGCTTGTTGTTTGTCTACCTCATTCTCTCGGCACAATACGAGAGTTATCTGCTTCCCTTCTCGGTGATTTTGTCGTTGCCCTTCGGTTTAGCAGGTGCATTCATCTTCACACAGCTATTCGGTCACCAGAACGACATCTACATGCAGATTGCCCTTATCATGCTCATTGGTTTGCTGGCTAAGAACGCCATCCTCATCGTTGAGTTTGCTTTGGAACGTCGACGCACGGGTATGGCCATCAAGTACAGCGCCATCTTGGGTGCAGCATCGCGTCTGCGACCCATCTTAATGACTGGTTTGGCCATGGTTATTGGTCTGCTGCCCATGATGTTTGCTAGCGGTGTGGGCAAAAACGGTAACCAAACGTTGGGTGCAGCAGCCGTTGGCGGTATGCTCATCGGTATGATATTACAGATATTTGTTGTGCCCGCGCTGTTCGTTATCTTCCAATATCTACAGGAGAAAATCAAGCCTTTGGAATTTAACGACGAAGAAAACCATGAAGTAAAAAGCGAGTTGAAACAGTATGCACGCCAAATGGCGATAGAAAAAGAAGTGAAATCAAAACAATGAAGATAAAGAATTTCATCATCCTGGCACTTGCAGCCCTAGCCTTAACGGGCTGCAAGAGCCTCTATGGCAAATACGAACGTCCTGAGGTTAACGCCAAAGGGGTGGTTCGTTCGCCCCTTTCAGACACCGACACGCTGGCTGTTAGCGATACGGCTAGCTTCGGAAACCTGCCGTGGCGCAGCGTGTTTACCGACCCGCAACTGCAATCGCTCATCGCCACAGCACTAGAACACAACTACGATTTGCTGAATGCGGCCCTCAATGTGCAGGCTGCCGAGGCACAATTAAAGTCGGCCCGCCTGGCTTTCTTGCCTTCGTTTGCCTTCTCGCCACAAGGCACAATAAGCTCGTGGGATGGTAATGAAGCAGTAAAAACCTATTCGCTACCCGTTTCGGCCAGCTGGACCATCGACCTCTTTGGTTCGCTTCTCTCAGCCAAACGCAGTTCGCAAATGGCGCTTTTAGGCATGAAAGACTATCAATTGGCTGCTCGCACCAAGCTCATTGCCAACGTTGCCAACCTGTATTACACACTGCTGATGCTGGATAAAGAACTGGTACTCATAGACGAGATGGAGAAATTGGCTAAAGACACATGGGAAACCATGAAGCTACAAAAAGAATATGGCAGCGTTCGTTCTACTGGGGTGCAGAGTGCCGAGAGCAATTACTATTCGGTTCAGGCTCAAAAAGTGGGGTTGAAACGCCAGTTGCGCGAGGCCGAAAACGCCCTATCGCTATTGCTAGGACAATCGGCCGGCATCATCGCCCGTGGCACTTTCGACAATCAAAACCTGCCAGCCAACTTCTCTACAGGCATTTCTCTGCAACTGCTCAACAATCGTCCCGATGTGCACGCTGCCGAAATGTCGCTCGCTCAATGCTTCTACAATGTGCAAACTGCCCGTAGCAGGTTCTACCCCACCCTCACTCTTAGTGGGCAAGGAGGCTATACCAACAGCGGCGGCATGGGCATCACCAACCCCGCAAAACTGCTTCTCACTGCTGTTGGTAGCTTGGTGCAACCCATTTTCCAACGCGGACAAATCATTGCAGGTCTTAAAGTGGCCAAAATACAATACGAACGCGCCTACAACACCTGGCAACAAGCGGTGTTAAGTGCTGGCAACGAGGTGAGCAACGCCTTGGTGCTCTATAATGCTTCGGCCGAAAAGAGCGCCATCGAGGCCAAACAAATCGCCACACTTCGCCAGAATGTAGAAGACACCAAGCTACTGCTCTCTGAAAGTCGCGGTAGCTACCTCGAAGTTATCACCGCCCAACAGTCTTTGCTTAACGTAGAACTATCTAAGGTGCAAGACGACTTCTACAAGATGCAAGCCGTTGTTAATCTCTATATGGCCTTGGGAGGCGGCAAATAAGTGTGTGCATTTTTAAGTTTATGAGTTTTTGAGTTTCTAAGTTCATGAGTTCTTTTGAGATGACGAATATCAGAATATAGAACAGTTCGATAATGTCTCATAGGCATGTACAATTGTTCTGATTGCAGGGTAGGCAAACCAGATTGTCGGTGTGTTTACATGTTAAACCTTACGCAGGCAAACATCGCCACCCCAGCTGTTCACTAACATCCAGCACAAGAACTCATAAACTCAAAAGCTCAAAAACTCATCAACTCAAAAACTCACAAGTTCAAAAACTCAAAAACTCAAAAACTCACAAACTCATCAACCCACAAACTCACAAACTCATCAACTCATCAACTCATCAACTCACAAACTCATCAACTCAAAACCTCACATTATGTCAAGCGATATAAGTTCAAGAGCAGAGGTGTCGCCTCGCGCCAAGATAGGCGACAACTGCAAAATTTACCCCTTCGTCTACATAGAAGACGATGTAGAGATTGGCGACAACTGTGTTATCTACCCCTTTGTGAGCATCCTTAACGGCACACGCATGGGCAGTGGCAACAGCGTTTATCAATGTTCGGTGTTGGGAGCGTTGCCCCAAGACTTTAATTTCGTGGGCGAAAGGTCGTTCCTCATCATCGGCAACGACAACACCATCCGCGAAAATGGGGTAATCAACCGCGCCACGCACGAGGGTTGCAAAACCGTTATTGGCAATCACAACTTCCTGATGGAGGGTGTACACATCTCGCACGACACGCAAGTGGGCAACGATTGCGTGTTTGGCTACGGCACAAAGATTGCAGGCGACTGCGAAATTGGCAACGGCGTGATATTCTCAACGAGTGTTATCGAGAACGCCAAGACGCGTGTTGGCGATCGCGCCATGATTCAAGCGGGCACAACTTTCTCGAAAGACGTGCCTCCCTACATCATCCTTGGCGGTAAACCGCTGGCCTACGGCGGCGTAAACACCGTGATGTTGAAAGCCGATGGCGTAGCCCCCAAAACCATAAAGCACATCGCCAACGCATACCGCTTGGTGTTCCACGGACAAACAAGCGTGTTCGACTCGGTGCTCCAGGTGAAAGAACAAGTGCCCGACAGCCCCGAAATACGCAACCTCGTGCAGTTTATTGAAGCCACAGAGGGCGGTATTGTTACTAAGATGTAAACCCCCACACACCAAAAATTTACCATTGGCAAGCCCAACACCTGCAAATGCAAGCTTGCGCAATCAATATGTAAAGCCATTCCGTTGCCCCCAAAGGGCGTGGCATGGCTTTTTTCTAGCAAGAAGATAAAACACCTATCAGCCATTACACCGTTTATCAAGTATTTTTCGGCGTTGGCTCGATGGCTTTCTGTTCACCTTCCGTTTGTTTGCCAACATCTTTCCTGTCTTATTTTCTTAAGGCAGGTTCTAAAATTACCTTTACTGTATTTTTAGCTTTTAGCTGAGCAGGTTTTGCTTACTTCTTGAAGGAGCATAGTGAACTATGCGACTGAAAGAGTAAGCGAAAGATGCCAGATAAAAGCAAAAAGACAGCAAAGAGCAAAACAAGGAACAACAATTGAACCTTTGCGGGGAATTTTTAGAACATGCCTTAACTTAGCCTGTTACACTTTCGAGCATATTACTGTTTATTATACGAACAAGGTTATAACAAATATCCATTATATGCTAACAAACATATTATCAGCAGAATAACGAATTGATAAATTGCTTATTTTTGCAATCAAAAGCAGCTTATGGATCAATCTTTGAGTTGGTAAAACAACATTAAACATCACATAACATTGTCATTAGAAAACCCTTCCATGTATGGAGAATCCATCCTTTAGGATGTAGAAAAAGTATATCTCGCAAACATCATTATAACCACAAAATGAAAAATTATAATGAAAAAGAATGTAAAGATGGCGAATGTAATCGCGCCAATGATTTGGTTATGCGTCTTGCTGATTTGCGCTTGTAGTCAACAAGAATACGATGTAGGTGTGTCGCTACCAGAGAAGGTTACAAACAAAGATGCTCAACGATTTGTTGAAGCGTTAAAAGCCTCGACCGACCAGCACCACATATGGTTCAGAAAAGATTAGTTACAAACCCATTAAATGTTAAGACGATGAAGAAGTTATTTATTTTGATCTTTACGCTATGCTTTGGCCTCACCATGCACGCCCAAAACACGCAGACGGATGCAGAACGCGAAAGGGAAAATAAGATGCTCGAAGCTTTCTTGCCCACCCTAGATGCACGGAGAAGCGAATTTGTTGGCCAACCCGCCAAGAAGCTTTTTGATGTTATAAGGGGCAGTGCCTTTAAGATAAGGAACATTGGGACAGAGGAAACCAGTCCGTGGGCTGAATATAAAGGCAAAATGTGGGTATTTGGACTATCCCTATTTAATAAGCCAGCCCAACAAGCGATGAAGGATAAGGAGGTTTATATCATCCGCATAATCTTAGACGTTCGTTGGGAGTCCAGTGCCTTTTGGGATTCTGTCAGTTCTGCAGGAACGGCCTGGATGGAGGCCATTGTACGTAAGTGTCTTGACGCAAAGGTAAAGGAAGTGTCTTGGAAACACTTCTATATACCCGAACGAAAGACATCGAGTGAGAAGTAAAGCCAGCACGTTTGATACATATTGGCGCAAAAAGTAAAGCGAGATAGTGCGCCATATGTATAAAAACGAAACAATACCTTGCGTGGGTGCGGCATACGTACCCGCGCAAGGGCATTAGAAAGCTTACATGTCATTGCTATATAGACAGTATACAGACGAACAACGTATGATGCAAATGAGCTAAATAAAATATTGAAACGATGAGAAAATTATTTACATTGATGGCTGCAATGCTGTTTAGCATCACCATGTTTGCTCAAAATGCGCCAACTGCTGAAGAGCAAGAACGAGAAAACAAAGCTATCGAAGCTTTCTTGCCTACCCTTGATGCACGGAGAAGCGAATTTGTTGGGCAGCCTGCCAAAAAGCTTTTTGATGTTATAAGGGGCAGCGCCTTTAAAATAAGAAACCTTGGGGCAGAGAGAACCAGCCCATGGGCTGAATATAAAGGCAAAACATGGATATACGGACTATCCTTATTTAACAAGCCTGCACAACAAGCAATGAAAGATAAAGAGGTCTATATCATCCGCATAATCTTAGACGCTCGTTGGGAGTCCAGCGCCTTTTGGGATTCTATCAGACCTGCAGGAGCGGCGTGGATGGAAGCATTTATCCAAAAGTGTCTTGACGCAAAGGTTAAGGAAGTGTCTTGGGAGCACTTCTATTTTCCCGAACGAAAGACAGCGAGTGAGAAGTAAAGCTAACATGTTTGATACATATTGGCGCAAAAAGTAAAACGAGATAGTACGCCAAATGTATAAAATCTATGTCTTGCCTTGCGTGGGTGTGGCATACACGCCCACGCAAACGTTTTAATGGGGAATGGTGGCTTCTTATGTAAAGGCCGTTTCGGCCATCTTTACACTACTCCTATATAGGCTAAATGCTAGAGCTGAATATTTAACCCAAATCGATCATTACACCACAATGTTTCTAGATTTCTTGTATTTGGGTTGTTATATTCACTCAAATTCTCTCAACTCACATCAAAGTTGTTTTGACTTTTAGTACTTCTGCAAGGTGTGCGGAGTGTAGTACAAGTCATCTCACTGGCTTATAAAATCACTACCTCCTACAACTCCAGAAGTAACAAACCCACCAACCCACTAACTAGCAAGTTCATCAACTAAAAACTCAAAAACTTAAAACCTTAAATTCTTGTTTTTATTTTACATTTTCATTCTTATTTTCGCTCAATTCTAGCGAAAATATTGGTTAAAAAGTCGGCAAAATAACTCTTTTTCTTCCCTTTCACACCTTAAAGTTTGTCAGTTTTTAAGACCATCTCCTGCATTTTGCACCATTTTACCTTTCTAGTTTGGTTGCCAACTCGTATTTTTTC